>Ga0114972_10004802_pt1 | contig 10026 bp, 10 predicted proteins | sample M_140807_EF_Meta_FD_87354 | JGI IMG/M metagenome (GOLD analysis project Ga0114972, IMG submission 87354) | Freshwater microbial communities from Lake Montjoie, Canada to study carbon cycling - M_140807_EF_MetaG | ecosystem: Environmental > Aquatic > Freshwater > Lake | place: Lake Montjoie... | reverse complement strand
CGACACGGATGCAATTCCTGCAGATGGATCAACCGCCCGTCTGCGGTGCTACTATTGCGTTGTCGACTGGATGGGACAGACAGTTCCAGTGCAGGTTGTGGAGCATATTGCTAATACACCTCTGCTCGGCACAGCATTACTAAAAATGACCGACCTAAGAACCAACTTTCGCGAGGGAATCTGCTCCATCTCGTAGGGACGTACGACTGGATTCACTGAGCTGACGGGATAGAGCTACCATCAGAAGTCGGCTGATCGTCGGCTTCGGTGCAATCCTTGGTTCGTCCATACGGTCCTTGATCTGCCAGATTGATCGTCCGCGACCGAACCGATTTCTGTATTTTTGCGTAATACTCGCGCAGTCGTTTCGGATCGTGTCCTACTTCTTCGGAGATCTCGTGCCGAACCCTTCGAACTTCTTCGAGTATTGGCGGAGTTGTCATGGTGTTACGTTCCCCCGAGCAATTCCATTGGAGTGACTAGTTCTGGTGTGAACAGTCCAAGTATACCATTGATTCGGCGAATCTGCCCAAATTTGTTCGCGTTTGCCAAGTAGGCCTCGACGATTTCAAAGACGGGATCATTCAATTCCAACATCTCAATCGTGTTCAGCATTTCTAAGCAATCATCGCGGCCAGGAAAGTCGCCGCGGCGAAGTTCGTCCAGTACAGCGGCGCTAGATACGATGCGATCCGATGTGAATGCGACGTCGTACCATCTTCGCGTCCAATCTCGTCTTGCCACCATATCGGGCTCAGCGCGCACCTCGTGGTAGAAACTCGGAATCGTCGTCTCAATGTAGTATATTGCCATCAAGTACGCTTTGGACGAACGACTCGCATTGACCGAGTGCGAGGAGGAGACTTTCCACAAGTTAAAAACGCTCGATCGAGCACGTCGGTCCAATGCTTTGTTCGTGCTTCTTCTCGTACTCGTACTCAGTCCGCCGCGGCGGACGGTACTCGTACTCGATTCGATCCAGTATAGCTATCCGGCCCATTGGTCCGCAAGTAGCCGCGAATCACTTCGATCAACGATCGGCATCGCCGCAGTTCAAACAGCCATCGAGTACGAGTACCGTTTCACTGAGTACGAGTACGAGTACGAGTACGAGGAAAGAGGAGAAAGGAGATCCGAGCCAGCGAACGAACAGAGGATATTCAGCACAGAGCGTCTGAGGATCAGAGGCCTACAAGTGCATCGAGTTGCTCGGCGCGCTGGTCGATGTCCTTGCGGGTGATTTGTTGCATGCGTTCGATGCTAAAGGCTTCGATCGTGTAACTGGCGACGGCAGTCCCTTGCTTGACGGCCTGCACAAAGTCCCTGCGATCGATCTGAATTGATAAATGGCGATCGGTCTTTGCTAGATCCAATCTCTCGCATAGATAGCCCAATAGTCCACCGGCGAAACTATCGCCTGCTCCCGTCGGATCGACCAAACTTTCCGAGGGGTAGGCTGGCAGAGCAAGCATCAGATCGGGCCCGAGGACAAAGCAACCGTGCTCTCCCTTTTTGAGGATCACCCAGCGAGGCCCCATCGTCTGGATACTGCGAGCGGCTTGTACCAAGTTTGACTTTCCTGTTAGCTGTCTGGCTTCGACATCGTTGATAAACAACCCATCGATTTTTTGGAGTAGTTCCAGCAATTCACTGCGAGTGGTCTCTATCCACATATCGACCGTGTCGGCGAAGATCAATTTCGCCTGTTTGCACTGTTCGAGGACTTGGAGTTGGACGGTTGGAATCGACGCAGCCAGGAAAACGACCTGGGAGTCCGCGTAGTACCCAGGAAGACTTGGGCGATAGCGGTCAAAGCCGTGCATTTGGATTTCGAGCGTTTCGCGGTCTTGGTAATCCTTGAGGTAACGACCTCGCCAGAAATACGATTTTGCAAGTGAATCGTTGGTTACGCCCCTCCAATCGACTCCATGGTTTTGAAAAGTTCGAGTATACTCCTCTGGCCAGTCGTTTCCCGTGCGACCGACCAAGCGTACGGGTGTGTAGAAACCAGCGGCGTAAGCAAAGTAGCTGGCGCTGCCTCCGAGGACACGTTCCCGTTTCCCCGCGGGAGTTTCTACCGAGTCGATCGCCAATGTTCCAACGCAGAGCATATTCATCGATGCACGTTCCCAACAATCCGCCGACCGAGCAGCTAGCCAGAGACCCTTTGTTTCGACCACCTTGGTACTTGCGCAGCGGTCATTTGCAGACGTTAATCACCGGATTTTATCGTCCGATCGCGGACCTGCCACCTAGGATCGCGCACCGCTGCCCGCTTGGGGACTCTCTGGGCAATATGCTTGTGCACGAGAATTCTCCCGAATCGATCAGCAGCTCGGCTGAACGTCCTGGGGTTTTGCTTCTGCACGGGCTGGGTTCGTCGCATACCGGGACTTATATGACCAACATCGCCTATGGTTTGGTTCGCAAAGGCTATCGGGTTTTCCGAGCCGACCTTCCAGGCGCGGGTCAATCGTACTTGGAGACACCCATGCCACCGCACGGGGCGTGCTTTGATTCGATACGAGGATGCTTGGAGCATCTGAGCGAAACGCTCGGAATCAAGGACTGGAATCTAGCGGGTGTCTCCTTGGGTGGAAACATCCTGCTGAGGATGCTAGGGGATTGGAAGCCGGGTCGGGTCCAAATCCATCGCGCGATCGCGCTGGCTCCTCCGATCGATCTGGATGCCTCATGTAGAAACGTCGAAACGGGAATCAATCGTCTCTATGCTAGGTACTTCCTAAGAGCTTTGCGCAAACAAGCTCGTTTGCGAGCCGAGAGTTGGCCGCAGTGGAAGCAGGTTTTGGAGCAAGCCGACTACAGCAGTTTGCGTCGATTTGACGATTCGGTAACCGCACCGCTGGCTGGATTTAAAGATGCGTTTGATTACTACTCAGCCGGATCCTCAATTGGTTGGCTCAGTCGCATCAAAGCAAGGGTAAAGATCCTAGTCGATCGACATGACCCCATCGTTCCATATTCCCTGTTTCCCGGCGCACCGTATTCGGCAAGCACCGAGTTGATTGTCACCGATCGAGGTGGTCACGTAGGCTATCTGCGAGAGGGATCCAAGCACCGCTCTGGCGGTTCCGAGCGGTCCTCAAGGTTTGAGCGATGGGCCGATCGATGGATCGTCGAAACACTCACCGATGATAGCCTCTGGTAGCTCTCCCCTGGTAGCTCTAGAGTGTGCTTGTCCTCAAGCAGGAGGCTCGGCTCGGTGGGCTTGCAGATCCTCCAAATCCACAAATTCCAACGTGGAGATATGGGTCGCTTCGAGGACTACCCGTGGGGCCATGCCCGCCTCGAGGGCTTCTTTCCATCGCAAAACGCACAAACACCACTGGTCCCCGGGTTGGAGCCCCGGGAAATCGTATTCGGGGATCGGCGTGGTCAAGTCGTTGCCACGATTACGAGAGAACGAGAGAAACTCTTCGGTCATGCGTGCGCAGACCAGATGCATCCCGTAATCCTGGGATCCCGAGCGACAGCATCCATCCCGGAAAAACCCAGTCATCGGATCAAACGAACAACTTTGCAGTTCGGTTCCTAAAACATTGCTTGCTCCGGCCATCGCCCTCTCCAGTCTTGCTTTGCCTCGTGAATTCCACGCTCATAGGGTTGTTTCAGCCCAAGTATAACCGAGTTGCTCGGTGGCGAATCGATCCTTCCGTCGAGAAAACGGGTTATACTAAATTCCAGTTTGGTAGGCCAACAACGTAAGTGCGGTACGGCAAGAGTTTATGTCAGAAGAAACAATTCAAGATTCCGGTGAATCCGGTGAACTGGAAAAAGGCCAACCGGAAAGCAAAGAGGGTTGGAACCCCGAGCCCGCGATGGCCCGAGCCAAGCCACCTGCGGCCTCACCACTGCGCAGAGTCTTGCCCCCAATCCTCGGTGGCATGACGGCGATCCCGATCGCCATTGGGATCCTCTGGTATGGTTTTGGCAAGGATATCGGCAACGCCGGCCCCACGGTTGCCAGATACATCCCTTGGCTAGTTCCAGAGCACCTTCGAGGCTCCGCGCGATGGCGTTACAATCCCAAGACCGACAGCAAGCAAAAGCAGTTCGATTCGCCGTCGAATCTCGATGCTGGAGAGTTTGGTCGTATCGGTGGCAACAAGTAGTAACCAAGAAATAGGAATTCTCGCGATGCATCGAATCGAAATCCAATCGAGCGCCTTGAAATGTTTCGGCATCGTAGGACTTGCTCTATGTGCCTTGTCAGGATGCAAACCAGAGCAAGATGTGCAAAGGGACTTGGCAGCCCAGAAAGCTGCCCAGGCAGCCGCAGCCGCTGCCGCCGAGCAACCACAGCAAGCCCAGAAGGCTGGGGTAGGCGTTGGCGCTCAAGGCCGATCGCTCGAAGGCGGCTCAGAGAACAATCCTGCGACAATCATCTCCGCACCAGCCGCTACGTATTTTAGAACCAAGGAGAAGATCGTTTTTGAAATTCAGGTCCCACAAGCTCTGAATCTGTACATGGCTGAGAAAGGACGCAATCCGCGCAACCACGAAGAGTTCATGCGCGATATCGTCGAATTCAACCGAATTCCCCTCCCGAAACTTCCCGCCGGGATGGTCTACCGCTACGACAGCGAAAAGGGAGAGCTGTGGGTGATCCCTGAAAAGGATCTCCAAACCCCCTAAGGCCCAGTGCCAATACCCAGTGCCGCTACCCAGTGCGACTACCCAGTACGACTAAATGTCCAGCTTCCAGTAGAACCCCAAAAAGTCCCGTTTTTCAGGGATTGCTAGCAATTTCTGTAGGCTGCCGTTAGCCAAATATCTCGGAAAATTCTTTTCCGCGACCAGGGATTCCCTTGGGGGAACTTAATCCCCCCTGGGCTCATCCCACAGGGACCGGTTAGCTCCCTGATCGGGCCCCCAAACCACGGGGGGGTTGGCCATGTCTTGTTGTTTCTAAAGAATGAGCTAGTCACCGCTGTTGCGGCGACTAAGATCCTGACGATACCTCCGACACCCCCTTGACCTTACCTGCCGTTTGAGCTTCCGACCATGTCGACCCATTTTCACAACAAGCCAAATTCCGATGCCCAGCGTCGGCTTGCTGCGAAATCCTCGTTGAGGAAGACCAATCGGGTCTATTTCAAGTTCCTCGGGCTACAACCTTCCGAAAGCAACGAGCAGACGATCCTCGAAGCCGCCAGGAAGATGGCGGCGCTTGTCCAGGAGCGGGAGCCGTTCAATCCTCCCGAGGTGATCAGTCGATCGCGTCATGAGATCGCGCTGGCGACCTACAGGCTCCTTGATCCTCGTCGGCGTCCTAGCCAGTCGGAGCGGATTCAATTGACACGCCCCATCGATCGAGAGGACCGTGAGTACCAGCTGCCAGATCCGGGTAGTCTGTTTCGTTTGATGGAACAACCAGGTTCGGGCGACGGAGTCCAAGAACAGCGACTCGAACCACTCATCGACCGCGCTTTCGGGGAGCCAGCAGGACAAGCTCTGGCGGTGGACTCCAAAAGCGACTCGAAAGCCTGGCTTGAAGAACGGCGAGAGATCGTTCGCAGTGTCCGTGGCGATGCCGCACAGGGATCCGACGCGGGCAAGAGTTGGGATAAATACGGACTGTCCTGGTTGAAGTCGGTTTTCGGTCTCTAGAGGGTCGATATTCAGGCGATCAATTCAGGCTATCATGGAGCACTAGTCGTCTCTAGTTGCACTCTGCGAAACCTAATCCATCCGCCGCGATCGAAACTTGACACCACGCATTCTCGTCACCGGCTACGGTGGTTTCCTCGGGGCCTCCATCTGCCGACAGCTGATCCAGCTAGGCTACCGAGTCCGGGGGCTCGCCCGAGGCCATTACCCTGAGTTAGCTAGCTCAGGTGTCGAGTGTGTCCAGGGCTCCATCACCGATGAGCAGTTGGTAAGCAACTCTCTGTGCGGCATCGATGCGATTATCCACACGGCCGCGATTGCCGGTGTCTGGGGCAAAACCGCCGACTACGAATCGATCAACGTACGAGCCACCGATCAACTCCTCGTTGCCGCCCAAGCCTGCGGCATGAGAGCCTTTGTCTACACCAGCTCACCTTCGGTCACCTTTGATGGCAAGCCTCAATCGGGAATCGACGAGCAGGTCCCTTATCCCACCCGATGGTTGTGCGATTACCCTCGCACCAAAGCCATCGCCGAGCAGAGAGTGCTCGCTGCGAGCGACCCATCCAAATTCGCAACCTGCGCGCTGCGACCGCATCTGATCTGGGGAGTTGGTGATCCACATCTAGTCCCGCGTGTCATCGAGCGATGTCGCCAGCGGAGACTCAAGCGCGTCGGCACCGGACAAAACCTCATCGATACGGTCCATGTCGATCATGCTGCCAGGGCCCATGTGCTGGCCCTAGAAAAGATGCTCGCGGGGGATCCCCGAGCCGCAGGTCGTGCGTACTTCATCACGGATGGCAAACCGGTCCCATGTTGGGAGTGGATCTCGACGATCCTTCAATGCGCCGGACTAGAGCCCCCGCGAGGCTCGATCGGTCTGTCGAGTGCATATTGCATCGGCGGTGCACTGGAAAAAATCTATCGCTGGACGGGCCGCACTCAAGAGCCCCCGATGACCCGTTTCGTCGCACTGCAACTGGGGGTAGATCACTACTTTGATATCTCGGCAGCCAAGGAGCGATTGGGCTACTCCCCATCGCTGGATCGCCAAGCAAAGATTGAGGAAATGCGACGCTGGCTCATGCCATAAGCCTTAGGGTTCGATTATAACTGAGGTCTGACGCTAGCAGTCCTCTCCCAATGTTATTGAACCTCGAAACCAAAATGAACACTTTGTTCTTCTCCAACCCAATCGTCGGCTATCCACGTTGCTCAGGAACTCTCTGGTTGGCCTTCGTTTGTTTAGCCCTTGGCGGGCTCATGCCCCAAGGCACTGCGCAGGAGGCCAAGCTGATTCGCGATACATGGGGAGTACCCCACTTAGTCTCCGACGACGAAGCATCTGCGATGTATGCGTTTGGTTATGCCCAAGCCGAAGACCGGCTCGAGGACATCTACCTAGCGGTCCGAACTGGGGTGGGTCGCATGGCTGAGGTCCAAGGTCCCTCGGCCCTCGAGCAAGACTACATGATGCGACTTGCGCACAACGACACGCTGCATGTCGAGTACTTCAAGCAGGCTCCCGAACAAGTCCGCAAGAACCTTGAGGCCTTCACCGCAGGGATCCGAGCCTACATCGCCGAGCATCCGCAAGAAGCGGCCAGTGTTGCCATCGACATTGAACCTTGGCACCCGCTGGCCGTCGGCCGAGCGATGATTCTGCGCTGGCCGCTAGGGACCATTCGCGATGATCTAAGCAAAGCTCCGGTGCGGCCCAAACCTGCGGCGGGCTCGAACCAGTGGGCGGTCTCTCCCAAACGCTCCGCCGACAAGTCGGCGATCTTGCTCTCGGATCCCCACCTGACCTGGGAAGGCCTCGCGGTTCTCTACGAAGCACGCTTTCATGGTGGCAATCTGCACATGAACGGCTACTACCTGATCGGTTCTCCGATGTTGGCGATCGGACACAACCAGCGGGTCGGATGGGCCCTTACCACCGGCGGCCCGGACACTTCGGATGTTTACGAAATCAAATTCCGCGCCAAGCCGCTTCCGGAGTACGAATACGACGGTCAGTGGCGCAAGATACGAATCGAGAAGTTCAAGATCCCTGTCAAGGACAGCGAACCTATCGAGAAGACAGCCCTGTACACCCACCTAGGTCCGGTGATCTCCGAACCGGATCTTGCAAACTCCATCGCTTACGTTGGAGCCTCACCCTATCTGGAACAAACGGGCCTCTACCAGCAGTTCGACGCCATGGCCCACGCTTCGGATGTTTACGAGTTCAACGAAGCCTTAGGCCAGCATCAATACAACGAACAAAACGTCATGTCGGCCGATGTCCAAGGAAACATCTCTTATGTCCGCAATGGGGCAACGCCAATCCGGCCCGAGGGCTACGATTGGACCAAGCCCGTCGACGGCACGACCAGCAAGACCGCTTGGAAGGGCATCCACCCGCAATCGGATTTGGTTTGTTTGATCAATCCAGCCAAAGGCTACATGCAGAACTGCAACATCAGCCCAGCGAACATGATCGTCGACTCGCCACTGACGCCCGAGAAGTATCCTCCGTACATCTACAACGTCTCGTGGGATCAAAACAACCCGCGAGGACGGCGGGCGATCGAGATGCTCGACGCGGACCGATCGGTGACCATGGAGGATGCGATGAACATTGTGCTGGATATTTACGACCGATTGGCCCCACGCTGGCAAGCCGAATTGGAAGAGGCATTCAAGCAGCATGGCCAGAAGTACCAGGGCAACGCAGCGATTGCCCAAGCCGTCGAGGGAATCCTAGCCTGGGATGGCAACTACACAGTGGATGCCACGGCGTCGGCGCTGTTTAAATTCTGGAGGCTCAAGTGCGGCCAGACACTCAACCTTGCTCCCATGGGTGAGTCCAAGCCGTTGTCGGCAGAAACCCGAGAGCAAATGCTCGAGCTGCTTGCTCAGACCATCGAAGAGATGACCACCAAGTACGGTCAGTGGAATGTTCCTTGGGGTCAGCTACACGTCGTAGGCCGAGGCGGGGCATACTTTCCCGCCCCTGGTGCCGACTACAACTCCGGGGACAAAGAAGCGAACTTTTCCGAGACGCTGCTCGATGTCCGCAGCACCGAGCTCAAGGAGTTTCCTGGCGTTCAAGTCGCCAACTCGGGCTCGATGGCGATGATTTTGATGTTCTTTGACAAAGAGCATGGCGTCCGATCCTTTACCTGCACCCCATGGGGCCAATCGGGTCATCCAGACTCGCCCCACTATGTCGACCAAGCCGCCGCGCTGTATTCGATGCGAACCATGAAGCCGACTTGGTGGAACCTCGAAGAACTGCAGCAGAACACCGAATCCACCAAGCTTATGCGGTACGCGAAGTAAGCCATCTAAAAAATGAACAAATCACTGCTCCTAAGTCTACTCGCATTGTTGATGCTGGGCCTCTCCGCGTGGTGGTTAACCCGTAGACCCAACGAGCCGACTTTGTCCGAAGCCGATAGGCTCATCGCCGAGGCCGCTCAGGTCGCAAGCAAATCCACTCGCGAGGGTGGTGCCGAATCGAGTGGTGCCGAATCGCGTGGGTCCAAGCAATCGTCCAATGATCCTCGTTTGACGTATCCAACGATTTTTCGGAACGTCAAACCCCAGGTCGCTTACATGGGAGACAGCAATTGCGCCCAGTGCCACCAGGAACTGTGCACCACATTCCATCAGCATCCCATGGGGCGTTCGGCGATCCTAGCCGGTGGCGACAAACTCGAAGAGCTTGGACCCGAGGCGATGAATCCTTGCCAAGTCGGTCCGTATGAACTGAGGGTTCGTATCGAGGATGGCAAGATGACCCATTCGCTCAGTGCCAAGACCGGTGACGGAGAGACGCTGCCGTCGGTCGATTTCCCCACGACGATTGCGATTGGCTCAGGAGCCCGCGGTCGGTCCTATTTGGTCTACGATACCGATTCGGTTTGGCAATCTCCAGTGAGTTGGTTTACGACCAAGAAGCGTTGGGATGTTTCTCCTGGTTTTGATCTTGGCACAGCCACGCAGCGTCCGACGATCACCGAGTGCCTCTATTGCCATGTCAATCTCCACGAAGTCATCCCTGATACGATCAACCGCTACAAGCTACCACTTAGCAGTCTGCAATTGTCGATCGGATGCGAGCGATGCCACGGACCGGGCGAGTTGCACTCGAAGGAACGGACCGACGGCAAGCCGCTCGATGAGGCGCATCCGGGCATCGACACCTCGATCGTCAATCCCAAGCATCTATCGGACGATCTCCAGTTGTCCATCTGCGGCCAATGCCATTTAAGCGGTAAGTCTCGCGTGACCCGCAAAGACCGACTGGAACACGATTTTCGGCCGGGCCTGCCTCTGGAGCTTTTCATCAACGCCTTCCTGACCCATCCTGAGGCGCAGTTCAAGAACAAGGCGGTCGGACAT
>Ga0114972_10004801_pt1 | contig 10026 bp, 11 predicted proteins | sample M_140807_EF_Meta_FD_87354 | JGI IMG/M metagenome (GOLD analysis project Ga0114972, IMG submission 87354) | Freshwater microbial communities from Lake Montjoie, Canada to study carbon cycling - M_140807_EF_MetaG | ecosystem: Environmental > Aquatic > Freshwater > Lake | place: Lake Montjoie... | reverse complement strand
TTAAAGTTTTAATCAGGAAAATATGATAAAAGACTCTCAATAGATCCTGTTGGAGCCAAATGAAAGGCTTGAATAGCTGGTGCTTGATTTCTTACTTCATTAATTAAGGCGGATATATAACTTAATTTTTTATCATTATGAGGCTCTGTTTGTAATTTCATAAAAGAGGGTAAAGAAGTCCCATCAAATTCTTCTATTCGGTATGCTCTAAAATATCCTGTCAGCACAGATGCTCTTACGGAATAGTATACAAAAAATTCATTTATATTATTAAAGTAGCTTGATGATTGTGTTATTGAAATAATCTCCAATATTTTTCGCAATGAGTATTGTATTGCTATTTCACTACGTATGACTGGGTGGGGATGTTTACCTTGCGTTAATTCAAGGTCTTCGTTGTAAGTACCATAAAATCTTTGAAACATACACTCCATAGAGCATAATAAAAAGTAAAATGGAATATGCTTTAATCGGTTTGTCCTCCAAAGTTGAAAAAAAGTAAAATCTACGGCTTGTACATCAGCAAGGATTTCACGTGCCTGCCCTTTCAGATCAGCCTCATAATTGACGTTATAATTTATTTCTAATAACTCCACAGTTTGGGTATCTATATTTTTAATCTGCTCGTTTAATAAATAATGTTGCTGAACAATATGACCTAACTCATGAAAAAAAGTCCAAGTTAGCATTAGTTCAAACATTAAAAATCGACAATTCACATCATTTTTGTCAATTCGGGAATCGTTTGCCTGTTCTGCCTGTTCTACAGTTTCACCAAAAATAATGCAATAATCAATTAAATCAGAAGAGATAAAGCTTTCATGAACTTCGGGTATTCCAGTATTAAATGTAAATGAGGCATTGGTAAATGCACTATGAGACATATGCAGATTTTTAATTGCATTCGTTTCTTTTTCAATGCGTTTGCAAAATAGTGGAAATGTGAAAGAATCTCTGTAAATTTCGATTAATAATGACAATTCAAGTTCAATTTTGGGATTAAATGGTTTATCTGTATATATGATAGCTCTTGCGTTGGGCCTTCCACTAAATACTTTGATTTCATATGTTAATTCACCATTTTTGGGATTGAATATTTTCTCGTTTACAATATTTTTGAGATTGTTTAATATTTTTAATGATATTTCCTCAATAAATTCTACATTCATATAATCGATCTCTTTCTCAAGCCTAAGAATTTTCGTTGCATCTTTTATGTTCATCGTATATTCAGAGTAATAAGGGCTGTTGTTTGAAGATAATTGTCCAAAATGAGTGACGGTCACGATATTTGGAAAAAGACGATCCAATACTCAGTCCGTCCGGGACACTAACGTATTATAATCGCTAGTTCTTCTATTAGTTTAATATCTTTGGAGTAAGGTTTGAGTAGATCTGATCGACCCAAATCCAAAGAATGCCAACCTCGACAATGCTAAAAACTTAACCAATAGTCAGATGAAAACGGCCTGTAATTTGGGAAAAGCCATATACACTAAAGCAAAATTTGATTAAACAAGATAAAGCCTCAGACCCTAAAAAACCTTCTAGTCTCTCAATATGAAAGTAAAAACACATCCTATCCCGTCAAACCGAGTCATCAACCCAGTCCAAATCATAGCTATCTACCCCTTCAGGATGATCCGAACAAAATAAGCGGGGGACGTGGGCATAAAATAAACAGCGATCGCCCTCTTGAAGATCAAAAAAAGATCAAAATTTCTGTTGGACTAATTCTAAGCTTGTTTGTGATTTTTAGACAGGAATATTTTTAACTAAGCGAAAACCAATATGCGATGTCCCCGTATTGGGATCTTCGGCTTCCCTAGCGGCGGGACGATAGCGACTGCAATAATTTTTCGCACAAAGATAGGAACCTCCTTTGATAACGTGTTTGGCAACCCCTGGTTCTCTGGGATCAAAACTTTTACTTTTATCCGCCACTAAAGGATCGGTTTGTCCCGATTTACCGTCATGGCTGATTTGATACCAGTCCTGTGTCCATTCCCAAACATTACCCGTCATGTCATACAGTCCGTAACCATTAGCAGGAAAAGAACCAACTTTTGCTGTTCCTAAAAAGCCATCTTCTTCTGTATTAAAAAAAGGAAATTGACCCTGCCAGGTGTTGGCTTTTTTAGCGGAATATTGATTGCCCCAGCTATAGGTCATTTTAGATAAACCGCCCCGTGCGGCATATTCCCATTGGGCTTCAGTAGGCAAAGATTTTCCCGCCCAGTTTGCATAAGCCTCGGCATCTTCAAAGGCGATTTGCACAACAGGATGATTTTCTTTACCGACAATGGAACTACTGGGGCCTTGGGGATGTTGCCAGTCTGCACCCTGTATCCAATGCCACCAACTGAGGGGTTGAACTTCAGTTATTCCTTTTTCGACAGGAATAAAAACGAGGGAACCTGGCTTACGTTCTTCAGGTTTTAAGGTCGGAAATTCTTCAACCGATAAAGGACGTTCGGCGACGGTTTTGAAACCTGTTTCTGTCACAAATTTAGCAAATTGGGCATTAGTGACTTCATTGTGGTCTATACAAAAATCGCTTACTTTGACCTGATTGACACTTTTTTCTTCTTTATAAAATTCATCGGAACCCATCCGAAAAGTTCCCCCTGGAATGGCGGTCATATTCTCAGGACAGGTTAGATTTTCTGCGAATGCTGGGGGATTAAAAATCAAAGAAGTTGTCAAAAAGACAAGGGCGATCGCCGCGATTTGGACAAATTTAAAATTAGAAATCATAGATAAAAATTAATTATTGGGTTTATCAAATATCACGTTTTCATAGAGTTCTGGAAAAGAAATTTGAAATTCAACTGAATTTAGAGAGAGGGTAGAATCAACTCCCATATATTCAGACAATAACCATTTTCCTTCCTGGGTTTTATTAAACTGCATCACATAATATTGATCCTGACTCACCAAAATGTATTCTTCAAATTGGGGAATAGAACGATAGTAGAAAAATTTATCCCCCTGATCATAATTTTGGGTTGATTTTGATAAAACTTCAACGATTAGGGACGGATTAATCACCGTTGTTTTTCCATTACCGTAATAGAGAGATTCTCCTTTAATTAACATTACGTCGGGGTATGTCCCTTGACGATAGGTTGGAATCCACAATTTAACATCACCGATAAAAATATCATATTGCTTTCGTTTTAAGGCGAATTTCAAATTAGAGGCAAAATTAAGGGCGATTTTATTATGGTCTGTTGTTCCGCCTGTCATTTGCACAATTTCTCCATCTTGATATTCGTGTTTCTCGTCTGCTGTTTCTTCGAGTACAAGATATTCCTCAAAGCTGTAATGTTTTTTTGCTAGGGCAACTGTCATAATTTATTCCTGGATGACTAAAATAATTTAATGAATAAAAAAAGGACACGAGCGAAATTTCAGATAAATATTTATTATTCTAAACAGATTCGTTTAAAAGGTTCTTTTCGATAACGACGATAAATATCAAAGTCACTATCTAAAGTAATAATTGCAGAAATATTAAGTCTTTCAGAAATAGTAATTAATGATAAATCTGCAAAATCTCCTGGCAAGTCAGCGTATTGTTCATTAAGCTGTCTAATTCTAGCAAAATCTTGTGGTAGAAGAGGAATACATTGATAAAGTTGATGGGATAAATCGCTCAAAAATTCATTTTGTGTTCGGTAATTACGGCTTAAAAGATACATTACTTCTGTTATGCAAGCGGTAGTAGTAATTAATTCGCTGGAACATTGTTCAAAAAAGTTGACGATAGCCCGATGATAATTGTCTTTGGCACTGTAATAAGCAACCAAAATACTGCTATCTGTAATAATTTTGGTAGGATAATTTATCATTGATGGTGTTTCTCATAATGGTCTTGGATATATTCAGCAACTACTTTTTTTCGGTTTTCTCGCAATGATAAATCAGGTGGCGCATTTTCTAAAAGATGCTGAGGATGACCTCCTCTACGTTGTAACAAGGTTTCACGCGGTTTTAAGCTTTGCCAATGTTCGTAAATGAGTTTTTTCAGTAGTTCCTCTGACGTGATATTCTCCTCAGAAATGATGTCTGTCAAATAGTTTTCTGTTTCTCGATCTAGATTAATGGATAGCATTGTAACCTCATAGAATAAATCAATATTTTTAATTATAGCTTGAAATGCGTGATCGCCCTTCTGAACTTGAAAAAAGCGATCACCGTTCCTATAGCTTCATTGGTTAGTTTGACAATTAAAAAAACTTATGAAAATACGATCATCTGTTTAGTTAACAAAAACTTTTTTAAAAGAGGTGATCGCAACCAAGTTTTTAATTAAAAAACAAACGTAGTTCGTAAAACACCGATTAAATCACTCGCATTATCTCGATCTTGGTTGGGAGCCAATAACCAAATTAAGCCAGGTGTTAGGGAAATATTGTTATTAAACTGGTAACGGTAAAAAGCTTCGAGGTGAACAGGAACATCTACCTTAAAGGGTTGGGGATTGCCACCTTTAAAGGAGGTTAGATAAGGTTGCGCCCCAAAGACAAAACCGAGTAAATTGCCTTCTTTTCCCAGATCGGGAAATCCCAGGGTCATCGCGTAGGTGAGAATGTTGCCATCTCCCTGGCCAATTAGGCGAGCGTTAGTCGTTGTAAACCAACCATTTAGGACGACTGCATCACTGGGTTTCCATGAAAAATTTGCACCGATCGCATTGCTAATTACGGGATATTGGGTAATTCCCAGGCGATCGCCAAAGGGAATATCTTGACCCGCTAAGGAATTGGTCACTGCCGTACCTGCTACGCCTAAAGCATTATAGTTAAAGCCAAAAGTGCCAGGCGTATTATATTCATTCAGATAAACCGCCGCGATCGCAAAACTTTCAGTCGTGTTCCAGGTTAATTGCCCTAATGCTCCATAGCCGCCATTAAATAATCCTTCATTTTGCCCAGGTCGAGATGCGGTTAAACCATTAGCTAGATAACTCCCAGAAAGGATAAGGGAATCTGCCAATTTATAATTAAACATAATCCCCGTTCCACCACCACCGAGGGCATAAATGGGATTACGTTGCCCAAATTCGGATAATGATCCCCGTCCCCCACTGGCATCATCTAATAAAGGATTTAAGGTCGGAATAAAAGGCTGAAACGCTGACAAACTACTGGCAACATTCACCGTTAGGCGATCGCCGACAGGAAAAATATATTGCAGAGCGAGCATTTGTAAAGAATTATTCGTATTCCCTGCAAATTGGGAAGAAAGGGTTCCTTCGGCGGTTTCCACAGGCACAGGGCCGAAGGCAGTGGGAACATCGGTAGCAGGCAAATTAAAGCTCGTGCGGAGAGGTGCATTACCCGCAAATAAACTGGTAATGAGGGCATCATAACCCGTAAAACTGGTAACAAAATTCAAATTAGCCCGATATTGGAGGACTGTCTGATTACGACTTGCACTCTGACCAAACACATCAGCAACGCTAAAAATCGCAGATCCCTGTAATTTGGTAGTAGTCGAAAATTGGTGGTCTTCTAAATAAGCAACTCGGTTTTCCAGATTATCAACTCTTGCACCAACGGCGGCTAATTCTACTTCAAAATCCTGGGCCAATCGTTTGAGTTTATCAATGTCTTCCCGTAAAACTGCGACATTTTCTTGCAACAGTTTTTCCATTGTGTTTAAACAAGCATTCAACCCTGCGGCAAATTCCCAACGACTGAGAGCGCGATCGCCTCTAAAAGTTGCATCAGGATAGCCCACAATACAGCCATAGCGTTCGACTAAACTTTTGAGAGCTTCGTAGGCCCAAGCATTGGGTTGCACATCCCGCAATTGATCAACGCTATTGATTTGAGACAGGGAATCTTGGGGATTTTTACTCAAGGGTAACTGTCGCAACTCACTGAGGGATCTAACTCGTCCCCAGGGAGCCACATTTTCGGGATTTTCGGATTGATTTGCTAGAACCGTAGGACATAAACCTAAAAGCATTAAAGCAATTAAACTTAAACGAGAAAACATTTCTACTCCTCAATAATATTTTCTAAAAACCATCGCCAGATTTAGTCAAAAAACTTGATTTTTATATGGGTTAAAAAGCTTAAAATTCTTGTTTTTTCTAAGAATGATGGCAATGGAGATAAAACTCAATCTTTATTAATTGCTTACTTGTAAGATTAATCATTAACCCTACAAGTAATATGAGAGCTTACAAATGACAATGACATCTTTAACGGGCAACCAGGGTCAAGGTATCAATATTGATGTCATAATCGCCCGATGGCACTAGGTCATTTGGATTAGCACAAATTAAACTATCTTGCGGCCCATACATAAAAACCAAGTTGGGATCATCAGAACATTGGGTTTGCACCAATCCATAACTACTGAGTAGGTTATAGCCAGGCGAACTTTGCTCCACTGTATAGTAATTACTACTGCCTGCATTAACGATCGCGCTAGTCATGCCTACTGCGGCGGCTCCAACGGCAAACGGCCCCCAAAAACCGCCACCCCAATAATTCGTTCGGGGAACCCAAGCAACGCCGCGATTCCAGCCCCATGCCGCTCCACCACGAGGATTGACAACGACATTACGGTTGCGGTCAACGTTAACTGTTCGATTACGATCAACATTGACTGTGCGATCGCGGTTGATATTCACATCTCGGTTGTTATTAACGCGATCGCGGGTTTGATTGCGGTCAATATTGCGGTTTTGGGGACGTTCGATGCGATTACTGGTTTGGCGATCGCGGCTACGATTAACATTCTCCCGATTAACCTGGCGACTTTCCGTTGAACGACTGGGACGATTGGCCGTATCCCGTTGGACTCGTCCACTGCCTTGACCGCCTACGGAGGAGCGATTCAAATTTCCGCCAGAACGCTCGGCCCGATTACCACCACCAGAACGTTCGGCTCGATTACCGCCACCACCGCGATTGCCACCTCCGCCACCGCGATTGCCACCGCGATTTCCTTTTTCTGCCAATAACATCGTCTTTGATGCTTGAGGAGTTAGAGCAAGCCCTTCCGCGATCGGTAGCACTAACTGAGTCCCTAAACTAACGAGTAAAATCCAAACAATTTTATTGTTCATTAGTTTGCTCCTTTGGGTCGAGTGTTGGAATCAATTTTGCCTGAACCCGTAACATAATTCCCGTTGGCGGTACTCATTTCCAAGAAAACCGTCCCAGGAGCCAGGGTAACTTTTGAACCTTTGATCGGTTGACGTTTTTGAGTCGGGTTAATAAAGAGAATGACTTGTTTAACATTCAACTCTTCCATTACGCCATTGGTATCTACTCCTGCTCTAGCTTGATCGCAGACTAATAATTCGCCTTCCTTTTTGCACTCATTTTTAGTAATAAGTAGCTTTGTGTTACCTTCCTTGCTTTGGAAGTAAAGGACTTTAGGTGCGTTAGAAATCGTCACATTGGAATAGCTACTAATCTCTCCATTGCTATGTTCAACCGTAACTTCTCCCGTTGCTAAAGCAGGAATTTGAAATAAAGTCGCCAAAAGACAGACTGAGAGAAAGGGTATTTTGGGAAAGTTCATCGAATTAATTACTCCATAGAGAAAGTTAAAAAGCCCTGTCTAATTAAGATTAATTTAAGGGCATCTTTGTAAAGATTTTAGAATCAGTTTACAGGAGAAAAACAAGCATCTCTTACTAAAGAATAAAAGACTATTGCTCTAAGGTAAAAATTTCTTAACTAATATTAATTAATTGCTTTAATCACCCCCAAAGACTTAAATGCACCTAACATAATGTCGATCGCCAAAGCCGATTGCATCACCGCAAAAATCCAACCAATCAGACGTAGGATAGGCATTCCCACAATTTTCATGATTTGGTTAGCAAAAAACATCCCCAGATAATTGAGCAACATGATAAACAGCACAATGCCAAAAATTTCAGATTGCAATAACATGGATTGTTCCGCGATCACCATATAGAACAAGATGGCCACAACTCCATAGGGCGTGATAATAATCGGGGTAGCTAAAGGCGCGATCGCCAGCTTAAGAGTGGCCGCTAGAGGGGTATCAACAGTGGCTCTTTGTCCGCCAGTCGGTTGGGGTTGCATGGTGACAACCTTAAGAGCAGACATCAGTAAAATCAAACCCCCTGCTAATTTGAGCGCGTCCAAAGAAACTCCCCACTTTCCTAATACATTTTTCCCAATAAAAGCAATAAATAGGCATAATGCAGTGGAAATAAGGGCGGCTTGTAATGCAGTTTTACGCTGAAATTGGGGACTTGCTTCTCTTGTCAGTCCAAAGAAAGCAGGAATCGTTTTGATTGGCCCCAGGGTGAGGAAAAAAATAGTGAAAACGTAGGATAAATCAGGGGTTGCCATAGATTTTGAGCGGGAATATTTTATCGAATTATTAAGTTAGGGTGAACCATAAACTCTAACGATAGCTCGATTGCGACCCAGGGATTTTGTTTCATACCAAAAATCAATTTTCTTAATCACGCGATCGCCACCTTTTAAGTCAATAATACGAGATTGACCTCCTGCGGGAATTAGCTCACGAGTTTCAATTTTGTCGGGATTCCCGTTGCCATAATGGACAACAAGACGAAGTATTTGAATTGCATGATCCTTAACCCGAAATTGGATACGGCGAAAATCTCCCCTGGCGGCAGTCACCAGGAGCGTGTCATGGTCTGTTTTGTCAGCAACAGTCCGTTCCCCTAACATCACCCAATTTTGTTTTGCTTCTACTGAACTGATTAAGGGCCATTGCTTTTGAATTCCAGCAAATCCAACCATTAACCCAGTGATCAGAACAGTCGTCATTAATTTTTTCATTTTACTTTTTCTTCCAAAAGGTGTTCCGCTTAATTTAATTAAATCAGAAAAAATTTATCAAAATAACGATTTAATCAGATAAAAGTGAATAAATTGTGAAAGTAGCGAAGATATTGTATCTTTACACAAGGAAGCATAACATTCAAAAACTGCTCGATCTGGAGCCATTCGTTCCCTTATTTTTATAATTTCTTTAGATTTAAGGTCTATTTTCAGTCAATATGCAGAAATCAGAGCAGGAAAAAAACACCCATCGCACTATTTTTCGTCGCCATTTTAGAGATGTGGATGAACTTGCTGGAGTTTTAAACTCTCATCGTCAGATTCAATTCACCCAGCTAAGTCGGGGACAATTTGACTGTGATCTGTTTTTTGTCGAATTTGAAGAAGCTCAATTTATTTTCACTCGTTCCCTGGGGGCAGTACGATGCCTGGGTGAAAAAGCGGCGGGCTATCTCAGTTTTTCCTGTGTGATCGAATCTGATAAAGCTAATGTTATTGCCCATGGCCATCGCCTATCCGATGACACACTGTTTGGTTTTGATGTTAATAGAGGTATTGATTTGGTATTTCCCTCAGATTTGCAGATGTGTAGCGTATTGATCAAACAGGAAGTTTTTGCAGAATATCTAGGAATAGTAGATTGTACCAATATCGATCTATCTTTTATGGCACTGAACTTTTTGCGATCGCCTGATAAGATATTAGCCCTCAGAGCTTACCTTAAAGAACTTTGGTACTTAATAGAAAACAGACCTCATTTTCTGAATTTTCCACACTTGAAAAAATTGGTACTAGAAGATTTTATTCCCTTATTAATTGATACTTTTTCTCACCATGAGAAAAGTTCTAATAAAGGTGTCATTCCTCTAAGCCGCGCTCAAATTGTCAGACAAGCGGAAGATTATATGATGTCACGTTTAGATCGTCCATTGACTTTAAAAGAATTAAGCCAATCTCTTAACATTAGTCATCGCCCTATTTTTTACGGATTTCAAGAAATATTTGGTCTTAGTCCCATGGCCTATCTCAAAGTCCAACGGCTTCATGGGGTTCGGCGATCACTCAAGCTTGCTGATCCCGAAACTTCTAGTGTTATGGCGATCGCAAATCAATTTGGTTTCTGGAGTGCTGGCCACTTTTCTCGTGATTATCAAAAAATGTTTGGGGAACTCCCATCAGCAACAATTAAAAATCGAGAATAACTTCA
>Ga0114972_10004800_pt1 | contig 10029 bp, 10 predicted proteins | sample M_140807_EF_Meta_FD_87354 | JGI IMG/M metagenome (GOLD analysis project Ga0114972, IMG submission 87354) | Freshwater microbial communities from Lake Montjoie, Canada to study carbon cycling - M_140807_EF_MetaG | ecosystem: Environmental > Aquatic > Freshwater > Lake | place: Lake Montjoie... | reverse complement strand
TGAGTGAGCGTCCCATGGCGGTTCAGGCGTACGGCAGAGCGGTGTGGGTCATCAGGAGTCGCGACCGCCACGGCTCCGTTTGGAGGTGCGGCGACGTTTCCGGAGCACGAACCGATTGCTCGGCTTGTTCCGCTTGCGGGTCTTGAGGCCCAGGGCGGGCTTGCCCCAGGGTGTGACCGGACCGGAGCGGCCGATCGGAGCGCGGCCCTCGCCACCACCGTGGGGGTGATCGCAGGGGTTCATCACACTGCCGCGCACTTCAGGGCGACGGCCCAGCCAGCGCTTGCGCCCGGCTTTGCCGAGACTGGTGTTGCGCTGCTCGCTGTTGCCCACTTCGCCGAGGGTGGCGTAGCACTCGCGGCGGACGAGACGGACCTCCGTGGAGGGCAGCTTCAGGGCGACGTAGTCGCCTTCCTTCGCCATCACCTGGGCACTGGCGCCGGCGGTGCGCACCATCTGACCGCCCCGGCCGGCATAGAGCTCCACGTTGTGGACGCTGGAGCCGAGGGGAATGGCCGAAAGGGGAAGGGCGTTGCCATTCTCAATCGGTGCATCCGGACCGGAGACGACCTTCTGCCCGATGCTGACGCCTGCCGGCGCCAAGATGTAACGCTTCTCACCATCGCTGTAATACAGCAAAGCGAGGCGGGCGTTGCGGTGGGGGTCGTAATGGATCGCGGCCACCCGGGCCGTCACGCCGTGCTTGTCACGGCGGAAGTCCACGATCCGGTAGAGACGCTTGTGGCCGCCGCCGCGGTGGCGACAGGTGATCACACCGCGATTGTTGCGGCCCTTGCGGCGGTGCTTGGCCACCACCAAGCCGCGCTCCCGACCGCGGCCGGTGATCTCGCTGAAATCAGTGACCACCAGCGTGCGGGTGCCGGGGGTGATGGGTCTGTAGTTACGGATTGCCATGACGTTTCAGACCCCTCAGGCCTCTGGGAACAGCTGGATGGCGTTGCCCTCGGCGAGGCGCACCACCGCCTTCTTCACCTGGGCACGCTTGCCGGCGAAGCGCCCCACCCGGCGGGTGCGGCGGGGAGGATTCATGGTGCTCACACCGACGACCTTGACGTCGAACAGAGATTCGACGGCCGCCTTGATGTCGGGCTTGGCAGCCCGGTGGTCCACCTCAAAGGTGTACTGATTCAGTTCGAGGGCACGGGTGGCCTTCTCGGTGATCAGGGGCCGGCGGATCACATCCGCCAACCGATCAGAAAAACGTTCAGCCATCGCCGTAAACCTCCTGAATCTTCGCGAGTGCTTCCTCGCTCACCACCAACTTGCTGGCGTGGAGCAGATCGAAAACGTTGAGCTGATCGGCGGCGATCAGCCGGACCTTCTCGAGATTGCGCACCGAAAGCCGGACGGCTTCGGAGGCGTTGTCGAGGATCAGCAGCACCTTGGTATCGGCCTGGATGCCGAAACGGTCCAGGGCAGCCGTGATCTCGCGTGTCTTCGGGGTTTCGAGGCCCGAAGCGAAGCCCTTGACCGCCACGATGTCGGCCAGGCGGCTCATCAGGGCGGTGCGCAGGGCCAGGCGACGCTCCTTGCGGTTCATCGCCAGCTCATAGCTGCGGGGCTTGGGGCCGAAGACCACGCCACCACCGGGCCGAAGCGGGGTTCGGATCGAGCCCTGGCGAGCCCGGCCCGTGCCCTTTTGCTTGTAGGGCTTGCGGCCACCACCGGCCACCTCGGCCCGGGTGAGGCTGCTGGCGGTGCCCTGACGGGCGTTGGCCAGCTGACGCACCACGGCCCGGTGCAGCAGATCTGCGGCCGAGGTTTCCTTGGCGACCTTCAGGTCAAGGGAGGCCTTGCCGCTCTCCTTGCCCTGCCAATCGTGAACAACAACTTGTGCCATGGATTTCCTCCTCAGGACGCGGCTTTGCTGCCCACCCGCTTGGCCGGGCGGATGTCGAGCAGGGCACCGGGCTTGCCGGGGACCGAGCCCTTGACCACCAGCAGGTTGCGCTCAACATCCACCTTCAGGATGGTGAGGCCACGGGTGGTGATCTGCTTGCCGCCGTAGCGACCGGCCATGCGCTTGCCGGGATAGACCCGGCCGGGCGTGGTGCCGGCACCGGTGGAGCCAGGCTCACGGTGATTCTTCGAACCGTGGCTCATCGGACCCCGGCTGAAGCCGTGGCGTTTCTGATAACCGGCGAAACCGCGACCGATGGTGTCGCCGCTGACATCCACCTTCTGGCCGGCCTCAAAGGCGGTGACGGTGATGGTGGCGCCCAGTTCAAGTCCCTCCACCGCATCAACGCGGTACTCGCGCAGGTGACGCAGGGGGTCGGAGCCGGATTTGGCCAGATGGCCGCGAGCTGGCTTGTTGACCAGCTTCTCGCGGATCTCGCCAAAACCGATCTGAACGGCGCTGTAGCCGTCGTTGGCTTCGTTCTTGAGCTGGGTGATGCGGCAGGGACCCGCTTCGATCACGGTGACCGGAATGGACCTGCCTTCGTCGTCGAAGAATTGGGACATGCCCAATTTCTTCCCGAGAATGCCGATGGACATGGGAGGGGAAATAACGCCAGCTGGACGGCCGCGGGCCATGCGAAAGGGCATGGCGCCTACCCGAGCGGAGCGCGGGTGAGCGGCGGGTGCTGAATGCTGGAAACGCAGATCAGAGGGGGCGATCAGGGATCACCGGCCTTGGGCTAGCGGGGCGATTCAGCGGGCTGGGACTTGCGATCAGCGGTGGGCGGGAAGAAATTTCCTTGCCCGAGGAAGTGACCTTCCCGATCCGTTGCGGCAGTTTCCCGGCGGTTCCGGCCTTGGCGGTGAAGCCTCAGCAGGGTGGCCGCACTGGCCTGGAGAGGTCGTCACCAATGACAACCCCTGCGTGATGGTCTGGAGGCCCGGCTAGCGGACGGGCACAGACATCAACGCAAGTTAAAAACCTAACACATGGGGTCCCACCCCCTGAACAGGGCGGAAGCTGCCAGACTTGCCGCCGTTCTCCTTCCCGCCGATGCCCCTGCTGCTCACAGGCCGCGGATTCCGTCAGGATCTGGAACGCGCGGGTGCCATCGCCCTGTTCGCGCCTCTCGAGGGTGGGGCCGAGACCCGGCTGCTGCGACGCCTGCGGGCCGCTGGCTACCGGGCCCAGCTCACCTCGGCCCGGGGTCTGGGCGACCCTGAGGCTTACCTCTTCGAACTGCACGGTGTGCGCCCGCCCCATCTGGGACACCAGAGCGTGGGTCGGGGGGCAGCCGTGGGTGAGGTGCATCGGGTGATGCCCCTGCTGGGCCCTGAACTGGAGGGGCAGTCGCCGATCCTCCTCTGGCTCCTCGAAGGCCAGGTGCTCTCCCAGGCCGAGCTCTCCTCGCTGGTGGGCCTCACCCGACGGGAACCCCGCTTCCGGGTGGTGGTGGAGATGGGCGGTGCCCGGGAGCTGCGGTGGCAGTCCCTGGCCAGCTATCTGGAGGGGTGAGGCCACCGGCATGCGGCCAGGCCGGTGGGCCGGCGGATCTGCCGGAGCAGGCCCTGGCCCTCGGCCGCTGGGTGAAGTGGATCGGCGGCGCCAGCAACCAGGACCTCGCCGCCATCGAGGATCTGGCGGGCCTCTACTGCCTGGCGGGCGTGCATTGCCTCGATCTGGCGGCCGATGCAGCCGTGGTGGCGGCCGCCCGCCGCGGCATCGCCTGGGCCCAGGAGCGTGGCGCAATGCGCCCCTGGCTGATGGTGAGCCTCAGCGATGGGCCGGACCCCCATTTCCGCAAGGCCTGGTTCGATCCGGTCCGCTGCCCGCCCGATTGCCCAAGACCCTGCGAGCGGGTCTGCCCCGCCATGGCCATTCCGCCCCTGGATCCCGCCTCCGCCGGAAGGCACAATCCCGCCTCGAGCACGACCGCGGACCCAGCCCCAGGCAGCCCTGAGACGTTGCCTTCCGGGGTGCTGGCGGATCGCTGCTATGGCTGCGGGCGATGCCTGCCGGCCTGCCCCCAGGGCCTGATCGTGGAGCGGGAGCAGATCCTGCCGGCCGCCGCCGTGCCCCAGCTGCTGGCCATCCTGCGGCCCGATGCAATCGAACTCCACACCCGCATCGGCCGGTCCGGGGCCTTCGCGGCGCGGCTGGCCCAGGTGCGGGAGGCCGACATTCCCTTGCGGCGCCTGGCGGTGAGCTGCGGGCTTGAGGTGGAGGCAGCCAGCGGATCCGAGGGCCGAAAGGGGGCAGAGCCACCCAAACCAGACGAGCAGCGGCTCGCCTTGGAGCTCTGGAACCGTTTTGCCCAAGTGCGGGAGGCCGGTTACACACCCCTCTGGCAACTGGATGGCCGGCCGATGAGCGGCGATGTGGGTGCCGGCACGGCCCGCGCCGCCGTGGGCCTGCTGCGCCGTTTGGCCGACGCTCTGCCCCCCGGGCCGGTGCAGTTGGCCGGTGGCACCAACGACCGGACCCTGGCGCTGGTGGAGGCACTGAGCCCATCGGACCGTGCCCGGGTGGCCGGTGTGGCCTTCGGCAGTGTGGCCAGGGCCAGGCTTGCGCCCCTGCTGCTGGAGGCCCAGCGACGGGGAGGAAGACTTCTTGATCAGACCGATCTGCTGCCCCAGGCCTGCGCCCTTGCCGGCGAGCTGGTGGAGCCGTGGCTCCGTCGATCCCAGTGAGCCTGACGCCGTTGGAGCTCAGGCCCCAGGCAGAACTGGAAGGAGAGTGAGGGCGGCATCACCAAGGTGCTCCTCGGGCCATTCCTCAAGGGTGGCCAAGGCCCAGAGATCGAAAGCAGTGGGGCGGCTCATGGTCACGACCTGAGCAAATCCACACTCCCCCAGGGTGGCATGGAGTGTCGCCTCATCGAACCCGCAGCGGTGAGCCATGAAGTGGTTGCCGGCCGCCAGGGCAGGTCGATGGCCAAACAACATGTCGATCGGACTGATCGGTCCGGCGGGACTGATGTAGGCGGGCTGGGTGAGACCGTGGGATAGGAACCTCGCGGCAATCGCCTTGAGGTCCGGACATGTGATCAGCGCAAACCCGCCCGGACGCAGAACCCTTCGGAACTCCTCCAGGGCGATGGGCACTTCATGGGCCTCGAGATGCTCGATGTTGTGGGAGGAGAAGATCGCATCGACCGAGGCCGCTGGAACCTCCGGCATCGCCGTCATGGTGCCGGTCAGATCAGGACTGACGGCGGGATCAATGTCCAGACGGATCTCCTGCCAATCGAGAGGGCCGAAGGGGGTGGCATCGATCCGTTTCGGTCCGCAGCCCACATGCAGAACGGTGCCGGAAGAAAGCAGGCGATGGGGCATGGTCTGTGGCGGCCTGGTCGATCGGAGTCCTGGTGGATCGGGGCTCATCCCGAAGCAGGCCACCATCGGCGGACCTCCGCTGACGCTAGAACCGGCAGGGACGACGGCTCGTCGCTCCTGCGCATGGTTGAGAACACCTTGGTCGCCCCCTTGCCCCCCGCCACCCAACGCATCACGGACGATCTGGATCGGCTGCTGGCCGTGTTGCCTCCTTCGGTGCAGGGCGCCCTGGCCGAGCCCAACGCCCGCGAGCAGCTGCTGGAGGTGGTGCTCGATCTGGGCCGGGTGCCGGAGGCCCGCTACCCCGGCCGGGCCGTGGCCCTGGGTGAGATCCCGATCGAGCGGGCCGATCTGGCCCTCGTGCTGGAGCGCCTTGGCCCCTTCGGCGGGGACAACCGCGCCGGCATTGAGCGAACGCTCCACCGGATCAGCGCGATTCGCAACCGCGCCGGCGACGTGGTGGGGCTCACCTGCCGCGTGGGCCGGGCCGTGTTCGGCACCGTGGCGATGGTTCGCGATCTCCTCGACGCCGGCCGCTCGCTGCTGCTGATGGGCCGCCCGGGCGTGGGCAAGACCACGGCCCTGCGCGAGATCGCTCGGGTGCTGGCCGACGAGCTGGGCAAGCGGGTGGTGGTGATCGACACCAGCAACGAGATCGCCGGCGACGGCGACATCCCCCACCCCGCCATCGGCCGGGCCCGGCGCATGCAGGTAGCCCGCCCGGAACTGCAGCACGAGGTGATGATCGAGGCGGTGGAGAACCACATGCCCGAGGTGATCGTGATCGATGAGATCGGCACGGAGCGCGAGGCCCAGGCGGCCCGCACGATCGCCGAGCGAGGCGTGGTGCTGGTGGCCACCGCCCACGGCAACGAACTGGCCAACCTGATCAAGAACCCCACCCTCAGCGATTTGGTGGGCGGCATTCAGTCGGTAACCCTGGGGGATGAGGAGGCCCGCCGCCGCCGCACCCAGAAGACCGTGCTGGAACGGGCCGCCGAACCCACCTTCCCGATCGCGGTGGAGATGCACAGCCGCCAGCGCTGGCTGGTGCATCGCGATGTGGCCACCACGGTGGATCTGCTGCTGCGGGGTCAGACGGCCCGGCCCCAGATCCGGGAACTCACCGAAGCGGGTGAACTGCGGCTCGTGGAGGCCCCGCCCCCGGCGGAAACCGGCCTGGCCCGTCCCCCCCGCAGCCCGGCGGCCCGGCCGCCTGCCCCGCCTGCGGCCCACACCTCCCCCAGCCCCGTCGCGGCCCCAACGACCCCCACGGACGCCCCGGTGGCTGCCCATGGGCGGCCAGCGAGCCCCCCGCCCCCGCCCCTGAGGGTCTGCGGCGTTGGGGTATCGCGCGCCCTCCTTGAGGAGGCAGCCCGCAGCCGCTCCCTGGACCTGGAGGTGGTGGAGGCCCCGGAGGGTGCCGACCTGCTGCTGAGCCTGCGGGGACAGCTGGGCCGTGAGCCGAGCCTGCGCCGCCGGGCCCAGGCCCAGGGATTGCCAATCCTGGTGATCAAATCCGAGAGCCTCCATCAGCTGCAAAGGGCCCTGGAGCGCGTCAGCGATCGGCGCCCCTCCGGACCTCCCGCAGCTGAGGTGACGGGTCTCGACGATGCCCATGCCGCCCTGGAGGAATGCAGGCTGGCGGTGGAGCAGGTGGTGCTGCCCCAGGGGCGGCCCGTGGAACTGCTGCCCCGCAGCGAAACAGTGCGGCGGATGCAGGCCGAGCTGGTGACCCACTACCGGCTGCGGAGCGCTGTCTTCGGCCGTGGCCAGCAGCAGCGCCTGCGGGTGTTCCCTGCCTGATCCAAGCGCGCTGGGACGCTCCGATCGGCGGAAGTCCGCGGCGATGGCGGGCGCGTGGCCGCGCCGGCGAGTTGACGAAGGACCGGCTGCTGTGGGTAACTGTGTTGGTGCCGGTTGAACCGGCTTCAGCGGTCAGCGGAACGATTCACCGTTCCAGCAACGACCTGCCTTCATTGGGCCGTCGCCAAGCGGTAAGGCATCGGGTTTTGGTCCCGACATTCCTAGGTTCGAATCCTAGCGGCCCAGTTCCGACTCCTTCATCGGCCTCCCGGTGACGCCCGCACCGCTCCTGGTCTTTGATTTCGATGGCGTGCTGATCGATGGCATGCCCGAATACTGGTGGTCGGCTCGGCGGGCGGCCCAACGGCTCGATCCCTGCCTGGAGCTGCCGAACCAGGCCCCCGCTGCCTTCGCCGCCCTTCGCCCGCTGATCCACAAGGGATGGGAGATGGTGCTGGTGGCCGCCGCCCTGGGCCGCCCCGGTTTCAATCTCGACCACTGGCTCAGCGACTATGACCGTGCGCTGGCGACGGGCCTGGGACAGGCAGCGACCAGCCCCGAAGTGCTGCAGGGGGCCCTGGAAAACGTGCGGGACGCTGCCCTCCGCGAAGACCCCGCCGCCTGGCTGGCCCTGCACCGCTTCTTCCCCGGGGTGGAGCGGCGTCTGCACGAGCTGGCCGTGGATGGCGTGCCCTGGCTGGTGCTCACCACCAAGGGCGGCGCCTATGCCGCGCGGCTCCTGGAAACCGCTGGGCTGGAGCCCCAGGCCGTGTACGGCCATGAACAGGGCAGCAAGCCGGATGTGCTGCTGAGCCTGCGCGAAGGGGGGCGACCCCTGTGGTTCGTGGAGGATCGCCGGCCCACCCTTCAGTGGGTGCGGGCCACGCCGGGACTGGAAGCCGTGCGCTGCTTCCTCGCCCTGTGGGGCTACCTCGCCCCCGGCGATGAAGAAGGGCTGGAATCGGAAGCGATCCTGCCCCTCGATGCGGCCCGCTTTGCCGGCCCCCTGGCGGACTGGAACTGAAGCGCTAGAGTACGCCCGTACTATGCGCGGCTGAGACGCTGGACCCCCCTGGGTGGCACTTGCTGTCCAGAGGTCGCAGGATGGCCCCCGGTCCGCCGGGCTCCAACCCCTGGCCCAGCCACCCACCACGGCGCTCCCTTCCTCGAGCGTGTTCGCCGTTGCGGCCTGTTCCATCGCTGATCCCCACCATGCCCGCCGATCCCAAGGCCGCCCTCTCCTCCTCCCTTGGCGCCGCCTCCACGCCGCCCCCCGCCTCCGGCTCCGCGGCCGCCGCCGAGCGCGACAAGGCCCTGGGTCTGGTGCTCAACCAGATCGAACGCAATTTCGGCAAGGGATCGATCATGCGCCTGGGGGATGCCTCCAGGATGCGGGTGGAAACGATCAACACCGGCGCCCTCACCCTCGATCTGGCCCTCGGCGGCGGCTATCCGAAGGGGCGGGTGGTGGAGGTCTACGGACCGGAGAGCTCCGGCAAGACCACCCTCACCCTCCATGCCATTGCCGAGGTGCAGAAGCGCGGTGGTGTGGCGGCCTTCGTGGATGCGGAACACGCCCTCGATCCTGTCTATGCCGCGGCCCTGGGGGTGGACATCGAGAACCTCCTGGTCTCCCAGCCCGATACCGGTGAGATGGCGCTGGAGATCGTCGACCAGCTGGTGCGCTCCGCCGCGGTCGACATCGTGGTCGTCGACTCGGTGGCTGCCCTCACCCCTCGGGCGGAGATTGAGGGGGAAATGGGCGACCTGGCGGTGGGCAGCCAGGCCCGCCTGATGAGCCAGGCGATGCGGAAGATCACCGGCAACATCGGCAAATCGGGCTGCACTGTGATCTTCCTCAACCAGCTGCGCCAGAAGATCGGCGTGACCTACGGCAACCCGGAAACGACCACCGGTGGCAACGCCCTCAAGTTCTATGCCTCAGTGCGACTCGACATCCGCCGGATCCAGACCCTGAAGCGGGGCACCGAGGAGTACGGAATCCGGGCCAAGGTGAAGGTGGCCAAGAACAAGGTGGCCCCTCCCTTCCGGATCGCCGAATTCGACATTCTCTTCGGGCGCGGCATCAGCACCCTGGGCTGTCTGCTGGATCTGGCGGAGGAAACCGGGGTCGTGACCCGCAAAGGTGCTTGGTACAGCTACGAAGGTGACAACATCGGCCAGGGTCGCGACAACACCATCACCTGGCTGGAGCAGAATCCAGACCAGGCGGAAGTGATCGAACAGCTCACCCGCCGCCGGCTCACCGAGGGATCGGAAGTGACGGCCAACTCCATGAAGCCACTGGCCGCTGCCGCCAAGCTGGCCGCAGGCCGCGGCGCGACCTCGGAAGTGGACGCAGAAGAATCAGCTGCCGAGGTGGCTGAATTGCCAGCGGCCTGAACGACGCCAGGGGTCGGAGGGCAATGACTCCGACCCCAGCCAAAAGACGTGGCGCTCAATCTGGCAATGGCGAAGCGTTGCTCAAGGTTGGGGCGAAGGAATCCTCCCTGCTGCCCGAGGAAGCCTTGGGATATTGCATGCCTCCTGAGGCCTGCAGCATCAAGGAAACGCGATGCAACTCCTGGATGGCATCAGCCCCCTCCAGCTTCACCAGCTCATGACCATCACGGGATTCCACCCAGCTGATTCCGAAATCGGAAACGAGAAACCGCACCACATGGGTTTCACCCAGATCCGCCACGAAGGAAGCGCCATGGTGGTTCCATTCGTCACCGCAGACGTAGCAGGTGGCCACATGTCCCTGATCCCGCAGGCACTGGGCGAGGGCCTGGAGGCTCAACACCAGATCGTTGACGAGATTGCGGTATTGCTCAGCAAGGCGTGGAAACAAGGCCGGCCACCTGGGTTGCTGTCAACCATCCTATAGGTTTTCTTCCAATTGCTGTGGCTGTCCTGGCGGCCGGCGCCCGCCTTGCCAACTGCCCGGGGGGGATTGCGGCT
>Ga0114972_10004799_pt1 | contig 10029 bp, 9 predicted proteins | sample M_140807_EF_Meta_FD_87354 | JGI IMG/M metagenome (GOLD analysis project Ga0114972, IMG submission 87354) | Freshwater microbial communities from Lake Montjoie, Canada to study carbon cycling - M_140807_EF_MetaG | ecosystem: Environmental > Aquatic > Freshwater > Lake | place: Lake Montjoie... | reverse complement strand
TCAGCCGCGTCGTGGTGAGCCCGGAGTTGACGGAAGGTCCGTTCTTTGTGGAAGAGTATCTGAACCGGAGCGACATTCGTTCGGATCCCAAAACGGGAGTCTTGTCTCCCGGCATGCTTCTGCACCTCACCATAAACCTGGTGACCGTCGGTGCCGTCGCCAAACTGCTGCCAGGGGCAACCGTGGACATTTGGCATTGCGACGCCACTGGTCGCTACTCTGACGAAGAGCAAAATGGCACCGCCGGACTAAAATTCCTGCGTGGCAGCCAATTGAGCGATAGGGACGGCAAGGTGGAATTCACCACCATCTATCCAGGTTGGTACCCCGGACGCGCGGTGCACATCCACTTCAAAATCCGCCACCCACGAGACGGACAAACCCGGGAATTTACGTCTCAACTCTTCTTTGACGAGACGACCACAAACGAAATTCACGCAAAAGCCCCCTACGCCGCGCGTGGCACGCGCGACACCATGAATAATCGCGACGGAATTTACCGCCAAGGCGGAAACAAACTCATGCTCGCGCTAGAGAAGACCAAATCTGGCTATGCCGGAGTCTTCGACGTTGGTCTCACCCAGGAATAGCGACCATGCGTTAACGCGATTCGCGCGGCGACTTTCCAGTTACCGCGCGAACATGCTTGTTCAGGTGCTGGGCATCCGTATAACCTAGGTCGGCGGCGATCGCCTTCACCGGCATGTCGGTGGACCGCAGCAGGTGCAAAGCGCGATCGAGCCGACGATCCAGAATTGCGCGACTCAGCGGCGCTCCCGTTTGCGCCAGAAAAAGACGGTTTAAATGTGACCGACTCACCCCCATTGCATCCGCAACATCGCTCGCCCGAATGCCTTCCGAAAGGTGCATCTCAATGTACGACAGTGCGGTGTTCACCAGATTGGCCTGAGCGGTTTCGGGAGCCCGGTTGGCAATTCGCGCCAGGCTCAGCAACACATCCCAGGCTCGAATTTCAGCCCGCAGCGGGTCGGTCGTGCGCCAACCCACCACGCGTTCCAGCCGCTCCCAGACTAGTTCAAAATCGGCCCCGACCGAAAACAGCGCCGGCACATTCACGTCAGGGACGGCATCGGCATCCCACGCTAAATGAGCAAAAACGTGGACCGATGGCTCGCTAAATCGGTAGTCCATTCGCGCTCCCGGCGGGGTGAAACCCGCCATACCCGGGCGAATCTGTAAAGGCACACCATCCATCCGCACCTCGCATGAGTACCGGTACAGGTGCATGCCCCACAATCCATCCACCCGAAACGATTCCGCCCCACTATTGCCATGGACCGATCGCCAAGCCATGGCGACCTTCGGCCGCGCCTGGGTGGGAATAGTGAATTCCATGAGCGGTTTTTACCATCAGATATGCTAGCGTCGTGAAGAAGACGGTCGCAATCATTGCTCACGACGGAAAAAAGGACGAAATGGCCATTTTTGTGGCGAACCACAAAGATGTGTTAGCCCAGTTTGATCTGGTGGGCACGGGACACACCGCCAAAGTGGCGGCGGGCGCAAGCGGACTGCCGGTTCGCGCAGTGCTGAGCGGCCCACTTGGCGGTGAGGTCCAAATAGCCGCCGAAGTTCTGGCGGGCGATATCCACGCGGTCTTCTTCTTCGTTGAGCAGATGGAGGTCCACCCGCACGATCCCGACATTCACACGCTCCAAAGAACGTGCAACATCACGAATACGCCAATCGCAACCAATCCTGCCTCCGCCGAATTGATCATCAAAGGACTCTGATGCGCGTTTTTTACCACGGTTAGCGTGATTTTCACTGCCGTTTGCGCGGTCGGCTAAAGGATAATTAGATTGTGAGCATCGTCGCCGAACCCGAAGTTAGCAACCACCCGTGGCTAGAAATTCCTAGCTACGCCGTGACGGTAACCGACTATGAGTTTTTCCGCCGTGAGGGTTATCTCATCGTACGGGGACTGGTATTGCCTGAGCATGTGGCGGAGCTACGCGCACACACCGAAGACCTGATGTCGGCACGGCTGGATGTGAGTGACTTTATCCATCATGCCCCCGGGAAACCCGTGAACTTGAAGGAAGACCTTCACCGCATCCACCAGGGACACCATAAGATCGACCTTTGGGAGCGTTATTTGCTGTATCCGCGCATCCTTGATGTGGTCGCCGCTATCACCGGTCCCGACGTTATGGCGATGCAGACTATGCTATTCACCAAGGCCCCCGGCAGCAACGGTCAGGGCTTCCACCAGGATGCCTTCTATATTCCGACTTTTCCCGACACGCTGCTTGGGGCTTGGATTGCAATTGACCCGGCGGACGAAGAAAACGGCTGCCTATGGATGACTCCAGGGACGAACCTAGGTCCGATCTATCCGCCGAAAAATGGCTATGGCTACGGAGACGTCCAGTTGGAAGGAATTGAATACGTGAGTAACGTGGGTGGCCACTCCAACGACGACGAAGACCCACTGAATACGCTAAAGCCCATTGCCGACCGATACCACGACCGCGAAATTCCCTGCATCATGCAGCCCGGCGATGTGGCGTTCTTTGGGGGCCACGTTCTTCACCGATCACTCAAGAACCGGAGTACCGACCGCTACCGCCGCAGCTTTGTGAACCATTACGCCAACGCCCGTAGCTACACCATCTGGGGTGGCGGCAATAAGGAGCATATTTTGGCCCGAGGAAACACCCACCTGGAATTTGCCCAGCCTAAATTTGGCACGCCGTGCGCGGCTTCCGACCCGGATCGGTCCAGCCCATCCGATACCGGGTCTGTGCCCGAGATGATGATGGCAACGCCCTCTGGCACCATTAGCGCTCAGGTCCCGGGTGGGGATCACGACGACTAGACCTGTAGCAGCACGCGACCGGTGATGAACTTGGGCCCGCTTACGACAAACAAGACTTCGGCGTAATCGGGCTCGCTCTGAATGTAGGCGTCTCCCACCACCGGAAACACCTGGTTGAGCGCAGCCACCATCTCGTCGTCGCTGGTGTCCATCCCGTTCCAGCGGGCGGTAATCCCCAGCATCTGATCGGGGTTCCGCACCCTCCGCGCCTTCTGCACCACGATGTCTGGATGGGTCTCCAGTGCCGTCGTTATCTGGTCCTCAAGCTGCCGCACATCCGCCTCCCCCGCCATGCGCCCATTCTTCTGCGCCACGGCCAACGCCTGCATAAACGCCGGCTTCGTCCCAAATTTACCCACGCCCCAGAGTATGACCAAGACCACGGCTAGGTATAGCCTTAACTGGCAACGGTGAAACTAAGAGTATCATCGTAATATTCAACTGAATTGAATCATACAAATGATCACTGACTTTCGGCCCGATTTACTTGCGCAAAGTCGGGGGCTTGCTTACGATTACTCGGTACCCGATGCGGTAGCGCAGCGTGAGTTGCAACTGTTCGCCGATTGCCCGTGGGCGTTTGGTCGGTTGGGAGTCGGGGAAGATGACAAGGTTTTGTCGATCAAAACCGGAATCGCGCTTGCCGCTGCCGAATACGAATCGTTCTTAAAAGGGGATGAACAATACATCCATCCGTTCCTGGCCACCCAACCTCAGCTTTTGCGCCGAACATGGCACGACCTAGGGCGGATGAATGCCGAAGGCTTAGTTCTCTTTATTGGCCACTTCAGCTTCCATCCCTCGCTGTCGGAAGCCGATCGCGTCACCGAAGCCGTCCAACTGACCGATGCCTTTATCGAGCACTTTGCCGGACTCAACATCACCGAAGTGGTGATTGAAGTGACAGCCGAAGACAAACTTCCCCTCGCCGAACAAGCGGGATTTCGCCCGATACCGTCGTACAAGGGAACGGCCCGCCCCCATGTATTCTCCATGAACCGGGAAACGGCCGAAAGCCGGCAACACATGCAGCTGCTACGACTCTTCAGCTTTCGAAAGCCGCAGATTCAATTTACCCAGGGAGAGGGAGAAATCTTGCACTTGGCCCGAGTCGGCTACTCCGATACCGAGATTCGAGAGAAGCTGGGACTGAAAAAGCCACCGCTCGATGCGGCTTGGCAAAGGATCTTCCGAAAATTTGAAGCGATTCAGTCGTTCGCTGGTCGCCGCGATCGGCGCCAGGTTATCGCATTCTTGCGGGCCTACCCGTGGGAATTGTGGCCATACCGCGATCCTGCCGGATAGCTGACGCTAGTCCCCGGTTAGTTTTCACAATATTTTTACGGTGACTCCGGCTTCCCTGCGGACGTTTGGCCGCAGTATGGGGCAAATGCGCAGAATGGCGGTTACTTTGACTGGGATCTCGCTGGTGGCTTCGGCCGCGGCGACCCCGTTTCCCCTCACCAAAATTGGCGGCGTACCCGCCAGCGAAGCCCAGCAATCGCTACCCAATGGCAGTAAGACGGGACGCATCCCATGGCCCGGGACGGACGGAGTTCGTTTACACAATATCGGCGGGCAAATTCGGGCGATCAGCGTCAAGTTTGCTAGAAACGTGCCCTTTGGCCAGGCGCTTAAATCAGTCGGCCTCACCGTGACCGCAGCAAAATCCCAACCCGCATGGGGCCACTTGGAAAAGCACTATACGAACGTTAAGGGTATTCCAAAAGGGTGGGCCCTCAACTACGGCCCCGATGACAATGGTTTTCAACCACCTCATGGTCGCCGACCCAAGCGCCCAGTAACAAAAACAATTGCAGTTCTAGAGCAGTCGGGTTATCATACGTTCGGACGAAAAAGCGTGCTTCGAGACTCGGTGACCCGAACGAACAATGATTACTAGGATTGATGTCAAAGATCTCGCGAAAATGGCCGTTTCCGGTGCGCTTGCCGCTGCGGTTGGTGCGGTGCTTGCCGTTTACCTAATCGACTTCATGAACTATCTCGTGGTAGGACACGCTATGGTACGCGAAATATGGAGCGGCAATGGGTTCACACCATGGACAGTCCAGATGGCCCAATTCGGCGCCCCATTAGGATTGATTGCGAGCGCGTGCTGCTGGACGTATCAAAAACGTGCAACAAAAGAACTTTCTACCTTTGTAAACGCGGTCGTCTGGTTTCTGCTCGGGTTTGCATATTTCTACTGGATTTTCCGTACTTTCAGTATCGATGGAGATTACTACTACTTAGCATTGACGTCATACGGAATGATAGCTGGCCTGTTATTCCGAAGTATTCACAAAGGACTATGGTCGTCACTTCAATGGATCGTCCGCACCCCGATAAAGATCGGATCCAACTGACATGAGGATTCAAGCAAACACGAGAGCGTTTACCGTAATGGAGCTTTTGGTGGTGATCGCTATCATCGCCGTCCTCTCCTCATTTCTCTTTGGAGCGATTTCAGGCATGTTCACGAGGGCTCACAACACCGTAGATGTTTCTAATATGCGACAAGTTTATGTGGCGGTGACGCTCTACGAGCAGGACAACAACGACCGCAGTCCCGACAATCTCGGCCTTACTCTTCGTTACGCAAAGTCTCCGGAAGTTTTCAACTCTAAGTTGGATCCTCGTCCCCAAGACAAATGGAACAGTGGTTGGACGGTGATTCCTGTCGGAATCCAAACGGGGGAACGTGTCCCGTACCGCATCAGCTACCCGTATCTACGAACCTTTTTAACATCGTACGGCGATCGCAGTGACCGCTTTGACTACGCCTACCAGCGAGCCCGTAGCTCGACGGGCATGATCGCCAATCCGTGGATTGGCAATGTACTGACATTTTCCGGCGGGAGAGTTGAGGGACAAAGTGAGGACTCGGTCTGGGGGCCAAGTATGGATGGGCCAGTAGACCGAATCCGGATGGACGGCGCTTATTTCCACCTACCTCGCCGTCAAGACACCGGTTGTCTCGGCGCATGCGCATCCGATATGTTTTTTTACCGGTCCGACTAGCCGGTCAAGACCTTCGATTTCCGCTCAACTGCCGCTTTCACGACGCCCGCGAATAGCGGAGCAGGGCGGTTGGGGCGGCTCTTGAACTCGGGGTGGGCCTGGGGTGCGATGAAGAACGGGTGGCCCGGAACTTCGATCATCGCTACCAATCGGTAATCGGGAGAAACGCCGCTGATCACCATTCCGGCATTGTGCAACTGCTCGCGGAAATCATTATTCACCTCGTATCGGTGCCGGTGCCGCTCGCTGATGCGATTAGACCCGTACAGCGCGTGCGCCAGCGTGCCGGAGGTGAGATTACAATCCCAAGAGCCCAACCGCATCGTCGCGCCCTTGTCCGTCACATCCTTCTGCTCGGGCAACAGGTGAATCACCGGATACGGCGGCTCGGGCAGCATCTCTTCGCTATTGGCCCCGGCAAGCCCACAAACATTACGCGCGTATTCGATGACGGCCATTTGCAATCCAAGGCAGATGCCAAGGAACGGCAGGCCACTTTCCCGGGCGTACTTGATCGCCGCGATTTTGCCTTCAATTCCGCGGGCACCAAAGCCCGGACCCACCACCAAAGCATCAATATCCTGTAGCTGAAGCGTCGGATCGGCGCCATTCTCCAGCGTATCGCTCTCGATCCACGTAATCTCGACCTTCGCATTCGCCGGAATGCCGCCATGAATTAGTGCCTCGGCGATGGACTTGTACGAGTCGCCGTTGGACGTGTACTTTCCGACCACGCCAATCCGAACCCGGTTTTCCGGGTTCTTCAGCACCGAAACCAGATCACGCCACTCCGTCGCGTTTTCTGTCCGTTGCTCTAGCCCCAGGCGTCGGCTGACGAAGTCTCCCAATCCGGCCTCCTCGTAGCTCAGCGGGACTTCGTAAATGGTCTCCACCGTCTTGCTGTGAATGACCGCTTCGCTCGGAACGCCGCAGAACAGCGACAGCTTCTCGCGCACGTCCTGATCCATCTCCACTTCGCAGCGGCAGATCAAAACATCCGGCGCAATGCCGATGCTGCGCAACCGCTCCACCGAGTGCTGGGTGGGTTTGGTCTTCACTTCTCCCCAGGGACCCACGGTCGGTACCAGTGTCACGTGCACATAAAGCACATTCTCCGGCCCCACGTCGGTACGCATCTGCCGAATCGCCTCCATGAAAGGAAGGCTCTCAATGTCGCCGACGGTACCGCCAACCTCGGCAATCACCACGTCGGCTTCATGCTCGCGGCTCAAGTTAATGATTCGGTCCTTAATCGCGTTCGTAACGTGCGGAATCACCTGCACCGTGCCACCCAAATAATCGCCCCGACGCTCGGCGGCGATCACCGCGCTATAAATCTTTCCGGTGGTGATGCTGCTGCCTTCGGTGCAGGCGACGTCTATAAATCGCTCGTAGTGGCCCAGGTCCAGATCGGTTTCGGCCCCGTCTTCGGTCACAAATACTTCGCCGTGCTGAAACGGGTTCATGGTCCCCGCGTCGACGTTGATATATGGGTCCAACTTCATCGGGGCTACGGTAAAGCCTCGGTTCCGCAATAGTCGACCCAGGCTTGCCGTCGCGATTCCCTTTCCGATGCTGGAAACCACGCCGCCGGTGACGAAGATGTATTTAGTCATATCCCCGGACACTCAGTATAGCTTGCCATCGGCCCTGGCTTAACCATCGCTCGAAATGGCCAGCACTTTGCCGAACAATATTAGCGATATCTCGCCACGAAATCTGGACACCTGATTCGGGCACCCATAAAAGCAGACTATCAATGGGTCGATTGGCAATCCATCATTTACATGCCCCGAGAGGAGATTTCTAGGAATTAAGCCTAGCTCTTAATTATTTCGCCGCATTTGCGGCAATCGCGAATGGACGTCCGCAACGGCGTCTTCACCGGACTACAACCTAAGAACGCCGCGTGCCGCCCGGTCCAGGTCGGCCGCTACCATGGTATTCACCAGTTCTTCAAACGCCATCTTTGGTTCCCAGCCGAGTTCGCGCTTCGCCTTACCGTAATCTCCCTGTAACAGGTCCACTTCGGCCGGACGTTGGTGCACCGCATTCGTCCGCACAATCACGTTGCCAGTTGCCCGATCCACCGCGTGGTCATCGGCCCAATCTAAATCAAAACCCGCCGCAATCGCCGCCGCCGCCGCGAAATCACGCACCGAATGCGTCCGTCCGGTCGCCAGCACGTAGTCATCGCCCGCCGGAGCCTGGGCGATGCGCCACATCCCTTCCACGTAGTCTCCCGCAAAACCCCAATCCCGCCGCGCTTCCAAGTTCCCCAATTCCAAAAATTCAGCCCGTCCGTGCCGAATCAGGGCAAACGTAGCCGTGATTTTGCGTGTGACAAACTCGGTCCCCCGCAGGGGAGATTCGTGGTTGAACAGAATCCCGGAAGAAGCATGCATTCCGTAGGCTTCACGGTAGTTTTTGGTAATCCAGTGGGCGTAGAGTTTCGCCACTCCGTACGGACTGCGAGGATGAAACGGCGTCTCCTCGTTCTGCGGCACCGATTTCACTTTCCCGAACATCTCGGAGGTACTGGCCTGATAAAACCGAACCTGGGGCGCAAAAACCCTCACTGCTTCAAGGCAGCGAGCGGCCCCAAGCGCATCGGCATCACCGGTATAAACCGGTTGCTCAAAAGAAAGCGCGACAAAGCTCTGCGCCGCCAGGTTATAAAACTCGTCCGGCTGAATCTTCTCCACCACGCGGAGAATGTTGCTGCCTTCCAGCAGGTCAAACGCCACGCGGTTCACGTCCTTTTCCACGCCCAGTTCCGCTAGCCGACCAAAGTCCGTCGAAGCCGTTCGACGGTAAGCGCCGTGCACTTCGTAACCCTTTTCCAGTAGCAATTTGGAAAGGTATGCCCCGTCCTGACCGGTGACTCCCGTAATCAACGCGCGCTTCGCCATGAGGTGGGATTGTAGCCGTTTGCGGATGGGCGGAGGCTACGTCGACGACTTCAGGTTCAGAAATCGCTCAATCTCAAGCGCCAGTCGGTCATCGGCCGCCTTCAATGTCCAACGGGACTGGGTTCGCGCAATCGCTTGGGCGCTGAGCCGCTCCCGGAATGGAGCGTCATCTAGCAGTCGCCCCAGCGCCGCCCCCATCGCGTCGGGATCGTTATCCACCAGCAGGCCCGTTTCTCCATCCACCATCGTCTCGCGCACGCCGCCTTCCGCCACCGCCACCACCGGCAGGCCGCATGCGTTCGCCTCGATCGGAACCAGGCCGAAAGGCTCCAACCGCGGCGCATAGGCCATCGCCGATGCCGTATTCAAAAGCCGAACCACCTCGTCGTCGGGCGTCATCTTCATCAGTCGCAGTTCCACCCCCAGCACCTTCGCGCGGGCCTCCACTTCGGCAAAGTACACCGGATCGAACATGTTGCACGTCCAAACCAGCGGCGGTCGCGGGGTCGGCATTCGACCGATCGCTTCTACTACCAGGCGGGCATTTTTGGCCGGGCCCATGGTGCCCACTCCCATCACAAACCGCTCGCGCGGCAGGCCTACTGGTCGGAACTCTTCCGTATCGATCCCCAGGTAGCAAACTCGAGAATCCAACCCAAACGCTCGCAGAATTGCTTCCCGACTAAAGTAGGAATTCACCAGAATTTGCCCGTAGCTTTCAGCACTGGCTAATTCTTCCGCCGCCTGTTTCCGCCCGGAACTAAGGTCCACCCGATCCTTCACCCGCGCCTTCAGATCAGCTCCCGGAGGCGGGGCCGCCAGTCGCAGCCGTGGCATCGCCTCGTAAAGCGCACGAAACGGATCCTGCAAATACAGCAACTTCGGAATCTTGCTCACGTGCTGACCGATCATCGGCGTGTGCAAAAGCTCGCACGTATTGGCAAATAGCAAGTCAAACCCGCCCGCTTCAATCTGCTGGGCACACGTCTTGGAATGCGCATGCATCGCCGGAAGCAATCGACCCACCCGCTTGGCGTAGTTTAGCAGTGCCTTAGGCGAGGATCCCGGCGCATGCTCCCGAAAATCCAGCGGCACGGTATGCACCTTTCCCAGTTGGGCCATCGGCAGAAAGTCGTCCGGCGGCAGGGGCGGCGACCAGATTTCTAGTTCATGGCCGCTGGCATGCAGCCCGCGCAGGTGATTGTAAAGCGCCCGCTTTGCCCCGCCGAACGGGAGGTTATACCAAACGGCGAT
>Ga0114972_10004795_pt1 | contig 10031 bp, 6 predicted proteins | sample M_140807_EF_Meta_FD_87354 | JGI IMG/M metagenome (GOLD analysis project Ga0114972, IMG submission 87354) | Freshwater microbial communities from Lake Montjoie, Canada to study carbon cycling - M_140807_EF_MetaG | ecosystem: Environmental > Aquatic > Freshwater > Lake | place: Lake Montjoie... | reverse complement strand
GGATTGATGTTGCTCAATAAAAAAGAAGGTGTAGATTTTGAAATGAAATATTTTAATGCAGATGGTAGTGAAAGTACCATGTGTGGAAATGGAGGAAGATGCATAACTAAATACTTTTATGACCTCGGCTTTCACAAGTTTACTTACCAGTTTTGGGCCATTGACGGTATGCATGAAGCAGAAATAAACGGTGATGATAACATTCGATTGAAAATGAAAAATGTAACCGAAATTAATAATCAAGATAGAGACCTTATTTTAGATACAGGTTCGCCGCATTATGTAAAACAAGTAAATACGCTTGATGATGTTAATGTTACTGAATTAGGAAGATCTATCAGAAACAGTAAAGAATTCAAAGAGAAAGGCATTAATGTGAATTTTGTGGAAATCATGGATGATGACAGTATTTTTGTGCGGACTTATGAGCGAGGTGTTGAAGCCGAAACTTTGAGTTGTGGCACTGGAGTTACTGCTGCTGCTCTTATTTCAGCTCATAATGAACGCGGATTCAATAGAGTTGAAGTAAAGACTTTAGGAGGTAGGCTTAGTGTTGAATTTAATAAATGTAGCGATACAGAATTTAATGACATCTGGCTGATAGGGCCTGCCAAATTTGTTTTTAAAGGAGAAGTAGAAATCAAAACTATTTAGTAATTCTATTCATTGTAATTAAATCTAAAACAGATTTTGAAAATATTTAAAGAAATCTTTGCCAGAATCTGGGCGCTTTGGGGACTAGTCACATTTGTTTCCACATTTTTAATTTTTATAGGCCCCGCATTATTTTCTTACTTAATAAAAAATGAGCAAAAGAGTCAGCAATTATTTATATCCGTTTCAAGAATTTGGATGAGAATATGGCTACTACTAATTGGATGCCCGCTTCGAATAAAAGGTCGGCAATATTTCCTCCCAAACAAAAACTATGTAGTTGTATTTAATCACAACTCATTATTGGATGTTCCGCTATCAGCTCCATTTGTACCTGGCCTAAATAAAACTATTGCAAAAGCTTCTTTTTCAAAAATTCCATTATTCGGACTGTTTTATAAAAAAGGATCCGTTTTAGTGGATAGAACAAATGAAAAAAGCAGAAGACAAAGTTTTGAACAAATGAAAAAAGTATTAGCCAATGGGATGCACATGTGCATCTATCCAGAAGGCACAAGAAACAGAAGCAGCTTATTACTAAAACCCTTTTTTGATGGCGCGTTTAAATTATCCATAGAAACAAAAAAAGAAATTGTACCCTGCTTGATTATAGGTACATCAACTGCAAAGCCAATTCGTAAAAAGTTTTACCTAGTCCCTACTCCACTTGAACTAGTATTTTTACCACCTGTATCCTGTGATGAAATGAGTACCAAAGAGTTGAATAAAAAAGTGTACGATATAATGCTAGATGAATATACTAAAAGAATGAACTGATGAATGCTACACAATATTAAAGGTCATAAAAATACCTTGTACGATTCACTTTAATATCTCTCAATAATCCAGATTTAGGACTAATATTAAGTGTAAAATATCTATACTTTCCAACCGGCGACATTACAATTGACATTTGCCAACAATGAAGCTCTCTTGATAAATTAACAGTAACAACCCCCAAATCATGTAGACTTAGGTTATACGACCCTGATAGTCCAATCTTCCACTTGGGTGTAATATTAATATTGCCATTTATATTGACATCCTGATTAGTTTTTGATTGAAATTTTCCGGCTGAAAAGAATCTTGAAAATCTTAAGGAATAAGAAAAATCTAAATCCCATGGCACAGTAAAATCAACATAATCATTCGGATTATTATTGATGAATGCCGATTCTGCCTGAAATTCATCCAATGGCATACCGGAATGATTATTATTTATTTTAGCATTATTGTTTTTTTTATTTTTCTCTCCTCCAGAAAATCTACTTTGTAATGAAACCCCGCCACTTGTAATTCTCCCTAATGAAACAGGAGTTTTTGTCCAAACTAATTTATTGATTCTTCTTCCATTTTCATCATATAAATATGGATCAAATTGTGCATTAGCCGTAATGTTTATTTTGTCAAATAAGTTACTCCTAGCAGTTAGTGATAAATTACTCATCTTAAATGAGTCAACTAAAAAATTATAGCTGCCGTTAACACTTAATCCGTCTATCAATGAAACTTTTTTAAACGCCCCCTTTGTTGTATCCTGCTTGTTTTTTAATTTCATTTGAATTACATTATCTAAACCAAAATTCATCCCTCCAAATTTTACATCTGAAAAAGATCCGTAAATACTTCTTTCATAATAACTATACTTTGCAGATCTGCCAAACGTATCAATTTGCGTTTCATAATAGCTATTAGCATTGAAATTTGGCTTGTAATTTATTGAGATATTAGGTCTTATTTCATGACGAATTGCTTGAATAGCACTGCTTTTTTTAAATGATACCAATCCGAAAATCCTTGTACTCATTCCAATTCCATATGACATATCGCGAGCACTATAAAAGCCATTATTGACTACTGTATCTAGTTTTTTATTAGTCGCATTCCATTTACGAATAAATCTTTCTTGATACCATTTTTCCTGATAGCTTATCGAAGGGGAAACTTGTAATGGACCTAAAGATGGAAGCGACAAGCTAATTGGTACACTATGAGTAGCACCCCATTGAAAATTCTTCAATATTTGTTCTCTAATATTTTTTGCAGAGTCATAAAAAGAGGTGAGACTTTTTACATTCGTATTTAAAGCGACACCCAAATTTTCATACCATTTCATTTGTCCAATTGCTTCTTGTTTTCTAAAAGGATATAGCGTATTTACATTAAAACCAATGTCTGGTAAATTGAGGTTAATTAATTGTAGTGCGGTATTTTGATTATGATTAGCGCTTACAGAAATATTATATGGCTTATCCTTCCAGATTTTAGAATAAGTTATTGATGAGTTCAATTGATTAGTAAAATTTCTTACAGGACTATTAGGCACCTGCGCATTAAACTTACTGCTACCGGCATTTACATTTGCGCTGAAATTGACGCCAGGCCTAGCTTTTGAATCAGCTGAATGAGACCATCTAATATTAAATGTTTTAGAAGTAGAAAAATCAGGATCTCCTTTAAATCCATTTCTAAAGCTTTGCATGTCTAAAGCAAAATTTCCTTGATAGCGATAACGCTTATAATATCGTGGACTAATACTCGAAACCCAACCTCCATAAGAATAAAGAGTTCCTCTTACTACTACATCCCAGCTTGGATTTATCATTTTATAATACCCTAAGCCTTCCATCGCCAAGCCATATTGTTGGTTAGCTGTAAAATTTGGAGATATAAAACCTGAATGAAAACCTACCTTCATAGGGTATATCCCAAAAGGCAAAATGTTTGGTAAAGGAATCCCCTCAACTTCCGGATGCACTGGACCAGTAAATGCAACTTTTTGGTTTATGAATTTTATTTTATTGCTTACAAATGCAAAATGCGGCGTGTCTAAATTGCAAGTTGTAAAACGTCCATTTTGAGCGAAGAAAACATTGTTATCAATTTTTTTTATTTTTTCGCCATACACAAACATATCCCCTTGCTGAGTGTATGTTCCCTTGGTGAGCCCTTTCTTTGATTTCATATTAAACTGTATTGTATCGCTTACAGTTTTAAAATCAGCCTGATTGAAAATTGGGTAAGCCACAACACTTCCATTTGAATCCTTTAATAAATGAGCAGAAATTAAATTAGTTTGCTGATCAAAAACAATTGCAGGCGCAGCAAGTTGATTGTCTTGGTATTTAACCTCCGATTTTTTACCATAAAGAAAAATCTTATTATTAGAAACATCCAACACCATAGAGTCGGTGGCTTCATAATAAATGGGACTACTCAATGTGTCTATCGATTGTTTAAGGCCGATAGTATCAGAAACACTTTTTACTGTGTTAATTACATTTGTGTCTTTACCTGAATTAGCAAGGTTTTCTTTTAATCCTTCTTTCAGATTTGAAAGCTTAGGAATTGTATCAATTGTTAAATTTCTTGAAAAATAAATGTTGGCGACAGCTTCACTAGTATTCAACAAAAAAACGAAAGCAAAGAAGGTGTATCTTAGCCAATAAAATATGTATTTTGCCTTACCTTTGTTTAGTTGATTCATAACCGTTTCAACAAAAATAACTATATTAACATTATGTATCAGCAGTTGAATCAATTGTTTGATACATTCCCTATAAAAAACCTGATTTCTATGATTAAATATATATCGAAACCCCTTATTTTTTTTACAGCTATATTTTTTTTCTATACTTGTCTTTGCGCACAATCTGTAAAAAAATTAAAAACTATCATTGTTGATGCTGGACATGGTGGATCAGATTTTGGTGCAGTTGGACAATATGAACATTCTCTAAGATCAAATGAAAAAGACGTAACATTAGCTATTTCATTAAAGCTTGTTGATGAATTAAAAAAACAAATGCCAGATTTAAATATCATTCCAACAAGAACTTCTGATATTTATCAAGACCCAAGAGAAAAAGCAAATATTGCAAATGAAAATAAAGGCGATTTGTTTATTTGTATTCATGCCGATTCTGGTCCATTACAAACTGGTAGAAGACAAGTCGGATCTCATACTGTTACTAGATATAAGATAACTTATACGGGTAAAGGCAAAAGAAAAAAGAAGATTAGTACTCCATATACAATAGAAGAGCCTATGTACGAATATTACAAACTCCCTATTGCAAGAAATGGAACTAGTGTTTGGATTTTTGCAGCACATAAAACTAGTGATAAGTTGAAAGCAATCATGTCAGAGAATGGACAAAATGAATCTGAATTTGAAATTGAATCAGGAAAAGATAGTTCGCTAAATAACTTTGACTTCAATTCTCCAGAAGGAAGAGCTATTGCACAAGTGTATGCAAAAAGATATCAAGAAAAAAGTGATTGGTTAGCTAGATTGGTAAATGATGAAATTGAAAAAACAGGCCGCCCGGCATTGGGTGTCAATCAACGTCAAAAAGGAATTTGGGTTTTACAAGCTACCAAAATGCCTTCTATATTAATAGAAACTGGCTTCATCAATAATCAATCAGATGAAAATTATTTAAACAGCGAAGCTGGTCAAACTGAATTAGCAAAAGTTATAACCAATGCGGTTTTAAAATATAAAACACAATTAGAAAACAATAACAATCAATCAACAGCTGCTCAGTAATTTACACAACAGTATTGTTCAGCATAAAATTATATTCTGTGAAAATAACAAATGAAACAAAAATTGGGCTTCTTGCTTTTTTAGCTATAATCCTTTTAATTTTTGGCTTCAACTTTTTAAAGGGCAAAAATGTATTTGCAAACAAAATGACCATTCATGCAAAATACAATGATGTATCAGGGCTTACTCCCTCCAACCCTGTTTTTATAAATGGATTACAAGTAGGCATTATTAATTCAATCGAGAATACTCCCGATCTGAAATCATTTGATGTTGCCATTTTATTAAATCAAAAAATAGACATCCCAAATAATTCTATTGCTTCTATAATTGAGAACCCATTAGCTACAACAAAAGTGAATATTGCATTAGGCGATGCAAAAGAATTTTTAAAAAACGAAGATACTATTGCTACCCTTCCGAGTAAAGAAATCCTATCTAAAGTAATGGAGAAAGTAAATCCGGTTATCGACAATGTTGTATCAACTGTTAGTAGCTTAGATTCTGTGCTATCTAATGCTAACAAGTTTTTAAATATAAATGCACAAAACGATATTGCAAAAACAATAGAAAATCTGAATAAACTAACCACTTCCTTATTGGTTTCAAGTAGTGCACTTCAATCAATGTTAACCAATCAAACTGGGGCTGTTGCAAAAACGTTGAATAATATTAATTCTATTACAGAAAACCTTTCCTCCAACAACAATAAAGTAAACAGAGTGTTTGAAAACATAGACAAAACAACAACTAAGTTGTCCCAACTTGAAATTCAAAACACATTACAAACCCTCGATTCTACTATATTGTTTCTGAATAAAACAATTGAGAAAATCAATAGCAAAGAGGGTACTCTAGGATTACTAGTTAACGATAAAGTACTCTATAACAATCTTACTGCCTCCACCAACAAAATAAACATTTTACTTGATGATATTAGAACTCATCCTAAAAGATATGTTTCAATATCTGTTTTTGGCAAAAAAGAAAAAGAAACGCCATTGCTTACAGCATTACCAGATACACTGGATGCACCTTATATCCTGAAGCATTAAATCACTTGTCACTTTGAGAAACTTTCTTTTAATTTTAATACAATTGATTCTTTTTATAAGTTGCCGTGTAGCAGTTGCACAAGAAATTATTTCTCAAAATCCAAGTCAAAATGAGGAACAAAAATTAATTCAAATAATCAATGCCAAAGATTTAAGACAAGTATATTTTAATGACTCCACACAATTTCAAACATTAGCAGGCAACGCAATCGTTCGACAAGGCACAACGATTTTAAGCGGTGATAGTATTGCAATAAATAAAATCTCTGGTATTGTAGAAGTATTTGGAAATGTTCATATTAATGACAATAACAAAATCAATACTTATTCTCAATATGTAAAGTATATAGGTACAGATCAAGTTGCTTATCTTAAGAACAAAGTAAAACTTACAGATGGCAAGTCAGAACTATACACCAATGACCTTACCTATGATGTAAAAACAGGAATTGCTGTTTATGCAAATGGAGGTAAAGTGATCAATGGAAAAACAATATTAACAAGTGAAAATGCAACATATAATTCCTATTCAAAAGATGTAAACTTTAATTCGAAAGTCCATTTAGTAGATCCTAAATATGATATGAAATCCGAATCGTTAAGATACAATACAATCTCACAAAACGCATACTTTACGACCGCAACGCACATAATAAGTGAGAAAGGTATAATTGAAACAAAAAATGGCAATTATAATATTGGAACTGGATCAGCTAGTTTCCTTGACCAGCCTACATTTACAAGTGGAGATAAATTTATTACCGGACAAGAAGTATTATTTGATGACAAAAAAAACACCATCGAAATAAAAAATAACGGGGAAATTATTGACACTACCCAGAAGTTGATTGTACAAGGCAGTCATATTTTGATAGATAACAAAAACAATACTTTTTTGGCAACTGAAAACCCTGTTATGGTTTTTTATGATCATTCAGATAGTACTTTTATTACAGCCGATACTTTATTTTATTCTAAAACACCGCCCTTAAAAACTAGCGAATCCAAAGATAGTATTAGTGTATTTAATGCCTATCACAACGTTAGGATTTTCAATGATTCAGTTCAAGCTATATGCGACAGTATGTTTGTTTTTTCTGTTGATTCTACCTTGCGATTAATGGGCAACCCGATTTGCTGGAATGGCAATAATCAAATAACAGGTGACACTATTTTACTTTTTTCCAAAAATCAACAACCGCAAAAAATTTCTGTTTATCATAACGCAATTTTAATCAATAAAACAGATGAAGGATATTATAATCAAATTGGAGGAAAAACAATGAATGGCTTTTTTACGAATGGACAAATTGAATATATAAGAACAAAGGGAACTCCAGCCGAAAGTATTTTTTATCCTCAAGATGAAAAAAAGTTATATACTGGAATGAATAGAAATAAAGGCGATGTAATAGATATTATTTTTTTAAAAGAAGAAATCACAAAAATCAAATTTGTAAATGATGTAACTGGCACTTTATATCCACTGCAACAAATTCCTAAAGAACTGAATAAATTGAAAAATTTTAATTGGCAGATTACAAAAAGGCCATTAAATAAATTTGAATTTTACAGATACAACAATACAATGCAATAATGAAAATAACAACATTCATTCTTTTACTTGTGTTCGGGTCTTTGTATACAAATGCTCAAGATATTTTTATAGGTACATGGAGCCTACAAAATCAAAACAAAGAGAATGTTGAAGGCATTTCATTCACCTTGGAAATTGGCAACCCGGAAAAAAATATTTTATACCCTGCTCAAATACATATTTCATCTTCAGATTTCGATGGCACCTATCACTTGCTGTTAGTAAAGAAAAATTATCGCCAATTATCAATAAGCAATAATAAATTCCCCATAAAAGAGTCGCCTGTTAGCATTGGGAATTTCACTAAAGCACTCAATGGCAGTTTTGATGTAGAGGTAGATAAAAAAGGAGTTGTTTCATGTACTATTAACAGAATTAAATACCCTCAAAAAAAAACAAACAAGTCCAATCCTGCATCCCCGCGCCCATCCATAACAAGTTTTTTTAGCAGCGAAAACTTTACACTTCAAAAAATATCTTCACAAGCTTGGGAAGACACTACAATATATAAAATACTTCAGCCTCAAAAATCTCCCGTTTATTATGGAATTATTGATACTTTGTTTGTGTCCGATAAAATAATGGATGTTGTTTTTGAAAAAAACAAAGACAATGATATTGTTTCGTTACGACATAATAACAACAAACTCTTTGATTTAATAGATATCAAAAAGAAAAGAGAGAATCAAAGTTTTCTATTAGATACAGGTTTAAATTTAGTTACATTCTTTATTGATGAATTTGGAAAAAAAGATAATTCAAACCCTCATATCGGTTTAGATTTTGGAATTAACAAGTATACATTAGATTTCAACAAGACAGAAAACCAGGGCGCTTCTTTTATTGTAGCTAAAATATTTTACAGAGTCAATGAAGAAGATATTTTAACGTTTGATGAAAACACAACAAGATTCAAAAGTATACAAATCCCAAAAAGTTATTTTGAAATAAAAGGCGATAAAAGTTTAAAAGAAAGAGAAGTAAAGCAAATTGGAAACATTATCACAAACTATAAAAATTTAAGTTTTGCTATTTGGGATGATGCTGTAGAAGACGGCGACACTATTTCATTGTCAATAAATGGCGAGTGGATTAAAAAAGGCCTCTCTGTAAAAAACAAGCCTCAATTTATTACAGTACAAATGAACCCTGGTCCCAATGTTATTACTTTTATAGCAGACAATCTTGGAACTATTCCGCCAAATACTTCCGTATTGGAAATAATTGATGGCAAAAAACGAAAGTCCTTCTATATTGAGACAGACATGAATAAAAACAATCAGATTAAAATCTTTTACGAAGTAAAGTAATGGATGACACTATATAAAAGTTTCCGATAAAGCTTTTTCGATCGAGACGTTTTTAATAATTAGTGTTCAAAATATTGCCATTTTAGTAGGAATTCCCCTATTTTTGCCCTCCAAAAAACAATATTATCTAATATGGAAAATTTGATTTACATCGTGCCGTTAATGGGGATTATTGGTCTTCTGTATACGTTTATTAAATTTAATTGGGTATCAAAGCAAGACGCTGGAACACCAAGAATGAAAGAAATCAGCGATTATATTGCTGAAGGTGCGATGGCCTTTTTAAGAGCTGAGTGGAAAGTGCTTGGATATTTTGTTGTAATAGTAGCAATCTTATTAGCAGTTATGGCACAAGCCAATCCTAATTCACATTGGAGCATTGCGTTGGCTTTTGTATTGGGTGCTGTTTTGAGTGCAACCGCAGGATACATAGGAATGAAAGCTGCAACAAAAGCAAATGTTCGTACTGCTCAAGCAGCAAGAACAAGTTTAAGTAAAGCGTTGAATGTTTCTTTTACCGGCGGTGCTGTTATGGGAGTAGGTGTAGCGGGATTAGCAGTTTTGGGTTTAGGTGGATTATATATTGTACTAAAACATTTTTTTGCGCCAGGAGCGGATATCGATTCCAACGAAATGGTTAAAACCATTGAAGTCCTTACCGGATTCTCATTAGGTGCTGAGTCTATAGCTCTTTTTGCTCGTGTGGGTGGTGGAATATATACTAAAGCTGCCGACGTAGGTGCTGATTTGGTTGGAAAAGTAGAAGCGGGCATTCCTGAAGATGATCCAAGAAATCCTGCAACCATTGCTGATAACGTGGGAGATAATGTAGGTGACGTGGCTGGTATGGGCGCCGATTTATT
>Ga0114972_10004794_pt1 | contig 10033 bp, 6 predicted proteins | sample M_140807_EF_Meta_FD_87354 | JGI IMG/M metagenome (GOLD analysis project Ga0114972, IMG submission 87354) | Freshwater microbial communities from Lake Montjoie, Canada to study carbon cycling - M_140807_EF_MetaG | ecosystem: Environmental > Aquatic > Freshwater > Lake | place: Lake Montjoie... | reverse complement strand
TCTCGAAGTCATCGCAGCCGGCTTCGAAGGCTTGGGGGCTTTGCTCGTTGAGGGCGTGAGCGGTGAGCGCGATGATGGGGATGGCGGCTGTGACAGGGTCGTTTTTGAGGATGCGGGTGGCCTGCCAGCCGTCGATGAGCGGGAGGCTCAAGTCCATGAGAATAAGGGCGGGCTTGGCGGTACGCGCGAGGGCGATGGCTTCGGCGCCGTCGGTGGCAAGGGTGATGTTGAAGCCGCGCTGAGTGAGGCGGCGCGCGAGCATGTCGCGGTTCATTTCGTTATCTTCGACGAGGAGAATTCGGGCGCCGTTCGAGGTTGTTTCTAAGGAAGGTGCAGCGGATGCGGGAATGGCGCGGTCGGCTGGTTGAGTGGGGAGGTGGAGGGTGAAGGTGGAGCCTTGATGGGGTGTGCTGGTGACGGTGATGTCTCCGCCCATGAGGCGGGCGTAGTGGCGGCTGAGGCAGAGACCGAGGCCTGTGCCACTGGGGTTGCACGCAGAGCCGGTCCTATGAGGTTGACTGAAGGGTTGGAAGAGTCGGGTGAGTTGCTCGGGCGTGAGTCCGATGCCGGTGTCTGTGATTTCGATTTGCAGGAGGTCTGAGCTGGGAGTGTCGCAGCGCGTGGCGGTGAGCGTGATGTGGCCGGCTTCAGTAAATTGGCACGCGTTGCTGAGGAGATTGAGTAGGATTTGACGGAGTTTGGTGGCGTCGGCGTCGAGGCGGCCGATCGCTTCGGGGCAGGTGACTTGGAGCGTGTTGCGGCTTCGGTCGCAAAGAGGTTGGACTAGGTCGGTGATTTCTAAGACGAGGGGGCGAAGTTCGAGCGGTTCGCGGTGGAGACGAATGTGTCCGGCTTCGATTTTCGACAGATCGAGTACCTCATTGACGAGCTCGAGTAGGTGACGGGAGGCGCCGAGAATTTTTTCGAGGTCGTTGTTTGGGGTGGAGTGGGCGGGGTTTTCCAGGAGCAGTTCGCTGATGCCGATGATCCCGCTGAGTGGGGTTCGTAGTTCGTGGCTCAACGTGGCGATGAAGGTGTTTTTGACGTGGTTGGCGTCGAGGCTGGCGCGGAGCGCTTGGGTGAGTGCGGCGGTGCGGGCGGCGATTTTCGATTCTAGGTCTGAGTCGGTCTCTTCGAGGTGGTGGCGGGTGGCTTCGAGGTCTGATGGGGCGGGCGGTAGCTTGGTCAGCATCGCTGCAGGCCATGACTCCGAGTGGCGGCGCGGGTTCGCCTCTGCGGTGGGCGTGTCCGTATGCATAACCGGGCCAACGGTGGGCGTAGTTTTCACGCAGAAGGGCGCTTGAATCGTTTCTGGGCGGCGCGGTTCTGGGGCGCGGGGGATGAAGGGCGATCAGGGATTTGTGCCTGAGCGGGTCGCGCGCGAGGCGGCGGCGGGTGCGTAGGCCGAATAAGCCACGGTCATGTCGGCATCGATGGATTTTATCCAAAAGGCCGTGCCACGCAGACGCGTGACGACGGATTGCAAAAGGCTTGGTTGGGCCGGGGCGGGCAGGCTGTAAGTCATGGTCGTTTTCATCTGCTCGATTTTGACGCCGAAGGACGGGGCGAACGGCGCCGTGTTTTCAATAACGAGGGATTCGATGGTGCCGGTGGCTTTGTGCCACACGATCACGGCGCGGAGGAAAGCGGCGGTCCGGTCTTCTTTTTCACTAGGTTTGAGGCGACCTTGATATGTGATTCGCTCGGCCGTTTCCGTTTCAACGACGAGGCTGCTCTGATCGATTTGATCACTGAGCTGGGGCGCCGTACCTGAGCTGGAGTAGCGACTGAACTTATCGCGGTAGCGGCGTTGGGTTTCATCGTTGGGCGTGCGACCGTCCTCGCTGATCAGAGTCCAGCGGTTGAATTCCGGTCGGGCGCTGTCGTAATGTTCGATCATAGTCCGGCCTTCTGCGGTGGTGCTTTGCGTGAATGACCACCCTTTGGGGCCTTCCGTACGAAAGTTTTTCAACACCTCCGCCAAGCCTGGCTTTGCGTTCGGCGACGGCGCTGCGACCGCCGTGAGGCTCAAAAACAAGAAAATCATCATGCGCATGAGAGTCTTCAAAGCGTTCGGTTTGCGGGGATCAATCCTTAAAGTTTATATTTTGCATTTCGAGGGTTTTGCTTTTGGCCCACGCCCGCACATCAAAACGAACGACGTCGCGCGCGAAGGCTCGGCCACGAGACACTGCGAAGACGCTTATGAAAAGGGGGTGAATCTCGCGTTGACGCGGCTGGCGCTCTCCCTGAACTTTTCGGCAACATTTTCCACTTACTGCCGTCCCAACTGGCACCTTCCTTTTTTGCATGAAATCCCTTCGTCTGGTTTTTTCCCTTGGTATTTTCTTCACCTGCCTCCTTCAGGCTCAAGAAGAACGCCAAGCTCCTCCCACGGAAATTCCTGATTTCTCGAATCTCGACGAATACATCTACGTCCCGAAATCCACCCTGCATTTCGGCTTCCGCAACATCAGCGGCCCCAAGACTTCCTTCTCCGGCAAAGGTAAACTCGCGCCCGAAGATAAAACCGGCTCCGCAACCGGAACCAACGAATTCCGCTCCTATCATGACGGCAGCGTCGCGCCCGACGGCCGCACCACCGTCTCCGAAAGTGGCGACGGTCTCAGCGTCAGCTTTCAGGTTCCCAACGACGGCAAGACCAACACCTGGGCCTACAATAACGACAAGCAGCTCACCAGCGATGGCTACATGACGTTTCACAACTACTCGGCCCAAATCATCGACACCAACATCCGCAGCCTGAATGCCGGACGCAGCTCCGGCCTCGAACTCAGCGTCGCCTACGACATGGGCAAAGCCTTCAAACGCTTCGATTGGAGCCTCATCGCGGGCGTCAGCCTCAACGACATCGCTGCCTCTAAAAACGATAAAGTCGCCGCTCGTCTCACGACCGTGACCGATACCTACAATCTCTTCGGTCAACTCCCGCCCAGCGCTCCGTATTCCGCGCCCTCTTCTGTCTCCAGCTCCGTCACCAACACCGACGGCACCACCAGCACCGACACCGCCGACAATACCACCCTGCTCGGCAACGCGCCCCTCGATCGCACCGCCACGACCACCACCGATTCCACTAGCGTCAACAACCGCTGGAAGTTAAAAGGCGCCTATTTCACCATGCGCGCCGGCCCCTCGTTGACCCTGCAAATCACGACGCGTTTCAAAGCCTCCGTCAGCGCCGGCCTCGCCATGGTTTACGCCGGCTCGACCTACAGCGTCGTCGAATCTTTCCAGCCCGACACCGGCGCTGAGATCAAAGAAACCGTCACCGACGAAACGACCAAATTTCGCCTCGGGTATTACGCCGATGCCACCTTGCAATTTGATGCCACGGAACGCACCGGCTTTTACGTCGGCGCCGTGTATCAGGCGACCGGCAGCTACGATCAAGCGATCGCCACGGCCAACGCCAATTACGTCTCGAAAATTGATTTGAACAATCTCAACGGCCTCCGCGCCGGTTTGACGTTCCGTTTCTAATTCGGTGCAGCCCGCGCTCCGGCGCGTGGCGCGCGGCATGCGACTGAGCGAGCTTTGCTTGGCACATCCGACCGGCGCGGGTCCTTCAGCGATTCCAGCTTTGCAAACCTCGCTCAGGCGGTTTGCCTCGGGCGCGTGAACTCCCCCAAAGCCACGTGGCCGATGGTGTCGTTGACCGTGCTGACCGGTCTCAATCTCCTCGACTACTTGGACCGCCAACTGCTCGCCGCGGTGCTCCCCGCGTTGCAGGCGGAAATGAAATTTGGCGATGAACAAGCGGGCACGATCGCGACGGCGTTCATGCTGGGATATTTTTTGACGGCGCCGATTTTCGGCTACCTCGGTGATCGCTTGTCGCGGCGAGCCTTGATCGCGGCGGGCGTTTTTGTGTGGAGCCTGGGTACGTTGCTTTCGGGGCATTGCGGCACGTTGGGTGCGTTGATCTTTTTCCGCGTATTGGTCGGTTTCGGCGAAGCGAGTTTCGGTACGATCAGCCCTGGTTGGATCGCCGATCTTTTTCCGGCGGCGCGGCGCAATAATGCGATCTCGATTTTTTATCTGGCGATTCCGGTGGGCTCCGCTCTGGGCTACATCCTCGGTGGTTTCATGGCAGCGCGCTACGGTTGGCGCTCGGCATTTTTGTGGGCGGGATATCCGGGGTTGGTGTTGGCGCTGGGGATGTTTTTTTTGCCCGAGCCGGCGCGGGGAGCGACGGAATCAGCCGAGTCGAAGGCAGCGACCCAACCGGCCGGTTGGCGCGTGTACGGGCAATTGCTCGGTTATCGAAGCTACGTGCTCGTGGTGGCGGGTTATATCGCTCAGACGTTTGCGCTCGGTGGTTTTGCGTTTTGGGCGCCGACATTTTTGCACCGCGTGCACGGCATGGATGTCGAGGCGGCGGGTAAGTTTTTTGGACTCTCGCTCGTTGTGACGGGTTTGGTCGCGACGCTGGCCGGTGGTTACTTCGCGACGTGGTGGCAGCGGCGCACGGGTACGGGTTACGCTTGGGTGTTGGCGTTGAGTTCGCTCGCCGCGGCTCCGGCAGCTTATGCGGCCTTTGCGCTCGGTGATCTTGCTGCGGCGAAGTTCGGGTTGATCGCGGCGATGGCGTTGCTGTTTCTCGCGACGGGGCCGGTGAACACGCTCATTTTGGAAACGGTGCCACCAGCGATGCGTGCGTGCGCGATGGCAGGATCGATTTTTGCGATCCACTTATTCGGTGATCTGTGGTCGCCAAAATTGGTGGGATATCTCTCGGACCAATGGGGGAATTTACAACGCGCGACGTTGTGGGTTCTGCCTGCGGCGTTGGTCGTCAGCGCGTTTTTCTGGGGCTGGTTGGTGTGGCACACGCACCGGACCCGCGCCCAGAGTTAAGGCGTTTTCACTGCAACGCCGCGAGGACGGTCTCGATGCTGCGGAGTTGGTCGGCCGGGAAGAACGAATTGATGCGCGTGATGACTTGCTGGATGATGCCATCGGGACAGGAGGCGCCACCGGTGATGAGGATGCGTTTCGGCTTCGCGCAGGTCGGCCAGAGCGGGCGCGACTCGGTGTGGCCGGTGCCGTGGCCGTAGACGTAGTGATCCACGTGGTCGCGCGAGGGAATGTTGGCTTCGCTCTGAATAAAAAATGCTTTTGCACCGAGCTTCTGTTCGCAGAGGCGGAAGAGTTGATAGGTGTTGGAGGAGTTTTTTCCACCAATGACGAAGGCGGCATCGAGCGGTTCAGCGAGGGCGCGGCTTAGAGCGTCTTGGTTGACCTGCGTCGCGTAGCAAAGCGTGTCGCGGCGGCTGGTGCCCCCGACGCGGGTGTCGTCGCCGTATTTGGCCCGATAAACGCCGCGGAGGTGCTCGATGATCTCGAGCGTTTCGTTCATGAGAAGGGTGGTTTGGTTGACGATGGCGATGCGGTCGAGATCGCGGGCGACGTCAAAGCCCGGCGTATGCTTGCCGGCGAAAAGCTCGTAGAAACTCGCACGCAAGGCGGGGTCATCGCTGGCGATGATGGTGGCGAGGCGATGAGTTTCCTCGAGGTTGCGCACGATCACGGCGGGCGCGTAGCGGCGGGTGTTGGAGAAGGTGGCCTTGGTTTCCTCGTGCTCGCTCTTGCCGTGGATGACGACGGTGTAGCCTTCGCGGCCGTAGGCGCGGGCGGCTTTCCAAACTTTTTCCACCAGCATGCAGGTGGCGTCATATTGGCTGACGGCCAGACCGCGACGCACGAGGCGGCGTTTGTCTTCATCGGTTGCGCCGAAGGCCGGGATGATCACGATGTCGTCGGGCGTGAGCGTGTCCCAGAGTTGCGGGGCTCCGGGCTCATCTGAGGTGGTGTAGGGCTGGCCTTTGTCCGTCTGGAGATAACGCAGGCCGCGGCGGAGCAGGTCCTCGTTGACGAATGGATTGTGGATCAACTCCGAGAGCATGAAGACGCGTTTACCGGGATTTTCGGCGAGCGTTTCGTAGGCGCGTTCGATGGCATTTTTTACGCCGAGGCAGAAGCCAAAGTGGCTCGGAATGACGTAGCGCGTAGCGCCGAAGTCGAGGCTGACGGGCGCGTCGGCGGTGCGTTCGTGCCGGCGCACGAGGGCTTTGATGGCGGCGCAGAGTTGCGATTGATACAAGCCGCTGGCGGCGGGGTCCTGCGCGTAGATGGCGGTGTTGCGCTCAAGTGCGGGGCGGAATTTGTAGATGAAATCGTTTTCGCCGAGATGGAGGTACGGAATATCGACGAGGTGCGGCTCGAGTTGGTCGAGGAGCACGGCGAGGGAAGGAGCGAGTGCGGCCGGAGTGGCGGCGAGCGCATCGAGGGATTCGAAAGCGATTTCCGAGTCAGCGGCTTTACCCTCCACGCGTGCAAAAAAAACGCGGTAACTGCGTCCGCCAGCCGCGCAGGAGAAATATTCCACGGGTGCGGTATGTTGGATAAACGCGGACTCAAGGCGCGCGGTGGCCATGGCCAGATCCGTGCCGGTGAACGGGAGACCGGCTTTAGAGCCGAGGCGCCGCACGGCGATTTGATTCCGCGCGTCAAAGGCGAGGATCGCGACGATAGCGGGCGGGGCGGTGACGGCCGGATTCATGAGAAGTTGGGTAATAAAAACGCGGCGGGATTAGTCGGCGTCTTCTGCTGCGAGATCGTCCGCGGAAATGTCGCCGCAAAACTCCCAGCCGAAGCGATCATCCGCGGCAAGGTGCGCGAGCACACTCGAAACGATCTGGCTACGTTGCGGCGGGCTAAGGTCCGGGTAGTCGAGCGACAACTCCTCCAGCAGCAGCGTGCGAGCGGCGACCTGGTCGGTGTTGGCCGGGATTAAATCGTCGGAGCGATCGAGCAAATCGGCGATAAAGGGAGCGAGATTCACGACGTGGATTTATTGAGATTTACCCTGCAATTTCCGACGAAAAAAAAGCAATAACACAACGAAGACGCCGCCGCACCCCAGCAGCGACCATAGGCCGGTGGCTACCGATTTGCTCACGGCGGTGAAGACGAGGCCCACGAGTAAAAACGTCGCGACTTCGTTGTAGGCGCGAAGTTGTCCTGAACTAAATTTGAAGACTCCGGCGCTGAGTTTTTTTCGGATCGCACCACAATGAAAATGATACGCCAGCAACCCGGCGAGCAGTGCGAACTTCAGGTGCAGCCAAGGGCTTTGCGCGATCGCGTGATAATGCAGAAGCCCACCGCCCGTCACCACAGTCACCACCATCGCCGGCACCGTGATCCCGAGCCAGAGTCGGCGGGCCATGAGCGTGAATTGGGCGATGAGGATGCCGCGCTTGGGCTGCAACTCTTCGTTGGCCTCGGTGTGGTAGATGAACAAGCGCACGACATAGAAAAGCCCCGCGAACCAGCACACGATGCCGACGAGATGCAGGGCTTTGAGGACGAGATAGGTCATGCGGACACTCTTAAAAAATCATTTTCTCCACCGGTATGGCAATGCTGCGTGCTGTCTATCCCTCGGACCCGGGATGCGAGGTTGGACCAAATCGGAATGCGCCGCGCCGCACTGCGTCCCTCGTGCGTCCAGGCGCCTCAAAACTGAAGCCGCCAAGGATCGACGACGATCGTCGACCCTTGGCCGAAGCTCAGGCTTTTAGGATTTCGGCGAGTTTGGCGACGTCTTTGCCGCCGCCCATGGCGAAGTCGGGTTTGCCGCCGCCTTTGCCACCGATCTGGGCCGTGAGCGTTTGCACAATCTTGCCGGCGGCGTGGCCGGCTTTGATCGCGGCGGGCGAGCAAAACGCCACGAGGCTGGCCTTGTCGCCCAACGCAGCGCCGAGTTGCACCACGCCTTCGCCGAGTTTGGCGAGCACCTGCGAACCGAGCGAGCGAAGCGATTCTTGATCTTCGACGGGCACGACGGCGGAAACAAATTTCAAGCCATCGCGGGTTGTGGCTTGGGCGGCGAGTTCGTCGGCGAGGCCGGCGAGAGCTTTTTGTTGGAAAGCTTTTAGCTGCTTCTCAATTTCCTTTTGGTGGGCGAGGAGGGTTTCGAGTTTTTTGGTAACGTCGGCCGTGCCGGCGCCGAGGTGGGCGTTGACGGCGGCGAGGGCGGCTTCGCGCGTGGCGATGAAGTCGATGGCGGCTTGGCCGGCGACGGCTTCGATGCGCCGCGTGCCGGCAGCGACGGCCATTTCGGCGACGATTTTAATCAGGCCAATTTCTCCGGCGGTGCTGACGTGGGTGCCGCCACAGAGCTCGCGGCTGTAGCCCCCGATGTCGACGACGCGGACGAATTTGCCGTACTTGTCGCCGAAGAAGGCGAGGGTGCCTTCGGGTTTTTTGTCGAACTCGGTTTCGTAGGTTTCGACCTTGGCGTTGTCGATGACCTTGGCGTTGACGAGGGCTTCGACCTCGCGAAGTTGCGCGGGGGTGACGGCTTCGAAGTGGGAAAAATCGAAGCGCATGCGATCGGGGGTCTTCGACGTGCCGGCTTGGCGGACGTGGGTGCCGAGGACTTTGCGCAGCGCCCAGTGAATGAGGTGGGCCGCGGAGTGTTGGCGGGAGATGGCGCGGCGGCGGACGATGTCGACGCTAAGTTCGGCGCGGGCGCCAGGGGCGACGACGAGGCCGGAGGCTTCGGCGAGTTTATGAAGGTGGCGGCCGGCCTTGTCTTTCACGCAATCGTTGAAGTGGGCGAGGGCGCCGTTGATGAGCGCGGTGCCGGTGTCGCCGGCTTGGCCGCCCATCTCGGCGTAGAAGGGCGTCTGGTCGAAGACGAGGAACGTATCTTGATCGGCGCGGATGACGTCGATGAGTTGCGCGTGGGCGTGGGTGTGTTCGTAGCCGAGGAACTTGGTGGCGGCGAGACCCGTGGCTTCGCCTTCGGTGGCGGCGACGACGATTTCTTTTTTCTGCGCGGCGCGACCGCGGTCGCGTTGTTTTTCCATCTCTACCTCAAAGCCGGCGATATCGACTGTTAGGCCCCGCTCGCTGGCAAGTAGTTGGGTCATGTCGAGCGGGAAGCCGTAGCTATCATAAAGCAGGAAGGCGATCTCACCGGGGAATTTTCCTCCGGATGCGTTGGCGCCTTTTGAGGCATGCTCACTGAACAGCTCGATACCTCTATCCAGCGTCCGGCCGAAGCTTTCTTCCTCCGCGCGGATCACGCGGCGGATGATGTCTTGTTGGGCGACGAGTTCGGGGAATACGGGGCCGAGCGATTCGACGACGGGGGCGACGAGTTGCTCGAAGAAGCCCGTGGCGAGGCCGAGTTTTTTGCCGTACAAAATGCCGCGGCGCAGGATGCGGCGGATGACGTAGTTGCGGCCGTCGTTGCCGGGCATGATGCCGTCGGCGATCGCGCAACTGATCGTGCGCGCGTGGTCCGCGAGGACGCGTAAGGCGATGTCGGTGTTTTCCTGCTCGGTGAGGCCTTCACGTTTCGTGGGAACGGTGCGGGCGTAGGTCTTGCCGGAGAGCGCGGTGATTTTGGCGAAGAGCGGCGCGAAGACGTCGGCTTCGTAGTTGGACGGCTCGGGCGTGAAATCGGTAAAACCTTTCGTCGAGGCGTGGATGCCGGCGACGCGTTCGAAGCCCATGCCGGTGTCGACGTGTTTGGCGGCGAGCGGGGAAAACGTGCCGTCAGCGTTGGCGTTGAATTGGATGAAGACGTGATTCCAGATCTCGATGCAGCGCGGGCTGGAGGAGTTGACGCCCTTGCGGCCTTCGACCTCGTCGTCGGAGGGCAGCAGGTTGAAATGAATCTCGGAGCACGGGCCGCAGGGGCCGGTGTCGCCCATCATCCAGAAATTGTCTTTTTTGTTGCCGTGGACGATGTGAATGGCGGGATCGAGGCCTTCTTTTTTGAAAATGGCCGCCCAGATGTCGTAGGCTTCTTGGTCAAATTCAGCGGGGTCGCCTTTGGTTTTGTTGGGCGAGTAAACGGTGGCGAACAGGCGCTTCGGCGGGATGCCCCAGACCTTGGTGATGAGTTCCCAGCCCCAGGTGAGGGAGTCTTTTTTGAAGTAATCGCCGAAGGACCAGTTGCCCAACATCTCGAAGAGCGTGTGGTGGTAGG
>Ga0114972_10004790_pt1 | contig 10044 bp, 6 predicted proteins | sample M_140807_EF_Meta_FD_87354 | JGI IMG/M metagenome (GOLD analysis project Ga0114972, IMG submission 87354) | Freshwater microbial communities from Lake Montjoie, Canada to study carbon cycling - M_140807_EF_MetaG | ecosystem: Environmental > Aquatic > Freshwater > Lake | place: Lake Montjoie... | reverse complement strand
GGTGGGGGCGGCTTTTTGGGCGCAAGGGGGACTACCTGGTAGCGGAGGGTGTGATGGAGACAGGGGAGGGGGAGGAGGGGGATGACGACAAGGATGCCCTTGGAAACAACATTCAAAAGACAGGGGAGGGTCCCAATAAGTTCACCTACTTTGTGAGCAGCGGCTTGGGGCAGCCCTGGACCCGCCTTCCCCGCGTCACACCCCACCAACTCATCGCTGCCCGCTCTCTTCGTCGGTACCTCACGGGGGACCTCACCGCCGAGGTGGCAGGCCACCCTCCATTTCCCGGTACGGAGCTGAATTTCTTGCGAGCCACCCTTGCCCTGGTGTCCGCTGGGACTGCCATCGCACCTTCGGGAGTTTTCATCGCAGTGGAGGGAGACGAGAACGGTGCCATTGAGCCTAATGGCGAGGAGTTTGACGCCCCCGACCTAAGCACCGTGGACGGCTGGGTCCACACCGCCCTAGATATTAATGCCCTGGGGCGTACCAAGCGCAACCCACCCGTGGTGGGGGCAGATGGGGAGGAGGTGCCCGACGAAAATGCCCCCGAGCCCTCTGTGCCTCTCAAACCTCTTTCAGAAGATCCACCCGTGGATGAAGCTGCGGAGGAGGGTGGGGGGGCTTGGGACATCAAATCCTTCCCTATTGTGGGACTGGCTGAAGGGGAGGAGGCGTCAGGGCCTAGGGTTGCTCGCTCACTCCGTTGGCCCGGGGCTGTGACAGTGGGGTGGGGGAAAAAGTACACCTCAGCCTATGTGGGGTGGGGTCTCCCCGTTGTAACCGCCCCCTATCAGCCCTCCCTCCCGGCACCTATTCCCACTCAGTACAACTATTTTGCGGACGAGACTGCCTGCAGAGAACAGAAGGACGTGCTGACGGATCCCACGCCCCCCCCCGAGGAGGGGGAGGGCGAGGCAGAGGAGTGAAAAAAAAAAATGGCTACGCTCACGTTCATGTACCCCTATTTTTTATCTTCTCCCTCTCTCTAATTATTTCAGGACAAGTTGGACTTGAGATCGTATGCCCCAGATTGACCACCTGTCTTTGAGAGCAGGCGAACCTGTGTAATCTCTAAATGGCTAGGACCAGTGATACCCTTCATCATATCGTAGAGTGTCAATGCCCCCACTGAGGCACCCACGAGGGACTCCATCTCCACACCAGTACGCCCCTGGGTCTTTGAAGTGCAAACTACACGAACAAGCCAAGATAAACCCTGCGGGTCACGCACAGGACGGAAGACCTCCACAAACACCCGGTGCAGGGGGATGTTGTGACACATGGGTATTAAAGCACTGCATTTTTTGGCAGCAGACACTCCAGCAACAGAGGCAGTAGTAGTCAACACTGTTTCTTCAGAGATGCCCTCTGGCCACCATGGGAGAGTCCCTGGCAGAGACACGCGCAGAAAAGCCTCTGCCGATGCCTCGCGGAAGCTCACTACTTTGTTTGCAACGTCCACTACTTGCGGTAGGGCAGGAGCATGTGACGATGGGCTTACTATGTGTCCCAATCGACGAATACCTTTACGCAACATACATAAAGCAGCTATAAAGACTTTTGATTTCTCTCCGTGTTCTCTAGTCCTACATCCTTAGTCCTATAGAAAAAAGAAATTAGTCCATATGCGGTTTCTTTCTCTGTGCCTTATTCTTATCCTTCCGATATGTCTATGCACCCTTACCCGCCCTGCGCCCTCGACCCGCTTTATTGGCTCGGGTGACGTAGGTGCAGCGCAATTCGACCTTCTCTCAGTGTCTCTGAACGCCACTGACCTTTCCGTGGATACCACCACGCTTCTGACACTCCCCGGCTGGGTGATGGTACTTGGAGATGCGACTGCGTTTGACCCTTTGACGAGCACGTACTATGCGACCCTCAACAACGCTTCTATTCCGGGACAAACTCTCTACGCATTCTCAGCCCTCTTCGCTATTAACGCGACTGAACCCGCCTCGGTGCTTTGGCGCCTCGACTTTTCTCCCAACTTTACGATGGGTGCTCTTGCATGGGAGCCCGGGAGCAGTCGTTTAGTGGGCCTCTGCGGTTCATTGCAAGTGGACAATAGAGTTCATTCCTTTTGCGAAGTGGACCCCGCCACGCGTAAGCTTACGGACCTTAACACGTTTGGGGACATTGGTCACAATGTCTCATACGACCCAGATACCCGCGGTCTCGACCCCATTCATCACCTTTACTACCACCGCCTGTACACTGCCTCTGGAGGTGTGTGGATGCCGGACAATATAGTGACGCTGTCGTCCATAAATGGAAGTGTTCTTAATGCAGTTTACGGGGGTGGACCCGAGTACGCGGGCACTTCATTCGACGTCGCAAGTGGGCAGCTGTGGAGCGGCTCGAACGCGCCAGGAGGAATCGATCTGTGTCTTGTGGATCCCACCACAGGGGAAACTTTTCCCACTGGTGCGTGGGTTCAAAAGGAACACAACGGCGAGACTTGGATATTTGCTGCTACGGCGTGCCTGGATGGCGCTAACGGGTGGTCTTTCGTTACCGCGGAATTTTCCAGCGAGCCTGGCATCCATTTTGCGGCCGTAGACATCTCAAACAAAAACTACACCCTCGATCGAATCTCCTATGTGTACTCGTTCCGGAACCCCCAAGTGGGGCTACTAGTAGGGCTCCATTTGTGGAATGGGGAGGATTGATTTATAGGAGGAGGGAAATAACTTTTAGGATGCCTGCTAATCATGTACATATAAATTCATATTTTGCGCGACCCGGGTTTAGAACAGGTACGATTATTTAGAACCCACAGACTGCTTTCCCCAAGTGGACAGCAAAAGGCCCAGCACTATGAGAGGCACGAAGCAGAGGGAAAGCAAGGAGGGCTGCCCCTGAAGCCCCACCGCCCAGGCAATTACGTTCCCAGATATGGGTTGAAGATTGAGAATCATAGCAACAATAAAAGGGCTGAGAATTCCTGGGGTTGTGAGAAAGTTGATGAGGGAGTGTGCGACGAGGGAAGGAACGACTGCTGACCCCAAGGTAGCACCGAAAGCATTTTGTGAAACCGTCCAGCCCAGAAGGCCATCGCCGCCCCCAACACTCCCCCCCGTGACAAGAGCCAATGCCCCCGAAATAGCAGAAGCGCACACATGGAGGGGGAACATCCACGCAAACAGTGGCGTGTCCCCTCGCCTTCGACCCCCGTACAGGTACAGGGCCATAAAAAGGCTGGCCATACAACCCACCACATCCCCCCCTAGCGTCACAGGAAGGTCAGAGGAGGCAGAGTCGAGAGACACTAAGGCACACACGCCACAGAAGGCAAGTAAGGCCCCGCTACCCTCTAAAAGAGAGGGTGGTGGGGAGCGAGAGGGGTCGAGGAAGGTAGGGCTACTGAGGGCTTCGCCACCTGACCCTTTCACCCCAATGAGCCCTGAGGCCATATAGCGCTGAGAGAACAGGGAGGCGAGATGGCGCAGTAAAAAAAAGGCCGTGAAAAACAGCGGCGCTGTGTTTATTGTGGCAATTGCATGAGCGAAGGAGGTGGTGCTGACGCTGTATACCACACACGCAAAGTGGAGACTCAAGCAAACCCCTACGGGAAACACTAAACGGGGTAGCTGTGACAGCACGGTCTTTCTTTTTTCCCTCTCCAGGTTGTAAAGCTGAAAAAAAGCCAGGGGAGCTTGGATTAGGGCAGTCAGAGTCATGCGCCAGTGAACCTTCACAAATGGTCCTGGGTCGCTTCCCATCAATTTGAACCAAGTGGGACCAGAACTTCCAGTCAACACAGCAACCATAGCTAGTGAGAGGTATACCATGAATTTTCCTTGGTCCACCGTTTGGGCTCTCGGAATCGGTTTACTAGTGGTGGTGACATCCCCGTCGGGATCGTCTGGCTCTGGCCAGGGTGTGTAAGTCAGTTTTCCAAAACTAGCGGAGGATCTGCTCCGGGGTCATGTGTTGGATAGAAATGGCCAAGAATAATAATTTATGGGGCTTCAAATTAGTTTTTCATTTTTTAATTCACCGCAATTCCCCGTTGGGTGGAAAAACGGTGATACATGTAAAAATTGAAAACAAAACACAAAAACGAACAATCACAATCACTCATTCTAAAAACCCAGCTGATAAACCATGTATAAGGAGTACGGTGAGGGGAGGGTTTAGACTCGTTTGGTGGGCACGCCAGCTCACGCCGGGAGGAAAATAGAAACTATCGCCTGGTCGGCCTGGCCGGGTAGCTAAACCAGCTAAACGGTGGCTTCCACCAACCAGTGCCGTGCGCCGTCAGAGGGCGCGTAGCGTGGGTCAGTCTGTGTCGCTGCCAAGGGGTCTGATGGGGTGTTTGCAGCCACAAACAGGCCACTCTGTGCCCCCAACAAGCCATAGGAGCCCTGTGTCGTGCCATACAGGAAGAAACGCGTACACGGATTGGCTTCCGTGGCACTCGAGTTCACAGTCAACCAACCTCCTCCTCCCCCCACGCAGAGCAGAGCCCCGTTCAAGCTCAGCGTGTAGGTGCCATCCTCCACGTCTTTGAGTAGGAATTGTACGGGAGTGGTACTGCTGGGTAGAATCTGACCAGATGGAGTGGACGACTCCCAGAAAAGCCCCGTGGAGGCACTTTTCAGAGCGAGAGACACTGTGACGGGCGGGGGAAGCGTTGGCGTAGGGGGGGCCGCCCCTCCTGTGAAAGTAAAGTAGCGGAGATTGAGAAGTCCCCCCCACGCGGGGGTTGGGGGATTTTGGCTCCCAAAGCGTAGTGTTAGCGTCTGCAGAATGCCCGTTAGGGGTGTGGGAAGTGCACAGGAGGAATTAACCCACACCTGCCACCCCCCCGTGCTTTTAATTGGGCACCTCACTAGAACTTCCCCACCCGAACCTTTCAGCTCAATGAATCCCCCATCCAGGGGTGTGGCAACGCGAAAAACAACCGCTGTGGCCCCGCCCCCACCCCCCCCAAACTCCAATCCCCCCCGAGTGGAAGTGGCATTGCCGGCAATAAAGCCCAGATTGAGCCCCCCCTCGCTGCAAGGCTCCGAGTCAAGGCCCTGGGACATGAGGGAAGAAAGAGTTCCAGGGATGATGGAGTAGGGGTCAATGTACTTGAGCTGACGAACCCAGGAGGGGGTGGAAGTCACGGGAAGGAGCCCGGGGCCTGCCCCAGGCACGTCATCGTTCATAACCCAGGGAAGCCCCCCTGGGGGTAGGGGGAAGGTACCCCCCACTCCCCGTGCATACAGGCGGTCAATGGCCACGTTTCGTTGGTAACCCAGGTAGGCGCCTCGGGACTTGGAAAGGGTGCGTGAGTGGTAGGCAAAGTAGAGGTGGCCGCTACCCAGGGGGAACTCCACGATACCCTGGTGGTTGTTCTCCCCTGTTGCAACGCGGGGGTTGGAGCAGTTTTGGTTAGGGGGGCCACAATCACCAGGGGGGTTCCACATGAGACTCCCCCTGAACACGTAGGGTCCCAGGGGGGAACAGGATACCCCAGAACAACTTCCGTAACAAATGTCCCAACCATAGTGACTGGTGTTTCCCAGCCCGTCACCTTGGCACATGTAGGAGAGATAGTAGGTCGCCATCCACTTGCTCAACCAAGGCGCCTCGAACCAGTTTGGTAGCTGTGGAGAGAGAAGCACTGGGGGGGTAAGAAAGCCTGTCATGTTGGGTGCCAATGGGCCGCACAAGGGCCCGCCGTCATTTATGCAGAGGTATACTTGCCCGTCATCGTCACGGAAAACGGTGGGGTCGTCTCCACCACCACCATGCAGGGGGTAGCCCAGGGCATCCTGAAAGGGACCCGTCACTGAAGAGCTCACCGCCACCCCGATACCGAATACTCTGCTCTGTCCCGCACGACTTTGCATACCCGGATAATACATGTAAAATTTTCCATCTGTACCAGATATCACCTGTTGCGCCCAGGCGTATTTGCCCCAACTTGTGTTATCGATATTAAAAACGATACCCTCATCCCGCCAGTTCGCTAAGTCGTCAGTGGACATCAGAGAGTAGTCCTTCATGAACCAACCTACCTGATCCGCCAAATCATGGGAGGTGTAGATGTACAGGCGATCACCCTGCACAAACGGTGCAGGGTCAGCAGTGTAGCGGTCAGATAGGGTTATGTAGTTACTTGAAACAATTCCCAGAATTAAATATAGAAAGTACCGCATATTGACTCTTGGCCTTGTCCTGTGGGTACGCTACCCTGGGTCCGGCTGGGAGTATATAATATAAGAGACGGTAGGCTCGCTCCTACCACACAATTGTATCTAGTTGTTTTGCTTTATCTGTGTTTAGTGTAGGCAAGGCCAACTAAATTGGGACAGCCTGGCAAAAGGCCCGCCCTCAAAAAAAAAAAAAAAGTCACGGTTTCATTTATCCGTAATCTTACGACAAACAAAAATGGATCGGCAAAAGCGGATTGCAATTATTGGTAAGTGGTGGTATTTTTTTTTCCGTTCGTCTAAATATCCACTCACTGTTTATATCGTGATACACCTTTGCTTTATGACCCATCCCACAAACAGGTGGTGGAGTAGGAGGCTTGGGAGCAGCCTACTCACTTGGACTGTCACCCAATATCAACATAACCATTTATGAATCCCGAGAAACTCTGGGTGGTCATGCCAACACTGTAAAAGTCAAGGTCGATAAGCAGGATGTCCCCCTCGATACAGGATTTTTAGTGTACAATGAGAACACTTATCCTAACTTGTGTGGTCTGTTCGAGGTGAGGCACACCTCTCTCCCTTTACGCCCCCCGTTCCGCATCCACACCTTTTCATCTCACCGTGAGGTCCCCCTGCACTGCACTTTTTTAGGAGCTTGGCGTCCCTACGGAGCCTTCTGATATGTCCTTCTCTGTATCACTTGCGAACCGTACGTTTGAATGGAGCAGCAATGGGCTGTCAGGGCTTTTCGCTCAAAAGCAGAACCTTGTGTCTCCGCGTTTGTTCTCCATGCTTTCTGACATGCAGCGATTCAACAAGGAGGTGCCTCTGTTTTTAGAGCGCGTGCGGGATGAACCCTCGGGAGCCCTGGCGGCGCAGACAATGCGTGATTTCCTTTCCGCGGGGGGCTACGGCGCGCCCTTCCGCGACCTCTACCTCCTGCCCCAGGTAGCTGCCGTGTGGTCTGCCTCTGGGAAGGACACACTTGACTTCCCCGCCCACACCCTCTGTCAATTTTTTGTGAATCACTCCCTCTGTCAGGCTCTAGACCGCCCCCAGTGGCGCACCGTATCCCGACGCTCGCAGAGCTACCTGCGCCGGCTGGCCGCCTCCTTACCCCACGCAACCACCAGCATCCGCACCGGGACTACCGTTGTAAGCGTGACACGAAGCGTTTCCCCTGTCACGGGTGCCCTTGTGGTGAGTGTGCTGGACTCCACTGGGGTGAGGGAGGAGTTTGATGGTTGCGTGTTTGGTGCGCACCCCGACACAGTGCTTGGAATGCTGGGGGGCGACGCAGATGCGTCTGAGCGCGCAGCCCTGGGTGGTTTTACCTACGCCTCCAACACTGCCTATCTCCACACGGACTCTGACTACATGCCCGCATCCCGCGCGGCCTGGGCGAGCTGGAACTACATGGGCAAGGGGGTTCAGACGGAGACCTCTACGGACTCAGAGCCCTGCTGCGTCACCTACTGGCTCAACCGTCTACAAAACCTGCCCTCCCATTTCCCACAGTTTTTTGTTACCCTCAACCCTTCCCCTCACGCCACTCCCGCCGCTGACCGAGTCCTTCAAGAGTTTTCTTACTCGCACCCCCAGTACTCCCCATCCTCTGTAGCTGCACAGCACGCCACGGAGGCTTTGCAGGGAGCTCGGGGCCTCTACTTTGCGGGTGCCTACCTGGGCTACGGTTTTCATGAGGATGCCCTCACGGCAGGGATAAGGGCTGCCGTAAAAATCACCGGGTTTTCACCCCCCTGGTGGGACGCTCCTCTCTACTCACTCCCCCCCGCCCTAGGTGGTGGTGGTGGTGTTGGTTCCCCTACCCCCGCCCCCCCCCTAGATCTCCTCCAAAAGCCCTGGAGTCCCGCCACTGTCCGTTTGGCCCAACTCTCAGGGGGTCCTTTCTGGAGGGACAATCTGGGGAATGGAGGTCCGGTGGGGGATGCAACCCGGGCCTGCCTCAGGGCTGCCATCCCCCAGGCTCAGGGGGCAGTGGCTAGGTCCCTTGGGAGTGGTAGACCACTGGGGGGTGGTGGGGAGAATGGCCCCCCACCCCCCCCCTCTGATTTCCCCCCCCTCATAGCCCCCCCCCCCCCCCCCCCCTCCCCACCCCTCACGCTCACTCTCTCCTCCCTCGGGGATGGCTTTGTAACCACCAGTGTGGCTGCCTGCGGGATTGCTACGGCTGCCTACACCCTGCCACTCCTTTTCGAGCGACTGTGGGGCGCTTCTGCTGGCGCCCCCGTATCCTCCTCCTCTCTTGTAAGAGCCTCAGCGAAAATGGGAGAATCGGTCGGGCGGCTGCTACGAGAACTCCTTCGTGCCTCCACACCCCCCCCGTCTCTCGGTGGAGAGGTAACATTGGTGGCTCTATCCTGTAGCGTCCTCCTTGCTTCCACTTCGGCTTGGTCTGCCAGGAAAAGGCTGAGGGAGGAGGCACGGGCCCTTTCAGAGTATAGCAAGGCGGAGGCTTTGTATGAGGAGGAGGAGAGAAGGGGAGTCATGGAGAGAAGAGGTGTACTAGAACAGAAACTAGAGGGAGGGGGGGCTAAGGGGGGGGCTGGTGCACTACCTACCATGTCCAAGGAGGTTGTTGATGATGATAATTATAATAGTCAGTTCAGGGGCATCCTCCCTCGTGACCTTCTTGCATCCACCAAGGACATCACAGGTTACGCTGTTGATTTCCTCCCTGGCGATGTCCTTGCAAGCTTGGAGCCCCCCCCCCTGCAGTCTAAACCATCACCATCATCATCATCATCATCAGTCCCCTCCCTCCCCGCCCTCCCTGTCCATGAAAACCGTCGCACGTATAAGAGCTATGCTGTGGGAAAGGCTGTTGCTGCCTCATTGAATCGCATTTTAGATGGTAAAAAACCCACCCCTAGCTCCTCCTCCTCCTCCTCCTCCTCCTCTCCTCCACAGCCCCTCCACCCTGCCTTTGTGCACCCACTAGCTGCCTACATGAAGGCAGCAGGGAAATTTGGGGGTTACTCTGGAGCCCCCCTACCCCTTCAGCACCCATCTGCGTACAAATACACAGACCACCCGAACCCACCCCTCCCCCTCCTCTCCTCCATCTCCACTGCCTTCACTACCCTTCCTTCCATCCCCGTGCTCTCCTTCCTACGCACCGCCATAGTTCAGGGGTGCCTCCTTCTGCGTACCCCAGACGGTACGGAGCACTGCTTTGGTGACCCCAGCGCGGCTGCCCCCTTGAGGGGACGAATCCGTGTGTACTCTTGGGGTTTTTTCATGCGGGTGGCGGCAGAGAGTGATCTGGGGCTTGCCCGGAGTTTCATCGCAGGGGACTGGGGCGCCGATGATCTCACGGCTGTGTTTAACGTCTTCATTGCCAACAGGGATGGGGCTGCCGCGCTTTCAACGCACGGACTGTGGACTGCCTGGATTGGCCTCACACTCAACTTTCTCACCTATGCTCTGCGCATGGACAACTCCGTAGCCAACTCGCGCTCCAACATCCACGCCCACTACGACCTTTCCAACGACCTCTTCTCCGCCTTCTTGGACCCCGGTACCATGATGTACTCCTGCGGGTTTTTCGACACTCAGCGAAGGGTTTTGCGGGAGGTGGACCTTCACACGGGGGACAGCAAGAATGGAGGTCCTTCCACCCCCCGCCTAACACTTCCACAGACTTCTGCCGCACTTTTGAACTCCATACCCCGCCGGCCTCGGGATTCGGCGGAGGGGGCGAAGGAGCACGTGCAAGTGATGTTTCAGGGGACTTTAGAAGAAGCCCAGTTAAGAAAACTGGACCACCTTATTGCGCGCGCTCAGGTGCAAAAGGGGTAAGTGTGTGTGTGTGTGTGTGTGTGTGCAGCTCTCCCGCCCCAACCCACGTTTATGCTTTTTTTAACCT
>Ga0114972_10004785_pt1 | contig 10052 bp, 7 predicted proteins | sample M_140807_EF_Meta_FD_87354 | JGI IMG/M metagenome (GOLD analysis project Ga0114972, IMG submission 87354) | Freshwater microbial communities from Lake Montjoie, Canada to study carbon cycling - M_140807_EF_MetaG | ecosystem: Environmental > Aquatic > Freshwater > Lake | place: Lake Montjoie... | reverse complement strand
TTCTTTCTCGAATATCAGGATGCTCATTTTCTTTTAGAGCTTTTTGCAATTTTTCTTTTTGGTCTATTTTCAGAAAGCTTTTTGCTGGCATTGCTTTATTCTCTTTTTTTTGCTATTTTGATTATACGCGATTTAGATATGTAACAGCTTAGTGGTCGGATTATTCCTATTTATTTAGATGAGGTGCGATCGGGTTCCATTGGAGTCGGATTGATTCAGTTAATCATCGCTCAAGAAGCTCAGGCTCCTATTTTAGTCCAACAATTATTACAAAGATCTAGAACAGAAATTGCTGATTCTTCAGTGGCTCGCGATATTATAGATTTATTGGAGACAGTATTGGTTTCCAAATTTGCCCAATTAAGTCGAGAGGAGATTCAAGCGATGTTTTTACTAAGTGATATTAAGCAAACACGAGTCTATCAAGAGGCTAAACAAGAGGGTCGTCAAGAGGGTGAAGTTCGTTTAGTGCTACGTCTTTTGTCAAAGCGTTTTGGCAAGATTGGCTCACCGCAAAGCGGATCTCTGGGAGATCGCCGTATTCAAATTATTAATAGTTTGACTCTTGAGCAGTTGGATAATTTGGGAGATGCTCTCTTGGATTTTGGAAATATTGCGGATTTAGATGATTGGTTAAAATCTCATGCTAAGGAATAGCGCGATCGCTATTCCAGTTGGAGCGATCATAGAAATATTCTCCAAGTGCGCGGTCAGTAAATCAAGCTCTATTTTTCAGATAGAACGGGTCTACCTGTCGAAATAGCTTGCTCAATAATATCTGCCGCTCGGCTAACCCCTCCTGCTTGTTGAATGACACCTTGTAATCTAACAGCATTTTGTTTATAGGAATCTTCTGTTAACACTTTTTGAATGGCGGTTTTTAACTTAGATATACTTAACTTTTTAAGGGGAATACTTTCACCACATCCCGACCAAGAAATCCTTGAAGCAACGCCTGGTTGATCATTTGCAACTGGAATAGCAACCATCGGAACACCATTCATCAGACATTCCATCGTCGTATTCATGCCAGCATGGGTAATCGTAAGCCTAGTCTTTTTTAATAACTCTAACTGAGGTGCGTATTCTACCACCAAAGGTGAGCCAGCAAGATTGGGCAGAGATTCAGGCGTGGCAGAACCGCCCAAAGAAATCACTAATTGAGCATCTAAATCCACACACGCTTCTGCAATTATCCGAAAAACCTCTAACAAGCGATTTTGGATTGTTCCCATTGAAGCGTAAATTAGTGGTTGTCCAGTTAATTTCTCAAAAGGGAAGGAGGTCACTGCCCGACTAGCAGAATTAGCTAAAGATCCGCAAAAATGGAAGTGGGCAGGTAAATGTTGTCTTGGAAATTCAAACTCAGCAGGTTGTTGGCATAATTGCGCGAGTTGGGAATAACGGTCATTCGGACTGGAGTGAGGTGGTAAGTTCCATCCCAGACGTTGTTGATTAATAATCTCAGTAATGGGTTGCGTTATTCGAGTTAATAGTTGATACCCCATCCAGTTACGAATATTTGCCCATGCAGCTGAACTATAGTTCCAAGAAGTGTTAATGGGAGGAACACTGATCTCTCGATTAAACATTAAAGCACAAGCACAACTTATAAAAGGAATATCTAAGAATTCAGCAACAGTTCCTCCTTCTGGAGTAACTTGATCGACGATCAGTGCCTCTATACCTTCTTTTTTCAGCAATAATGGTAAATCGCGGAGATTAACCTCCACAGACTTTTTTATCCATTGGATAGTGTATTTGAATGCGGCTAATCCGCTTAATTTACCTAATTCGGTAAAGATTTTTTTCATCGACCCCAAAGGAAAGTCAGACTCAGCAACGGGCTGAAATTCTAATCCTGCGGCTAACACGTTCGATTGACCATCAAGAAAAGTAAATACGGTAACGCGATGGCCCCGTTGTTTAAGCTCGTATCCTAAAGACATCATCGCATTAAGATGCCCAGATTCTGCTTGGGTTATCATTCCATAGTGAGTCATTTTACTGTTTCAAATTAATTTGCAAGGTTCCTAGTATTTTTATCACACAACGGGAGTTTTGAAAAATTGCGACCTCAAACACAAATCGCACAGGTCACTAAACGCAAACCGTATTCAATGCCTTCCACAACGGCCTGATAGGACGCATCCAAAATATTGCCTGAAACCCCGATCGTTGTCCATCGTTCCTTCCCATTACTGGATTCAACCAGGGTGCGGGTTTTGGCTGAAGTGCCAGAGCCACTATCCAAAATTCTCACCTTATAATCCGTGAGATGAAAATCCGCAATTTGGGGATAAAAACGGACAAGTGCCTTGCGTAACGCCCGATCCAAGGCAGAAACAGGGCCATTTCCTTCGGCAACTTCTAAAATATCTTCGTTATTGACTGTGACTTTAATCGTGGCGATCGCGTTACTGTAGGGGATGGTTTCGGCCTGTAAAAGATTACAATTGACCTGAAAACCTTTGATTAAAAAGAGAGGATGTCGTTTGCCCATTGCCTCATGCATTAATAATTCAAAACTCGCTTCCGCCGCTTCAAATTGATAACCCTCTTGTTCTAAAATCTTCAACTTATCCAGAATTTGCCGACACGCAGGATCTTCTTTACTGAGCTTTAGCCCGTAGAGTTGAGCTTTGGAGAGAATATTACTTAAACTCGCCTGTTCTGATACCACAATCCGCCGTTTATTCCCGATCGCTTCGGGTTGAATATGTTCATAGGTGAGGGGATTACGTTGCACCGCCGAAACATGAATTCCTCCTTTATGGGCAAAGGCAGAACGACCAATAAACGGTGCGTGGTCATCGGGAGCAAGATTAACAATTTCGCTGATTAAACGGCTAGTATCGGTTAATTGGGTTAATTTTTCGGGTTTTAGGCAATCATAGCCCATTTTTAGCTGAAGATTGGGAATAATCGTGCAGAGATTCGCATTACCGCATCTTTCCCCATAACCGTTAATCGTTCCCTGAATCATCGTTACGCCCTCTATAACTGCACTGAGGGAATTGGCCACCGCCGTTCCCCCGTCATTGTGAGCATGAATCCCCAGTTGAATTTTTGAGGGATTTTGATCGGTGTCCCATTCCTCCATTTTTTGCACAACTTCCCGAACCGTTTGGCTAATTTCCTGGGGTAAGGTTCCGCCATTGGTATCACAAAAAACGAGCCATTCTGCCCCCGCTTCTTTTGCTGTTTTCAGGGTTAAAAGAGCGTATTCGGGATTGTGTTTATAACCATCAAACCAATGTTCGGCATCATAGATCACCCGTCTGCCCTGGCTCCGTAGGTAGGCGATCGTATCCCGAATCATGGCTAAATTTTCTTCTAAGGTCGTTTTTAAACCTTCAATGACGTGGAGATCCCAGGATTTCCCAAAAATCGTGACCCAACGAGTTCCTGCGGACAGAATCGCCTGGAGCATTCTATCTTCTTCAGCTTTACGATTAGGGCGACGGGTAGAACAAAAAGCCACCACTTCGGCTTGGGTGAGAGGTTGTTCCTGTAATTGCCAAAAAAATTGTACATCTTTAGGATTCGCGCCTGGCCAGCCGCCTTCAATAAAAGGAATTCCTATTTGGTCGAGTTTGCGGGCAATTTTTAATTTATCTTCCAATGATAAAGATATGCCTTCCCGTTGTGCGCCATCTCGGAGGGTGGTGTCATAGAGCCAAATAGGGTTCGTCATGGTTTTTTTAATCACGGTTACGAAGTGTGACTGCGGCATCGCCATTTTCAGGATAATCTAAAAAACTGCAATTATTCGTAATCTTTGATGCGATTTAACCTAAATCATTCCGACTCTTAAAAGCCGCGATCGCTTCGTGAATCGTTAGATAAATATGATCAACCCCAATGCGATCGACTAAGCCTGATTTTCTTAACTGAGCATAGAGATCGCGTTTTACCCTCGTTAAACCCAACATAATTCCCTTCTTGACTAATTCTTCCCGTAATTCTTCTAAAATATCGGCGGCAGTCATATCAATTTCAATAATGGCTTCCGTATTCACCACAAACCATTCTACGGGAGTCGTTTCGGACGCGATCGCCTGTAATGCCCTGTTCTTAAAATTTTCTGCATTCGCAAAAAAGAGCGGCGCATCATAACGATAAAGCACCAAGCCAGGAATGGTTTTAGCATCCTGCCAATCATCAATATCATGAAAGCCAGGCAGATTCGGGACTTCTCCCAACACACCATCGTGGGGACGGGCAACACGGGCAAACAAATCCAAGCCCGACAGCGCAACCGCTATGCTGACTCCTTGTAAAATATCCGTTGCTAAAACTCCCACCGTTGTAATAATTGCCAAGCCAAATTCACTGACTTTAAAGGCTTTTAAACGCCGAAATTCATCAATTTTAATCAGTTTCAAGGCCGCATAAATAACGATCGCCCCCAAAGCAGCCTTGGGAAAAAGAGCCAACACGGGACGCAGAAATAACAACACCAAAACAACACAAAATCCTGCAATCAAAGAATAAACCTGGGTTTTACTGCCCAAGGAATCGGCGATCGCGGTGCGGCTCCCACTACTACTAACGGGAAAACCCTGCAAAAAACCCGTTCCCAAATTGCAAAATCCCAGGGCCAACAATTCCTGATTGGCATTAATTTTGTGACCATGATTGATCGCAAAAGCCCGTCCCGTCAGCACATTATCGGAATAACCTACGATCGCAATCCCTAAAGCCGCACCCAGTAAAGAAGAAATATTTTTAAACGTTATACTCGTAAAATCAACAAAATCAGGTAATCCTGAAGGAATTTCACCCACAACCACCACACCGTAGCGTTCTAAATGGAAAATCGCCACCATCATCGTCGCAAGTAATACGGCTAAGAGGGGAGCGGGCGCATTGGGAAAACGGCGTTGAATCAATAATAAAAAAGTTAAAACCCCGATTCCCAAACTAAAAGTTAGCCAGTGAATGTGACTAAAATTTTGCAAAAATGTCTGAAATTCTCCTAAAACGGTTTCTGACTCGACTTTAATCCCACTGATTTTTCCCAATTGCCCCGCGATCATAATAATGGCAACTCCTGCCATATAACCAACCAGAATTGGTTTAGAGAGCAAGTCCGCCAAAAATCCTAATCTCGCCCAATAACCAATCAAACAAAGAATCCCCACTAAAACGGCCAATAAACTGGTATAAAGCGGATAACTGGCATTATTTCGAGCCACTAAAGGCGCGATCGCAACGGCGGTCATTACAGCAGTCGTGGATTCAGGGCCGACAGAAAGCTGGAGAGATGAGCCAAAAAGAGTATAAATCAGGATAGAAGGCAATATTCCCCATAAACCCGCCACTGGTTGAACGCCTGCTAGTTCTCCATAGGCCATACATTGGGGGATGAGATAGGCGGCAACGGTTATTCCTGCTAATCCATCACTCCGTAGCCAAGCGGATTGATAGGCTTGTAAGGGATGAATGCCAGGCAAAAAAGAAGTTAAATAGGTTAAAAAAGGTTTTATTTTCACGGATACAATAAATCGAAATCGAATTAGTTTATAACAAAAAACAAAATGGTAGGGACATGGTATATTATGTCCTTAAATGCTTTGTGATGAAAAACCGTTGAAAAAAGGGCGAACGCAATTCGCCCCTACGAATATTTTGTGAAATTCTGACTCCACAAATAACAATTTTAGTTATTTATCTAAATGCCCATTATTTTAAAATTTTCAACGAGATTTAGTCAAAAAATGTAAGGATTTTTCCCGTTCCATACTCCGCATTAAAGCATTTAATTGTTTTTGTAAATACTCAATATTCGCAGGCTGTTCTCCATATCGCCAACTTACATAGGCTAGAGAAATTTCTTCAATAATTTCTAATCGTTCTGTCGGCAACTTTTCCCGTAAAGAATCCAGATATTCTATCGGCGTTTGGGCAAAGTTTTTCGGATAACCCTGGCTTTTGAGTAATTTTAATAATTGTTGATAAAGCCGAGACATGGGCGGTAATTTAGCCAACCGACGACGATAGAGCCAATTTTTTAGCTGTTGCCAACCGAGCCAACCTAAAAATCCCGTCGCGATCGCACCGATTAATCCTAATAACGCTCCTAGTAAACTGCCTGAAATAAAACGCCAGAGCCAACCCAAAAAGCCAAAGAAAGCTCCAATAACATTGGTGAAAAACAAACTGAAAAAATTCGTCACAGGGGAAGGTAACCAGCCCGCCACCCAATTCCAAATTCGCTTTAAGAGACCAAAATTTCCTTCGTCTTCAAAGGTAGTTGGAAATAATTCGTGGCCAGGGATGGGATCAAAGGCAAACCAACCATAACGAGGGAAATAAACCTCAGTTAACACGTAGGCATCCGTATTTCGTACTAAATAGTATCCCGTGAAGGGATTAAATTGACCTGGGGCAAAACCCGCCGTTAAACGGGACGCAATACCGATGGAGCGCAACATCACCGTTAAAACCGTCGAAAAATGATCGGGATAGCCGCCTTGATATTTGAATAAAAAGGCTTCTACTAAATCATCGTCCTTGTCAAAATATGGCAAATCCGTGCGGACGGTGTAATTTTGCTTGAGGGATTGGGCTAAAAATAAAGCCGCTTCGTAAACTGAGTTAATCGGTTTAGGGGATTTAGACAATAATTCGATCGCTTTTTGACGAACTCTGTCGTTAATTTCAGGGGGAATTTGTAAAAAACGTTTTTTAATGCCCGCACTATATTGTTGGGAAGCTTGTCCTAAAAGGGTGCGATCGCGGTAAGGCACTTCAGAAATCACCGTATAGGTCAGACCTTCTACTAATCCCACAGGCGATCGCAGACTATTATTTTGATCTAAACCAATTTCTTTCGTCGGAAAATAGATCGACTTAGGGACAGCTAAATTGGGAATCACATTCGGTAATTCTTTGACCGCCGTATAGGTCTGGATAATTCGTTTACTTTCCCCAAAGCCAGAGTTAGGAAATAAATCAAATCGGTATGACCAGGGCGATCGCCGAACCGTCTCAATATTTTGATCTCCGCTAATTTCCCAACCTTGCCCTGTGTAGTGATCAAAGGAGAGGGCTTGCCAAAATCCAGGAGCCTGGGAACGAATTCGCAACACGACCTGGGATTTCATTCCTCCCCGCAAATTTTGATTCATCTTACTATTAAAGCCGTAGTAAAACGTATCATCCATTAAGCCTGGCCCACTAGTAGGACTATCTCCCCCTTTTCCTGGGCCTCCCTTGCCTTCTTTGACATAGCCAGGATTAATTAAATCCTTATTTTGATTATTAAATTGTCTATCTTGAATATCAGTCGGGCCACCAACAGGAAAACTTTGGAGTTGATAACTAGGAAAACGGGGCATCACTGCAAAAAACACCATTCCCAATGCGAGAGTGATTCCCAGAATAATCATTAATCGTTTGGGATAAAGGGTTTGATAAGATACTTTTTGGCTGATTTTTCCTTGTCTTTTTTTTCTTGAAAACCAAGACATTCCTCGATCAATACCCTCTAACCCTAAACGCGATCGATAGTCTAATACCAAGGCAGGCAAAGCGATCGCCAAAAAGAAAAATAGCCAAGGCGCAAAGGCCATGGTTTGGGAAACCGTTCCCGCAACCCCTAGCAAAATTAGGCCAATCACCATTGAATAGCCCAAATCCTTACGGCGGGGCAAATCAAAACTGTGGACGACCTGCAACTGTACCAACAATCCCGCGAGAGTCGTGCGGCTATCGTTTAAATTCTCAACGAGATTACTCAAAAAAAGAAAGAGAACCCCCAACATCGCGATCGCCAGCAAGAATTTGAGAGTAATGTTGCGATAACTCCGACGATACCAACTAAAAACAGCCCCAATAATACTGAGGGGAACGGCCCAAAGACTCCAATCCGTTTGGGCGGCAACATCGGTGGCAATAATCCCGACAATAACTAACGCTTGGACTAAAATCCGAAAAACAATAGATTCCTCGGTTTTTGCGGCGGGAAGGGCTTCTATTCGCTGTTGTACCTGCTCAAACCAACTGGATTTAGGGGAAGCGGTATTTGTCATTGGCTTTTGGGGAAAGAAGGGGAAAATATCAGAAAAATCAGACCTGTTTAATTTTATCCTTTTGCCTGGAAATAGGTTAAAGAATAATCCCTTGAATCAGGCTACACTAGGAAAGTCGGTCACAACAAAAACCGCAATACAAAACCGAAATTCAAGAAAATTTAGCTGTAACTTTAACCATTGTGGAGATTACTTTTTTAGGAACGAGTTCTGGTGTGCCGACGCGATCGCGGAATGTCTCCAGCATAGCCCTCAGACTCCCCCAACGGGCCGAAGTCTGGTTATTCGACTGTGGAGAAGGAACCCAACACCAACTTCTTCGTAGCCATGTCAAAAGTTCCCAACTCACCCGTATTTTTATCACCCATCTCCACGGGGATCATATTTTCGGTTTAATGGGACTGCTGGCCAGTTGTGGACTCGCAGGAACGGGGCAAGATGTAAATATCTACGGGCCATCGGGCTTGGCGGACTATCTCAAAGCCTGTGCGAAATATTCCTATACCCATCTTTCCCAAGGCGTAAAAGTTCATACAATCCATGAATCAGGATTGGTTTATGAAAACGAAGAATTTCAAGTCCACTGTGAATTGCTCAAACATCGCGTTCCCGCCTACGGTTATCGCATTTCAGAAAAAGACCGCCCAGGAAGATTTAATGTGGAAAAGGCGATCGCCTTGGGAATTCCCTCTGGGCCGCTCTATGGCAAACTCAAACGGGGTGAAACGGTTATACTTCCCGACGGTCAACGCATTCAGGGAACAGATCTGTGTGAACTCACTGAAACGGGTCGAAAATTTGCCTACTGCACCGATACAGTTTTTTGTGAATCGGCGATTAACCTGGCCCAGGACGTTGATGTTTTGATTCACGAGGCAACTTTTGCTCATCAGGATGCCCAATTGGCCTTTGATCGGCTTCATTCCACTTCCACCATGGCCGCCCAAGTTGCTCTAGCGGCCCAAAGTAAACAGTTGATCATGACCCACTTCAGCCCCCGCTATGCTCCAGGGAATGCTCTACAACTCGATAATTTACTGACAGAAGCTAGGGCGATTTTTCCGCAAACCATGCTGGCCTACGATTTTTTAACCTACGAAATTCCCCGCCGCCAATCGGTTGAATCTCCTAATCTCGTTTTGTCGTCAACAAAAGTTTCAACAGGAATGGGTTAGGGCGATCGCAACTTGGGATTATTTAGATGGACAGGATTAAATTTTTAAAAATTTCTAAGCCATATTTTCTGCCAACTCTCGACGGACAACCATCCTCAATTTACCTAACAGATCCGATTCCTCTAAAACGGGGATAAATCGACAAATTGACCGCGTTTTTAGGGGAGTAATTTGGTTCGCCGCCTCTGGCTCAATTAGGGTTTCTCGATCCTCAACATCAACGAGTTTATTCAGAATTCCCTCTGGTGGCTCAATCTCGGAGATGAGACTGGGAGGTTGATTGAGAAGGGATTCCAATAAGGGTGGTGCTGAGGGAAAACTGGGTAGGGAAAATTTTAGGGGAACTGATAAGGCAATTGCGTCGTCCTTGGATTTAACTGTCAAGTCTAAGTTTGCCGTATAGCTTTTCGGCAAATTATGGGTAATGAGTCGCTCAAACTCGCTATTAAAACGAAAACTAGGTTCTCCCCGCCGTGACCAAAAGTTGAGTAAATGTTCAACGGAAACGGCTTTATAACGACCTTGATAGAGAGCTTCTATCACTGCCCACCGAATCCACAGAGGAGAATAGCTCTTCCGCCAGTCGTTGATCAAGCCCTGGGGCGTTAACCCTCGCAGATCGAAGCCATAGCAGGTCAACAAGACAGAAGTTTCTATAATCTGGACATCTTCTTTTTGCTGTTCCATAGAATATTCAAATTAGATTTTGTTCCTTAAGGAATCCATAATATCTTAAGATTGTTGGATTTGTTGTTAGTATAGACTGCAATGGTGGAGTTTTCGTGAGGATTGGGACGATGAAACGATTCGGCTTATTAACGACAACATTTTTATTTAC
>Ga0114972_10004783_pt1 | contig 10053 bp, 9 predicted proteins | sample M_140807_EF_Meta_FD_87354 | JGI IMG/M metagenome (GOLD analysis project Ga0114972, IMG submission 87354) | Freshwater microbial communities from Lake Montjoie, Canada to study carbon cycling - M_140807_EF_MetaG | ecosystem: Environmental > Aquatic > Freshwater > Lake | place: Lake Montjoie... | reverse complement strand
GGCTGCCACCGCGGACATTTGGGGGCTTAGGGTCAAACCCAATGCACTGAGGCTCCCTACATGGAGGAAATCACGGCGCTTTAGTCCATCACAAAAGGTTGCGGGACGGTTGGCATCTATGCGGAGCAAGGGGATTCTCCGGGAAATCAAATGAGTATTTGCGGAGTTGGGGCAATGTGTCACAGCACTCCAGACACTTTATCATATCATCATTGGTCCCCAAACCATATCAAAACCTAATGAGCCGGAGTTTCATCCTTTCGTGGGTGTTCCGGTAGAAGGGGCTGACACCCCGGCATCAACCCTGGCTGGACCCGTTAAGATCCATGGACAAGTCAGATCCCAAGGCGTTTTACACCCAAAGGCGCGAAGAATTGTATCAGGGCGAGGAGGTCCTCAAAGCCTGGGAAGGGCGCCTTGGTCTTGCCCGGTTTGTCGTATTTTGCGTCGGCTGTTTTTTCGGCTGGTCCACATTTGCCAACCATACCCTCTCGGGTTGGTGGCTGGCTGTTTCCATAGGGTTGTTCCTTTGCCTACTGCTCGTTCACGAGCGGATCAATCGCCGGTGGTTTCGCCAAAGGATGGCAAGGCATTCGATCGAAATGGGGATTGAGCGACTGGCGGATCGTTGGATGGGCCGGGGAAATGCGGGCCAGCGCTTTCAGCGTGAAGATCACCCCTATGCGGCAGATTTGGATATTTTTGGCAGCCATTCCCTTTTTGAGCGGGTTTGCTTGTGTCAGACCCGAGTGGGTGAAGACAAATTGGCGGGTTGGTTGATCCAGGCCGGGACCCCGGAGGCTATCAAGCAGCGCCAAAAGGCCCTGATCGAACTTGCACCTATGGGTGACCTCCGTGAGCGTATGTATGCCTATTCGAAGGACGCGGCGCCGGTCGACCTCGAACCGCTCGAAAAATGGGGGGCGATGCCTATCAGCCGTGTTCCGCTGGGAATCCGGGTCGTTGCGGTGTTGCTTTCGTTCGTTACTTTTTACGGTTTTTTTGAATGGGTTTCCGGGCGCTGGGACCTTTGGGTTTGGGCCTCGAGCCTTTTGGCGACATTGGTTCTCAATCTGGTGTTTCGAGGGGTTACCCGGCCTGTTTTGGAAATTGTCGAAAAGCAGGCTGCGGACCTTTCCCGTTTGGGTGGAATGTTAAGGCTGATCGAAAAGAAGGATTTCCAATCCCAAATTCTGAGGGATGCCAGGGACCGCCTTCACGCCCGTAAGGAAGCTCCCTCCAGGGCAATTGGGCGTTTGTGGGTCTACGCAGACCTTCTGTCTTCCCGGAAAAATGCGCTTTTTGCACCGCTATCCATTGCCATGTCCTGGGAACTCCACATCACTCACTTGGTGGAATCCTGGCGGGCCAAACATGGTCAATACCTTGGGGAATGGTTTGCCACCCTGGGTGAATTTGATGCTCTGATCAGTTTGGCGGCTTATGCATTTGAAAATCCGGATCACACTTTCGCCGAGGTGGTTGAAAGCGATGTTCCGTTCATTCGGGCCGATGCCGCGGGCCATCCGCTGATTTCCTCCAACCGCTGTGTGCGCAACGACATTCGTTTGGGTGGAAAGGATCCACGCCTGTTGGTGATCAGCGGGTCCAACATGTCTGGTAAAAGCACCTATTTGCGGACCGTTGGGATGACGGCGGTCATGGCGCTTGCCGGATTGCCGGTTCGTGCCCGGCAGGTAAGTCTTTCGCCTTTGCAGGTTGGGGCCAGCATGCGCATCACAGACTCCCTATCGGCGGGCCGCTCACGATTTCAGGCAGAAATCGAAAGAGTTCGGTTGTTGGTGCGACTTTGTGACAAGAAGCCACCTTTGCTGTTTTTGCTTGATGAGATATTCAGCGGAACAAACTCCCATGACCGTTTGGAGGGGGCCAGGGGTGTGGTTGGGGGACTAATGCGCCAGGAGGCGATTGGCATGGTTACCACGCACGATCTTGCCCTTACCCGAATTGCGGAAGAAATTGGGGTACCCGCGGATAATGTCCATTTTTCCGATCGATGGGAAGAGCAGGAGCTCCATTTCGACTACAAGATGCGTCCAGGGGTAACAAGGCACAGCAATGCCCTTGCGCTAATGCGGGCGGTGGGTCTGGAAGTCTAGGAGTCCCAAAGGGGTTATCCGCGGATAAGACCCGGTTAAGATGCGTTTTTTTTGATTGGAAACCCGGGCGTCTAGGGCTTTTCGCCCTGGGTTGGCTTGGGCATGGGCAAACCCGGCAGGGGAGTTGGATCAGCAACTTTTCGATATCCCAGGGCCCGCAAAACCTCGAGAACTTCGCACCAGGTAGGAAACGGTCGCCTGTTAATCCGTTTATAAAGGTCAATGGCCCTTAGGAATTCGGACTCTTCCTCGTCGTATTCCTTTTCGAATGTGACTGGGTCGATCATCCGCCTTTTTTCCTCTGGGATGCGACGGTCCAGACCGCTGCGCCTTTCAAAGGCGACCGGGATATTTTCCTTGCGACGATCCTCGGTGGATCGTCGATTGGAGTCATCGATAGGGGAAGGATTCGATTCCACGCTCATTGGGGTATTTTCAGATTCCGGTAGAAGTCCGCCAGTCCAAGTGGAAAAAGTAACTTAAATCGTGTTGGGATAGCAATCAGGATGGGCGATTTGCCAAATATTCCCGAAGGGATTCCTGCCAGGGGCGCAGTTTTGGGAATAGCGGGTCGGTTGAATGAATAGATCCCATGACACTATAGGCGGGTCTTTTTGCCGCAGCAGGCCAGTCGGCGGTGGAAATAGGGGTGACTTCAACACTCAGGCCTGCTTGGGCAACGATTTCCGAGGCGAATTCGTGCCAGGAACAGGCGCCCTGATCGGTAAGGTGGTAAAGACCAGCCGGAAAGTGACGAAGCAGTGCAATGGTGGCCTCTACCAGGCTTGTGACAGATGTTGGCGTGCATACCTGATCGGCGACAACCCTCAGGGCTCGGCCATTGGCCACGGCCCTTAAAATGGCTTCGACAAAGTTGCCGCCCTTGCCCCCAGGGCCGGGGATACCAAAGAGCCCACAGGTGCGAATCACATAAGTTTTTTCCCAGGAAGCCCTGGCAAGGAATTCCCCAGAGGTTTTGCTGGCGCCGTAAAGGCTATGGGGGGAAGGTAAATCGTTTTCCGTCCAGGGAATAGGTTTTCCGTTTTGATCCGTTTTTGGCAGCGCACAAAATACATGGTCGGTGCTGTAGGTGACAAAAGTCGCATTTACCTTTTTGCAGATTTGGGCCAGATTCATCACACCAATGGTGTTTGCGGCGGTGCAGGCGGTGATTTCGGTTTCCGCTTTGTCGACCAGGTTGTATGCGCCACAATTGATCACAAGATCGGGGGCCAATTGTTCGAGGCGCTCGGCGAGTGCCTCGGGCTTGGTAAGGTCCGCTTCGGAGCGACCAAGTGGAATCAAGTTGCTTAAATTCAATGATTGAAATTGACGCCCTAATTGTCCGTGGGCGCCGAGAAGGGCGATTTTGGGGGAGGAGTTTTGGGGAGAACTGAATAAGGAGATTGATGCTGACATCGTTCACCATGGCCCATTAGGATAGAGGCCGCCATTATGTTCAATACCGCGCTGTAAACCTAGGTCGAACCATGGGAATTTTTCGGAATGGATTGGCGCCGTTTGCCTTTCTGCTTTTGGCTGCTTTGGTTTCCCAAAAATTAAGTGCTCAGGGGCCTGGCCAAGGATTACCTCGGGAAATCGTTTATCGACCTCAGCAACTGGCTCAAGGGAGGATCGATCTGGTTGGTGGCATTCCGTTGCTTCAGGTCCGAGGGACTCCACAGGAAATGGGCGAAGCGGCTGGGATTTTGGGTCTAAGGCAAGCAACCGGGATTCTTGAATACCCCCGCAACCTTGCCCGTGCTTTTGGCGCGGAATTGCTTTTTCCCATCTTGCTCAAAACGGGCGAAGGTATGGTGAAAAACTTCCCCCCGGCGTACCAGGAAGAACTCCGGGCCATTCACAAGTCGTCGGGCGCACCCTGGGAAACCTTGGTGGCCGGGAACACCATGTTCGACCTCAAGAAGTTTGTTTTGTGTTCGGGGATGGCTTTTGAGCCAGGACGAACATCGTTTGCCAAAGGGACGGTATTGGCACGGAATCTCGATTATCCTCCCGTGGGACAGATCCACAAATATAGCCTTGTCACCATTTACCGGCCCGAAGGGAAGAGACCCTTTGTTTCCGTCGGCTTTCCCGGACTGGTGGGCGTCCTATCTGGAATGAATGATGCGGGACTTGCCCTTGCAATTCATGAGGTGATTGACATCAAAAAAGGGCAAAAGCGCTTTGATGCCGAGGGGATCCCGTATGCCCTAACCTACCGTATGGTTCTGGAGGAATGTTCCACCATCGATGACGCGGTTAAGCTTCTTGGGCGATTAAAAAAAACCTGCACCACCAACCTGCTTATTGCGGACAAGAAGCAGGTGGCCGTTCTGGAAATTTCTCCGGACAAAATCCTAGTAAGGCCTGCGGTGCAGGGAACCGTTTGCTGTGCCAATCACTTTTGCCTTGCGGAGCATAAACCGGATGAGCCTTTGAATCCTTTTGATTCATTTGAGCGGCAGGAGTTTCTTGAGGGGTGCCAGAGGCAGGGGCCGTTTTCCGTTGAGCAGATCCGGCAGAGTCTTGATACAGTCAAACTTGGTCGGCAAACGCTTCAGACCATGGTTTTTGACACCGAGGCCTTGGGTCTTTGGGTTTCCTTCTCGGGACCGCCTTCCAGTGCTGGTCCCCTGATCCGGCTGGATTTGGCAAACGCTTTGAAGCGCTAAGTTCTTTCGACTTAACAGATTTCATTTGTTTTGCCTGTATCCTCCGGGCAGTTTGAGCCGGGGGGACAAGAACTCATCAGAGTTTCAGCCGTTCGGTCGCTCTGTCGCTGGCTTCCTTGAACCAAGATGCATTTTCGGGGCGAATGGCGTTCATTCCAAATGTGGCCACGACCTCCTTGATCCGCTCTTTGCCCTCGGTGGAATTTAGGAGGTGGGGAAGGCAGGACTGGATCACTTCAAGGGTTATGTTCACACAGACCGATGCGCCCGTTGATGCCCCCAGCAGTGCCGAGATATTCTTTTCCTTGTTGGTGATGACTTCCGTGCCGTAGTGCACGATTCCCGATTTGCCGTCGGTCTCCTTGATAGCCTGAACACGGATCCCGGCGTCAATCAATCGCCAGTCGGAAGCCTTCGCACCCGGGTAAAACACATGGAGGGTGCTGATCCTGTTGGCCATGCTTTGCAGGCCTTGCTCGACAAGGTAGCGGACCAAACCAAGGTTCTTGATCCCGACATTGAGCAGGGTAAAGAGATTATTTGGCCGGACAGAGAACGGTAGGTCGGTGAAACTTCCGGTCTTGTGGAGGAATTTGGTGGTCCATGAGGCGAAGGGGCCAAACAGGAGTGTTTTTTTGCCGTCAAGGATACGGGTGTCAAGATGGGGGACGGCCATGGTCGGGGCCGTCGCAAGTGCCTGGCCATAGACCTTGGCCTGGTGTTGCTTGACGATTTCCGGGTTGTCGCAGATAAGCCACTGGCCACCGATGGGAAAGCCGCCAATTCCTTTGCTCTCGGGGATTCCCGATTTTTGAAGAAGGGGAAGGCTGCCCCCGCCAGCGCCGATGAAGACAAACTTGGCTTCGTTGGTGTGATATTTACCTGTATCAAGATCTTTTATAGTTACTTTCCAACCGATATCCGAGCGTTCCAGGTCGGTTACCCTGTGGCGTGTGGCAATTCCGCACCCTTCCTGTTGGCCAAGCCATCCCAACAATTTGCGGGATACTTCGCCGAAATTCACATCGGTTCCATTGTCCATTTTGGTCGCGGCGATTGGAATATTATCACGCCCATCCAGAAGCAGGGGCGCCCAGGATCGAATCGTATCACGATCGGAGGGGGAGACCATCTCCTCGAAGAAATGGTGATCGGACATCCCTTTGTGGCGCGATTTGAGGAAATCGACCTGTTGCTGTCCGTGGACAAAGCTGATGTGAGGGACTGGGTTAATGAATTCCTTGGGATCCTTGATCATTCCTTTCGAGACGGCATAGCCCCAAAATTGGCGAGACTGCTCGAACTGTTCGTAGATTTCGATCGCTTTGGTGACATTGACGCTGCCATCGGGATTGCGATGAGGCGTGTAGCTCAATTCACAGATGCCAGCGTGGCCTGTTCCGGCGTTGTTCCAGCCGTCCGAGCTTTCGCGGGCAAGTTCGGCGGTCGATTCGTAGACTTGGATGGTCGCCTTGGGATCGAGGCTTTTGATCAGTGCCCCCAGGTGTGAGGACATAACCCCGCTACCGATCAGGATTACATCGGGCTTTTCAATGTGTTTGCCTGAGCTCATGGATCCCACTCTCTCGTGTGCCAAATCGTCGCTAAATGGGGATCGTTTTTCCCCAAGGGTTACTGTGGAGAACCCCACTATTCTCTAAATATATCCTAGGGGTTAAGGGCCCAACCTCCGATAGGCACAATGGGTTGGCGGTTAACCCACCCCGAATTGGTAAAAGTCATTGCCTGGAAGACCTTTGCACCCGATTTTCTGCTCGGCTTGCTGAAAGGAAACCGGGTTTTAGGTAAAGGGGTAGGCTTTTCCGTTTTCGTTTTCGTTTTCGTGAACCACCATTACTTTTTCAGGGAGGCCAAAGCTTGCAGGGCCCTTTCGCGGGCTTTTGCATGGTCTACCACAGGTTTGGGATAAGTGGTTCCCAATTCGATTCCCCCTGCCCGCAAAAGCAGGGGAGGTGCCTCCCAGGGTTTGTGCAAATACTCGATTGGAAGTTGTGCCAATTCCGGGATCCATCGCCGGACATAATCTCCTGAGGGGTCGAACTTTTCGCCTTGAGTTATTGGATTAAAAATCCGGAAGTAAGGCGATGCATCGGCACCGCAGCCCCCGGTCCATTGCCACCCCAGGGTGTTACTGGCAAGGTCAGCATCGACCAAAGTGTCCCAGAACCATTTGGCGCCTTCCTGCCAAGGCAAAAGCAGGTGCTTTACCAGGAACGAACCAACGATCATTCTGACCCGGTTGTGCATCCAACCGGTGTGCCAAAGTTGACGCATTCCTGCATCCACCATGGGGTATCCTGTAAGTCCTTTTTTCCATGCATGGAGGGTTTTGGCATCCGAAATCCACGGAAAGCGCGAGTAATCAGCCCGAAGCGGCTCGAGGGGGGTATTTGGAAAATGGTAAAGCAGGTGGTATCCGAATTCGCGCCAAACCACTTCCTTGGCAAAAATGCCAATTCCACCACTCATTACGGATCCGCTTTGTATTTCGAAGTGGTCAAGTACATGCTTCCAAATTTGCACCGGGCTAATTTCGCCAAAGTGCAGGTGCGGGGAAAGCCTGCTGGTACCATCCTCACCTGTTTGATCCCTCAATTGCCCATACTTAGGCGCCAGGCTTATCCATTCCTTGAGGCGGTTCATCGCGCCATCTTCGCCTGGTTCCCAAAAATCGCGCATTCCCGCCGCCCAGTCGATTTTGGGGAGGAGGTTCAGTTTTTCCAGTATGGTGGTGCTATTGGGAACCGGTCCGCAATGGATTTTCCTGGGTTTGGGGAGGGTGGCCCTGGGAATGAGTCTTTCGTAACAGGCCCTCCAAAAAGGTGTATAAACCTGAAAGGGGCGACCTTGCTTGTTTGCCACTTCATGCGGTTCCAAAAGGAGTGACGCATTGAAACTCTGAACCGTGATACCCTTTTGAATTAGATCATTTTTGATTTTGGTATCGCGTGCGATAATCGCTGGTTCGTACCGGCGATTCCAATAAACCGCTCCGGCATTTGTTTCGGAGATAATTTTGGGAAGGATATCCAGGGCTGAACCTGAAAAAAGATCGAGCCTTGCCCCCAAAGCCTCCAGCGATACCGAAAGGGATTTGAGGCTGTGGTGTAGCCACCACTTGGTTGCGCCTCCCGGGGGCCAATCGCTTTCATCCTCGGGGCTGTGAATATAAACACAAAGGACCTTTGCCCCCGAGGCCAAGGCGGCATCAAGGGCGGGATTATCGGCGAGGCGGAGGTCTTGGCGAAACCAGACAATTGCGGTTTTTTGCATTGAGGGGGAAATCCTTTTTGGCCTCGATTTAGGCCCGACCCTTAAGTTCTGCCAAACCACCATCGACCCCCAAAACTTGCCCCGTGATCCAGGAATTTTGTGGGTTGAGGAAAAACTCGGCAGCAGAGGCAATATCTGAAGGTGCGCCAATTCTGCCCAAAGGGTGCATGGCTAGCGAAGCCTTGAGCGAGGCTTCATTAGAAGTTATGCGGGAACTTAGCGGGGTTTCCACCAAACCCGGGGCGACCGCATTGAAGCGAATGTTTCGGCCCGCATAAGTTGCCGAGGCGCTTCGAACCAAGGCCTCGATAGCCCCTTTGGCCGCGGCGATTGCCTCGTGATTGGGAAGGCCAACACGGGCTGCGGCACTGGAAAATAGTACCACCGACCCCCCATGCACTCCCATGTGTTTACCCGCTGCCCTGACAACCCCGAAGGCGGAACCAAGGTTGGCAGAGATTGTGGCCTGATAATCTTCAAAGGTTGTGAGGTGGGCCGATTTAAGAAGGATGGAACCCACACAATTGGCTATCCCATCTACCCTTCCGAGGGAATTGGTTGCCTCCTCCATCATTTTTTCGACCTGCTCAAAGTTGGTAGCATCGCCAATAATTGTCTGGCCATCCAACTCGTGGGCAAGTAAATCCAATTTTTCCCTTGTTCGCCCAAAAAGGATGAGGCGGGCATCCAGAGATGCTTTGAGCCTTCGACAAAGACACGAACCAATTCCGCCTGCGGCACCCAAAACAACAATCACTGGCCTCAAATCAAGTTCAGGAAAAGTCATGGTCTGGAAACCTGCTGTTTTTAGAGACAGGGGATTTGAACAAAGGGGACCGGTTAGAGAACTTTTCCCATGAACCAACCACGGAGCCTGAGAGCCATTCAGCCAAGTTTGTCCCCTTAATCATTGTTAGGTGCTGCCAGGCTAGATCGTCTGGCAGTTTTGAACCTGGTGGACGGGGGGCAAGTCTCATGTGGCGGGAATTTGGTTGTTCCCCGATGCGGTTAGGGGCATGATGGTTGTAGGGACAAGTCTCAAATAGGCGCGAGGCTTCGCCGGATTATCAAATTGGGAGAGGGGTCAAAGTGCATAATAAAGAAGGGAGAGGATATGTATGAACACCACAAACCCAACCAATATTGCCCAGCATGGCTTTGTCCGGGTTGTGGCGGCCTGTCCCAAGGTTTCCCTGGCGGACCCGGATACAAACGCAAATCGCATTCTCCAGCTGGCCGGTTCAGCATATGAAAAGGATGCCGATGTCGTCCTTTTTGGGGAGCTTGGCTTAACCGGTTACACATGCGGGGATCTTTTCCTGCAACCCCAACTGCAAAAAGCCGCTTTGCAAGGATTGGAGCGGGTAGTTCTGGGTTCGGTCGGGTTGCCAGGGCTGGTATTGGTGGTTGGATTGCCGTTGGTTCTAGGCGACAAACTTTACAATGTCGCCGCCGTGGTGATTGAGGGGAAGGTGTTGGGTTTCGTCCCCAAAACCTATCTCCCCAACTATTCCGAGTTTTACGAGCAGCGTCACTTTTCCCCTGGTCTGGGGATAAAAGGTGAGGAAATTCCGTCGGGGCCTTTTCAGGGGACCCCTTTTGGAACTGACCTGTTATTTCGGTTTGGGGCCCGATCAGAAGGGGCCTTCCAATGGGGAATTGGAATTGAAATTTGTGAAGACCTTTGGGTTCCCCAGCCTCCCAGTGGTTTTTTGGCCACCCAGGGTGCCCACCTGATTCTAAATTTGAGTGCAAGCAACGCGGTAATCGGCAAAGCACCCTTTCGACGAAATTTGGCATTATCCCAATCCGCCCGTTGTTTGGCGGCATATGTTTATGCCTCGGTTGGCCCCGGCGAATCGACCACGGATCTCGTTTTTGATGGGGATCTGATGATTTTTGAGAACGGATCCCTTTTGGCTCAAGGGGATCGGTTTCATCCAGAGGCCCAGTCGATCGTC
>Ga0114972_10004782_pt1 | contig 10054 bp, 4 predicted proteins | sample M_140807_EF_Meta_FD_87354 | JGI IMG/M metagenome (GOLD analysis project Ga0114972, IMG submission 87354) | Freshwater microbial communities from Lake Montjoie, Canada to study carbon cycling - M_140807_EF_MetaG | ecosystem: Environmental > Aquatic > Freshwater > Lake | place: Lake Montjoie... | reverse complement strand
GTTCCCGAGGTCATCGCCAAATCTCTCTGAGTCACCTTCAATCGACGCCTCTGCTGGCGAATTGCCTGGCCAAGGCTTTGTGCGTCCTGAATCTTCATAGTTCCTGAGCGGGAATATCCTACTTTATGGTGTTTCGATCAAGAAAAAAGTTACCGATCAGTAATTATTCAAACTTTTTGAAGGTGCTACGTGATAAAATGCCCGAACGGTAATTTTTTAGAGCAATGAAATCCATTTACGAGGATGGCAAAGCTTTTTGGGAAATCGGGCCACGCGTTCCTCGGCACCACGAACCTCGACCTCGGCAGCCTGACCGAACGATTCCAAACTCGGTTTCAATCGGTCCGCCTCCAGCCACCGGAAAACGAGGTTCTCGCGGCATTCCTCGCGAGGCGGGGGCGGTCCCTATTGCCACCACCCGGATGATTGCGGCCGGGGCAGCCGGAAACGTCAGGGCGGCGATGGGAGACTTGGAGATGTGGTTGGGGTGATTGGCCGTTGAAAGAGGTAGTGGCTTGTCGGCTTCCCGCAAAGGAATGACAGCAATGCCAGGAAGATGACAACGATGCGCGGCAAGGTGACATGCTTATGGCAGCATTCTGCGACCGAGGAAAGTCGAAAGAATGCCGCTGGGTTCAATGGGAAAGCATTTACTTTGATAATTTGTTTGTCCCCATCTTATGGGTTTGTCATCGAGAAGTTGCATGGATTTATATTTTCAAATAGGTTGGCATGGTCATCGCTATTGGTTGGCTTGTGGGTTCATTTTTTAAGGTTCCTCGAACTTGCCTCAATGTCTTGAAGACTGCAATCGATCCACTGATCGTTGTTTGCATCTCCGTTTTGCCTCAGCAGGTGTGCAGGAACAGAGATGTGATTTTTGCCACAGAGACCGAGTATCACGGCGAGTGTTTCTAGATCAGCGGAGCGGATTCTCCATTGCTGCTCCTCATCTGCTGTTCCCCTGGCGATGTATAAGACGAGACGCAGTTTGCCTTGATAATCATCCAGTGCAAAAAACGGCGGGATTGCAGATCCCTTACTGGATGAAATCCTGGAAAGAGTCGACGCAGTAAGCAGACTGATAATTTCCTCCTGCTCAGAGCTGGTTAACTCGCATGTTCTGCGCCGCTCTGACTTGGTTATTCCCTTGAAGGTTGCCACAACGACATGGTCGGGCTGGATTTGCAACGAATGCAGAGCAGCTTCAAGCAACTGGGGATTGGTTTTTGGGTCTAATGGAAGCAACATAGTTATTTTCCGTATAGTCTATATATTTCTGCCTTCCTGTCGAGATGGTCGAGTATCAGTTGACGCCGCGCAAATTCGTCGCCGATTCCCCTCGCAGTTCGGATTTCGCCAAGGTATTGCCTACGCTCGGTGGCTCGGAGCAAACGTGGATTCTGCATGTAGGCACCTAGGCCCGGCTGACCATTCGCGATGTCGTCAAGGAAGTGCCCGTATTCATGACGCCAAGCTGAAATCGACGCATTTCTATGCATTTCTATCAATCACGAGGTTCCCGGCCTCTCCAGCACGCGGGCCATAGGCATACTGACCAGCTCGATAATCAATCGCGACTCCATGCCGTCTGAGATCTGCCATAATAGAAGCCAGCTCATCAGTATTATTCAGGTGTGCGGGCCCTAGAGAACCGAGAAGGCTATCTCCGCCGGATTTCATTCCCCCCTTTACACCATCCTCCACCCCCGCTGATAATCTCAGCAACTCCTGCGCATTTGCCGTTTGCATGAACGCGGCATCGGAGCGGGCGACTTGTGCGCTGAATTGCAGTTCTTTCCCGAACGCGGTGAGGAGTTGCATGCGTGAAACTCCTGATGCCGTGCTACCCAGGAGCGCGGACACTCTGGCTTCTTTTGCAATTACTGAGCCACAGATCCCCAGCCATTTGAGGGCGAATGTCTCCGCTCCCACGGGAGAAATGAACACGGTATTGAGCCCAGCATTGACTTCATTCGTGGCACCGCCCACACAAAGCGCTGCTGTTTCTTGGATGGGTCGCGATGGATCAGGTTTGATTTCCGGCTGGCCGCTTTGACGCTCAGCGACGAACATTTCATATTCCTTGTTAAGAAAATAATTCAACCGCAGTTGTTGCCGTTCATGCAGTTCGGCTTCGTTCATTGTTGCCTCATTCCTCCGCAATAAAATGTCCATTTCTAATTCGCGGGCGGCGGCAAAAAGTTCGCCGAGACGACGCTTTTCCTCCATGTCGAATGGCACCTCCGCCAACCCCAATACATCCACCCGGTTCACCGGATCGTTGTGGCAGTAGGAATACAGGTTTAACGACTCGCTTTCTCCTAACAACTCGCGGCTCAGCCACTGGCCGGTGACCGGGTCGAGATAACGTTTGCCGAAGTAGTAGAGGCCGGTTTCCTCGTCGAAATACTTTGTTGCCCAGCGCCATGGGTTGCTGTTGGCCAGCGGGCCGGTGGCGGAGATTTTTTCTCCGAATGGGCCGTAGGCGTAGCTGGCTAACAGGTCTTTGTTCAGGTTCGTCAGGGCTGTGACATGCCCTGTTCCATCATAGAGCGGGATGATCTTCTGTGTGTTGTTGCCCTTGGTTTCCTGGATTAAAAGCAGTCCACCGGCTCCGCCTGCCGCGCCATCGGCGATGTCGGGTCCCCAGAGGTATCTGCGTTCGATGGTGGTCAGTCCGCTGGGGAGTTGCTGGCGTTCGTAAACCAAATCCCAGCCGTCCCAGACGAAGGTGATGATTTTTTCGGATACGACCGCTCCGTGCTGGTATTCGACGACGTGTTTTTGAACGCGTCTCCCTTCTGCGTCATGCGTAAATGTTAGATCGTAAGCATGAGCGGCACTGCCGTGGTTCTTGGTGCGGGCGCGGACGAGCTGGTTCTTCGCGTCCCAGCCGTAGTCCCATTGGGTGTTGCCTTGGCGGTTTCCGGCGGCATCATAGGCGAGGGTTTCCTGGGCGGGTGGCATCCACACGGCTCCGCTTTGCGCAGCTTTGGCATCCGGGCTGGCAAGGGCATTGGCGGGTGGGCTGCCTGCACCTTCGCCCTGGCCTTCGAGCACGGCGAGGGTGTGCCATTCAATCCACTGGCCAGTGGCTCCGGGCGTGCCGAGAGTGACTTCATGGCTGCCGGGGAAATTCTGGATTTCCGTGCCATTGAACCAAACCCGCGCGTCTGGGTGGGCACTGAGAGTAAGTTTTTTCGGCTGGCTGTTCGTCCAGGCGGTGGATTGGTTGAGGAGGTTGGTGGTGTTGGCCGCGCCCATGTCGGTGCGGCGGCCGATGGCGTCGAAGGCGTAGGTGAAGGTGCCGAGTGTGGGGTGGGTGGCGGAACTGAGCTGCCCGCTGATGCCGTACGTGTAGGTCCAGGTTCCGCCGGCGGTGGCGCACTTGAGGCGGCGGTTGCGGGCATCGAAGGATTCGGTGGGGACGTTCGGATTCAGCAGATAGTCGAACGTGGGCGCACCGGGGACATCCGATCCGGCGAACTCGATGCGCCCGCCCGCGCCGCGCTGCCAGGTCTGGGTGACAGTGTTGCCGGTGCCGTCGCTCCAGACATAGCCGGTGATGCGTCCCGCGCCATCGCGCTGGGGTGTGGCGGTGATGCCTCCGCTGGCAAGCCCGGTGATCTGGTCGCTCGCGCCATTCGGGGCCTTGACGGTGCTGTGGATGGTGGCTCCGTCGCGCTTGAGGAGAATGCCGGTGTGGCGTCCGCTGGTGTCATGGTTGCGGATGGTTTGATATCCCCGCAGCAGGCCCGCAGTGTAGTTGCTAGATGCGAGCCTGCCGTTTTGATAGGAAAACGTGCGGGTGCCCGAGGCATCGACAAGAGCATCAATGCCCCCGGCGCGGTCGGTATGGTAACCTTCGGCAAGCATGGGGATGCTGAAAGGCCCCGAAGCGACGGCGGGCCATACGGCGGAGACCAGGTCTTTCGCCCCGTTGCGGGAATAGCCATAGGCAATGCCGCCGCCGCGGGCTAATGAAACGGAAGTCAGCAGCTCGTTCGTATAGCCGTAGCTTTCTCCCGCGCCTGCCGCGTAATTCTTGACAGTGGCAGCTCCGGCGGCATTGAAAGCAACATCAGTCTGGCTGCCGACCGCCGGGGTGGTGGTGTGTTTGAAGCCGTTGCCGTTGACCGCAAGAGTCTCCGTTTTGCCAGGAACCTCGCCGCCACTGGTGCTTGCCTCCGTGCCGTCCAGCTTGCGGGTGGTGGTGATGCCATCGACAGTGAGCGTTTCCACTCCGCCGCTGATGCTGTGGCCATCGAGGATGTTGCCTCTGCCAGGAATGGTGAGGCTGGCAAGTGTGCCGTCGTTGTTGAATGAAGCACTGTGCGTTTCCCCGCCAATGGTCAGGGAGACATCTGCCAATGACCCGTCAGCCCGCCATGTGGGGTTGAGAGCGGTCGCGGGAATACCCGTTCCGGAAAGCGTGTTGCTTGTAGCGAGACCGAGATTGTTGATAGATGTCGTATGGCTCCAGCCTTTTGTCGAAATAGTGGTGACGGTCTTGTTCGCGTAATTCGGCGTGGAGGTGATGGTTTCCTCGTTGGCGTTGATTTTGGTGACGGCAACACCGGAGGATGGTGTCAGCTCGGTACGCAGGACATCGCGTAGGCTGGCGGATAAGGGTTTGGTCTGTTTCAGCACAGTGACAACCTTGCCGTTCGCAACGGTGGTGATGGATTGGATGTAGCGGTCGGAGACTCCGCCCAGTGTGCCGTCGCTATCCACGTCAATACCACTGCGGTAGATGCTGCCGGAGGAATTGTAGGGATCGGACTCGGTGATGAATCTGCGTCCCGACGGCTCGGTGACGCGGGTGCGCTGCAACGCAGCATCGGGGTTGGAATATGCGACGGTGGTGGTGGCTGATCTTGCGCCCGCTGCAGAGGGCTTGACTACCTTGCGAACACGGCCCCAGGCATCGGTGTGGGTTTCCATGTAAGTGAAGGGCGCATTTTGAATTTTGGAGCGAGTAACAAGCAGCCCGTTGGAGACAGAAAGAGCATTTCCAGAAGTGCCGCCGAACGCCAAGGTGGGGCCGGATACAGAGGCCAAGGTGCCGTCCTCCTGTCGGACTTCAGCTGAGTGGGTGCCGTAAGTACCGCTAGTTTGACTAATGTCAACCGAACCAGCGCCATACGTCAGCGCGAGACTGTCAGTCACACCATTCCATGTGGTGTTGGAAGTGGTGAGGCGTCCGAGGGCATCGCGGGTGGTGGTGCTTTCCGATTCTTCGCCGATGTCAGTTCCCTCGTAAGTGGATTCAACATTGAGGGCTGTATAGGTGTGGCTGGCAGTGATTCCGTTGGCCTCCACTGTCCGGGCACGCCCGATAGAGTCTAAATTCGAAAAGACTGTTTGCAAACCCAGCGGATGGGTCACCGTAGCGAGTCGTGAAAACTGGCCGTCGTGAGTGAAAACCGACTTCAGGGGGCTAAAATCATCTTTCCATTCGGTGGGTGCGCCCCATGAGGTAAACTTTCCTGCGGGCACGGCCGCGCCACCGATATCTAGAGAGCCACTGAGAAGCAATTCGGTCGAAGAGGAAACGACGAAGCCACGGGAAGACCATGATCGAGTAATGCGTTCACCGCGGGTGACAGCGCCTTGGTCCATCAAACCGCTTTCCGTGACAACCTGTCCGGCACCATCGGCTTGATTGGTCCAGGCGAAAGTTTTACCTGTGGTGTCCTTGTTTCGGATCACTCGTGGCAAACCGGGGAAACCCGTTTCTGTGCAGTCACCATACTCGGTTTCATTCCAATTCACGGAATCACCGCCCATTGAAGCCGGTAGGCCATCGGGAGCCGTGTGGACCTTGACCTTGCGACCCCCTGCTCCCCATTCTGTCCATGCAGTCTCCCAAACAGAATCGTTGAATTTAAGGACGGTCTTGAGCGCGGAAGTGCCTTCGGGCGAGGTGGTTGCTGTCCACAATCCCTGTTCGGTCGCGGACAGCACCCCGTTGACATCCCACGCAAAGGAGCTGTCCGGCTCGCTGCCACCTGTTGAGGTAAGTGTGCGGGGAAACAGCCCGCCGCGACATCCGGGACTGCCGTCCGATGTGATGATGTGGGTGCGGGTTTCGCCAGCCGCTGAGTGGACCAATCTCTCGGGTTGCCGGTATTTCCACCACCTCCAGTGTTCGTCTCCCGTGATGGTGGTCGATTCTTGGGCGACACCGTCGAGACTGGTCGCCACGGTCGCACCGAATTGACCCTCGGAGCCCAATGTCAGCGAAACAGTTCTTTCCACCGACGGGCCGGTAAAAACGATGTTCCCGGAATCCTTCGCCAGACTGCTGCGGATGACCGAGTATGTGGCGCTTTCTCCGTCAGCAATCGTGACAGCTTCTGCCGAAGCGGGGAAAATGTCGTCGTTCAGGTTGTTCGGATTCCCAAACACCAGCGTGCGAAGAGGTTCCAAACCTGCCAGGGAAACTAGCTGCCCCGGTGTTCGATCAACTGGCATCGCGGTCACAGGCCGACGGTAGATAGTGACGGTGAACTTGTAGTGTCCCTGCATGGACACGTCGGCGATCAGATCACGACCGACAACCTGGCGTATCCGGGGCAAATCCCAAGCCGTCAAAATCGACTGCTCCTCCCAGCCGCTCTGGCTGACTTGGGTGTTGGTTGGTTTGGCCGTTGGGAGTGCTGCGCCCCGATGATCCGCTCCGCGCCCGGTGGCGTATATGACATGAAAGTCTTCGGCTGCACCAACGAACCGAAGATTGGCGGCAAAGTCGAAGCGGATTCCCAGGTCCGCCTCAGTATATCCCGCATGGGAATTGAAACCCGGTGAAATCACACCATAGGCGAATAGGTCCACTGGTTGCGGACCCCAAATGTCAAATCCTTGAGTCAAGAAATCGTAAGCCCCCGGAGAAATGCCGAGCCACCCGAGCGAGGAGTCGCCGTCCAAACCTACCCCCAGTGGAATGCCGAAGATGAGGCCTGGTCTCGGCTGCAACAGCGGCACAGCGTCGCCCGCTGGCGGCCGATTCACCTTGCCTGCCCTTGCCAATGCTCCCGGGATGTCTTGGCCGGTTGCGTCCAAACCTCGCGAAAACGATGGAATGAACAACGGGTAAAGGATGCGCCGAAGTAACGGGCTGTAGCCCAAAGTGCCGACAGCTCTCGAAGAATCGCTTCGTCCGAGACTGGACTGTACGTCTCCGTTGGTCACCAAGTTTGACCAAGCCAGTTTCGCCTTGATGCCGGGGCCGGTTTGGGAAAGTTCGATTTCGCCACCGCCAACTCCAGACACCGCGATCACATGGAAGGATGCATCAGTAGGATTCCAGGAATCAGGCAGGGCATCGAAGGAGTCTTCCTTCAAAAAACCAAGTTCGGTGCGAGCCACCAGCGCTACCTTGCCGTTTACAGTTTCACCTGCCCCCGGAGCCGCCACTGACAAACGCGCATCCGAAAAAAAAGTGGTCGACTGGCCGCAGTCTGCGCTTTGCAATTCATAGTCACCTTCGCCGTCGGGAGGGCCATTATGATAGGTTGTGATCCGATAGGTTCCGCTCGCTGAGACCGATTCGATCCCGAGTGAATATGGATCACCCGCACTGACTGCGGTCCAAACTGGATCGTTATCGTCAAGTTCGCCCGCGTCCAATTGAACCTGTTGCCAATCGATTGCGTCCGAAGCCGGGTCCAGCACAGGAACTCCGTCTTCCAATGTTTCCCACTTGGACTTGTTAAACGAACGCTCGCGCTGCCGCAAGGAGGCTACCCAAGGCAGCACCTTCAGGTGTCGAACCTGACGGGCAAATGCTGCCAGCACCACTGGGAAGTTTTCTGCATCGACTCTTGGAAGCGGCGTAAAATCCTCCTGCATGTATGGCCGCAGCGCCCCCACTTTACTCGCAGTTGCCATATCACCCGGTCTCAGATTCAGGTAATAAGGTGCGAGCTGCGTGAACTCCGCTACGGCTTGGTTTAGCAATGCAATCCTGCCGCCGACAGTCAGGGCATCCACTGTCCCGTTGGCTGGAAACGCTGTTGTTTCCGGCAGGCCGGTCCATTCGATCAACTGCTGATCCGGAGCGGGCCACCCGCGCAGGTGAGCGTCCAATTGCTCACGCTGAACCACAGCAAGTTTACGTTCCTGCACCGAGCACAGAACCTCAGTGAGCGTTTGCGCTTTTGAATCTCCAAGAACAAACACGAGTAGCGGAATCAACCGCCGGACGAGATGCAACACTTTCATGGATGTAGGATAGTTCACGAATGAATGTTGAGTGAAATCAATCGATGACTACCTCCAACTCTAACAAGGGATTGTCTCTTGCCATCGGGTTAGAGCCCGCAGCCTGCTCGGAGGAATTTCCTATGCCATCCTCGTCCGGATCAAGCGATCCGTCCGGGCCGTCGATGGTGGATGTTGTTTGGAACGGATCATAGCCGTATGTCACCTCGAATATGTTCGAAAGTCCGTCGCCGTCGAGGTCGGCAGCCATTGCCTCGTCGAGGCTTGTGATGTTTTCGAAGTCTCCATAATGGAGTCGTAAAAAGAACTTTGGAGAATCACTCTCCATTCCTCGGCTGTGTGATCCTTCGCCAAATTCAATGAAGGGCGCGTAGTGCCAGGTTTCCAGGTCAAGGGAGAATTGCGTGAAATACGTCCGTCCAGCCACTCCTTCCCAATCGGCATGAAAGGTGCCTAGCTGCCCTTTGACAAATGCCATGGGCGGCTGCGGAATCAAGTCCCCTCCAGCCATCGCGGTCAACGCAGCGAGGCAGGCCAGAGGTGGCGTAAGTTGATCGCGTAACATCATGGTTGACCTCCTTCCGCGCTGTTCGCCTGGATTCCGGTATTATCACGTTTCCAAAAATGGATCGTTGCATCCTTTGGTTGCGGAGGATTGGCCAGAAGATACGCCTTGCGCTCCTCGTTAGCCCTGGTACGGGCGGCGTAGGCAGCGGCCATGCGCACGCCCTCACTGCGGTAGAGAGCGTGCAGGTCCTCGACGAGTGTCAATGCTGCCGGTGTGGGATTTTCTGTCAGAATCACGAAAGCGGGAGTGGCATCTGGAATGGCGGGGATATTCGGTTCTTCGTATTCAAGTCCCCTCGCGGCGAGAGCGGCTCGCCTACGCGTTGTGTCTTCGTTGCTGATTGTCATGAGCAGAGCGTATTTTCTGACATCTCCTTGCGCATTCTGTGCATCAAAAGTGCCAAACCCACTGAAGTGATTAAAATCAAGGTTCGACCATGCTTTGATTTCCTTGCTGATATCGCCGTTAGGGTAACAGCGCAGCAATGTTCGCCTGTGGTCATATACCGTCGCGGATAGAAAAACCAACTGCGTCTGCGGGTATGTGGCGTTGTGTTGTGCAACTTGTTCCTGAGAGTGCTGGCTGTTCACCGCAAGTGGCAGCGGCGCAGGCACGGGTTCTGGCAAGGCTGGGTCGGCAACAGTGTGAACTGTGATTGTGATTGTCCCTTCTACGGGTGGAAGACCCTGCATTTCCGGCGCTTCAATCACATCCATTTTTTTGACCTGTGTGCTTTCAACTTGGAAAGACGGTTTTTCAACAGGCAGAGGTGAAGCCAAGGGTGTTCCATCCGCAAGATTGCCCGTAATCACAGCTTCGGTGTCGGTCGGGGCGCTTACAACAATTTCGCCTCCGGACTCCTCACCGGAGAGTAGCAGCCAAGGTGACAAGACGGCGGCAAAAACCAAAGTGGATACTTTAATGGAAATTGCTATTTTTTTCATAATCGAGAAGTAGTTGACGCCTCCGACGTTGTAAAGAAAAATGCAAAATTTGTCTCACTCGACCTTGACCAGTTTCGTCGGGCGGCGGTCACCATCTAATTTGGCAATCGACCTATTGATTGCGAATGAATTTGTTAGAAATACATCGCCCTGCACGTGTAAACCGTTGATAATCAACAGGAAATCTATTTTTGTGACCGTCTCAGTCCTTGGGTCTCCCCACCCCCATCCAAATCCTATGAAAGGAGCCATTTTCTGTTTTACACTTTTTTCACGTCTGGATCCGACGTTTCCGGGAAGAAAATCCGGGGTG
>Ga0114972_10004781_pt1 | contig 10056 bp, 6 predicted proteins | sample M_140807_EF_Meta_FD_87354 | JGI IMG/M metagenome (GOLD analysis project Ga0114972, IMG submission 87354) | Freshwater microbial communities from Lake Montjoie, Canada to study carbon cycling - M_140807_EF_MetaG | ecosystem: Environmental > Aquatic > Freshwater > Lake | place: Lake Montjoie... | reverse complement strand
TGTGGGGCCGGCCCTGAGTGGAAGCAAGCCCTGCTCCAGGGCGGCGCAAAAAGTAGAAGGCAAGGTCCCGGGGGGGGGGGGGGGGGGGGGGGGGGTTTGAGGGGGGGGGGGGGGGGGGGGGGGGTCAGGGGTCCTTGGGGGAGCTGTGTTTAGTGGCAGTGGAGGTGGCGGCGGCGGCGTTGGCGGCGGCAGCCTGGTGGACGCACGCAACGTCCCCACCCCCGTGATAATGGTGTACAACTTACCCCGGGAGCTGGTTAAGTCAGAGAACGTGTTCAATCTGTTCTGTCTTTACGGGAACGTTCTCAAGGTGCGCATGCTCACGCGCCCGGAGAACTCCGCCTACGTCCAGTACAGCGACACCAAGCATGCCATGGACGCCATCGAGCACCTCAACAATGCGTGCGCCTTTGGGGAGCGACTCTACATTCAGTACGCCATGGCTCAAACTCTGGAGAAGGGCGTCAATGACGTGAAACCGGGTTTTGGGGACGGGCCCAGTGGCGCGGATGAGACCAGTCAGGTCATCACTAGGGACTTTCAAGGCTCCCCCTTGAATCGCTTCAAGGGCCGCGAGCGTGGCGAGGCTGGAGTGGGGGCCATGGCCCCCAAGGTGTTTAAACCCTGCTGCACCCTCTATTTTTCTGGTGCACCCCCCAGCTCCACGGAGGGCTACATGCGACGGGTCCTTCAGGAGAAGGGCGTTCGCCCCCCAGCAGTGGTGGCATTCATTCACGTGGGTGGCTTTTCTGGGAGCTCCTCGGCGGCCCCCATGGTCCCGGGGGGGGCAGCGGGTGGAGGCAAACGCTCCGGTTTCCTCGAGTTTTCCCTGCTGGAGCACTCCATAGAGGCCGTGATCCTGGCTGCTAACATAGTTGCCAAGGATGACTGTGGAGGGACCTTCACCATACGCATAAGCTTCTCAAACAAGGCCCCGGGGGACGCTGCCAAGCTGAATGCTGAAAATGCGAAGCGCGCAGCCATGAGGGCTGGTCTCCCAGTCATTCAGACCTATGTTGTGGAGCCCTCCCCTGTCTTCACACAGCAGCTTCTCTCGACCTACCCAAACGCCATTGGGGGCCCACCACCTAATCCTAATGCACCTGAGCCCCCCCCATCTTTCCCCACCTACTCTTCCCATTTAGCACCCCCTCTCTCTTTTACTACTACTAATTCAACAGCGGTGTGCGGCGGTTCGGATCTATTACTTCCTCTCATTCGCGAAACCACCCCTGTTAACCACCCCCACCAATCCTCTTCCTCCCCGCCAAACACTCTATCTGAGCCCCCCTCCTCTTTATCCTCTACCATCCTCCCTGAGGAAGCAGCAGTGTCTGCGCTCAACCTTCCGGCCCGAAAGCGCTCTAGAGAGGAGGAGGAGGAGGAAGAGGCAGTGGAGAAAAGGGTTTTCTCGGATCCCCCACCTCTTCCTCCTCTTCAGACTTCATCTCTCCCGTCCCTCACTACAAGTGACCCACCGCCGCCCAAAGCATATTCCCCTCTCTTGACCGTTGCCCCTCCACTCATTTCACCCCCTCTTCTTTTCAGCACGAATCCCCCTCCTGAGGATACGGCTTCTGGAGGCCCACAAGCACAAGCACCCCCTTTGAGCTACGATTAGGGTTTAGGAAACTACTTTTTTTCTCTCAGGTTTTGGCGATACCCTTTACTTTATTGCTATTTTTGAGAAAAACTAAGAAAAAAAATTATCTTAAATAAATTCCATGTACCTCCCTCCACCCACACCCTCATACCCTCACTCGCTTCGACCTCGCTTTCGAGGCGGCAAGGAGGCGGTCACCCTCCCCCCCCCCTCGTCCGGATAAAAGCCGCCTATGGAGGGGGTAGGAGGGGCTTGCACGTAGACCAAGGTTGTGTTTTCTAGCCCCGCTTCCATATTGTTGGAGGACTTGCTGCCTGTATCGCTTGTTGGATTTGTTGTTGTTCCTGCTGCTGCTGCTGCAGCAGCTGCAGTTGAAGTTTCCTGTTCAGAGTCTCCACTAGCCACCAACACTTGGGCAGTGAGCAGGTTCACAGGACTGGGCATGCAACTGGGGCCCTGAGCTTGCTGCGGAGGCAAAATGGTAGGCGCATCCACCAGCGAGAGACCCCGAGCACCTAGGGCAGCCTCCACCGCTGCTTCATCTGCACGCGCTCGGGCAGCGACTGCGGCAGGATTGGGGTCATCATGAGCCCATCTCACATTAAGTACCTCACCTCTTCCTAGGCTTTGATTGGCCATAGCCGTGAGGGCAAACTCTGCATTGGCTCTACACCTGTAGCGCACAAAGGCAACTGCCAAGCGTTGGATTACGTTTACGTGCTCCAATTCACCCCAAACTGCAAAGTGTGTCGCAACTTCCTCCTCCCAAGCCGCCATGGCTCCACAAGGGGCAGCAGCAGAATTAGCCTGCTGCTGTGTCTTTTGGGGGCCCACTGGGGGGGGTCGTTTGAGGCCACCCACATAGAGAGTTCGGCAGTTGGAAAGCATGCTGCCCACGCCACCCATGTCATCCCGGTGGTTGAGGTGCCTCTCCCGCCCGAAACAATCACGACTGGAGTCTAAGAAGCCATCATCCTTGGCTGTGGGAATACTGTGATGATAGGTGCACTCACTTCCCTTGGCGCACCCACCCCGCGCAAAATGGATGCACCAGTAGGCGCGCTCCGTGAGGCTGGCGAGGGTAGCCTTTGTCCACCCCGCGTCACGCTCTGGCACGCAAAAGGTGGGGGCGGGGTCCCGGCCCATGCCTCCCCTCCAGCCATCTCCGATGAATTTTCCCCACCACACATTATATTCATTTGAACCCTCCGCACGCTGGAGTTTTGAGGGGTCCAATTCAGCCTGCTTGCGAGCGGGACGTTGGAGCCAACGATGGTTGAGGGCACACAGCGCTGCCTGCGAAGCGCCACTCGACACTGAACCCACACCAAACCATCCGGAGGCTAAAGGTGCAGCTCCCAATTCCACTGGGCGAGCCCAAGAAGACTCCCCTGTTTCTGAATTGTAGTAGTAAATTTGCCGGGTGCTCGTATCTAAGGCCTCTTTCCAAGCAACGGGTGACTTTTCACTCACGGGCTTTGCTGCCTCGATTGTGGAATGGATCAAAGAGGGTCGCGCTGACTTGCAACGAAGACATCGGTCTCTGTGAGCTGCATTTAATGCTTTGCAGTTCAAACAATTCCATTGCTGGGGGCTTTGCTGAATCATCAGCGAAGTTTCCTTTTTTCTATTCTTTTTAGTCTTTGCTCGTCTCCAAGGAAAAAACTTTGGCTATTTGGCCTGGAGAGCTTTGTCGTGACCCTTGACCCTTGGGTCTCTTTCTTAGAAGAAAGTGTCTTAACTTTCTTTCTCTCTCTCTTTTTTTTTCTTTTTTTGAGTTATTTTAAAACCTATATGACTTGGACCCCAAATAAAATTGAATTGGATTTTGCGCGGGCGCTTTGGGATAAGATATCGCGCGGTCAATCGGCTCTTCCAAGCTCCCTAGTCGCTCCAGTCCTACAGAGCAGCGGGCTTTCGGGGACTGATTTATACAAAATCTGGGCTCTAGGCGATTCAAAAAACACGGGTTCTCTGGATTTCCATGGTTGGTCAGTTGTTCTACGCTTAACTTCAATGGCACAGGCGGGTATAGAGGTTAGTTTCCAGGCTCTGCATATCACTCGTGGCCTACCCCTCCCACCTCCAAAGATGTCTTTTTTTCAAGCACCCATTGAAATGGATTCTTTGTCGGTGGGTTCTCGTCGCTCTCATGAGTCAGTAGACGAATTTGGCTCCTTCGAAAAGAGCGATCCACTCCCAGCAACTCCTCAAGCTAATGTGGCGGACAAATTCCTTTTCAATGAGGAGGACTTCGTAAGGGAGGCGGTGGTGCATCGTGCTGAACTTCAAAAGAAATCGCAACCTCTGGTAAATCTCACGAAAAAACTGGCAATTTCCTCTCCACCCTTACATGAAATAGAGAGCGACGACTTCACGCCCTTTTCTACACCACCGCCTCCCCTCGATCTTCCTATTCCCTCTAGACCTCAAGGCCTTACCTACGCTCTATCCGACGCCTTGAAAAGCAAAACTTCTTCACCACCACCCCTACCCCCACCCCCCCCTCACTCTTATACTCTTCCAACAACTTCAGTTATTTCTCATAGCGTTGGGCCTGCAGTGACCCCTCATCCTTCACACTCTCCTTTATCCTCCCTATCCAAATCTTTGTCAAGGTTTCAATCGGCGGGGACAGTGGCAGCAGCACCTTTAGAGGTCCCTTCGGACATGATCACCCCAACAATAATAATTCCATTGAAGCGAAGTGGCGGTTTTCAAGAGTTGTCTACAATTGCCTCGTCATCCTTGCGATCACATGCGCCGAAAGGTTTAAAGATTTCTCCTCCCTCCCCAGTCCCTGTAGAAACCATTGCTCTGTCCTCCTTTCTCTCCTCTTCAATCTCCCTGCCAGGAGATGATACAGCGAAAAAAAAGAAAGCAAGTGGGTTGTGGGAGGGAGAATCTGGTGAAGAAAGGGGTGAGATCCCCTCAGTTTTAGTTCCTCTTCCTCCTCTTCCACTCAACTTTAATCCCTTGAAAGACTTTCAGGAGCTTGAGAGTGGGCGCGGGCGCAAAAAAATGCACAATGAAGAAAGTCTCTTGTACTCTCTGTCCACTATCAGCAGTGCACTGGAAATCTTAGTGAATCTTGCAGTGAAACCCCTGGAGAAGAGCATAAACTCAGCCCGCAGCACAGACGATTCAGCTGGTCCTGGACATAATGCCCTGGCCACTGAGTCCCTCTTAAGGGAGTGCTCTAAACGAATTCACGTAGCTGAAGCCATGATAAGAGACATTGAGAATGCTTTTCTTTCCCTCCCCTGCATGCCTACTCTCCAACTACTTTTTAAAGAAGAACAGGTGCGAATAACGGGGCTTCTAGACTCCCTTGAGCTTTCTAAGGCCCTCGTACAAAGTGTGATGATGACCGGTGGCACATTCCTCTTGAGCACCAACTCTCAAAAGAGCACCGCGGAAGAGCGGGATCGGCGCGCGGACTCCAAGAATTCTAGCAAGTGCGGTAGTGGTACTATGAGTGGAGGTAAAAAAGGGACTGGGGTCTCTACTGGAAATTTTTTTATCGAGTTTGGTGACCTCCCTTCTAAGAGAGGGCATCTCGTGCCGCCTCCGCCCCTTTCACCCCCTATACCTCGCCATTCCCCTTCTGGAAGTAATCTTAGTGGTGCTACCATCGCGGATAACGATAGGTTTTCTCAATTTGGAGAAAATAAGGAAGCATCATCTCGCACGTATGTCGCTGAGACGGAGAAACCAATACGGCCCACTGACCCATTTTCTGAACTTTTTGAGGGGGGATTAAAAATATCCCCCGTAGTGGAAACAGCACCCCACGACTTTTCTTCGATGGCAGCCATTCACAATCCCATTTTTCAGGCTCAGGTTGAAGTGGTAGAAAAGTCTACAGCGCCCTTGGCTCTAGAAGTTGTGGAGGACGACTTTTCTCCTTTTCAGACTCAAGGTGAAGGTGAAAAGGTAGAAAAGTCTACAGCGCCCTTGGCTCTAGAAGTTGTGGAGGACGACTTTTCTCCATTTCAGACTCAAGGCGAAGGTGAAAAGGTGGAAAAGACTTCAGCACCCTTGGCTCTAGAAGTTGTGGAGGACGACTTTTCTCCGTTTCAGGCTCAAGTTGAAGCGGTAGAAAAGTCTACAGCGCCCTTGGCTCTAGAAGTTGTGGAGGACGACTTTTCTCCGTTTCGGATTGATTTAGGTACTTTTCGTCTCTCTGAGGAATCAACGGATGTGGCACTTCCTACGTTAGCTGTGTCTAAAAGTGAACCTCCTCTTTCATTTTCCCATGAAACGATTTCGTTACCAGCATGCGTGGCGACCCCCTTTCCTTCTACGCTCCCTTTGCCCTTACAGCTACTTGGCGTCCGTCGCGCGGCCTGCACTGCCTTGAAGGAAAGGGCTCTTCTTGCAAAAGCAGAGGCTGTCAGAGAGGACAACTTAGAAAAGGCCCTCGCACTCAAGAAAATAGTGTCTGCTGTAGAAAAGCGTGAAGCTCTGGGAGATGAGCGATTTTCTAACACAAAACCCCGCGTCTTCCAAGGGGTTAAAGTTGACGGGAGGGAGGAGGAACAGCCTCTGCCCTCCACCTCTTTTCCCACTCTATCATGGCTCACACCAGAAGAAGTGGAGAGACTTATTGACTGTTTTCTGGGGGGCTCTGAGAAGGGTCGCCCGGGTGTGTGTGCTGCCTTAATATCCAGCATTGTGTCCGCGCATTCCTCCGTATTACACAGTGGTAGTGATGGTAACCCCCCCGTGGGTAACATCGTCATGAGCACCACCAGCCTTTCCAAACTTACACCTGCCACCTTTGCCTTATCCGTAGAGTTGATTCTTTTGAGGCTTTGCGCGCTTGTTGGTGCCTTGAGGAGGTATTTTTCCGTGATCATGGGAGTTCTAGAGGAGGGGCGGCAGGCTTGCGACACCGCCTCTTCCCTGTTTCATCGCGCCCATGTGGCCCAGCAGCGCCTCCCTCCCCCTCAAGGGACAGCAGCTACTGCAACCCTAAAAAGTACTGCCTTCACTGCCTTGGATAGGCTTGCATCTTCGCAAAAGGTGGGGGAATTCATGGTGAGCATCGCAACCTGGGCTGAATTTTGCGCTGGCGTCGTCCAAGGATGCATTCCACTATTGATGCCTCTAGGCTTGTCGTCAATCATGGAGGATCCCAGCCACCCCCTATGCTTGACTCTCATCACGCCATTGAATCACTCGCTGAGGGTGTCCCAGCGAAGCCTGCAATCCCTACTGGATGTGATGAAGACTGTGTTTCCCCCAACCCCTCCTTCTATCGTGGGAGACTTCCTGCGTAGGTCTGCTGCCTTTGCTCAACAAAAGGCTGCTGCTGCTGTGTGTGTATCCGCCTCCTCTTCTCAGGTTGGACACAAGGCAGCGGCTGCCATTGCAGTGGCTCGAGACGCCGCGGTTATGATGGAAGCATTCCAGCACTGGTGCTCAGGCGAAGAGCCCAAGAGAGATGAAGAAAAAGGGGATACGCGTGATGGTGGCGGTAGTGTGTGTGCCGAGTCCATGTTAGATGAGGTAGAAATCCTTTCGCTGTACCTCCAACCTGGCACGCCACCACCAGTGTTCCCACCCCCCTCTCAGCAGTTCCATTTCTTGCAGCATCCACTTCTGAGAGAGGTTTCCTGAGCAGTACCCATCCCCCCCACACCATCACTGGCGGTGATGACACCATCACTGGCGGTGATGGTGTGATGAGCGCGGCTGACCAGGAGGCTAGCCACTTGTGCCCTTTGTTGTGGGTGCTGTATTGACCAGAAGATGGAAACGGAGAATAAAAAATAAACTTTTATATGACTGTACAACTTACTAATTACTGCTGCTGCTGCTGCTGCTGCTGCTGCTGCCCTGAAACTACGTGACCACCAGCTGCCCGCCATAGACTGCGCTCCGCAGCTGCAAACGCAGCGCCTGTATCCCTATCCCCTCCAAAGCCTGCCTCCACACCCACACCCCCCAAATCCTCGGAGTGATGGGAAGGCTTCATGTTGTTATAATTTTTTCGCGGTGATGAGGGTGTACTGTCCACCCTCACCTCTCTTTCCCCTTCTTCCCTACTGCTTGCACCAGCAGCTTCCGCAAAAAATGCAGCGAGCGATAGGAGAGATGGACAGGATCCAGAGTTGGGGATTGTAAGGGGGTGTGAGTGGGGTGGGAGGATGACGCCATCCGACCCAATGTCTGGGAGTGACTGTTTCTCCTCAAAACAAACAGAAGCAGCAGCAGCAGCAGCAGCAGCAGTGGTGGTGGTGGTGGTGGTGGTAGCTTTTGCTAAATGTAACACACGCGGCGAAGAGATACCTTCAGAGCTCTCCATGCTCCTGCTGCTCTCATTTTGTTGTGGTTTGGGAGGGAAGGATTCCAGGAGGGGTGCGGCCCCTTCTGCTGCTGCTGCTGCTGCTTCGTGGGAGACCATTACGCCCCCCCTGCCTCGTTTTTCAATGACAAGTGGAGTCAGCACGGAGAGGAGAAATAGAGTGTCATGAGGTCCAGCGACCCATAGGCTATTGGCGCAGTCTCTGGATCCAAGGTCATTCCCCGTGGAAGTGAATCGGTCCCCAACGTGGAGGGTGTGAGGAGAGGAAACACCCAGAAGCCCCTGAAGAGCAGTGATCCCCAAACTCTTGCTGCCCACATCTACAAACACGTCATGCCCGCCATTGAAAGCGCAGGTTGGAACACCCGCAAATTTCTCCAAGGCCGCCTGTGTGGCCAGGGTGAGTTCCTCCAAAAGTTCGTAGGACAGGGGTGACCCCACGGCATCTTTTGGGATGACTCCCACCGCACGCTCCTTTCTTATGAGGAGCGTGGAGGGTGTGAGGAGGAGGCGTGCGCAGGTTGAGCGAAGTGCTTCCTCGGCCACGTCCAGGGTAGCTGCCACGTCCTTTTCCTCCCAGCGCACCCCCCTGAACTTTTTCCACTGCCCCCCCGGAATCTCCTCCAAAAATACGCGCACTGTGGGACTCAAGGTGCAACGAGCACGGAGGGCGTAATTACACTACTTGGACATACGACATCAGGTGAGGTGCAGAGAGGGGGGGAGTGAAGGTGAGGTAGGTGGCGTGAGAAAAGGGGTGGGGTGGCGGCACGCGCGAGTCTGACAGGGACACGCGCGCGCGGCACGCAAGGAACAAACACTGCAGCTGAAGTTGTGGGTTGAGGGACTTACCTGACCACCCATGTCGAAAAAATTATCCACTAAGGGACCTGGGGGAGCTCCAGCCTCCACAGCAAAGGCCATTGCGCTGAGCAGCCCAGAGAGCCGGTTTTCATACCGATGGGGCTCCTTGGGATACGCGGCAGCCGTAACCACAGCCACTTTAACACCACACTTTAAGAGCCGCATCAGGTAAGGGATGTTAGGGGCATCAAAGGAGAGACTGCCACCATCGTTATACAGCGTGTCGTCAGCATCCAGCGTTAAAAGCTTAAGATTTGGGGCTACGGCATGTACTACGCTGAGGTTCAAGATACTGCGCACTTCACTAAAGGTAGGAGACACATAGGTCCTCCGGGATAAATACACGCCCGTACGCTTCTCATACTCATCCAGTGCACTTAATATGTCTAGCTTTAAAAATACTCCTCTAATGGAGGGGCACAGGGATTTCAATCGAGAGGAAGCGGGGTCGAGGAAATGCTCCTGAAGTAAGTCTTGAATTTTAAGGAATACCTCATGCACTGAAGAAGACGAACTGTTAGAGAGCAAGCGCCTTATCAAACTTATCAGGTCATCTTGCTCTTTTAGTCGCAGTGAAGACATTGAATCTCAGACGAATTCCTTCTGTTCTATGGGTTAGACTAGGGTTTAGTGTAGGCAGAATTTTTTCAGTTTTTTCCTGGTTTTTTCCCCTCCAGTTTTTGCAGTTTGTCAATGTTGTAATATTTGTGCGTGCACCATTTCGATTCAGTACCGCCCCCCTTGTGTTTGCTCTCCCCCTGCACGAATGTTGTTTGCTTTCTTGTCAATCTTCCTGGTGGTAGATGTGGCTCATGCAAAGGTTGCTCGCGCCCCGTATAACATGAAGATGTACGTTCAATCCTACCTACGCTCCGTGCGCAAACTGAGCGCTACGGATGCCAGCTTTATCGTCGAGGGACAGATTTCGTATGCGTACAGGGCGGATGAGTTGTGGTATTCCTTTTCTGATGGAGATAGCTACAATGTTGCCCCCGCGGGTTATGTTTCCGAAGTGTCTTATATTTCAGATAAAACGCCCAATGGGATAAACCAGAATATTGATTTTGCTGAAGGGTACACGTATTTTAAATTTTCCCCCATTTTCCCGTCGCAGATCACTAACTACTATCTTAGCTCAAGCTGGATTATAAATTATGGTGTTCCCTCCTTTACCGGCCTGCCTGACACGTCAGTGGCCCCTGAAAAGGCTGGATCCTTCACTGATGAATGGCTGGCCTCGTGAGTGTCTCCCCTCAACGCTGCCCTAACCCCCCTG
>Ga0114972_10004780_pt1 | contig 10057 bp, 10 predicted proteins | sample M_140807_EF_Meta_FD_87354 | JGI IMG/M metagenome (GOLD analysis project Ga0114972, IMG submission 87354) | Freshwater microbial communities from Lake Montjoie, Canada to study carbon cycling - M_140807_EF_MetaG | ecosystem: Environmental > Aquatic > Freshwater > Lake | place: Lake Montjoie... | reverse complement strand
GAATGCTTTAAAGTCACTGGATTGCTTCGTCGCTATGCTCCTCGCAACGACGGGTTGAAATTATCGTTAATGCTCGTCTTTGCGAGCGAAGCGAAGCAATCCAGTGGCCTAAACGAATGCTTTAAAGTCACTGGATTGCTTCGTCGCTATGCTCCTCGCAACGACGGGTTGAAATTATCGTTAATGCTCGTCTTTGCGAGCGAAGCGAAGCAATCCAGTGGTCTAAACGAATGCTTTAAAGTCACTGGATTGCTTCGTCGCTATGCTCATCGCAACGACGGTCATTTTTGTTGTAGGTACTTGCAAGTACCTGTGTATCGTTGTATCGTTACATAAGTCCAAAAAATTAACGAATAAAAAAATATGTTACGGCATATCCTGAAAAAAATAGAAAGATGGGAAAATCAAAATTTTATACCTTACAAACTAGCAACCGATAGAGTCGCTACCTCGTGAAAGATTTTAGCCATTCATGGCTAAAATCGACTCGCCACGCGACCAGTGTTTAGCCCAGACCGTCCTGCCTCCGGCACGTTGCGCTGAACGCGCAAGCGTTTGCCTCCCACAATGACTTTACGGCCTGATAAAGATTTGCTACACATCCCTGCGGGCTGATTACGCAAATCGCGGCCTATCTGGGACTACGCGACTCGGCCTTTGGCCTTCTATGGCGAGCAGCGGAGGTGTATGCTAAACTATTTATAAAATCATATGAGTGTCCAATTATGACAACATTTAAAGATCTGGGTTTTAAAATAGATACAGAAACGATGGGCTTCATTGTTGCTCCAATACAACAATTAAAAACTGTGAAGATTGAAGATATGGCTGATACTTTGACTGATAGAGATCCTCCGGCCACCTTTACTCCAGAGGAAATAGCGTGGATGAAAAGCACCCCTATTTCACAAGTCACTGCGGGAGAAAATTACAAAACTAATGATTCTTCTAATTTCTTTGACCTTTTTGTTAACGATAAGCCTGGTGGGCTTAGAATATCAGGGCGCTCACCCAGTAATGGAGAGTTTAGGGGGAATATTGTTAGAGAGTTTATTGAAACTGCAAAATCAAAAAACAACGGTAGCTTGACTGTATACGATGCATTTCAAGCGCATATAACCAATGTGACTAAAAGTGATACATTTACATATGTGATCAATGCATGTATACTGAATTATCTTAGAAAGAATTTTGCCTTTAATTCTCAAAGTAAAATTTTTGAATGCCTAAAAACCCAATTAAGAGATAGACTTAATTCATTTGGTGAGTCTGTTTTTAATTCTTTAGATGAACTTAATCGTCTTTCTCCAGAAAACCAAGAGCTAACTGAAGAAAACCAAGAGCTAACTGAAGAAAACCAAGAGCTAACTGAGAAGGCTCATGAATTTTTACAAAATAAGTTGCAAGAAGCATTAAATGAGGCACCCATTTCACCAGAACTAGTTGACTTTTTGAATGCTTTTGAGGGGTTTAATGAACAGCTTGAAATTGTTAAGGAAAAATCAACTTCTTTTGAACCGAAATCAAAAGCGTATATTGCCGCAACTGAGTTATTTAGTAAGCTAGATGAAGCTAGAAACCGGCTGATTGAAGGAAATAACTCTATCGAAGAATTTAAGACATCTTGTGCAACGGCATGTGCAGAAGCTGAAAGTTCAGCTTTAAAAGAGCATCGTGGTTGGAAGCAAGTTTTTGCTAATATTGGTTTTTCTGTTGTATCAATTGCTACGCTAAGAATGGCCAACATAATTAGCAAGCTTACTACAGGAAGTTTTGATTTTTAAAAAACAAATACTGATAGCATTAATAAAACTCTGGAAATGAAAAAAAAATTACACGATATAAGTCCTGATAATATGGAAGATATGACCGCAGAATCCGACAAATCCGACAAATCCGACGAATCTGAATCTCCTTTAAATTCTGATCTCTAGTTTATAACTAGATAAAGTTTTTCATTTGCGAGCATTCTATTCTTTATCGCGATATGCCACACAGCCCTTTACCTGATATGGGTCCGGATGTGTCGAGTAAGCCGATCGGATTACTGCTGTCATTTTCAGAAGACAATTGCAATAAAAGATCAGTATTAGCAGGGAATTTTGTTTCATTGCTAATGACTTTTGTGTATTGAACTGTGTGCTTCCGGTGATACCGGTGTAATCTGTTCATTTTTTCCTGATAAAGTCCCTGCTGTTATTAATTATCAATCAGCAGGAGAATTATCATGTCCCAAAACAATATTACCTCAATTAGCCAATTCCAGCAAAAATCGACTGATGCTGCCGTAACATTAGATAGCGTTAAAGCTGCCATCAATGCTTGGCGGGAAACAAAAAAATCAGCCAGTGAAAAAATGCCAACCATACTATGGGATCAAATTCTCGCGCTACTCGAAACAGCCCCTGAATCCAGAACCTTAGCTGCGCTGAATGTTACAAGACCCCAATTAGTGGGTGAAAGACGACGACGTCAATCTCAATCAGGCCTATCAACTAAGGATGACTCTACTGCCCACGTAGAACCGATTGATTTTTGTGAGGTAAAACAACGTAAACCAGAACCAAGCACAGGCGGATTGGTCTATAAATACTGTATGATGGCACAGGGTTTTGGTTGTGTTATAAGAGATTATCAAAGGGGAAGTTTAAGCAATGGCCTACTAATCCAGACAGCGTCGTCACGATTGAACCAAGGCAACTGAGTCTTTTGCTGCAACAGTAATACGCTACTATGCTGCAACTGGATCAACAGGGTAAAGGCTTTCTATATTATGCTTGCCGCAAAGGAAAAACAGGTATTCGTGCGCATTTACCAGAAGATTTTGCGCAGAAGATGCAAATTTTGCAGGCGCATGCAACTTTACCAGTGATTGCTGGATTTGGGATTGCATCGCGCGAAGCGGCTTCACAAGTGTTACAATACGCCGATGGGGTGGTAGTAGGTTCATTATTTGTGCAAGCTTTAGAAGACGGTATGACACCGGGTGATTTGCAGCGCTTGGCTAGGCAGATTAACCCATTAGAGAGGGGATTAGTATGATTCTTGTAATGAAAGACTATGTGACCAAGCTGGATGTGGATGAATTGGTTGCGAAACTAGCATGGATGAATCTACAAGCGATCCCTTCTGAGGAAAACGCTCGTTTTTATGTTGCGATTGTGAATGGATTGGATGTTCACACTGAAACGGCATTGTTTGCGGTATTGCCAGGTGTAGAGCGCGTGTTGCCTTTGACGCCGAAGTTCAAATTGGCGGGTCGCGAAATTAAAAAAGAGCGGACTGTGATTGATATTCGCGGGCGTAAAATAGGGGGCAATACGTTTATTGTGATGGCTGGGCCGTGTTCGATTGAATCTGAAGAGCAAATTCATCAGACGGCTGCGCACGTTGCAGCAGCTGGGGCGCATATTTTGCGCGGCGGGGCATTCAAACCGCGGACGTCTCCTTATGAGTTTCAAGGCTTGGGTGAAATCGGGTTGCAATATATGCAATCAGCGGCCACCCAACATGATTTGTTAAGCGTGTCAGAAGTGATGGATACGCAAGACATCGATTTGGTGGCGTCTTATGTAGATATTTTGCAAATTGGCGCACGTAATATGCAGAACTTTTCCTTGTTAAAACAAGTTGGAAAAACGGGTAAGCCGGTATTATTAAAGCGTGGTTTATCTGCAACGTATATGGATTTTTTGATGGCTGCGGAATACATTTTGCACACTGGAAATCCGAACGTTATTTTATGCGAACGTGGGATCCGCACTTTTGAAACCTACGCACGCAATACGTTGGACATTGCTGCTGTTCCGATTTTAAAGGAATTGACGCATTTGCCGGTGATTGTCGATCCGAGTCATGGCACCGGGTTACGATCGATTGTACCTCCGATGGCCTATGCCGCTATGGGAGCTGGGGCAGATGGCATTATGGTGGAAGTGCATCCTGATCCGGATAAAGCAGTCTCAGATGCGAAGCAGACGATCACGCCGCAAACATTTGCGCAAATGATGGATATGCTGAATAAAATTGGTCAGGTCGTCAGAGTGGGGACCTAAACATGCTCTATCGAGTCAGGCCGTCGCGATTACAGGGTGGTATCACGATACCCCCTTCAAAATCGCATACATTGCGCGCCATTTTATTTGCGACGATGGCGCATGGACAATCGGTGATTCGCAATTATTTGCCATCCCCTGATACCCAAGCCATGCTGCGAGCTTGTACCTTATTGGGCGCAAAGGTTGAAGTGGAAAAGGAATCATTGCGCATCGACGGAGTGGGCGGGCTGCCTAGTACGCCAGCTGATATCATCGATGCGGGTAATTCTGGGCAAGTTTTGCGTTTTGTGGCTGCCGTGGCTGCTTTGACCTCGGGGTATACTGTCTTGACGGGTGATGAGTCGATTCGCACCTTGCGACCTGTTCAACCTTTATTAGATGGCTTGAGTGGTTTAGGGGTCCTGGCTGTGTCCACGCAAGGCAATGGCTCTGCGCCTATTATTGTCAAAGGCCCGATGCTGGGCGGTATGACCCGATTAGATGGTGCGGATTCACAACCAGTGTCGGCGTTATTGATTGCAGCCGCTTTTGCCAAAGAGCCTACGGTAATTGAAGTGACGAATCCTGGAGAAAAACCGTGGATTGATCTGACTTTAGATTGGTTGCGCCGTTTGGGGATTGCTTATGAACGCGAAGGGTATACCCATTATACTTTGGTGGGTAATGCGGCGTATGCGGGCTTTGATTACACAGTGCCAGGTGATTTTTCCTCGTGTGCTTTTCCATTAGTGGCTGCTTTGATCACCGGCTCGCCAATCAGTTTGCACAACTTGGATATGCAAGATGCGCAAGGTGATAAAGCTTTGATTGAGATTTTACAAGATATTGGGGCCGATATTGTGGTGGATGCAGAGAACAAAGCTTTGCATGTGCGATCTGCAGCACCATTGATGGGGAAAACCATTGATGTGAATCAATGTATTGATGCGCTGCCGATTTTAGCGGTCTTGGCTTGTTATGCAACGGGAGATACCACGTTGACAGGCGCTGCCATTGCCCGTAAAAAAGAATCCGATCGCATTTCAGCTATCACCCAAGCATTACAAGCGATGGGTGCGACGATTGTGGAATTCGAAGATGGTATGCGCATTAGTCCAACCCCATTGGTTGGTGCAGTAGTACCCAGTTTTTCCGATCATCGCATTGCGATGGCCCTGATGGTTGCCGGATTGGCGGCACGCGGAGAAACGGTGATTGAGAATACGGCTTGTGTGGCGAAAAGCTATCCAGATTTTCTGGCCTCTATGCAAGGTTTGGGCGCTGACATGGTCCGGGTGCTATGAATCAGTGTTTGGTCTTGATTGGTTTTAAAGCTTGTGGAAAAACGTCAGTTGGCGAATTGCTAGCGGAAAAATTGGGCGTGCCATTTTTGGATACGGATCGATTGTTGGAAGTGCGTTACGTAGGCACTAAAAAAGACGCGCATTCTTTCATTTTCTCCCAGATTTATCGCACCATCGGCAAGCAAGCATTTCGGAATCTAGAAAAAGAGGTGATTGCGGATCTGCCACAAATGGTAGGAGAGCCTAGCGTGATTGCGACTGGTGGCGGGGTAGTATTAGATCCAGAGAATAAAGCACTGTTACAACAATTGGGGAAGGTCATTTATTTGTCTGCCTCGTATGCGACGTTATTAGGTCGTTTGAAGAGTAACGCCTTACCTGCATTTATGTCCGGTGATCTGGAAACAGAGTTTCAAACATTGTTTGCGCAACGAGAGCCGATGTATCGGGAGATGGCAGATAGAGTATTAAATACAGAAAATTATTCGGTGATTGAGGTGGTTGAGCAGTTGGTTTAAATATCTTGGAGACAAGCATGGCAAGCAATTCTTTTGGACAATTATTTCGCATCACTACTTGGGGTGAGTCTCACGGTAAAGCCATTGGTGTCGTAATTGATGGCTGTCCAGCAGGGGTGGCTGTCAGTACGGAAGAGATTAATCTTGCATTGGCAATACGGGCGCCTGGCCGAAATGCGTATACGAGTCCGCGCCAAGAAACGGATCACGCGGAGATTTTTTCTGGTGTATTTGAAGGCAAAACGACTGGAACGCCGATTTCGATTATCATCATGAATCGCGATATGAAGTCTAATCATTATACCGCTCTCAAGGACGTTTTGCGCCCAGGCCATGCTAATTATACTTATCTGCAAAAATATGGTCCTAATTATGATTATCGAGGAGGGGGGCGCGCATCTGCGCGCGAAACAGCCTGTCGCGTAGCGGCGGCGGCCATTGCTAAAAAAATACTCTCTCATTATGGCATTCAAACCTGTGCTTATTTATCAACCGTGGGGGCAGTCCAAGTCGATAATCTGGGGGTGAGTGTTTCGGATTTACGCGCCAAAATTGATAATAGTCCGATTTTTTGTCCAGATGAACTTGCGGCACAAGCCATGCAGAATGTGATTCATAACGCCAAAGAATCCGGAGATTCAGTTGGAGGGGTGGTGACGTTTTTAGCGACCGGATTACCGGTAGGTTTAGGAGATCCTGTATACGAAAAGCTGGAAGCCAATTTGGCCAAGGCGATGTTAACGTTGCCGGCCAGCAAAGGTTTTGAAATAGGGGAAGGGTTTCAGGCCGCTCACATGCTGGGATCGGAGCACAATGATTTATTTACGCAATCTGAGCAACAAGTTCAAACTCAAACGAATCATGCCGGGGGTACGCTAGGTGGGATTTCCACGGGCATGCCATTATTGGGGCGGGTGGCTTTCAAACCTACTTCTAGTATTCGCAAACCACAAGCAACGGTTAATCTCGATGGTCAGGCGACGGTCTTGACGCTGCCAGAAGGATCGCGTCATGATCCTTGTGTGGCGATTCGTGCGGTACCGGTAGTGGATGCTATGTGTGCACTGGTGTTGGTTGACGCATTATTAATGCAGCGTTGCGCGACGCTAACGGAGTAACTATGCTGACTATCCCATTTGGCTCATATTCTATTTATTTGGCTCAGCATTTACTGCAAACTGAGATGGTGTCAAATTTGTGCACACCATTGCGCATGCGTTTGGCCATTATCACCGATAGCAATTTAGCGAATACCTATGGTCAAGCTTTGCAGCAAGCCTTGAACCAACAAGGTTGTGTGGCAGACTTATTTGTCTTTTCAGCTGGCGAGCAGCATAAAACGCGCCATACCAAGGAACAATTAGAAGATGAGTTGTTCCGCAAGCAATATGGGCGTGACTCTTGTTTTTTGGCGCTGGGCGGTGGATTGGTCACTGATTTGGTTGGGTTTTTAGCCGCGACTTATTGCCGCGGTGTGCCAGTGATTTATTTGCCGACTACCTTATTGGCGATGGTTGATGCCAGTATGGGGGGCAAAACTGGGATCAATACGCCTTTGGGGAAAAATTTAATTGGTACGTTTACTCAGCCCTATGCCGTGTGTATCGATGTGGCTACGTTGCAGACGTTACCTGATTGCGAATGGCGCAATGGGATTGCAGAAATGATCAAACATAGTTTGATTGCGGATGCGAATTTGTTTGCGCAAATGCAAAGCTCGCCAAATTTACAGGCATTGCAAAATCGGGCAGATTTGCTAGAGTTAATTCAGAAAAACTGTGCGATAAAAAAAGCAATTGTCGAGCAAGATGAACACGAAAAGAGTATTCGTCAATTATTGAATTTTGGGCATACGATTGGACATGCGATTGAAACGTTGGAGGATTACCGGATTGGGCACGGGGAAGCGGTGGCGATTGGGATGTTGGTAGAATGTCATTTGGCCGTGCAAGCGGGGCATTTGGCGGCGCCGGTGTTAGAAGTTGTCCGTGCATTGTTACACCGCTATGCATTGCCATTAAAAACCAACGTATTTCAAAACAAATCTTTGTTTTTAGAAACCCTCACTCTGGATAAAAAATCGATTCAGTCGATTCCGAGATTTGTGTTGTTAACGGAGATTGGCCAGCCTTATGTTAATGAGGGACACTATACGCACCCTGTGGAGCCCGAGCATTTGGATCGCGCATTGGATTGGGCAGCCGAGAATTTTTAGATGGTAGGTTGGGCCTTGGCCCAACAAATTATGCTCTGTTGGGCCAAGGCCCAACCTACCATTAACAAAGAGCAATAACTATGTTGATAGCAACTCTACCCGTGACCGATTATTCAACCGTCAAACAACAGCTATTCCAGCTTGCCGATAGCGCAGATGGTGTGGAGTTGCGCTTGGATTATGCGAGCCATTGGGATGGAAAAGCAGTGGCTGAGCTGCGAAAAATGTGCGCCTTACCGGTTGTCTTCACGCTTCGCAGCCAAGCCCAGGGAGGGCATTATCCCCATTCCGAAAAACAACGCCTGCAAACTATTTTAGAATTATGTGCCTGTAATCCCGACTATCTAGATTTGGAACACGATGTACCGCAGCAATATATAAAAAGTATTCGTCAACGTTATCCTGCGATTAAAATCATTGTGTCCTATCATAATTTTGTTGAAACACCGGCTGATTTAGACGCGCTTTTCCAAGCTTTATACCAAGAAAATTGTTATGCATATAAAATTGCAACGCAATCGCAATCGACACTGGATGCTTTGCGTATGTTGCACTGGGTTTTATCCATGCGGTCTCGTCACCGCATTATTGGGTTGTGTATGGGTGAGGCTGGGCAATGTACGCGTATTTTGGCGCCAGTAGTGGGGTGTTTGTTTTCTTATGCATTTTGGGATAGATCCCAAGCAACGGCGTCAGATCAATTATCACTGCAAGATTTGACGACTACGTATCACTATCGTCAACTCAATTCATCGAGCAAAATCTATGCATTATTGGGTGATCCCGTGCATTTGAGTGTCGGACATATTTTTCATAATCGTGCCATAGAAATAATGGGGCAAAATGCTGTATACATCAAATTACGCGTAACTGCGGAAGAGTTGTCTGCAGCGATGGTTATAGTGCGTCAATTGCCGGTTTGGGGCCTGAGTATTACCATGCCACTGAAAGAAACAGTAGTGCCTTTGTTGGACAAGCTGTCTCCAGATGTCCAAGTAATCCAAGCGGTAAATACGGTTGTGCGGGAGCGGCAATGGACAGGCTGGAATACGGATGGGTTGGGTGCAATGCAAGCTTTGTCTGAGCACCGCTCTTTGGATCAGCAAACGATCCTATTGTTGGGCGCAGGCGGGGCAGCGCGCGCGATAGCGTATGCTGCATTAGCTCAAGGTGCAAAAGTTATTATTTTGAATCGCTCCATAGCCAAAGCCAAAATCCTGGCAGATGAATTAGGTTGTGAGGCGTATGCGCTGGCTGTGTTTCCTGCTTTAAAATCGTATAATTTGTGTATTAATACCTTGCCAGAAGCAGCATTTCAAGATCCAACCATGCAAGCTATTTGGCAATCAAACCATATTTTACCTGGCACAGTAGTGATGGATATTGTTTATCAGCCTGTGGAGACAACCTTTTTACGTGCAGCCAAAGCAGCAGGCTGTGTGTGTATCCCGGGTTTTAAAATGTACATCGCACAAGCACTATTACAAATCCAACATTGGTTTCAACCGGAAGCTACCGCGCTACGAGAAATTAAGCTGCTCATGCAGGAATTTTTTCCACACACTAGAGCGGCGAATGATTTAAATTTACGCAGCAAGATTCAAGACAATGTGTAAATTAGTAACCATGGCAGTTCTGTTCAAATCATACTCATTTAGTCTTAATCCAACATACCGAGCTCTAAGTCCCTTGCGATTACATATAGAAACAAGGGCATGCTCAACTTTAACACGCTCTCTTGCCTCCTTTCGACCTTCTGGTGTTTCAACACTCCGTACATGACAAAAAAATCTGTCATGCCCGCGCAGGCGGGCAACCATTTCTGATTTAGCACTGAAGTAAATTAAGATAACTCGCTGACCTCCGTACATGACAAAAAAATCTGTCATGCCCGCGCAGGCGGGCAACCATCTATCAAAATAATCCGATACCCAAATCAATCCACTGAGGATTGGTTTGCTCGATAAGGTTTATTTTCCATTG
>Ga0114972_10004779_pt1 | contig 10057 bp, 10 predicted proteins | sample M_140807_EF_Meta_FD_87354 | JGI IMG/M metagenome (GOLD analysis project Ga0114972, IMG submission 87354) | Freshwater microbial communities from Lake Montjoie, Canada to study carbon cycling - M_140807_EF_MetaG | ecosystem: Environmental > Aquatic > Freshwater > Lake | place: Lake Montjoie... | reverse complement strand
GGGTGGGGAGTGAGCGCGCGCGTTTACTTATGTGAGTTGTTATGAAGCAGCTAGCTTTGGCACAATGGACGGTAAAGGGATAGAGGTAGGGAGAAAGGGGGGGTAATTAAAATCAAAACAATTAAAAATATTTCTAACGAATAACTCACGAATTCCTTTTTAATCCGCCTGGCATTTAATAAAAGGGGTGGGGTTATTTTGTGTACTCAGGTTCACGGTTGGCGAAAAAAAGAAAAAAAAAACGGTGCTGCTGGAGTGAAGTCAGACTTTGGATCTCAGATTTGGATTTGCTAATTTGGTCATTTGTTCCCAAAATGCCCTCAGAGAAACGTAACCAATGAAGGAAACGCCACTAAAAGGAAAGGGTGGCTTTCTTCAGGCAGGTTGGGAAAGCTGGAGAACGACGGCTGGAGTCCACCGTACAGCAGATACAGACCGCGACCCATTATTCAGCCCACTTAGTGCTGCCCGCAGCAAGGAATCTACGGATACAGCAGATTCTGGACGTGGGGATGAGGAAGGGGCTTCCCGAAAAAACGTAAAGCATAGAAAGGATGCGTTTGAGGTCCCAGTCCTGCCGCCTTCCAAACGGGTGGATAGTTTTTTAGCGTTTTTTTCACGGGAGCTTCAATGGGGCCACGCGCAAACATGGCGCTCACGTAGCGATGCATCCGAGCACGTTATGAATTTTTTTCGTGTTACCCTCTCTCTGGAACCATTTTTAAATTTTGGACATCTCCTTTGCATCGACTTGTTTTTGTTTCACTTCACACTTTTGCCCCTGAGGTGCATTTCCGCCCTGTGGAGATTTGTGGTAGCAGTTGCGGGTGCTGTGTCACAGAGGCTGCGCTTACTGAGAGACGGGGAAGGGAAGAAAATTGGTTGGAGGGGATTTACTCAGGCTCATGCTTATGATCTTATCAAGGGTGCAATTTTCATCACTGCTACCAGTGCCCTGGGTGCTGTGCAGGTGTCGAGGGTATACCACTATATACGAGGAGAGGCTATCATTAAGCTGTGCGTGTGAGACGACGAGGAGAGGGCACCCCTACAAAACAGATCAATTCGCCCAAACTCACTCCTTTTGAACATTTGAATCCGTTTCCCTCCCCCCCTTCACTGTTGTTTAACTGCAGATACGTTATTTTCAACATCTTAGAAATATTTGATAAGCTAGCGTGCTCACTGGGACAGGATGTAATGGATGGACTGTATCGCACTACGCGCGATAGACTGAGTTTGGTGCTAGTTCGAGAGGAGGGCAAAGATTCAGCGGCACGGCGGCGACGGGCCTTGTTCCAGCTCTTTTTTCACTTTTCTGTTGCAGTGCTCTACGTAGTAGCACATGCCGTTATCCTGTTTGTACAGATAGTGTGCTTAAACGTCGCCATCAACAGCAGGAACAATGCCCTGTTCACCCTTCTCATCTCAAATAATTTCATGGAGCTCAAGGCTAGCGTGTTTAAAAAATTTGAAGCGGAGAACCTGTTCCAGGTGGCCTGCAGTGACGCAGTGGAAAGGTTCCAACTGATTTTATTTCTGATTCTTATCGGGATTCAGGAGCTTACATCGCTCTCTGCCGCTTCTGCCCTCCTCCCCTCAATGCTGGCAATTCTTGCTTGTGAGGTTTTGGTGGACTACGTGAAACACGCGTTTATCTCAAAGTTCAATAGGCTGCACTCCGACCTGTACCAAACATTCACCGCCATCCTTGCTCATGATCTACTTGCCGTGCGAGCTCGAATGCCCTTTTCCCTGGACCCCACTCACTCTGGGGTTAAGCGCTTGGGTCTCGCCACGTTACCACTGGCTGTGGTGGCGCACAGGATGCTGCTACTGAGGTTTTGGCCAGACCTACCGGGACGCGTCGTGGAAAGCCCCATGGAGGATAGCAGTACATTAAGCGCTGGTCCTGGAGAAACAGTGGTAGAGTTAGTGACAGAGTCCTTGGGATCAACGAATGTGGGTGGGGGTGGAGTAGGTGGGGGGGGCCTCGGAGTGCCTAGCGCCTTTTCGTGGTGGTTCCTTCCCCTCTCATCCCTACAGGCATCCCTCATCCCCAGTGTGTCTCTCCCAAGTCTCCACACAGTTTTTGTTGGGCTTTTATTTTTTTGCGTCATTCTAGCCATCAAATTTGCGCTGAACATGCTCCTCCTATCTTCTGCCGCTACTACAGTGTTAGAGCAAAAGAGGGAGAGTGTGGTGCAAGGGCCCCTCACGTCTACACTGCCCCAGCAGGCTCAAGAGAAGCCCCAAACGGTCCCCAAGACTATCCACGCCGTCAAACCACCCAAAGCACCCCCGAGGCCCACTGTGGATGGTCCTATATCATTCTTTCCAGAATCCCCAGATAAAAACGCCTCTAGCCCCCCCAGTGTGCATGCTGGTGAAGATGCCTGGGATGACGATTACAGCGTGGACTCAGCAGATTCCATGAGGCCAGACTGTTCCACAGGCGATTTTATGTTTGGCAAAGGGGCACTGGAAAAATTGAGCCTTGAAAGGCTCATTACCACCAGTCGCTACACACAAGTGAAAGGCAGAATTCCCATTTAAAATATAAAACAACAAACTACTCAATACATATGCTTCCGACTTGTCGCCAAATTACAAGGCCCTCCTCTTAGAGTACTCCAAATGTGCCTCTGGTGCAAAACTTTCCGCTTCTTCCGTCAACCCGACCTCTTCCCCCTCCTCCTCCGCTGAGGCCGCTGTACCCTCTAAGGAAAGACCTCTTCGTTGCGCTCTGTACCTATTATCCCAAAATCCCTGCGCGGGGGGCACAGTATTATTTTCCAGGGGAACACAAGGGCACATATCCTGGCACCAGGCACCGTGTTCCCGAGGAGAGGCCATGAAACTGCGCATTCATTGCAAGAAAAAGTGTGTGTGTGTGTGGTGGGGGGTGGCCGTGTTTAGTGGAGTCAGTGTGAGCTGGCAGCGACACATTTCTTTCGTTGGGCCGTCCTCCTAGGTTCCTAGGGGTTCTTGTTTACTGTTTTATTGTACAAAACGCACCGTTCCCAATTCATGTGCCGAGATGGTCTAGGTCCTGAAGAGGAGCTACTGTCATCGTTGAGGAGGAAAATTTGAGGAAGGACGTGCATGTAATACTTTCCCGGGTCGTCCGGCCTCAGACCCGCAGTCTCCGCAAAGAAAATACACTTGTCAAACCCAGGCTCTCTAAAGTACTCGTCAAAGGGTTCCCACTTGTCCAGGGATGTACTGGGGAAGGGGGTTTTGGTGGCAAAGTAAGGCTCATAAATGAAGCCGTAGTGTATAGCCATGAGCCCAGCAGGGTGATCATCTCTCCAAGCCCTCCAGGGCACCATGGATTCATAGCTAGGTGCATAGTCCGTTTGCGCCTGGATTTCTACAGCGCCGTGGTCCCAGAGCTTGCGAAGGTAAGCCCAGGCATGGCTGGGGTGGCTTTCTGGGGAAATCGCACGCAACCGCGAGACAGCTTCGCCATTGTCCCGCTTGGAGTCAAAACTGGGAAAAACAAAAAAACTTTTCTGGGGATCCACGGGTCTCCCACATCGAGATCGCTCAGAAGCCCATGCTGCTGTCTGCCAAGCCCGCCCCCAACCCAGGCCACTGGGGTGACCACTCACGTGGCACTGCATGGGCTCTGGCAAGCCATCCCAAGCTTCACACACCTTAGGGTCCGTTTTTGCGTATTCAAAGGGTGTGGCATCCACACTGGGGGGGCCCAGTCCCAAAGGCCCCGTCCCCAACCACTTGAGCTCCTCGGGTACTTCCCCTGTGAGAACTTTGGGCTCCGTGAGCTTTCCCGAAGCTGCCGCCACTAGCGTGCGTGAAAAGACACGCTCCCCAACGCTTGGTACACCATCTGCATCAGCCACCACAACCCAGGGGGCGGGTCGACCATTGCCAACCGCCCAAGGCGCGAAGGGTGCTAGGGCCACATTCCGCTGAAGGTTGTAGGGGTAGGCACCGTGGCCGATGACGGCGTGGAAGGTCACCTGCTTCCCTAAACCCACCTCATCTGCGTGAAGCGTAGACACAAATTCCCAATCCTCCTTCTTGCAGACCCAAAGTGCAACGGATAAGCACCCCCCCCAGCGCTTCACAAGGTCCAGGAGGCGGGGCATTCGACCCCTATTCAAGTGCGTCGTCCAAACCACACGATCGTCGTCTGAGCGTCCGTCAGGAGACGACCTGTTCTTCTCTGCATCCCCTCCACGCTTCCCCGCATGTTTAGCACGGGTCAAACGCGCACACACGGGGTCTCGGGCAATCAAAACATCTTGGTACACAAGGAGTGGGGGGTCTGTCAAAAAGGCCTCTGGAAGGTTTACACGGGATGGGTTTTTCCCCCAAGATACGGGGGCCTTCATGCAGGCATTATCTCCCGTGTGAAGCGTATCGAAAACCTAAAACAACGATATATATTTGGGAAAGTAAAAGGTGAATCGGTGGCGACAAGGGAGGAACAAGGGAGGAGGCAAAAAAAGCAGGGCAAAAAAGTTCGCACCTCCTTTATTACATCGGCATGCGGTAAGGGCGAGGGGGCTGGAAACAGGGTATTATCTATGTGTGATTCCTTTGCGGGTACTATTTGAACAGGTCGCGCGGGGCGCATCCAGTCAGTCGGCGCAAAGTGAGAAGTCAGTGAGATAAATGTGACAAATGCGACCAACCCCAAGCACCAGCGTGGATACGTCTCTGAAGCGTCAGAAGAGGACACTATTTTAGGAGATGAAGCTTGTGGTGATTTTTGAGACATTTTATTGGAATACAACTATTAATGCCAAGGCACGGGGGCCTTTAAAAGGCGTGCAAAAGGTGCCAGCCACTGTGGCACTCCTACCGTGTTTTCGCCGCCGGGGCACCACCCAAGTGAATCTTATCGCGGAAGGCGAGACCTATATCTGGCGGAGAGTCTGCCATATCTATGACAATCTACGCATCGCATATTTGAGGAGTGGGGCACAAGCATTTACCTTGTGGTGTAATCTGCGCCAAAAATGGATTTCCGGGTAGGCCCGCAAAGGGGGCAAGGGGCTGGCTCACAAAGATAGGGCACTGTGCAGGAAGACAGAGTTTACTCCCTTGGACAGGAAGGCAGCATTTGACGTCATCACCGTTGGGCCTATCACCAGTAGCACCCCAGGCGTACTTGATAGCCTGTGGATGGGCTCCCCAAAGTGGCGCAAGGTCCACTGCCACTTCTGCGGGCCCAGACAGAGAGATGTTCAGAGCGACCCAGGTGCCACCTGCACCAGTATTGTCCGTGGAATTTACCAGAGCGGAAAACCCCGAGTTGAGTGCCAGGCCCAGATAATTCTGGACTTGAAGCTGCCCCCCGGAAAAACGCGAGGCGTCAAAGGTCAGGGTGAGAGAGCTGGCACTGGAGGAGTAGGTACAGCCACTCAGTGTGGGACCAGTCACGGGTCCAGGGAAGTTGTAGGCTGTTACTAGTGCGCCTGCGGCCAGCCGCTGACCCACGGGTTTCTTGAGACGAGGGTGTATACTGGGTCCAATGTTTTTCTGGCTGCAATTGTACCTGGGATCAAAGTACTCGCAATTGTCGCATCCAGGGTCACCCTTCCCGCCCTCGCAAAAATACCAGGGGTCTGCTAGATCGTAGGCTTGCGCTGTCCAAGTGTTTTGCATGTCAGGGTTGGGCAACGCCCCCCAGGAAGCCGTCTGTGCAAACCGGAAGGACCCAATATCATACGCCCCTTCACTGTCACCTGTAGAGAGCGTGACGATGCCAAAGGGGAAAGTGGGACTTGTAGTGCCTGGAGTGGCGCTCCACTCGCGACGCCAAAGGTCCACCAGTCTGGGGATCATACAGCTGTACCCCGCCTTTTTCGCAGAATTCCCGTGAAGAGCCCCGGCATTGTTTTCGCCTTGATAGTATAGGGCCCCGGTGATAGTCATGTCCAGGAAAGGTCGCACATTTGAGTCCCAGCAAACGTGGTTCAATGATTGGCCGTTGGAATTGTGCTCATAACCAAAGCATTGGGAGGCCACTGCGTCCGTTATCCACTCCTCAATCTGAGAACCACCAATGGCAGTGCTGATTAACCCCAGTGTAGGGACACTCTTACCAGCCCCCTTGAAGGCGTCCGTTATAGCCTCTGCAAAATGCCAGCAGGCGGAGGAAAAATGCCACCAGGAGTCAATAGACGTTATGTTCACCGCGAGGGCGTCCTTTGAAGTTCTCCAAGGGTGCGTGGGGGGCACTGTGGGGTGCAGGCCTTCTGACTCACTACTGCCCGATTGGAGTCGAATATTGTCATAGGTGCCCGCAGTAATGGCGGCAGCAGACTCTGGTCCGCCATAGGTGAGCGTGAACTCCAGTACCATGTTGCTCTCTGTAAGTGTGTGTGGGGGTGGGGTGGGGGGCAATGGGTTCAGGATTTTTTCCTTATCAAGGGGAGATGACGGAAAGCACACCATCGTCACTCACGACCAGCGCAGTACCAAACATCCCCAAAAACAACGTCATTGAGGGTTGCGGAGGTTCCATTGCAGCCAGAGGTGCACGTGGCTGTAATTTTGTAAGTAATGGCGCCATGCGTATCGGGTGTGGGCTTGAGCAAAGCCTTCCAACGTCCGGTAGAAACAGAGGCGGGAACAGTGTAAGGACTGCCATTGGAGGGAGTTACCGTCACTGTGACGACAGCTGTGTCGTCAAGTGTCCCTGTGGGGCCATAAACTGCAGCTGCAGCAGGAGCTTGCTGAAGCACAGCGTGGTCGCTGAAAACCACAGAAAAATTAAAACCCGTGCCGTTTGCGTTGGGCCAGGGTGCGGGAGGAATGGGAATGTCGGGAGGCGCGGGAGGGTCTACGGGAGGGACAGGAACCACAGCTTGATTGAATGAAAATCTGCATCCCACCATGCACTCACATCCCGCGTAGGGACCCGCATTGCAGGAGCCGCACCCCGGAATTTGCCACCCAGGTGGCCACCAGGGCTGACCCCCTGGCAAAATCTCGGGCTGCAGCGTATCAGGATTCAGCCATTTTTGCGGGCATCCTCCGCATAGTTCAAAGTGGTAAGGACCCACTGTGTAATCGCAGTGCCCCGTCATATTCATACAGGTATTGTTGCAGGTTAGCTCATCGGGTACTACCGTGGCGATGGAACAACCCTGGGCACAGGAGGCCATCTGACACCCCGAACCGTTACCAGTGCAGCAGTGGCCTTGGACGATGCACTTGTCAAGGCAGGATAGCGCAGACGCGTTATATGCCCCATCCGATTCAACTAAATATGAAAGGGTTGGAGTTGGACAAGTCCAATGTTTCTGAGCAACCGCCAAGGCCGCGTACAGTATTAGGAAATCAAATAAAACTCGCATCACTATTTTTCACACAAGTGCGTAACCAAGTGTAACCGCTGCGCCAGCTGCAATTTCGTAATCCGATTACGATCCTTCAGGACGGTAATCCTCTCGCCATGAGGTTAATTTCACTGTGCGTTTTAGGGGTATCGTTAGCTGACGAGTTGTTGTTTGGCTTGTCGCCTCAAAGCGGTGCTCGAAGCCGTGCTCCAGCGACATGGAACAGCACTTATGTAACACCCCTGACTTTTACATCATGGTATCACAGCCGTGGTTCAAAGGTCACGATTGAAGGAATGTCCACAGAATCAACGAACTGTAGTGTACGCTTGCGCGTGTACACATTTGATTCAGGTGCAGCTTCTCCGTTGCAGAATTTAATGGGTGTTTCCTACTCAACTGTGAGCTCTAGTGATTTTTGGGTGGTCTTTGACTTTCCATGGACGCTGCCCCTCCCGATGTGGTGGGGAGGCCTTACTTACTACCTTTTTCTTGTAGATATGTACCCAGTAAGTTTTCCCTCCTGCCTTTTTTTAGCTTCCTATTCTACCATGGATGAGGTCGGCTCTGAGGGAAATACAGGGTCTCGAGGCTTTGAAAATTGGCGCATTGACCTTTCTGGGTATGAGCAAGGAGCAACGGACCCTACAACTTGGCCTTACTCTGCCTTTTCTACAACGAACACTAATTTTTTGAATTATAGAGTTTATGGGACTTCTTTTGGAACGGCAGGATTTTCGTGGTCCTTGAGTACTTCCCCGTCACCATGCGCAACCACGACCACTACCCCAACGGCCTCCTCCTCCGTAATACCTCTACCATTACTCTCACAAAGTCCTATAAGAACATCCTCTTCAGTAATATCATATTCTCCCGAAAGAACTTTCACGTCTCTAGAGTCGACCACTTTACTTCCATCACGAACACCAGGTGCAACAACATCCAATTTTCAAACCCCCACCTATTCTCCATCGTTGACAGCGGTCGAATCCTTAACTCTCATTCACTCAGTGGAAGCGATGTCAACATTAGTCTCTTCACTGACACTGGGTGCAACAATATCTGCACTTTATACTCCCTCCCTTCCACCATCGTTGACAGCGGTTCAAACGGTCACTTTCGTTCCCTCCGTGGAAGCGACGTCAACATTAGTCCCTTCACTGACACTGGGTGCAACAATATCTGCACTTCATACTCCCTCCCTTCCACCATCGTTGACAGCGGTTCAAACGGTCACTTTCGTTCCCTCAGTGGAAGCGACGTCAACATTAGTCCCTTCACTGACACTGGGTGCAACAATATCTGCACTTCATACTCCCTCCCTTCCTCCATCGTTGACAGCAGCAACTTCCGCTAGTACCCAATCATCAATTACCCTTTTGTATACAGCCTCCGTGATTGAAACTTTTACAAAAACAGCAACAGTGTGTCCCTCAACTTCCACGACAGAATCTATCTCAGAAAGTGGTCGATTCTCATCAGCCACTCCTGTGGAATCAGATTCATCACGGTTAAGTTTTTCGGGGAGTGCTTTAGTCTCACCAACTGAGCCTATATCTTCCATTTCTTTGTATGGTACTCAAAGCAGTACGCCTTACATCTCCTTTTCATTTTTTGATTCTATCACGGCAAGTTTTCTTGAGACTCTTTCTAATAGCATAAGTGTTTCTCTTTCGCCAACCCCCATTTTAACTCTGCTGCCAACTCTTTCTACTATTTTAAGTCTTAGCCGAACGCACTCATCTTCCCTCTTTCTTTTATCTACTACTCCTTCGCCTTCGACTTCTTTCTCTTTTTCTTTCACGGCCGATATAACATTATGCGAATCTCTTACCCCTTTTCAAATTCTGAGCACATCCGTGAATCCCTCCCTGTCTCCACCAATTTCTCCGTCCTTCATGTCCTCCATATCTATGTTTCAAACGAACTCTCCGGAGGGAATTAGCGCTGGAACAATGTCTGCAAGTGTTTCAGTATCTTCTACCCTTGCTGTCGCCACGCGAACACACGCTACTACCAACACCCAGGGTCAAGAATCCCCTACTTCCCTTTTTTCCCCATCACAAACCCCAATTCAAAGTCCCACCTCAGAGATTTTTACTACTACCATGGAGCCTACCTCCACACCCGTAGCAACACTATCTACCTTTGCAAGCTTGTCCCAATTATTTACAGAAACTTTATCTTCTTGCTTCACATCCAGCAATGCACCTCCCCTCTCGCAAACGCCCTCAACTAGCACAGAGCCCACAAGTCCACACTCTCCATCTCCACTTTTATCACAAAGCTCCACGCACACCTCGGCTTCGCTCTCTCACCCATTTAGTCTTTCTAGCAGCACGACTAACTCCCTAACAAGCAGTCCTACCGTTAGTGGCTCTGAATTTCGCACGACTCCTTCGATACATGGCGGTGCCAGTTCTTCATCCAGTCCTGAAGTCTCTAAGTTTACCAGCCTGTCGTCCTTCCATACTCTTTCAGCATCACTTAGCCCGGGCACCTCCATCGTCCCCTCGCTAACTTCACCCGAAACTCTCACACTAGCCCCCTCTCTCACCTCCCGTCCTAGTAATAGTTTCGACTGTGCAAGTACAGGGTCAGTTCAGGATACGAGTTCTCTCAGCACCTCCCCCACCCCCCCCCCCCCCTCACTGTCCCCCGCCCTCTCTCCCAGCCCCCGCCCCTTCGTTACTCCCACCCTCACTGCCCTCCTCACCCCCCCCCCCCCCCCCCCATCT
>Ga0114972_10004778_pt1 | contig 10062 bp, 5 predicted proteins | sample M_140807_EF_Meta_FD_87354 | JGI IMG/M metagenome (GOLD analysis project Ga0114972, IMG submission 87354) | Freshwater microbial communities from Lake Montjoie, Canada to study carbon cycling - M_140807_EF_MetaG | ecosystem: Environmental > Aquatic > Freshwater > Lake | place: Lake Montjoie... | reverse complement strand
GTCTACGGGGTGAAAGCCTTCCCGAACGGGTTGCGTAACGGGACAATGCTCGGTGCGTTTATTGGGTATCGGCTTGCCGGTGGGTTATTTATGTTATTGCCTTCTCTTCTTTCTCCTCTCGCGGTTGCCGCGACGATTTTTCAGAGTGGCGTCTCGGGGGGTGGACCGACGGTGGACCCGGGCAGTTTGCGGGTCCTGAATGCGGATGGACACTTGGGCGTGGCCTGCCCCTTGGCGGGTACGCAGGTGAACGCCAAGGTGGAGGGATTCGGCGCGCGAGTGGTGGTGGTCCAGACCTTCTCCAACCCCAGCGCGAAGCCGATTGAGGCGGTGTATACGTTCCCTCTGCCGGATGATTCGGCGGTAGACGGCATGCGGATGGTGATTGGCGACCGGGTGATTACCGGCATCATCAAAGAGAAGGCGGAAGCCCGGGCGACCTACGAAAAGGCGAAATCGGAAGGCAAATCCACCGCGTTGCTCGACCAGGAGCGGCCAAATGTGTTCACCCAACGGGTGGCAAACATTCCGGCGCGATCCAAGATTCAGGTGGCCCTCACCTACGTTCAGCTCCTGAAATTTGAAAACGACGGTTTCGAGTTTCATTTCCCCATGACGGTCGGACCGCGCTACACCGATGCCACCACGCCCGACCCCCAGAAGGTGACGCCGCCCATCGTGCCGGCCGGAACGCGATCGGGAGCCGGGATTCGATTGAACGTGGAGATTTCGGCGGGCGCTCCGATCACCAGCATCGATAGCGTTCTGCACAAAGTGGAGATCAAGCGGATTTCACCGGACCAGGCGGAAGTGCAGTTGGCGAATCGAGACGAGATTCCGAACCGCGACTTCATTCTCCGGTACGGAGTGGCGGCCGATACGGTGGTGGGCAGCCTGCTCACCACACGAGACCCCAAGCGGGGCGGATTCTTCACCCTCATTTTGATGCCGCCGAAAACTCCCAAGGCCGGCCAGATCGCGCCAAAAGAAGCGATCTTCGTGATTGACCAAAGCGGTAGCCAGTCGGGGTTTCCGATCCAGAAATCGAAAGAACTCACCAAGAAGCTCATCGCGGCCCTGAACCCGAACGATACGTTCAACGTTATCAACTTTAGCAACGAGGCGGTGAGTTTGTGGCCCCGGCCGCGACCGAATACGGCCGAGAATCGCCGCCTAGCGACCGCCTACGTGGACAAGCTAGACGCGAACGGCGGCACCGAGCTTTGGAAGGCGGTGGTGGCTTCGTTGAGTCCGGCGCCAGACCGAAAACGGCCGCGAATTGTGGTCTTTAATACGGATGGATTCATCGGCGGTGAGGCGCGGGCGATTGAAGAGGTGCAGCGGCACCGGGGGAATGCGCGCATGTTTACGTTCGGCATCGGCAACTCGGTGAATCGGTACCTGATTAACGCCATGAGCGCGGAAGGTCGCGGAGATTCCGAGATGGTGACGCTGAATGCCGATTCGGATGGGGCGGTCGGTCGCTTTGTTCAGCGGACCGACGACCCGGTTCTCACCGATATTTCGATGTCGTTTTCGGGCGTGGATGTGAAGGATGTATTGCCGCGAAACATTCCCAATGTCTTCAGCGCTAAGCCGGTGATCATCAAGGGTCGGTACGACAAGCCGGGTTCGGGGACCGTTCTGGTGACGGGCAAGTTGGGCGGCAAGCCGTGGATTGCGCGCTACCCGGTCGAGTTTCCCCGGAACGGTAATTCCGGTTCAGCAATTGTCAGTCTCTGGGCCCGGGAGAAGGTGAACGACCTGGAAACCCAGCAGCGACTCGATTCGGAATGGCGGCAAAAAGGCACGCCCCGTCCTAAATCGTATTGGGATAACGCGATCACGAAGCTGGGACTGGATTTCTCGCTGATGACCGCATTTACGTCGTTTGTCGCGGTGGATGACCGGGTGGTGAACCCGGGCGGAAATCAGGCAACCATCCAGGTTCCGGTAGAAATGGCGGACGGCGTTTCGTACCAGAAGGTATTCGCCGGCGTACCGCCCGGCAACTTCGCCGGTCAGGGCGCATCCAAATTGGCGCCTGCGACGACCGTTCCGCTTTACGGAGTCGGCGATCCCCTCCTGCAAGTCGATGCGCCGTCGGACAGTAAGGTGATCGCCATCTTCCCCGGCGGCGAGCTCAAGCCACTGCGGTGGAACGATGCTGCGCGGAAATGGGAAGTGAGGTTCGATATTCCCGCTTCGTTCCGACAGGGTCAGTATTCGGTGCGGGTACAGATCGTCAACAGAGACGGCACGCGGCGTCAGTTGGACGTTCCGTTCGAGGTGGCAATGGTCGCCCCGGCCCTAGTAGCCACCGCGAAACGGCTACCAGACGGCACGCTGGAAATATCGGTACCGACCAGCGAGCGGTGGGCGCGAATTGCCCTCCTCACTCCCGGCGGCGAGCGATTGCCGTTTGAGTTTGATGCCAAAACGGGGACCACCCGGGTCCGATTGGCCGCGTTTAAGGAAGGTTGGTACCGGGTGATCGGGACCGATCGGGCGCACAATCTGGCCGAGGTGCGGATTCGGTTGAACGCGCAGGGGCAGATCGTCGAGACCATTTCTCAGCCGTGATCGCGCTGGCTTTGGTGGGGTCGCTGATGTTTTTCGGCGACCCCACGCCGGTGGCCCTGGCATTCACGTCGGATCACCGCCTGGTGGTGACCGGGCGGGGAACAACCTATTCGTATCAGGGGAGCCGTCTCGATCGAGCGACGCCCGCCTTACCTTCCCCGTCCGGTGAGACTCAGACGCTTCCCGATCTTCCCCCCGGCAGTCGCGCCACCCATGTTTCGGCATATGCGTCAAGTCGCGGCATCGAGATCTTGGCGGCCTACGACGAAGGGCTGTGGGAGCGGAAAGGCGGACCGTGGCGGCGCATCGCGGCACCGGGACTGGAGCGAGTAAGGGCGCTGGCCGTGAGCGACGGTCGAATTGCGGCTGCCATCGAGGCGGGAGAGATATGGACTCGCCACCAGAACCGATGGCAAAAATTTGCCACGCCAACCGGGCCAGTGGGCAGCATCTACGGTCTGGCGACTTACCACGGCAAGCTGTTCGCCGCCTCATTCGAGCACGGCATATCGAAGAAGCAGGGCGATGCCTGGAGCCGGGTGATGCCTCCGGTTATTTCCACCCCGCACCCGCGCGAATGCGTGGTGTTTCGGGATCAGTTATACGCTCGGTTTTCGACCGGCGAGGTAGACCGGTTCGATGGCAAGACTTGGACGAAGAACGTTTTCCCCTGGCTTCTGCGGGGCGGCGCGACTTGCCTATTTGCATCCAAAACCGGACTATGGGTGGGTCAGTACGGTGGCTACAGTCGGTTTGATGGCACGCGGTGGACTCACGATTTGAAACGTCCAGAGCTGCGAAACGCGGTTACGACCGCGCTATTCGCCGACGGCAAGACCTTGTGGCTCGGCACCCAGGATCGCGGGTTGTTTCGCATTACTGGCATCGAGATTCGGCAATTTGATCAGCGGCAGGGGCTGGGTGACGATTGGGTCCGGCACATTTACGCGCGTGGAAACAATGTCTTCGTCGGCCTCTTTCGAACCGGCGCATACCGAAGGGACGGCAATCAATTCATTCGTATCATGCCTGTGGTTCGAAATGAATCAACCGGGATTTTGCCGTGGGGGAAATCGGCAATGGTGCTAAGTTCGAGGGAAGGACTTTACACTTTTGATCGGGGAACGTCGAAGCGAATCGCGACCGGAGACTACTCCGAAATTCAGTCGATAACGAAAGCCGGAACGGACTTGTGGCTCGGCCTGCCAACGGGAATCGCTCGTTTACGGCTGGATCCGCCACGAAAGTAGCAACGATTTCTAGCCGAGATTTTCCTTACCGTTCAGCGAGTGTTCAGATTGCGGAAACGTCGCGTAAAGGATTGACACTTAGACTCCTTATCGTCGACCTTCGACAGTTTCGGAGCAGCAATTCTATGAATGAACTCATCACATCACTACCTCAGCAGCCTGTACAACGCCGCGCACTGCTGAAAGGAATCGGAATCGCGGGCGCGCGACTCTTGGCCGGTGGATTGCTGGCGGGGTGCGGCGGAAGCAGCGACAGTTCGTCGTCGGCCAGCACGATGGATACCCAAATCCTCGGCGCAGCCAAGATTGCGGAAGCCCTCGCGGTGACCCTTTACACGGGAATCATTAGCGAATCGGCCTTCTTTGCGGGATTGGCCGACGATGACAAGGATTACTTCCGCGCCGCTCGCGACGAGGAAAAGTATCACTACGACCTGCTGAAATCGGCCACCGGTGGCACCGATGCCCCGACCACGTACTTCTTCCCCGCCGGTACTTTCGCCAATACCGCCACCACGCTGACAGTTCTGATCACGCTGGAAGAAGCATTTATCGCCGCCTATTTGGTGGGGGTTCGGTTGCTCACATCCAGCAGCTTGCGGGTTTTGGCCGCGCAGATCATGGGAATTGAGAGTGATCACCGGACTTTGGCCCGGTTGATTGCCGATGAGCAGGGATTAGCCACAGTCACCGGCCTTAGCGGCACGGCGGAATCGACCAGCCCGCCCAACAACAACGTTTACGAGCGCACCTACGGCCTTTCCACGCTGGACCAAGTGGTTGCTGCGCTGAAGCCGTTCTTCGACGCGCCGACCGCGACCACGGCGGGATACTCCGTATCGCGAACTTTCAACCCGGCTTACGCCCCCACTTTCCCCGGCCTAAAGGGCAATCCGCCAGCCTAACGGCGCGGAACCCGATTTAAAGTGCATTTAGCCCGGCTCCTCCCCGAGTCGGGCATTTTTTTAGTCGGTGCGTTGCGCCAACAGGTAACGAACGCTTTTGGACTGCTGGATCACGACCAGGCTGAGAGCGCGGTCTCCTTCCGGGGTGAATGATTTTCGAAGCGCATCGGCATCAATCCCGGCGCTCCGTTGCTTTACTTCCTCGATAAAGGCCCCATGTCTTCGCAATTCGGCCTGAACCAGTTTTCGATCGGGACGAAGGAAGTCCACCACATGGTAGGTTCTCCACCAGGTTGATTCAGCATATTGGCCCGTCAGGTAGCCCGCTGCGTCGCCTAGGGGTTGCAGGTCGCCAGTAATGAGCGAGCCGATGGCGTGGGCGCGCACGGCGGCCGCATCCAAGTCATACAAATAATCGCCGGGGGTGGCCGTGGGTTCTGGGTGGCGATCGCTTTGGGGGATCCGCTCGCTAGTTTCCACTTTCACGGCAAAAATTCCAGGTTTTGCTCGGCGCCCAAAGCTCACGAGGGCTTCTTTACATTCTCGGCGGTGGCTTACGAACTCAGTTTGGGGTCCACATCGGGCGAGCTCTTCGTCCCGCTGCATAGGCGATAGCTTGATGAGGCCGAGTTGAACGTTCGTGGCGAGTTCCGTGATTTGAGCTGGATCGGGCGCGAATTCAGATCCGGTTGTTGAACGCACCCCGCCTTGCCGGCGGGCGGGATCGACAAAGATATACGGTCCCCAGGGGGCACTAGAGAAGCAGTCTTCGGTGCGGACTTCGGCTTCTCGCTCGTAAACCGCCAGGTTCCAGCGGGCACAGTCGGCGCGTTCGGCATCGAGTTCGGAGGCGCGCACGGGTCCGCGACCGGCGAGAGCGATCGTATCGGCGCCAATTCCGGCGGTCAGGTCATAGACCAACTCTGCGGCGGGAAATTGGGCGGCATGAAAGACAGCGACGGGTTCAGCAGTGGCTTGTTCGAGAGCTTCCCGAACGAAGATCATCTCGGCCGCACGGGAAAATTTTGCCTGGGCTCGGCGTCGCAAGTCACCCTGAGCGATGGCCCACGCGGCAAGCTCTGGCCCAAAAGTTTTGCCTAACCGAGCGAGGTTTGCGGGTCTCATTGCCAACCCTTCGGCCGCCACCAATGCCTCCCTTCGCTTATCCACCACTCGATAGCTTACATCCCGGCTCCGAACTCCCCGACGGTAACCTATTCTCATGGCGGCCATTTCCGAAACTCGGTCTGTGGTCGACGTTGCGATTGATCCTCGCAGTGGGGGAAAGGATGCGACTTACACCTACGCCGCCCAGCCCGGAATGCAGGAGGGCGACGCCGCCATCGTCCCGCTCGGCAACCGGAAGTTGCTGGGATACGTCGTACGCTGTTACCAAGCCGACGAGGATCACCTTGGGTTTCGGTTTGACCAGTTAAAGTCCGTGATTGAGACGGTGGAGGGCCTTCAGATTCCCTCTATCCTAATGGAAGCGGCGCGATTTACGGCAGATCGTTACCTTTGCCCGCTCCCGAGCGCGCTGGCCCCGGTCGTGCCGCCAGGAGCCAAGGATCGCCTCGCCACGGTTTGGCGACCGGTCCCGAATGCAGATTTGACTGGCCTCTCCCCCGTGCGTCGAGAAGTTTTGCGAGCGATTGACGATGCCGGCGGCGAGTTGATGGAGCTTCCCGGCAAGCCCTTGCCGGAAGGCACCCAGCGGCATCTGAAAGACTTGCAGAAGCTGGGACTTCTCACGAGCCACCGTGTTTTGAAGCCGTTTCGAGAGGCAAAATCGAAGGAGAAACTGTACCGATTGATCGCCGATTCGGTTCGGATCGAGGAGTTCCTCCTGTCGGAAGGGCGGAAAAAGCCCGCCCAGGCGTTGGTGCTGATCACCCTGCAAGAGGCCCCGCGGACCGGGCTGCGGACTTCCGAAATTCGGGCGATGGCGGCGGTGACGGAAGCGACCGTGAAATCTTTGGTCACTGCCGGACTACTGGAAGTAGCGAGCGAAGATTCCGACGCGACAGCCCCGCCACCCATGCCGAATGTGGCCCAGGGATTGGCGATTGCCGCCCTGGAAGACGCGGTGAAGTTTCGGCAGCCGCAGGGATTCTTACTGTTCGGTGTCACCGGCAGCGGCAAAACGGAAGTGTTTTTGCGGGCCGCCGCCGAGGCCCTGCGGCAAGGTCGCCGGGTGCTGTATCTGGTGCCAGAAATCACTCTTGCCGTGCAGGCGATCTCGCAACTGCGACGCCGATTTGGCGCGACAGTTTCGGTTTTGCACTCGGAAATGTCCGCCGGCGAGCGACTGACGGCCTGGTCTGACATTCGCGACGGACGCACCGCCATCGTTTTGGGGCCGCGTTCGGCCGTGTTCGCCCCGATTGATGATTTGGGACTGATCATCGTGGATGAAGAGCACGAACAAACCTACAAGCAGGACAACGTGCCCCGGTACCACGCCCGCGAAGTGGCAAAGTTTCTGAGTGATCGGCACCAGTGTCCCTACGTTTTGGGGAGTGCCACGCCGAGTGTGGAGAGCTATTACCGGGCCGAAATCGAGGAACTGAGTCTGCTCAGCCTGCCGCGTCGCGCCGCCGAAGCACAGTTACCGACCGTCCAGATTTGCGATTTGGGAGAGGGCTACCGGGCGGGATCGGCGCAGATGTTCGTGCCGGACCTCGCCGACGCCCTGCAAGGCGCATTGGATCGTCAAGAGCAGGCCATCCTGTTTTTAAACCGTCGTGCCTACGCGCCGTTCCTAATGTGCCGCGACTGCGGTCACCAGTGGATGTGCCCGCATTGCAGCGTGTCGCTTAGCTTTCACCGCGGGATCAAACGGTTGAAATGCCACCAGTGCGGGTATCAAGAGTCGCCCCCGGAAAGTTGCCCCGCCTGCTCGCACACCCGAATTGCTCCGTTCGGCATCGGGACCGAAAAGGTGGAAGAAGCCCTACGAGAGCAGTTTCCCACCGCCCGGGTGGCCCGATTGGACCGCGATGTTGTGCAACGCAAGGGCGCGTTAGAAGAGATCCTTTCCGGATTTCGCGCGAGGGAACTTGACTTTCTCGTCGGCACCCAGATGGTAGCGAAAGGACTGGACTTTCCCTGGGTGACCGTAGTCGGCGTCATCGCCGCCGATGTCTCGCTGAACTTGCCCGACTTTCGTGCGTCCGAGAGGACGTTTCAGCTATTAAGCCAAGTTTCGGGCCGGGCCGGACGCTCGACCCGACCGGGCAACGTTTTCATCCAAACCTTCAATCCCGAGCACTCTTCGGTGGTGTTTGCCAAAGAGCACAACTACGTGGGCTTCTATGATTGGATCCGATCCGAGCGCGATGCCGCGCAGTATCCGCCCTACTGCCGGTTGATCAATATCACCGTGGCGGGCGCGAACCGTCCCCAGGTGACCGCCGCAACGGCGGATCTGGCCCAGCGACTCACCGCGGAAGCCGTCGACTACATCGGTCCCGCCGATTGTGTTTTGGAGCGTCTTCAGGAAAAGTGGCGTCGCCACCTGATCATTAAGCTGCCGACCGACGCCAGTTTGGGCCGCGTCAAGATCGCCCTTAACGGCTACGAACCGGCGGGCGTAAACGTGACCGTGGACGTGGACCCATACTCTTTGATGTGATGAAGCCGAAGGTCTACGTGATGTGGTTCCGCAACGACCTGCGACTGCATGACAACTTGGCTCTTGCCCTAGCCACAAAACGTGGGCCAGTAATCGGTCTCTACTGCTGGGAGCCCCGGTTCGACGGCGAGACCGATTTTGAGTTTCCCGCCGTGGGCGCGTTTCGGCGACGATTTATAGTCGAATCCGTGGCCGATCTCCGGGGGCAACTGGCGGCGGAAGGCGTGCCCCTGTACTTACGCGAGGCGGAGCCGGCGGACGCAATCGACGAACTTTCCGAGGAGTACGACATTCAAGCGATTTATGCCCAAACCGAAGTGGGTCCGGATGAGACGGCGGCTCTGGGAAAGGTTCAGCAACTCGAAATTCCGGTGCGACTCAGCGACGGCTGGACCATGGTCCACCCCGAAGACCTACCCTATCCGCTCAAGCATCTCCCGATCCTTTTCACCAACTTCCAAAAGGATATTGAGCGGAAGATGGTGATTCGGCGGCTGAAGCCCCGCCCCGATTTTCTGCCAGTTCCCACGCTTTTGGATCTGGGAGAGCTGCCAGAGTTGCCGCCGGAACGGTCATCGTTTCCGGGCGGCGAGACGGCAGGGTTGGCCCGTATTCAGCACTACCTGTGGGATTCGGGACGGGTACTAACCTACAAGGCCACCCGTAACGAGATGCTAGACCCCGAGTCCGGCACGCGTTTCTCTGCGTACCTAGCCCATGGCTGCATATCTCCGCGGCAGATTTTCCACGAGATCCAGAAGATTGAGCCCGCCAGCGAGAGCGCGTACTGGGTGATTTACGAGCTTCTGTGGCGCGACTTCTTCCACTTCAATTTTCGGCGTTACGGTCGGAAGATGTTCAAAATTGGCGGGATCAAAGGCTCCACCCAATTTTGGAACCAAGACCGGGAGCAGTTTGAAAAATGGTCCACCGGAACGCTGGGGGTTCCCCTGGTGGATGCGGCGATGCGCGAGCTGCGCGCCACCGGCTACCAGAGCAACCGCGCCCGCCAAATCACGGCCAGTTACTGGGCGAAGGACTTGCAGCAAGACTGGCGGATCGGCGCGGAATGGTTCCAATCGCTGCTCGTCGATTACGATCCCCACTCCAACTGGGGCAACTGGCAATACGTAGCCGGAGTCGGAAATGACGCCCGCAGCGATCGCCGGTTTAACTTAACGATTCAGGCTGAAAAATACGACCCCAACGGAGAATTCGTAGCCCGCTGGCTTGGCGAATAATTCGCGATTACTGACCCTTTGTGGACCAAGCGGGTCTCCCGCGCCCGGCAGAGGTAACTTCACGGTTGGTCAAGAAAATGAAGATGGACGACCTAGAATTCGGCCAGCAACGCCTTTACCGGAACACTTTGCCCCATTTGGAAAATGGCGGACGCAGCTACTTCATAACCGTCAAGGCCGCGCGAATTCTGAGTGAAATCGAACGATCCTGTCTAGTGGAGATCTTTCGGCAACGGGCTGAGAATCGGATTTTTGATCTCTTCGTTGGCATAGTCATGCCGGATCATGGTCGCGTAGTGATCCGGCCCCGGCCGAATGAAGACGGAAAACATCGGTCTATTGACTCCATTGTTAAATCATGGAAAAGCCTCTTCGCCCGGAAGACGGGACAGAAACAGGTCTTTCAAACCGAGCAGTACGATCGCGTGATTCGCCATGCCGAATGGGCG
>Ga0114972_10004774_pt1 | contig 10063 bp, 9 predicted proteins | sample M_140807_EF_Meta_FD_87354 | JGI IMG/M metagenome (GOLD analysis project Ga0114972, IMG submission 87354) | Freshwater microbial communities from Lake Montjoie, Canada to study carbon cycling - M_140807_EF_MetaG | ecosystem: Environmental > Aquatic > Freshwater > Lake | place: Lake Montjoie... | reverse complement strand
CCAGTTGCCCTTACCGCACTTGCCGCCGCTGCAAAGAACGAATTCCTGATCGATTTCCGTTAGATCGGCGATCGGATCCATGTCGATCCCTTCCTCGCTGCGCTCCAGGTCCAGAGCTTCCTGGACGTTGGTGGCGCCCGTGCGGTAAACAACAGTGCCGGGCGGAACCAGTGCCACAAACGGTTTGCCGCTTTTCCCCGATTTCCTCACCCCGGCACCCGCCACGCCATTTTCGGCGTGCATCTTGGGGTCGTAGTGAAACTGGCGCAGGTTGTCGGTGTGCGGCGACACCCGCAGGATCACGTCGCCGCCACGACCGCCGTCGCCGCCGTCGGGACCACCTCTGGGCACGTATTTTTCCCGCCGGAAACTCACGGCACCATGGCCGCCGTCGCCTGCTTTTGCAAATATCCGGATGTGATCGATAAACATAATGTCCCGCTGCGGGATGGCAAGTGTATCACCGCGATCCGCCGCGCGTCAATCAAAGGATTTCAGGTCTCGTTTTCCGTCTCGCGACCCTGGCCTGCCGAAATAGGTTCTGGCTGTCATTTCCTGCTTTTCATCGTCGCCATCTTATCCATATTGGCGCCACGGTGCATGGATGATCGATACGAAATTCGTGGAAAAATTGGTCAAGGCGGCGTAGGAGCCGTCTATCGCGCCTATGACAAAAACCTGAATCGGGAAGTGGCGGTCAAACGGATCCTGCCCGAGGGCGGCGCTGATTTGGAAAAGGAGGCCACCCGGCAACTGACCAAGGAGGCGGGCGCGCTCGCAGTCTTGCAGCACCCGCACATCGTGACCATTTACGACGTCGGCATCGACGAAGATGGTCCCTTCGTGGTGATGGAACTGCTGCAGGGAAAAACGATCGACGAAGTGGTCGGAAAAGCCAGTTTCACCTGGCAGGATTTTCGCGAGTTCGCCCAGCAAACCCAGGAGGCCCTGATCGCGGCGCAGGACATGAACCTGCTGCATCGCGACCTCAAACCCGCCAACGTCATGCTGACCTGGCTGCCGTCGGGGAAATTCCATGTAAAGATTGTCGACTTCGGCCTCGCCAAGTTCAGCTCCAAACCTTCGCAGCAAACCATCGATCAAAAGGACGCGATTTTCGGTTCGATCTATTTCATGTCGCCCGAGCAGTTCGAGCGCACCGAGTTGGACATGCGGACCGACATGTATTCGATCGGTTGCCTGTATTACTTCGCCCTCACCGGCGTTCATCCCTTTCATGGCGAGACCGGTCCGCAGGTGATGGCCGCCCACCTCGAACACCGGGTTTTTCCGCTACACGAAATCCGCCCCGACCTGCCACGCTGGGTTACCGACTGGGTGATGTGGCACATCAACCGGCTGGCGGACCATCGGCCGCAAAACGCCCGCGAATCGCTCGCCCACTTCATTCAGAGCGATCAAATCACGCTGATGAACGCCTATCGGAGCGAGGCACCCGCTGCCAACCCGGCGATTGCGGCATTGATCAAAACCGCGCCCCAGCCGATCATTCCGCCGGATAACTTCGGCCGGCCAAGTTTACACACCGACGCGCTGTCCCACATGCCTCATGCCGGCGGGTTTGCGGCAGTTTCGGACACCCCGGCACCCGCAGCGATTGTAAAACCAGCGGTCGCGCCGACACCCCTGCCCGCAACACCCGAAACCACTACCCCTGAGCTCGCCGTCGTACTCAAAACCGCCGAACCGATCATACGGGAAATTGTGGAACCAACCGCGGTGGAATCGCCGGCGATTGCCCCCGCGAGAGTGCAAGAAGTCGTGGCATCAGCCAAAACACCACCCGTGGCCGGCGCTTCGTTCCGTCCGACAGCGATCCCGACAGCACAACCTGCAGGCCACGCAATCGCGCACCCGCTGCACGCCACGACCACCGGACCTCGATCCATCGTCGCACCGCGACCAGTTGCCACCGCGAGTTATTCGCCCGGTGCTCCGCAGACCGTTGCATTGCAAAGCTCGCCAGCGATGCAAACCCGGCCGCTTGTTTACCATCCCGGCGGCCCTCCCGGTGAGATGCCTCCGGCACCGGAAAAGAAAAAACGCGGCACTGCCGCCCAGGTGGGGATTTCCGCTGTGATCGCTCTCGCCCTGATCGCCCTTGCGGTTCTGGTGTTGAGCAAATGCACACCGATGATCGATTCGTTTCCCTCCCTCTACAATGGCGATCCTCACCGCTTGCTCAAGTAACCGAACGCCAGAAGCCTTGACAATTCTTGAAACTACGGCACTTTCACAGCCCATACCCATTCTTTCATGCACGAAGAAATCACACTCAGGCGCGATGTCGACGCCATCCAGATTCCCAGCGGCGACAGCTTGACCCTGCCGATCGGCACGGTTGTTTACATCACCCAGCGCCTCGGCGGCACTTTCACCGTGGCCACCTCTGCGGGTCTCGCCCGGATTTCCGCGAAGGACAATGACGCTCTTGGCATCGATCCCGAGGTCGAACAACAAAAACAGGAGGAAATCAAACGCCTGCAGGACGCGCCACTCGAAGAACAGGTGTGGGCGCAGCTCAAAGGCGTTTACGATCCGGAAATCCCCGTCGACATCGTCAACCTCGGACTGGTCTACGACTGCTCTTTGGAAAAACATGACGACAAAACCGTGGCGCTGGTGAAAATGACTCTCACCGCCCCGGGATGTGGCATGGGTCCGGTGATCGCGGCCGACGCGCAGGCGCGGATCATGACACTTCCGGGGGTCGATGAAGCACGCGTGGAACTCGTGTGGGATCCCGCCTGGAATCAGGACATGATCTCGGAAGAGGGACGGATGAAACTCGGCATGGTCTAACAGAATGAACACCGGCACGATCACCAAGGCAATCCTGCGCATCCAGCCGCTGCTGCTCGGCCTGGCCCTCAGCGCTTGTTTCAAGAACGAAGGCGACGACGTCAAAGTGGCTGCCGAGGCTTCGCGTCCCCGCAGCATGAATGATCGCTTCAACTCCAGAGGAAAGGAAGGTTATTTCCAGGACTCCGAAGGCAATTGGAAAATCAACAACAACAAACGCAGTTCTTTTGAGACAGCGGGCGAGGCATCGATGGCAAAACGCGAATATCACGCCGGCACCTACAATGCCGGCTCGGTGCAAAAAAAATCCTGGTGGGGCGACACCACCCATGAAAAACCCGCCTATCAGGGCAACACCGATGCCAGCCGTTTTCTGACCCGTGCGCCCGATGCCGGGAAAAGCGCGCGCGAAAGTGGCACCACTTCGCTATTTTCCCACAAGGCGATGGAGAAAAAACAGATCGACGGCAAACTAGCCAACGAGCAATCGCGAGGAGACATCGGCACGTCCAGCGATGCCGAGACCGATATCAGACGCGATGTATTCCCGGAGCCTGCGATCACGGACTGGCGTCAACAGCGGGCCATGGACATCAAGGATACCAAGTCGATCCTGGGGCGCTGAGCGGCTTCCGTTGGGCTCAGGATTTCGGCATCAGATCGATGCCGAACTTCCGCAGGAGCATGACCGTGAGCCAGAACAACAGCACCGTCATCGCGCAATTGGCAAGCAAAGCCGGCCAGAAGGACCAGCCCTGGCGGAGCAGCCAGGGAAATACGAGAAACATCGGCAGGGTGGGCAGGACAAACCAGAACGTGCCCTCGGCGTGATTGGCGATGCGAGTGCTGCTCTGCCCCTGACCGTTCATCCAGATCATCGCGATCAACGAAGTGAAAGGCAGGGCGATCAACAAGGCCGACACCCGGTCGTTCACCAACTGGATCTTGTTGACGATCACGATCAACAGCGCGGTGACAAGGACCTTCACCACATCGAGCGCGGTGAAGCTGAGAATCTGCTGCCAGGGGATCTTGCTCATGTGTGGGAGTCACGATAGTGATTTGCACGACCTGGGCAAGCTCATTCAAGCGGGATGAAAATACACGACCGCCTGAGCGCATCTGACACCATGGTTCATGGAAATTTCACGCATTCTTCATCTTTAGTTCACAGATATCAACGACGATGGGGCTTGTGAAACCAACTCAACGATTCAATCGTCGGAACATCCTTCGACTCATGGTAGCCGGAGCGGCAGGATCGGTCGCAAATGGATTTTGGATCGAACCCGATCGTCTGTCGATCACCCGTCAGGATGTTTCGTGTAAAAAACTGCCACCCGGACTCGATGGCATGCGGATCGGCCTGATCGCGGATCTTCACTACCGCCCCGACGAGGATGCAGGGCTGCTTGAAAAAGTCGTCGCCCGGATCCAACAGGAAAAACCCGACATCATCGCGCTCGCCGGTGACTACATCAGCGCGGACCCCGGAGTCATCAGCCCGATGCTCGCATGCCTTGGCAACATGAATGCCACGCACGGAATTTTCGCTGTCATGGGAAACCACGATGGCTGGGCCGGAAACGCGGCAATCTTCAGACAACAGTTTGAGAAAGCTGGCATCTCCTTTCTGATCAACCAGCATAGTGTTTTATCGATTCGCGGTGAATCATTGGCCGTTGCGGGAACGGATTTCGTCTGGCTCGGCAGGCCGGATCCCGTGAAAACGATGAGGGGAATACCAAAGAACACTCCATTCTCGCGCTGGTTCACGAACCGGATTACTTCGACACGATGTGCGCGGCACGCGAAGTAACCTTGCAACTCTCCGGCCACACTCACGGCGGCCAATGTCGGGTTCCGCTGTTGGACGTGGCGCCGAAAACCGTGAAGCACGGCAGAAAATATGTCTATGGAAATTTCTCCAACGAAGACTCCCGATTATTCGTCACCCGCGGCGTTGGCACGAGCGGTCCACGGGTGAGATTTGCCTGTCCGCCGGAGCTGGCAATCCTCACGTTGCGGGCATCGTCATGACCAATTGCTCTCATGATGTTTCATGATTAGCTCATTGAAGCATTGGTGTCGTTTTGCAATCCCGGACTCTGTTCCTTCCGGGGGCGTTTGTTCGTGAGATATCAAATCGCCACGCCTCCTGGCGCAGGGCATTTCAAACGAGATGAAAGTCCGCGACAGCCAGGGCCACGCCATTGGCGCGTAGTTCGAGACGATGCAAACCACGGTGGTAGACGCGGGTTGTGATCGGCCGGAATGATTGGCAGCGCTCGGCGCTATGCACCGCAGCGGCGGGCAGGATGAATTCCTTCCACAAAAACGTTTTGGGTGCCAGTTTTCCGTTCGCCTTTTGATAATGCACGATCAGATCGAGCCGGATTTTCTGATCGCGCTTGTCCGTCGAACGCAGCTGCAGAGAGAAGCGCAAATCGCCGTGAAACGGCACCTGGGGAGAGAGGATTTCCAATGAGACATCCGCCAGCTTCGGAGCACTGATGCCGTGCAGTTTCAAAGCCTTCTCGTGGCCTTGCTTGAGCAGGTTGCGCATCGCGTGGCGAAGCAGCCTGACCCGCTCGGGCGGGGCGTTTTTGTGCCAGCTTGCAGCGAGATCAAGAATCATCTGCGGATGATCCTTCGCGATGTCGTTCAAATGATTCGCAACCGAGCGACGCACATACTCGGATGGGTCGTCACGCAATGCCTCTAACAAAGGCAGGGTCAGTTGCGGATCCGCAATCACCTGCGGCAACTGCATCGCCCAGGGCAGCCGCGGGCGGGAGCCTTCGGACACCAACCGGCGGACGTGATGATTGTCGTGCGATGTCCAATCCATCAATGTCGCCAGCGTTTTTTCCGGATCGGCGAGGATCATGTGGCGTAGGGCGAACTCCGCCGTGAAGCGCATCGTCAGTTGCTGAAAAAGATCCATCGCCAGCGGAAAGTGCCCCTGCCCTCTTTGCCCCGTGTATTCCGCGAGTGGCATGATCAACCAGCCCTGGATGCCCTCCGGTGTTGTCCCTTCACCATGGGAATTGGCATCGCACGAGGGATGCAGGGAAGCGAGGATCAATGCCGCGGCTTTTTCAAAGGAAGGCGGCAGGCATTCCTCCAGCGCCTGACAGATCTGCGCGGACCGTTGTTTCAGTTCGAGAGCCTCCAGATCACGACAGGCGAGTCGGGTGAATTTTTTCGCGGGGAACTCCGCGCTGCGAGCAGCCAACACCCGACCCATCATCGCTATCGCATCCCGATTGAACACATTTTTAAACGGCTCCATGCAAACGAAAAATGCCACTGACCGCGCAGACCGTCAATCACCCTCGCCAAATAAGCCGTGGATTTCCTGCCATCTCAAGGTATGCTCGGCCTCTGTCCTCGATGCGACGACAGCACAACGATTCATCCGCATGCGCGACTTCCTTCCTCATGATCGACCCGCCCTGGTTCTGGCGCCAATGCAGAGCGTCACGGACCTCCCGTTCATGCGGGTTTGCGCTCGACGCGGCGGGCCCGATTGGTTTGTCACCGAGTTCTTTCGCGTGCATCACGCGTTCCGGCCCGACCGCTACATTCTCCGCTCGATCGATGAAAACAGCACCGGACGACCGGTCTTTGCGCAGATCATCGGTTCCGAACCGGCGCACATGGTCGATGCGGTCCGGCAACTGCAAAACCATCCGATCGCCGGAATCGATCTCAATCTCGGCTGCCCGAGCCCGACGGTTTGCGGAAAAAGCGCGGGCGGCGGATTGCTGCGACAACCACAGGAAGTTGACAGGATGATCGGGGCCCTTCGCGATGCGATCCCGGGGCGCTTCACTGTCAAAACCCGCGTCGGTTATCATCACGAGGACGAATTTTCCGCCCTGCTCGAAATTTTCCGCAAGCATGCGATCGATGGCCTGACCATTCACGGTCGAACGGTGGCCGACCGCTATCAAACACCCGTCCGACCCCACTGCGTGCGTCGCGCGGTCGAGACACTTCCCTGTCCGGTTGTCGCGAATGGCAACGTCGTGAATGCGCAGTCCGGCAAAAACTACCAGACCATGACCAACGCACACGGACTGATGATCGGTCGCGGCGCGATCCGCAATCCATGGATTTTCGACCAACTCCGCTCGCTCTATGCGGGCATCGCATCGAAGCGGCCCACGGCGCGCGACCTGCTGGAATACATCGAAGACCTCTACCATGAACTGGCGCGGGAGAGCAAAACCTACGACGAGAAAAACCACATCCAGCGGATGAAAAAAACCATGCTGTATATCGTGCAGGGAATGGGCGATGTGTTTGAAGAGGCGATTCGACGGATGCAGCGGGAAGATGAGTTTTTCGCCATCTGCCGCGCCGAACTGGATCACGACGGACTGGTGCCCGACCTGCCGCCGGAAAAATCAAAACTTTTCTGCGGCTTCAACGAGTTGTTGCACAGCGACCTGCTCGCAGGGGGTTCCGTACAAAGTGAATCCCGATGACTTCTCGATCCGGAGGTCCAGCATGCTGCCGCTGAAGCGCTCGACGTCGCCATCGAAAATCACGATGCGGTTTTGCGTGGTGCGCCCTGACAACCGCGTTTCATTGTGGCGCGAATTTCCCTCGCAAAGGATCCGCTGGGTTGTACCGACCAAGGCGTCGTTCTGGGCAATCGCGATCTGATTGACGAGCTTGAGCAGCGTTTGATTGCGCTGTTCCTTGACGGACTCTTCGATCTGTCCCTCCATTTCCGCGGCGGGTGTGTCGCGTCGTTTTGAATAGCGGAACACGAAGGCATTTGCGAATTGCACCCGTTTCACCGCGTCCATCGATGCCTGAAAATCCTCCTCGGTTTCGGTGGGAAAGCCGACGATGATATCGGTGGTGATCGACAAATCAGGCCGCGCGGCTTTCATCTTGTCGCAAATTTCCATGAATTTCTCCTGCTTGTAAGGCCGCCGCATGAGTTTCAAAATCCGGTCCGAGCCGCTCTGCATCGGGAAATGAATGTGCGAGCACAATTTCGGCAGGTAGCCGAAAGCGGCGATCAGGTCGTCGCGATAGCCGATCGGATGAGGCGAGATGAAACGGATCCGTTCGATGCCGGGCACCTCGTGGATGCTTTCCAACAGCTGCACGAACGGCGACTTGCCATCGACGTGAAGGAACTCGGTGCGGCCATACAAATTGACGATCTGTCCCAGCAAAGTGACTTCGCGAACACCCTTGTCGGCGAGCCGCGTGACTTCATCGACGATCTCGACGATTGGTCGGCTGCGCTCGCGCCCCCGGGTGTCCGGGACGATGCAAAACGTACAGCGCATGTTGCAACCCTGCATGATCGAAACAAAAGCACTGACCTGGCGGTCTTTCGTCAGATGATCGCGGATGGTGTTTTGCGAACCGGATTCCTCCTCCACGTCGCAAACGTTTTCCCCTTTCATCGCCAGTGCCGGGTCGTCCATCCGCGCCTCCAAACGACGGCGCAGGATGGCATCGACGTATTCAAAAACCTTGTGGTATTTTTGCGTGCCAACAACGACATCGAGGTGAGGGATGGTGCCGAACAACTCGCTGCCGCGCGACTGAGCCATACAGCCCATGAAGCCGTAAACCACATGGGGTTTCGCGTCGCGATGGGCGCCCATCAACCGCATTTTCCCCAGTGCCTTTTGTTCCGCCTGATCGCGCACCGAGCAAGTGTTGACCAGGATCGCATCGGCCTCTTTTTCGTCAGCGGTTAGGGTATAGCCGCCCTCGGTGAACATCCGCGCCACCTGTTCGGTATCGCGGTCGTTCATCTGGCAACCATAGGTTTTGAAAAAGACTTTCGGCATCCGGGAAATTTCAGAGCGATTGTTCCAACATCAACAGCAGCGGTTTTTCCGCCCGAGCGCGGATCGACTCCGGCAGTTCAACCCGGGGACTGAGGTCGCGCAGACAGTCGTGCAGTTTCTGCAATGTGTTCATCTTCATGTAGCGGCAATCCGCGCAGGCACAGCGGTCGGTGGGGCCGGGGATCAGGTTTTTCTCCGGGCATTCGCGACGCAGGCGGTGCAGCATGCCGCTCTCGGTGACCACGATGATGTCGTTGACGGGTGCATTGCGGCAGTAGCTCACCATTTTTTCGGTCGAGCAAACCTCATCGGCCAGCAGTCGCACGGCCTGCGTGCATTCAGGATGGGCGACGACGAGAGCATGCGGGTATTGTTCCTTGATCTTGCGAATCGACTCGCGGGTGAACTCGACGTGAACGTAACACGAGCCCTTCCACAAATCCATTTTCCGACCGGTCTGCTCCATCACCCAGGCGCCGAGATTCTCATCGGGCACAAACAAGATGGGCCGGTCTGCCGGGGCCTTGTTGACGATCTTCACAGCATTGCCCGAGGTGCAAATCACATCGCACAGGGATTTGACGTGAGCCGAGCAGTTGATGTAGGCGATGACGTAGTAATTTTTGTGGGCGTTCTGTTGCAAAAACGCCTCCAACTGCGGGCCGGGGCAGGATTGCTCCAACGAGCAACCGGCGTCCTTGTCGGGGAGCACGACAATCTTGCCCGGGTTGACGATCTTCGCGGTCTCGGCCATGAAATGCACGCCACAGAATACGATGACATCCGCTGCGGTGTCGCGGGCCCGATAAGCGAGACCCAGGGAATCGCCGACGTAATCGGCCACGTCTTGGATGTCCCCGGTCTGGTAGTTGTGAGCCAAAATCACGGCGTTGCGCGTTTTTTTCAAACGCTGGATTTCACTGGCGAGATCGATGGATGCAATGGGCATGGATGGAGTGCGGTTGATCTAACAGGAAAAGCGGCGGACGAGCAGCGATGCGTTGTGTCCGCCGAAACCGAAGCTGTTGCTGAGCGCGACGTCGACCTTCGCCTCGCGGGCCGTGTGGGGGACGTAATCGAGATCGCACTCGGGGTCCGCCTGATCGAGATTGATGGTCGGCGGCACGATGTTTTCCTTCATCGCCATCAGGCACGCGGCGATTTCCACGCCACCGGCGGCACCGAGGAGATGGCCGGTCATCGACTTGGTCGAACTGACCAGCAGGCCGTTTTTCGCGTGTCCGCCAAAGGTTTTTTTGATCGCCTTGGTTTCGCAAATGTCGCCAAGGCCGGTCGAGGTGCCGTGGGCGTTTACGTAATCGACCTGCTCGGCGTTGATGCCGCCATGATGCAGCGCCATGTCCATGCAGCGGGACGCACCCAGTCCCTCGGGGTGGGGCGATGTCATG
>Ga0114972_10004771_pt1 | contig 10066 bp, 9 predicted proteins | sample M_140807_EF_Meta_FD_87354 | JGI IMG/M metagenome (GOLD analysis project Ga0114972, IMG submission 87354) | Freshwater microbial communities from Lake Montjoie, Canada to study carbon cycling - M_140807_EF_MetaG | ecosystem: Environmental > Aquatic > Freshwater > Lake | place: Lake Montjoie... | reverse complement strand
TGGCGCTCTTCATCATCGATAACGTGTTGTTCACCTTCAACAACGCCTTCACCACCTATCTTCACCGCATCGTCCGTCCGGGAGAGCTAACCCCTTGCATCAGCATGGGCATCACGTTCAGCCATGTCGCCGCCGTCACGGTGCCCATCGGCGGGGCCTATCTCTGGAAGATGTCCGGCAACTACCAATTGCCATTTTGGGTGGGGGTCGCGCTAGCCATTGTCAGCCTCATCGCGACCCGCTTTATCCCCGCCCGTCAATCACAAGACGCGGCGACAGCCTAACGAACCTTCGGACCGCGGGTAAAGTAGTAATACTTCTTCCCGCCCTTCCACTTGGTGTGGCGGTTATATCGGTAGCCGTTGCGAACAAAGTGATCGCGACTGAAGTAAGCCGCCCGCGTTCTCTCCAACTTCGATTGGCTCTTCCTATCCTGTTCGTACCGCCAAGACGAGTATAGGGCACCCGCTGCTCCGGCAAACACGAGCCGGTTATCGTGCTGGAGCAAGCCCAGGAGACCGACCGCGCCCGAGCCGATGGCAATGTTGCGCCATTCGTTCTTCTTGTTTTGGCGGTTATCAAGAATCTTCTGGAGGTCACTCAAATTCTGTGCCGGAGCGAAACTGGGAGCCAGCGTAGACCCGAAAATTACGCCCGCTAGGGCGATGGAATGCGTCGAGATATTCATGGTTCCTCAAAGAGAGGTCGCGACCGTAAAATGCAGATCCAGCCGCTTCCTCTTGTTCTCTAAGACCCGCCGTAGCTTCCAACCCGCCGACCATTCCCGGGGGCACGGGACTAATTCCGAAATTCAGTAAAATTGTGCATGCTGAAGCAATAAAGCCCTCGCCCCCAGGGGAGAGGGTCGGCGGTTATTGTCCGCCAGGGTGAGGGATACGCCACGCCAACGCTGAGGCGTAACCGACCCCTCATCCCTCTCCCTTCTCCCAATGGGAGAAGGGAGCCGGCTAGACCTTCAAAGACCGCCAAGCCCCGCGCTTCCAAGCGATGACACTCAATACGCCCTGCACCATCTGGGTAAACGACATGGCGATCCAGGCCCCCGCCGCGCCCAGGCCGCCTCCGAGGGGTAAGTGCCAGTCCAAGATCGGATACCCGGTCGGCAACAGCAGCAAAAACGCCATCGGAACCCGCATCCCCCAAAGAGCGGCGATCGCAATTCGCATCGGCCGCACGGTATCTCCGGCCCCTTGTAGCGCGCCGATCATCACCATGGAATACGCAAAGAAAACCTCCGTCACGCAAAGCCAACGGAGCAGCGAGACCGCTTCCGTAATCACGGCTGGCTTGCCGGGCAGCAAGAGATTCGCAATCCAAGGTGCGGCCCAAAATATTGGTCCCGCTAGGGCCAGCGTCACCAATCCTGCCCAATGGGAGGCACTCCACCCTATGCGATAAGCCCGGTCAGGATCGTTCGCCCCCAGTGATTGCCCGACCAAAGCCCCGGCGGCCACTGACAATCCGAACGACGGCATGAACATGACTGATTCAATGGCAAAGCCAATTCCCATGGCCGCAATCGCCGCCTCGCCATTCGGTGCCAGCTTTAGCGCCAAGGTGAACGCCGTTAACGACAAGACGCGTAATGCCGCCATCGCGCCGGCTGGTACGGCAATCCGCAAGATACGGATCATCCAATCCTTTTGCGGCAATCGCAGGTGGTGCACCGGTCCCAGCGCCGTCCTTGCCACGTAGGGGACATAGATCAAAGCCGAGATCCAAGCGCTGACGCTGAGGGCAATGCCCGCGCCAACCAGCCCCAGCCGCGGCACCAGCACCGTATTCAGCGCGATGTGGCAAAAGATCTGGAGGCTCGAGATCACCATCGGGCTCTTGGTATCCCCGGTCGCCCGCAACGCTCCCGCCAGGCATTGAATCATGCAAATCGCCGGCAGGCCGAACGCGTATGCCGTGCAGAAGTAAGCCATCTGATGCGTCGCTTCCACTGCCTTGTCCGGCAAGATGAAGATCGCCACCGGATAGCTAACGGCGGCGGTGATTCCCGCCAGCACGATCCCAGCAAACACGCTTAGTCTAAAGCCCTGGCGGCTCGCTCGCCGCACTTCGGTTCGGTTTCGCGCCCCAAATGCGCGGCTGGCAATCGCCGTTACGCCGGTTCCTAATGCCACGGCTAAGGAGAACATCATGAACATCACCGTCGTCGCGGCCCCGTGCGCCGTTAGCGCCGCTTCGTTCAAGTGACCGATGTAGAATCGGTCGAGCAGTGTGTTCACTACCTGCAGCGAGTTCAAGGCCACCGCTGGCCAAGCCAAAGTCCAAACCACCCGCGAGATGTTTTCGCCGGCAAAAGGCGGCGGGCCCGCCGGCCCTAAGGCTGTTTCGGCGGAGGAATCTTCATCGGGATCTACCACCACCATACGGTAGAGGGTACCAGTCCCAAAACCAGGGAAGGATTATGAACCGGTCAACAGCGACACTTCGCCTTGAGAATCCGTTCCGCCATCGGTCCGAACTTTGGCCCGCAAAATGTACCGAACCCCGGGTTTCTTCACCGGCAAACTCAGCCGATAAATGTTGTCTTTGTCCACGCTACCGGTCTGCCCATCGTGCGGATCCACCGCCACGGTATTGCCGTCTGCCAGCAGCTCCACCTCATCAATATCCAGCCGGCACTCCCCGCCAATAAAGTTGAACACCACGCGAAAATCGCCTTCCTTCACCTTGTCGGTAACGTCAATGTCCCAGTTGGTCCAGGTCTCCTTAAACTGGTTTGAGGTCCACCGTGCAAACGGCGTCGACTCCTCCGGCCCTGGCTCCCGGAAATTGATCTTCATCGCCTTCAATCGCTGCAGATGCACGCCAAGGCGGGCTCGAAAATCGGGATAGTCCCGCGCATCCGAAGGGCTCCACAGCACCTCTGCCAGCGCACACCCGCGCGGCCACGTCATGTACTCCACATGTTCCGGCGCGCGAATGTACTCGGTCCAAATCTGGCCCTGGCCGCCCAAAATGCGACGCGCTTCTGTCGCCGTCAGCTCCGGCGGAATCGGTTCAAAAGCATAAACGGTTCGCAAAGGAAGGTATCCGCCGATTCCGATTGGTTCGGTCGCCCGATCTCTCGACTGATAGTAGTCAAAGTACGTGTAGCTGGTTGGTGCCATCACCACGTCGTGCCCAGCCTTGGCCGCCGCGATCCCGCCATCCATGCCGCGCCAGCTCATCACGGTCGCCCCCGGGGCAAGCCCGCCTTCCAAGATTTCGTCCCAACCAATCAAGCGGCGCCCGTGACGGTCTAGCCATCGGTCCATTTGCCGGATAAACCAGCTCTGCAACTCCGCTTCATTCTTCAGCCCGCGCTGCCGCATCAATGCCTGCGCCCGGGGGCTATTTTTCCAAGCTTCCTTTGGCACTTCGTCGCCACCGACGTGAATGAATTGCCCCGGGAACAAAGTGATCACCTCGGCCAGCACGTCCTGCAGAAAGCGAATCGTACTGTCGTCAACGTTGAAAATTTCGTTGAGAACGCCGTACTGCACCGCAACTTCAACCGGGTTGCCCGAGTTTCCGAGGGCCGGGTACGCGGCAATCGCCGCTTGAGCGTGACCCGGCATCTCGATCTCGGGCACCACGCGAATGAACCTCGCCTTGGCGTACTCGACAATCTCTCGGATGTCATCCTGAGTGTAGAAACCTTCGGAAGGAACCCCGGTGTACTCAGGTGGATCGAATCGCGTCATCGTATCTTTACGCTTCGATCCGATTTCGGTAAGTTTTGGATATTTCTTTATCTCAATCCGCCACCCCTGATCGTCCGTCAAATGCCAGTGAAAAACATTGAACTTATGAAATGCAAGTTGATCTAGGTACTTGAGAATGAATGGCTTCGGCTGAAAATTCCGCGCCACATCCAGATGAATGCCGCGCCAGGAAAAGCGGGGTTGGTCCTCGATCTCCACGCACGGGATGTCGGGAAAATCCTTGTGAATCATCTGCCGTAGCGTTTGAATCCCATAAAACACGCCGGCCGGACGAGCCGCGGTGATGTTGACTTCACTCGCTTTGACCGACAACCGATAACCCTCGTCTCCCAAAGTTTTAAGCGTTGGATCGATCTTCAAGCGGATTGGCGCTCCCGCACGGTTCGGCAAGAATGGCCGAATTGCCGCCGGTAAGTCTGGCTTTGGCAGCTCCGTTATTTGGCCCTCCACCACAATTTGGTTACCAATGGAGCAACCACCCGGCTGCGCAATCATGGAAACCGGCTTGGGAACAATCGAATCCATTACCGGCAGTCGCATCGCGGCCGGCGACGCTAGCATCATTGAGAGCGAAAAAACCATTCCCGGCATTTTGCACCATTTATCGGTTGGTTGCCGCCAACCGGCTAAAATAGTCTATGCCGCGCGTCCGAGTCATCGTAACCCTTAAGCCTTCATTACTCGACTCGGCGGGGCGAACGGTGGCGGATTCTCTGGCCAAGCTCGGCTACGCGGAGCTTTCTTCCGCCCGAATTGGCAAGGTTATCGACCTCGAAGTCAGTTCGTTCGACGAAGCGCGCGTTAAAGAGATGTGCGACAAACTTCTGGCAAACCCAGTCATCGAGGACTATCACATCGAGGGAGTGATCGAGTGAAGATCGCCGTCCTAAAATTTCCTGGTTCTAATTGCGATCAGGATGCCTTGCATTCGCTACGGGACGATCTCAACATCCAGGCCGAATACGTTTGGCAAGACGAAACCTCACTGATCGGATTTGACGGGGTGTTCCTGCCCGGTGGTTTTAGCTACGGCGATTACCTCCGGTGCGGGGCCATGGCCTCGCGCTCGCCGATCATGGAGGAAGTCCGACGATTTGCTAACGAGGGACGGCCCGTAATCGGTGCGTGCAACGGCTTCCAGGTGCTGTGCGAAGCCGAAATTCTGCCGGGTGCCCTGCTTAGAAACCTCCACGAAAAATTCATCTGCCAAGATGTTTTTCTCCGCGCCGAAACCCGCCGATCCCCCTGGACCGAAGGCGTTCAGGGCACGGTCCGTATTCCCATTGCCCACGGCGAAGGCCGATACGTGGCGAGTGACGACCTCCTTAAACGGCTGGAAGATAAGGATCAAATAGCGTTTCGCTACGTGAATGCGTCCGGTGAACAGAGCGAAGCTTCCAACGTTAACGGAAGCGTGGGCGCAATTGCGGGCGTACTAAATGAGAAAGGTAACGTATTGGGGTTGATGCCGCATCCGGAGCGGGCCACCCGCGCGAGGCTGGGATCAATTGACGGGCGAAGCATTTTGCGTGCTTTCACCCTGGTTGCGGCCTAAACCAAGTAATCGAAATGAAGAATTGGATCATTTTGGCAAGTGCCCTCACCGCTGGCTCCGCTTGGAGCCAGGATGGCAAGGTCGTGCTTGGCCGATTGGGCCAAACCACCGCCAATGCTCCCATCTATGCCGCTCCCAACGGCGCTGCCCGTGTCTACTATCGCGCCAAGCCGTACGAGTACATCTGCGTCAATTTTTCCCCGAATCCGAACTACCTCAAGGTGACCATGTCAAACGGAGCCCAGGGCTTCATCACGGCGCCTTCGGTGGCCATGTTGCCGTATCAGGTCACTCAACCCGCCGCAACTCGCGGTGTCCGAATGCTTGGAAACCAAACTTCCCGATCCGGGGCCGCCCGTTGGTCGCTCAAGTTTGTGGGCACCCCGTACAAGTGGGGTGGAAACGACATCAACAGCGGAATCGACTGTAGCGGATTCGTGAAGAAAGTCTACGGTGCCATCGGAATCAACCTGCCTCGCACCGCCGCCGAGCAGGCCCTCGTAGGTCAGCCAGTTCAAAACTTAGAAGATCTTGTCGCTGGAGATCGCCTGTATTTTTGGGAAACCAAACGCGGAAAAATCGGCCACACTGGCATCTATCTGGGTAATGGCTACTTCGTCCATTCCAGCGTTGGCCATCGCGGAGTTAATACAGATGTCCTAACGGAAAAGTGGCAGAAGATCCTCGTTGCCGCTCGCCGCTGATCCCTTACTTGGGAATCACGCCGCCGAGTTTCTGAATCTCCTGCCGAATGCCACTGATCGTGTTCTCGGCCGCCTGCAGGTTGTGATTTGCCACGTCGTACTGTTCCTGCAGATCTTTGAATCGTTTCTGCGCCGCCGCTAGTTTCTGGCGGATTTCCGCATCGGTCTTTGCGGCGTTCTGCGGCAGTTTCTTGGCCTCCGCCACCGCCGCATCCATCTTGGTGCGCACTTCCTTCAAGTCCAGAGCCGCGTCAAGTCGCGCAATCTGCTCCTCTACGTATGCCGATCGGAAATCGTCCATCGGCTGGCGCAATTTCACATTCGCCAATTCGCCTTGAACCTCCACCAATCGATTCTTGGCCTGCAATAGCGCAACTTCCGGGCTTGTTGCGCCAAGTTTCGCAGCTTCTTCCTGAGCGCGCAACCATGCCGACTTAGCAATCCTGGTAGCGCTCTTAACGGTCTCCTGCTTTGCCGTTTCGATTTTTGCCGAAACTTCCTGTTTCACTTCCGCCTCGGTTGGCAAATGGCAACCGGCCATCAAACCGCCTATCACGCCCATAGCCAGCACCCATAAACTGGGAAAGCTTGTATTCACTCACATATTATTCGTCAACGACGAACCATCGCAAGAAACCCAATGCGACTTTAGTCCGGCGACGCCAGCTAGCCTAGCCGTGGTAATCGCCGTGGATGATGACGTTTTCCACATTGCCGGGACTGTTCACCGGCCCGCCAAGTAGCGCGTGGCGAATATGGCCGGCCACCGTAACCTGCGCCCCCGGTAGCACCACCGAATCCTCGATGGATTCGCACGTTACCGAAGCCCCCTCGCCGATCACGACATCCGCGCCAACTTTGCCGTGCACGGTTCCTTCCAGGCGACTCTCGCCATTGATCAAAAACGCTGACTTCTCGAGGAAGCTATCCAGTGTGCCTGTATCAAACCAGGCCCCGTCGTACACGCCCGCCAAGACAGTCTCGCCACGGTCGACCAACATTTGAATCGCGTCGGTAATCTCGTACTCGCCGCGAGCGCTCGGCTTCAAGTCTGGCAATATCTCCCAAAGGGCTGGCCCAAAGAAGTACAAACCCGCCATAGCCAGGTTAGATTCCGGCTCTTTCGGCTTCTCCACCAGTTTCACAATGCGGTCGCCTTCCACATTAGCCACCCCAAACCGCGAGGGATCCGGCACTGGCTTTACGATATTCAGGTTTGCCGCCCCTGAATCGATAAACTTCTTGGCGTGCTCCACAAACCCGTCGCTATACATTGCGTCGCCAAGGTACAGCACGAAACTATCGCCCGCCACGAAATCCTTAGCAAACCCCACCGCATGGGCAAGGCCGTGCGGTTCTGTCTGCCGCACGTAACTCAGTTGCACTCCGTGATCCGCGCCGTCCCCCAGAGCCTGCTTCATCACCGTCTCATTCTCCCCCACCACAATACAGATCTCCGATATGCCCATTTCCAGCAATTTCTCGAACGCGTAGTGAAGGGTGGGGCGGTTGGCGATGGGTAGCAACGGCTTCGGAACAACGTGGGTGGCCGGATAAAGACGACTGCCTTTACCCGCGGCGAGGATGACTCCCTTCATTGCCGCCATTGTATCTGGTAGCGATTCAATTTCACTACCGGAATATGTACTCACAATGCTTCATTAATGAGATGTTGCCGGTAACCTCACCAAGTGAACCGAGCGAAATGGATTTTGCTCTTGGTGGCCAACGTAACCGGCATTGCGATGATTGCCGCAGGCTGCCGGGGAACCGCCGAAGTGGTGGTGCCGAAATACGTCTCTGCCGACCCCGTGTATCAACCTCGGGAAAGTTCGGGCAGCACGTTTGATGCCTACGCCGTGGCGGCCTTGGACGTCGAAGCAACTCGGTCCGCCTACCTGAAGGCCGCCACATTTAGCCCCGACCAGAGGCGAAAAGCCACTGCCCTGATTGCCCCGCAACTGGCGCGAGTGCGCGCCGCCACGGTGCGCCCGTGCGAATTTGATTTTCGCGCGCGCGAGCCGTTCGCACCGGTCCCATTCCTTGCCGGTTGGCGCCTCATCGGGCGTGCCCTCGCGTGGCAAACCGCCGCCGAAGCCCAAACTGGCAACTTCGAATCCGCCATCGATACGGCTCTGGCGGCCACCCGATTCGGATTCGATCTGACCCAAGGCGACGCGATGACCGCAAACTTGGGCTGCACCATCATTAACGATGCCCGTGAAGCGCTCCTACCGGCTCTGCCACAACTGAGTTCCGCTCAGTTATATCGCCTCGCCCAGGGGCTAAAGATTGCCGCGGCCCGCGGGCCAAATTTGGTTAACTGCGCCCGCTATGAGGCACGTCAAGCCCTGGTTGCCGCCCAGTTTTCTTACGACGCGGCCCGTCGCCAAGATCTGAAGGTGTTTCACGAGCGACTGGGCGCGCCGGGTGATAACATCGCACACCAATTGGAGGCTTTCGGGAGCAATGGCCCCGCCCTGGCGGCGTTCATGGATAAGTACGCGAGGGAAGCCCGCCTGATGGGCTCGATTTACACGAAAGCCGCCGCCGTTCCCGCGTCCAAGCGAGCCGAGCTGATGCCGAAACCTCGTCGTGAAAGGGGCCGCCCGTGGCGAATTCTGTCCCAAAATTTCATTGATACGCCGGCCCGGGTCCAGCCATCATTCGACCGCACGCTGGCCCGCACGCGCATGTGGGTGATAGCCTCCATGCTCGAACGCAGCCGTCGTAACGGCGAGCCGTTTCCCCTGGACCTTCGTAAGTTCTCCGAAGTCGTGCGCACCGATCCGTATTCGGGCGGTGACTTTGGCTACCAAAATAATGGTCTGGACTACAAGCTGTACGCCAACGGAGACAACCTGACCGACGACGCCGGTGATACTGACGAATCCGGGCTATCGCCCGACCTCACCCTCGAAAAGCTAGCCCCGTATCCGGTGTACTCATCTCCGCCTCCAGCAAGATCCAAAGCCTAAGCCAGAGCCCAACCAGAAACCTAGGCCGAAAGCGACGTCCGTAAATCGGTCAAAGCCGTCTGAGTAGCGCGTCGCTGAATATCTTCCCGGGTCCCCCGGAACCGGTGTTCCTGAACCCGCGTGCCATCGGCATCCGCCAGGGCAATGAGGATCAGACCTACCGGTTGGTCCCCCACATCGGCCGTCGGCCCCGCGTTACCCGTAATGGCAATCGCGACATCCGCTCCTAGCCGCGTGCGTGCCCCTTCGGCCATCGCCACTGCCGCCTCCTTGGATACGGGACCGTACTCACTTAGTAGCCCCAATGGAACCCCGAGTAAAGATTCTTTGGCCGGAATGGTGTAGGCAACCACTCCGCCATTGAAAACTTGACTGGCTCCCGGCACCGATGTAATCCGCGCCGCCAGCTGGCCTCCCGTGACACTCTCTGCCACCGCCACCGTCTTGCCTTGTCGCCGCAGTTCGTGAACCAGACTCTCTTCTAAATTGGTCTGGTCCGTGCCGTAAAGGTGCTTACCCAGAATGGCTTCAATCTCCGCGTGAACGGGATCAATCAACCGCTCCGCTTCCGCTTTCGTCCTGGCCCGAGCTGTCACGCGCAGGTGAACCTCGCCTGTGTGTGCATACGGTGCCACCGTAGGATTCTCGCCATCCATCAATGGCCGAATCATCTCTTCAACCATGCTTTCGCCAATCCCGATCACGCGTAGCACCCGGCTGTGGATCACTCCCCCGCCCAGGCGCTCCAAGTACTCCCGCACCGGACCGTACGCCATCGGATCAAATTCGCCCTTCGGTCCCGGCAGCGCGATCACCACCTTTCCGTTCTTTTCACACAGCAACCCCGGCGCCGTGCCGTTCGGATTAGCAATCATCCGACCGCTGGCGGGAACGTCTGCCTGCTTAGCATTGCTCTCGGCAAACTTGTAGCCTCTATCCGCAAACCAGCCGCGAAGCTCTGATTCATAAGCCTCGTTCCGGGTGAGTTCATCCCCCAGGGCGGCCGCGATGGCATCACGGGTCAAATCGTCCATGGTCGGCCCCAACCCGCCAATCGTTACCAAAATATCCGCCCGGCTCAAACTGCCT
>Ga0114972_10004767_pt1 | contig 10070 bp, 4 predicted proteins | sample M_140807_EF_Meta_FD_87354 | JGI IMG/M metagenome (GOLD analysis project Ga0114972, IMG submission 87354) | Freshwater microbial communities from Lake Montjoie, Canada to study carbon cycling - M_140807_EF_MetaG | ecosystem: Environmental > Aquatic > Freshwater > Lake | place: Lake Montjoie... | reverse complement strand
GCGGCGGCGGCCGTGGCATGCGCGTGGTCCGGCGGCCGGAGGACTTGGCGTCGCTTTTGGACGAGGCCCAGGGCGAGGCGGAGCGGGCGTTTGGAAACGCCGCGGTCTTTTTGGAGAAGTACATTCCGCGCGCAAAACACATTGAAGTCCAGGTGCTTGGGGACAAGCATGGAAACGTCCTTCACCTTCACGAGCGCGACTGCTCCGTGCAGCGGCGCCACCAAAAGGTGGTGGAGATTGCCCCGTCGGTTTGCCTCGATCCAAAGGTGCGTGAGGAGCTGTGCGAAGCCTCGGTACGGATCGCGCGGGAGATCGGCTACGACAACGCCGGTACGGTCGAATACCTTTACGATCTGGATACCAAGGAGTGGTTCTTCATCGAGATGAACCCCCGGATTCAGGTGGAGCATACCGTCACCGAACAGATCACCGGGATCGACCTGGTCCGTTCGCAGATCTTAATTGCCCGCGGCGCAACCCTGGACGGCCCGGAGCTGCTGCTGCCGCCGCAGGCGGAAATCCCCCGCAACGGGTACGCAGTCCAGTGCCGCGTGACGACGGAGGATCCGGAGAACAAGTTTACGCCCAATTACGGGAAGATCATCACCTACCGGAGCGCCGGCGGGTTTGGGGTGCGGCTGGACGCGGGCATGGGCGACACGGGCGCCGTGATCACTCCGTTTTACGATTCGCTGCTGGTGAAGATCACCGCCTCCGGGGCGAGCTTCCCGATGGCGCTCGAACGGATGGACCGGTCCCTCCGCGAGATGCGCATCCGCGGGGTGAAGACGAACATTCCGTTCCTGGAAAACGTCATCCATTCCAAACAGTTCCGCGACGGCGACGCGACGACCACGATGATCGACACCTCCCCGGAGCTGTTTGCCTTCAAGCCGCGTCGGGACCGCGCCACCAAGTTACTGGCGTTTCTGGGGAACACGATCATCAACGGGAATCCGCACGCCAAGGGGCACCGCCCCGCCGTGTCCTACGCCCCGGCGCCCGCGCCGAAGTACGACCACCTACAGGCTCCGGCCCCGGGCACCCGCCAGCTGTTGCTCAAACTGGGGGCCAAGGGTTTTGCGGATTGGACGCGCAAGCAGAAGCGTCTGCTCGTGACCGACACGACCTTCCGCGACGCACACCAATCGCTTATGGCCACGCGGGTGCGGACTTACGACATGGCGGCTACCGCGGCATCCGTAGCCCGGCGCGCCTCGACGCTGTTCTCGCTCGAGATGTGGGGAGGTGCGACCTTCGACACTGCCATGCGGTTTTTGAACGAGGATCCGTGGCAGCGCCTGCGCGTGTTGCGCGAGAAGGTGCCCAACCTCTGCTTCCAGATGCTGCTGCGTGGAGCCAACGCCGTCGGCTACACGAGCTATCCGAACAACGTGGTTTCGGGCTTCATCAAGCACGCGGCGGAGACGGGCATCGACATCTTCCGGGTGTTCGATTCGCTTAACGACCTCTCTAACATGAAGGCAGCGATGGAGGCCGTACAGAAGACCCACGCAGTCTGCGAGGGCGCGCTTTGTTATACGGGCGACATTCTGGATCCGGCGCGCACGAAGTATTCTCTGAAATATTACGTCAAGCTGGCCAAGGAGTTGGAGAAGATGGGGGCGCACTTCATCGCCATCAAGGACATGGCCGGCCTCTGCCGTCCCTACGCGGCCCAGGCGCTGGTAAAGGCGCTGCGCGACGAGGTGGATCTGCCGATCCATTTTCACACGCACGACACTTCCGGCATCAACGCAGCCTCGATTCTTCGGGCGAGTGACGCCGGCGTGGACGTGGTGGACCTCGCCCTGGCCTCGATGAGCGGCTCCACCTCGCAGCCCAACCTCAACTCGGTGGTGGCCGCCCTGCAGCACACACCGCGGGAAACGGGCCTCGATCTGGATGCGCTCAACGAGTTTTCCGATTACTGGGAAAAGGTGCGCGAGTTTTACACACCCTTCGACACAGCCCCCAAGACGGGTTCCGCGGAGGTGTACCTGCACGAGATGCCGGGGGGGCAGTTTACCAATCTTAAGGAGCAGGCCGCCTCGATGGGGCTCGGCTCGCGCTGGCCCGAGATCGCCCGCACCTACGCCGAGGTGAACGAGCTATTCGGGGATATTGTGAAGGTGACGCCCTCTTCCAAGGTCGTAGGAGACATGGCGTTGTTCCTGTTCACGCGCGGTATCAAGCCGGCGGATGTTGTGAACCTGCCACCCGGAACATCGTTCCCGGAATCCGTACGCGACATGCTCGGGGGCGGCCTTGGGGAACCCATGGGCGGCTGGCCGAAGGACGTGGTTCGCGCGGTGCTGGGCAAGGATAAGATCCAGCGTGTGAAGCCCACCCCGGTGAACCTCAAGGAGACGCTCACGCAGGTGGCCACTTTGTCGGGACGGCCCGCGAGCGACGACGATCTGTATTCCTATTTGATGTACCCGCAGGTCTTCACGGATTTTGCGAAGTTCCAAAAGGACTTTTCGGACCCCAGCGTGCTGCCGACCCCCGCCTTCTTCTACGGTTTGAAGTTGGGAGAGGAAATCTCGGTGCCGATCGAGGAGGGCAAGCTGCTCTTCATCAAACTCATCAACGTCACCGCCCCGGACAAGGACGGCCGTTGCGTGATCGGCTTCGAGCTTAACGGCATGCCCCGCGAGGTGGTGGTGGTGGACAAGTCAATCGCACCCAAGGCAAAGCCCAGGGTGAAGGCCGACGCCGCCAACCCGCTGCACGTGGGTGCGCCGATCCCCGGGATGGTGACCGCCCTGCACGCGACGCTGGGAAGCAAGGTTGCGGCCGGAGAGAAACTCGCCACGCTCGAAGCGATGAAGATGCAAACCACCCTCTACGCCCACGCCGACGGGATCGTTGACGAACTGCTGGCGGCGGTCGGGGACGCGGTGGAGGCTGGCGACCTTCTGGCAAAGATCCGGGCTTAACCCGGGCGAGGCGATGCTCAGAAGGCGACAAGTCCAACGCTGGAAAAATCCGGAAGCTACTGCGTAATCCTCTGATCCAGAATTTTATCCGCAGATTTCGCAGATTTCAAAGATTAGAGGAAACCAGAAGTAACATCTGCGAGGGCATGAATGTCTGTGGATGACGGTTTGCTTGGCGAGGAGGAGGAGGAAAGTTAGACGCCGTGAACATGCCCTCGGTGGGGTGCTGCGCTGTTACGATTTGACGCGCACCTTCCGGTAATAGCGCGCCAGACCCTCGGTGACTCCCGAGGCGTACTCGTTGGTGAGACTTTTGCGGGGCACGCCGTCGAGCAGCTTTTCTCCTGAATAATCGCCCATCTGGACGCGCTTCCAAACCGGTTCGCTGTTCATCACATACGGCTCCAAAAAAACCACCGGCGCACGGTATAGACGGTTTGCAAGTAGGTTCCGCGCATAGACATACGCCGTACAGCCCACCCGGCGGGCATTGGGGGAAAAGTAGGTGAATGGCGGCAGCCCCGTCTCCTCCGCCAGCGCGCCCACGACGGCCTCCGTAAGGGGGAGCGCCTCGGCCGTGGTGCGCTCGAAAAGCTGTACGAGCATCTCCGAGCGGACGTCGTCCCACTCCAGCTCTTTGGCTCCGTAGCAGCCATTGACCAGGGCATGCAAATGATTGCGGGGTTGCAGTTGGGGATGCTCTGGCTCGCCCCACTCCTCCGCGTTAAAATGGAGGCAGAGCACGAGGTCCGGCTTCCAGCGTTGGTTGACCTGTTGGGCCCGTGCGCGGATTTCGCTGATCCGGTAGAAGAAGAGTTCGCTCTGGGTTTGGATGCGCTCCGGCGTCGGGCTGCCCTTGATTTCAGCTATCGCGGCGTCGCGCAGGTCTTTGGGGCGGTCGGAGGTGACGGGGCGGTTGCTGGCGCGGAGCAACTGAACCTCTGCGCCAAGTTTTTCGAGCTGTGGCTTGAGTTTTTTAGCGACCGCCAAGGTCAGGTCGCCCTCGCGCACCGGGCGGCTGCGGCCCATTTGGAAAAACCGTCCCTCCATCTTGGCCCAGTCACCGCCCAGATGGCCTGGGTCGATCGCTATGCGCACGCCCTTGAGCGGACGTTCCCGGGTTGCGGCGCCCATCTCCGAGGCAGCCCGCCAAAAGCGCTCCGGCGCCTTGGTTGGGCCGCTTTCCTGGGCGAAGGCGACCTCGGTCCAGGTGTCGTCGCCAGTCCGGATCCGCACGGACCTTTCGCCGACTTCAACGCACCCGGCCGCCGCCCCGCCGGGCGCGTACATGCCCTCCAAAAGCTCAACGAATTGAGAGCGCGACAGGACCCCGTCGCAGGCCCGGAGCCAGCCCCAATCCACGGCGCCAGCCAGCGGGCTGGATCTTGCAAAAACACTCCCGTGTGTCGGACCAAGGAGCAGAAGCGCCAAAAAGGGAACCAAGCGCAGAAGCGGGCAGGGGTGCATACCTTCTCAGGTTAGCCACCTCCTCACGGGACGTCACGCCGTGGGTGTTGGGGAGTTCGTTTTTGCCCCGAAGCAGCCGGTTGAACGCCTGGTTCAGCCGCTCCGAATGGCGTAAGAGGAAACCCATGGCCAGACTCGCGGCCGCTCGTTAAAAGTGTGGAATGCTCAGGTTGCTGTTTCTCGGTGATATTGTCGGTGAACCCGGCCGCAAGGCGGTGGTCGAGTCCCTTCCTTGGTTCAAACAAAAGCGGGAGGTCGATTTTGTAGTGGTCAATGGTGAGAACACCGCCGGCGGGCGTGGGATCAGCCCGAGGATCAGCGTGGACTTGCTCCGCGCGGGTGTCGCGGTGATCACCACCGGGGACCATGTGTGGGACCAAAAGGATTTGCTGCCCTACCTGCCGACAGAACCGCGGCTTCTGCGTCCCATCAACTATCCCGAAGGAACGGTTGGGCACGGCTCGATCGTGCTGGAGACGGCGAAGGGGAAGGTGGGCGTCATCAACGTACAGGGACGCACGTTTATGCAACCTCCTCTGGAGAACCCGTTTCTCGCAATGCGGACCGAGGTCGCGCGCATGCGGAAGGAGACGCCCATCATCTTTGTGGACATCCACGCAGAGACAACCAGTGAGAAGATCGCCATGGGGCGCTTTCTGGACGGACAGGTTTCCGCAGTGGTCGGCACACACACGCACACCCAGACGGCGGACGAGCAGATCTTCCCGGGCGGCACGGCGTTTCTGTGCGACGCCGGGATGTGCGGGCCGGTGGAAAGCGTTTTGGGCAGGGATATCGATTCGATTCTGCACCGTTTCGTGACGGGCCTGCCGGTGTCCTTTCCCGTGGCGCGCGGCCCCGTCGTCCTCCATGGTGCGCTCATTGATATCGACGAGGCTACCGGCCGCGCGTTGCACATCGAGCGGGTGGTGCATCGGATGGAGTAAGGACCGGTGGCCGGTCCCCGCAATCAAGGAGGGGCTGCCCTTTCGGAAACAACGCCGCGTTTTGCGAGGAATGTATCAACGGGCTTCCTCGTTCCAGCGGAAGCGAATCGGGGGCGGGGTGGGACCGACCGGTTTCATTTGGTCCGCCAATTCCGCCTCCGGCGAATCGGGCTCCAGCCTGGATTGCACTTTTGGAATGGTGGGACGGAAGCCAAACGGTTTCTGTTCCGGAAGCAGTGCAGTTGCGGGAGTCGGCGTAGGAGCGTGGACAGTCGGGAGCGGCGGGGGCTGGGGTTGGGAGGCGGGCTTCCCGACTGCGGCGGAAACTGGAGGCTCTACTCGATCCGGGACCTTTGCCACAACCGGCTCCGCGGGTGGAGGAGCGGCGGCTCCTGCAGGGGCGAGGGGTCCTTGGGATGGGCCTGCTGCGCCCTGGCGGGCCGGCTCAGAAACTTCGGGAGAGGCGTGGGGGTCGGCAAGCGGAGGCAGTTCTGGGATCTGCAAGAGCTCCTCGGAAATATCCGGCTCCCGCCGCGGCGCGGGCGCCCCGGTCATCCAGGGAATAAGCGCCACTGGAATAAACAGTAGGCCGTTGAGAGCCATGAAGGACTTCATTTCCCCCCATGGCGGCGCGAAACCGCCCCCTTCGCCGCCCCCCAGCGCAAAGCAGGCGGCGCAGCGGGTAAAGGTGTCGAGGAGGGTAGGTGCGGCGCCGCCCTGATGCAGCACGACCGCCCAGGCACCCACCTCGACCATCGCCAGAAACAACAGCTTCCAAAGCTGCACCAGCCTGTCGGCCGCCTCGTTTCCCGAACGGGAAGGAGCGAACAAGGCACACAGCGACAGGTTGGCCGTCAAAAGCAGCAGGCCGAGAACAAAGAGGTTTGAGGCACTCATGGGTGGTGGGTCCCTCTAAAACTCACCCATCCGCCCCAGTGCGCAAGGGAGAAAGCCGTAAACGGCATGGGAAGCGCAAAAGAGCGGCTCAGGGAGTCACAAACCGGGCGTTGTCCGCGGTCAATTTCAATACCGGGGGCAGGTTCTTGGACTTGACCGAAACAGCCACCGTATGTTCCCCCGGCGCAAACGATCTGGCTCCCGGTTGGTACGGCTGGCCGTCCACCCAGACCTTCTCGCCCCCTGAGACCGACAAATCCACCTTGGCGGCCGCGCCCAGCTGGAACTTGGCCACCGCAAAGACCTCTTCGGTCGCGCCAGCCATTGCCAGAGGCATCTCCCAGTGCTCCGGCAGCAGCCGCCCGTCGGTCAGCGTGTAGGCCGATCCCGCTGTCGCGAGGGCACGCCCGGCAAGGGCGTCGTCCGCCTTGGTAAGGATCCTCCAAGCGCGCGCCACCCCGCCGTTGCTCGCGTCAAACGCACCGGGCCGCCCGACGGATCCGAGGAATGCAAACAGGTTGATCTTCTCTTCCTCGCTAAGGGCGTCCACCAGCCCGGCGGGCATCAGCGAACCGATGATTTCCGAGGACTTGATTTTGGCCTTGGGCACATCCAGTTCCAGCCCGCCAGGAACCCGGATGCGCACTGCAGTCGCATTTTCTTCAAACGGTACGCCGGTCATCGCGCCCCCGTCCGTGAGCGTATAGCTGACGCCGTGATAGCCTTCTTTCACTTTGGCAGCAGGCATCAGCACGCTTTCGACCACGTAGTCCAGCGGTGCGCTGGCGCCGATGGTGGACATGTCGGGTCCGAGCTTGCCTCCGGCGCCGCCGATTTGGTGGCACTGGACGCAGTTAAGGCGGTTGCTATGGTACAACAACTCGCCCTTCGCGGAGTTGCCCCGCTCCTGCACCAGCTTGGCCCAGGCCTGAGGAGAGTTGGTCGCCGCCTGTTGGGCCGGTTTTCCCTTGAGGGCTTCCTCCAAGGGTGCGCCGCGTCGGCCGAGCTCGCGTGCTGCCTGAAGACCGCCCTCCTTTGCGACGGCACTGAGTTGCTCCCTCTGCTCTCCGGCGATCTTTTGTGCGATACCCACATCGGCCGTGGTCAACGTACGCCACACCGGCAGCGCATCTGCCGCCTGCTTGGCGTCAGCGAGCATCGGCAAGGCGGCCGCGGCAACCTCGCCGGGACGCACCTTGGCCAGAACCGCGAGCGCGAGCAAACGCATCTCCCTCGGGCGTTCGACGCCGAGCAACGGCCGGACCTCCTTTGCCGCCGCTTCCCCACCCAAGGCGCGCAGCCCTTCGGCGGCGGCATTGCGAAGGCCCGCATTGGCGCCAGCCGCCGCACTGCCCAAGTGAGAGGCGAGACCCTCCATCTTCCAATAGCCCACCAAGGGAAGTGCCGCCTGCACAATTCCCTGATTCTGAGATGTCAGCAACGCCTCCAGTGGCCTGATATCCCCGGACGGACGCACCCCGCGGCCCGCCGCCGCCAACAGGGCCTGCAGCCCGCGGACAGCAGCCGCCGGAGTTTGGCCCGCCTTCGCAGTGGCCATCCAGACCTTGCCAGCCTCCTCCGCTCCGCCGGCATATGCAACCAACGCCGCCCATGGCCCGCTGAGGTCTTCCGGCAAGGTGACAGACTTCATGACCGCCGCGAGCGCCTTGCCCGCCTCCGGCACCTCCAACGCCTGCAACCGTGCCAGTAATTGCGTTTCGCGTCCCTTCCAGTCCCACTGTCCCTTGGTCACCGCATCCACCCAGGCGGCACCGGCCTCCCGCATCGAGAGCTTTGCCGCAAATGCGTACTGGGCGTCATTGGCCGGCTGCTTTTCAACAGCCGACGCCACCGCCTCACTTGCCGCGGCCGAGGGAATTCTTGAGAGGGCGCGCATCGCCTCGATCCGAACGCGGGGCGAAGCATCCTGCGCAAGCGCGGCGAGCCGCTCGACGTTGCCGGCCACCGGCCCGAGCGCCCCGCGCCAGCGAGCCTCAAAGCAGGCAGTCGCGGCTTCCTTGACCAACAGACCCTCGAGCGCCGCCGCCGGACCTGCGGCAGCGGCTCTTGCAAAGGCAGCGGCTCTTTCCGCTTCCTGCGTGCCCTTTGCCTTGCGCCACGCGTCCAGTTCGCCGAAGCCGTTCTTGCGCAGGCGCTGGCTCAGCACGCGCTGCGCCTGCTGCTGTTCCCAGGAGTTGTTGGAAAGCAACGCCTCCAGAAGCTGCGGGGTCTCCTTGTCCCAGAGCGAGTTCCACGCCACGGGCTTGCCGTCTTTGTGGGAGATACGCCAGATGCGCCCGTTCTTCTTGTCCCGGCGCGGATCGCGGAAATCGACTTCCCCGTGGTTAATGACGGGGTTGGTCCAGTCGGCGACGTAAAGCGCGCCGTCCGGCCCGAGTTTGACATCCACCGGGCGGAACCCCTGGTCGGGGGTGCGCACCACATCAGGCATGTCGCTGGTCGCGTAAGCGCTCCGGGCGGGTTCGACCTTGGTCAGATCGGCGAAGGAAAACCGGACCATCCTGTGGGCGCGGAAGTCGTTGGTGATCGCGTTGCCCTGCCAGGAGGCCGGGAACATGGGGCTGCGGATAATTTCCAGACTGCAGAACTTGGGATACCCTCCGGAACTGACACTCGGCATGGTTCCTTTCGCCCCCTCCGAAGGAGAGAAAGTCGCGCCGGGAAAAGCCCAGCTTACGCCGTTGCCACCGGCGCCGTCGGTGAGAAAGGACTGTCCCTCGGCGTCGGTCTGGTGGCCCCAGTTGTTGACGAGGCCCTTCGCAAAGACCTCCACCCTTTCGGTGCGCGGGTCGTAGGCGAGCACGCCTCCGGAGTTCAGACGCACCACACCCCAAGGGGTTTCCGCGTGGGTGTGAATGTAGATGCTCTGGCTCATGTAGAGCCGGCCATCGACGCCCCAGTGGAGCGAGTGAAGCGTGTGGTGGGTGTCCTCCGTGCCGAAACCGCTAAGCACGACACGGCGATGGTCTGCCTTCCCGTCGCCGTCGGTGTCGGTCAGCAAAAGCAACTCGGTCGACGCGCCCACGTAGGCGCTACCGCGGCCCTCCGGAGTGAGATCAGGCTCGATCCCGGTGGGGATCAGCAGGTCATCGGCGAACACCGTCGTCTTGTCCGCGCGGCCCTTGCGGGCGGTGTCTTCGAGAACGAAGATTTTGTCGGTGGGATAAGCCCCCGGCTGGATCTGGGGATAGATCGGGGTCGAAGCCACCCACAGGCGGCCCTTGGCGTCCCAGTTCATTTCGACCGGTTTGGAAAGCAGCGGGTTCGCCGCCCACAGGTTGATCTCGAGGCCGTCCTCGAGTTGGAAGACAGGCGCCTCCACCGGTTGGTCGGCGGGGATGTCGGCAGGCAGCACCACCTCGGGCGGCGTGGGTTTGCCCGCCTTCAGGGAGGCGACCGCGGCATCAGCCTTTTCCAGAAGGGCGTCAAACTGCTCGATTTCAACGGCATTGCGCCCCTGCTCCCGCTTGCGGAAGCCGAAAATGTAGGTGTGGTTGGCGGGGCGCCAGCGGTGGAAAAACAGCTCGTTTTTGCGCTGCAACGCCTTCCGGAGCTCGGGGGAGACCGGCTTGTCTGCAGGCGTCCAGCCCAGTTCGGCTGCCAAGGCGGAAGCCCACCTTTCCAGCCCGGCGGTCGAGGGGTGGATTCCGTTATCTGTGAGGACGGCGCTCCCAGCCTGCTGGGTGAGGGCCGCTTGGTCGACAAAACGCGCGCCCCTTTCAGTAGCCAGCTCCCGGATGGCTTGGGTGTAGCCCGCAAGCAGGCTGTTGTGTGCCGCCGGATCCGGCAGGCCGGG
>Ga0114972_10004762_pt1 | contig 10075 bp, 8 predicted proteins | sample M_140807_EF_Meta_FD_87354 | JGI IMG/M metagenome (GOLD analysis project Ga0114972, IMG submission 87354) | Freshwater microbial communities from Lake Montjoie, Canada to study carbon cycling - M_140807_EF_MetaG | ecosystem: Environmental > Aquatic > Freshwater > Lake | place: Lake Montjoie... | reverse complement strand
CTCCGACGACCGTGCCCACCACCAGCGTCACAAGAAATGTGCGTTTTGCACGGCGGATGTCCCTCACGAGCCTCCGCCAGTCGAGCGGCACGCCCAACCGCTCCAGGTCCTCGGTCGCCAAGGGCGGCTCGGTACCGCGATGACCTTCCGTAACGTACATGCGTGTTTCCCCGAGCAACCTGCGTGCCATGGGTCGTGTGTCGGCATGCGCGATGCTTGAAGGGACGCGATGGTGAGGCACGCGTTCTTGGTGACGCTTGGAGTTGTTGCGCTGGCTTGCAGTCCGCGCCTGGATGAACCGCCTGTTTCCCCCGAGGTTGTCTCCGACGGGTTTTCTCAAGGAGAAAAGATTGTCCCGATGGGGCTCGCGGAGGATCCAGCGTCGCCGTTCGTGCTTTTGCCCGGAGATGGTTTGGTCATGCGAAGCATCTCTGCGGAGGTGACGGACCTGCCCGGACTATTTGTTGACGAGCAAGGGCTGGTCGCGCTTCCGCTCGTCGGCGCCGTTCAGGTCAAGGAGCTCACGCTGCCCGAGGCGGCGAAGCGCATCGAGTCGTACCTTCACGAGTACGACGCGTACGCACGCGTCTCGCTCACTGTGGCAGAGCCGCTGGGGCATCGGGTCACGGTGCTCGGGGCGGTGGAGCATCCAGGCCCCGTCACCGTGCGTGGGCCGATGCGCGTGGCCGACGTGCTCGCCGCGGTTGGGGGGCCGAAGCTCCACGACATCGACGGGCAATTGTTCGATGTGGCTGACATGGAGGCTGCCCGAATCGTCCGTGCCGCGACGGTCGTTCCCATCAGCATGGAGCGCGCGCTCGAGGGTGACCCGCGGCACAACGTTCGGGTGCGTGCTGCGGATCTTGTCTACCTACCCCCGGCGCGAAACCGTTCCGTCAGCGTCCTCGGTGACGTGAAGGCTCCCCGTGCGCTCCCGTTCGCTCGAGGGCTTCGCCTCTCTTCCGCGCTGGCGATGGCGGGTGGGCCGACGCGAGAGTCCGACGAGTCCGACGTGCGCATCGTGCGTGGCCGTCTCTCCGCGCCGCGTGTCTATCGTGCGTCGCTCCGTGGGCTCGTGCGTGGCGAGTCGACCGACGTGGTGCTTGTGGCGGGCGACATCGTCTACGTCGGCGAACACTGGTTTGCGACGACCGCGGAGGTTCTCCAGAAGATTACGCCGCTGTTTCTCGGACTTACCGTCGCGACGGCGCTCGCTCGCTGAGCCGTTTTGGTGCCCTGCTCCCGAATCACCCAAGGCGCCCATGCACGCAAGCCTCCCGTCCGCACGAGCGAACGCCTGCGGAAGCGCAACGGTGCGTACGTCCTCGCACGATGATCCGGGAAGGCCGGCGCGGCGGCGGCGTCCTCCTCGCAGGGCGGGGCGCTCGTGGGCTCCCGCTCGCAAGACGTGGCGTTTGGCATCCCATCGTGAAGGTGCGTCATCCGATGAAGCTCTGTGTTGTGACGAACGTTTATCCCCCTGAGGTTCACGGAGGCTACGAGCTCTTGGCGGAGGACGTCGTGCATTCCCTGCGCGAGCGACAGCATCACGTCGAGGTGCTCTGCTCGGGCGACGGCAGCGCAAAGGATGGCGTCCATCGCACCCTCTCCCTCGCCGTTCCGTTCGGGCGTCCGGCGGGACGCGAACGCCTTCGTCACACGCTTCTGGCACCCTGGAATGGACGCGCTGTGGGTGGGTATTTGGGCGCGCGGCCACGTCCTGACGTGGTCCTCGCGATGAGCCAGCGGCGTCTCGGGCTCGAGCCCTTGCGCGTGTTCGGCCGCGCGGGGGTGCCCGTCGTCGCGACGGTCAACGACGACTGGCCACTCGCTTACGGTTCCCGCAACGGCGAGTCGCTGCGCGCGCGGGCCTCGACGCTGTTCGACAAAACGGTGTTTCGGAGAGGAACGTGGGCCGACGTTCCCATCGCGCGCGTCGTGTGCGTGTCCCGCGCGATGGAGTCGATGCTGTTGGGTGCTGGGCTCCCCTTGCCGCGTCCGCGCGTCCAAGCGCAAGGGGTGGATGCACGCCACTTCTGGAGCCGCTCGCATCGGCCGATGGTCCAGCCCTTACGCCTCTTGTGGGTAGGCCGCCTTCACCCCCAAAAGTCGCCCGAGATTGCCTTCGACGCCGTCGCCGAACTCGCGCGTCGTGGGGTGTCCGCCCTGCTCGAGGTCGTCGGTGGTGCCGTCGATGACGCGTACGCCGCGTCCTTGCGCCGAAGCGTGGCGGCACGTGGCATCACAGAACGCGTGCGGTGGCGCGGCTTCGTTGGTCGGGACCACCTGCCGGAAGTCTATCGGGCTTCGGATGTGTTTCTGTTCACGTCGGTGGACGAAGGCGAGGGGCAGGGGCTGACCTACCTCGAAGCGATGGCATCGGGGGTTCCCGTCGTCGCGTACCCCGCCGGCGGCGCACGCGATTTGCTGGAGGGTAGGGGCGTCGCGGAGCTTGCGGCCGCTCCCGACGGGCGCGCCTTTGCGGACGCCATCGCGGCGCTCGCGGCATCCGACGAACGCGTTCGCACGAGGGTGGCCGCGGGGGCCGAGTTGCTTCGCACCGAGGCTTCGCTCGAGCGTTACGTCGACGTGCTGGAATCGGAGCTCATGGCGGCAACCCGAGCGCGAGCGTAGGGCGGCTTGAGCGAGAGCGAGCGCCAGGTGAAAAACCCGGCGGCGCTCCCCACTCCGATGGCGACGCCTGCTCCGGATACGGCGGACAGAAGGCCTGGCTGCCCTCCCAAGACCAGCGCGACACCGACCGCGCTCGCCGCGAGGCCTGCGGCCATGGCGGGCGCTGCCGCGTGTACGAAATCCGCTGGCCTCCATGCGAGCAGTCGCTGAGCCCCTCGGACGACGAGGGCGCCCGTGACGAGGTGCCCTCCGATCGCGGCAAGGCTCGCCCCCGCGGCTCCAAGCGGACCCACCAAGGCTGCGGTGGCGGCCACGTTGACGGTGCAACCGGCGGCGACGGGGAGCGCGGAAGACCAGGGTGTCGGGGCGCCGACCAGCAGCGCGAGCGACAGCACTTCCGTCAGGCCGACCAGCACGGCCGCGAACGCGGAAAGTGCAAGCAGCGTCGGGACATCGGGGTGACGGGCGACGGGGCCGGCCCAAGCGACCAAGAGCGGTTGTCCCAAGCAACCGAGTGCCGCGAGGCCACTCGCCGAGACGACTCCGAGCGCCGCCGTCCCAATCCGCACGGTGCGCTCCCGTTCCGCGACATCGCCCAGTTTCGCAATGAGGGCCGTGCCAATTTGCTTTGCAAAGACGAGCGCCTGATCGACGGCGCGAGCGACGACGCCGTAGGCCGCGACCGTCTCGAGCGGAACGGCTCCGGCGACAATGAGAACATCGGCCCGCGTCGCCGCCGCGACCGTCGCCTGAATCGTCACGGCGGCGAGTGCCTCGTGCGCGAACGAACGCGCTTCGGCGCGGTATTGGGGCGCACCAAACCAGAGTCGCGCCTCGGGGGCCCGCGCTCGAAGCCGCCGCTGGAGGAGAAAGAACTCCACCGCCTGGGTGGCGACGACGGCGAGCGACGGTGCCACGAGCGAGCGAACCCAATAGAGCCCGCCGCAGCCCACCGCGATCTGGGCGAGCGCGCCCACCATTCGCGCCCCTGCGACGCCGCGCACGCCGTCGGTGGCCAGCAGCCATGCCCGAACCGGATACGTGTAGCTCCCGATGAAGCCGCCCAACAGTGCGATGCCCAAGGCGCGCCCCGTCTCTGCCTGAAACTGCGGCGGCATCCGATCGTGCAAAAGCGCTCGGATCCCAACCCACGACGCGACAAGAAGCGGGATCGCAACGACGGTGATCACCGCAAATGCGCTGCCGAGCGCGCGCGCGGCGCGGCCCTTGTCGCGCGAGGCGCTGCGCTGAACGACGGTCGACATCCCGAGATCCGAGACACCGATGAGGTAGCTCGTCGTGCCGATCATCGTCCAGGCCGCGAGGCGTTCGACTCCGAGCTTACGGGCGATGACGGCGACGATCAGCAGGCCGGAGACCGCCGAAACGAGGTGGCGGGCCATCGCTGCGGCGTAGTCGCCTCGGCTGTTGCGAGCGGTGCTCAACGGCAGGACCCGCCTTGCCGAGGCGGTTGTCTTTTCTGAGATTCCTCCACCACTTCGGCGTAGAGCTCTGCGAGCTGCCGGCCGACGTGCTCCCACCGGTAGCGCTCGCGAACGAACGCGCAACCCGCACTTCGCTGCGTCTCGCGACGGGCGCCATCCGACAAGAGCAGGGCGATGGACGAGGCCCACGCCGCCACGTCGAGCGTCGCGAGAGAGCAATCGTCGATCGCGGCGCGTCGCGCGATGTCGGCAAGCCCGTGCCGCTCGGCGAAGAGGACCGCCGTCCCGGCCGCCCATGCTTCGAGCACCGAAAGCCCGAACGATTCGTGGAGGGAAGGAACCAGCACGAGCGTCGCTCTCGCCAAGAGGTCAGGCACTTCGCTCGAACCTTCCAGGTTGCCGAGCAGTTTCACGCGCTCCATCACGCCGAGGCTCCGCGCCTCCGCTTCGAGCGCTCGGCGGTAGCCCGGATCCGTCTCCGCGCCCGCGAAGACCAGCTGACAGCAAGAGGGCGCGCCTTTCGCGAACGCGCGCAAGGCCAGCAGTTGGTTTTTTTGGCGACAGAGCCGGCCTACGACCGCAACGACCGGCGCGTCGCCAAACTCAGGCCAGCGGCTTGCCGCGCGGTCGGCCGAGCCTGAGCCGAGCCTCGCCGCGTCGACGCCGTGGTCCATGCGTACGGCGCGCGCACCAATCTGCGACCGAAGCGCCTCGTGCTCCGCGTCGTTGAACGTGATCACCCGTGCGGCATCTGCGACCACACGCCGGGCGCCGAGCAGCCAACCGAGCGGCTTTCCAAGGTCGAGCACCCCACGCGCTCTCCGTTGGTTTTCCTCGTCGAAAAACGTTCCACCGTCGAGCAGCGGCCCATGGACCGTGAGGACGTAAGGTCTGCCGGTGACGCGCATGGCAACCCGCGCCGCCCCTCCGAGCCGCCCCATCACGTGCGCGTGGGTGAGCGCGAGGCCGGGGTCGGTCGCGAGCCGCCACGCCGGCTCGAGCGAAGCGATGTTGCCGCCGTTGGCGATCAAGGCGCGTTTCGTTTCGCCGGATCCGAGGTACGGAGAAAATGCCCGAAAACGCTTCAGCGGCACGGCGTTCGAGAGCCTGCCCCGTTCATTGTTGTCATTGAGCGGCGCATGGACTTCGGCGCCCCAGCCATGTTCGGCGAGCTGGTCGGCGACGGCCGCAACGTGGGTCTCGGTGCCGCCCCACGCCCTCGCGTCGAACTTTCGCATGACGAACGCGACGCGCCGCCTGCCGTTGGATGTCTCGCCGGACTTCGACATCGTCGCCTCAGACCGCGGACCGGCGTCGCCCCACAAATACGATCTTTCCCGTGAGCAACTCGTCACGCGAGTAGTCGCCGAGCTCCGCTTCGAGCGCGGGGGTCAGGAGTGCTTCACCTTCCCGGAGCGACTCCCAGGTCAAGGTTTCAAAGTGGGGCTCGAACGCCGCGCGGAAACGCGGTGCGCGCCATCGATTCAAGTAGACCCCGCTCGGGTGGCGATGCTCGCGGAGATGATCCCACGGCGGAATGGCGGGGACAAAGCGGTCCTGGGAGCCGTGGTGAAACGTAGACGGATGGTGCCCGCCACTCAGTGCCGTGAAGGGGTGAATCGTGATGAAAGCGAGCGCGCCCGGCTTGAGCACGCGCGCAAGCTCTTCGATGACGCCAACGACGTCTTTGAGGTGCTCGAAGACGTTGTCGCTGATCACGACGTCGATGCTCCCGGGTTGGAGCGGTAGCGATTCGGAGCCTGTTCGCGCCACCCGGACGCGTGCGTGCGCAATTCGGAGACCGGTATGCGCGTGGAACTCCGCATCGAAGGACCGGCGGAGGAGAACCTCGCCAACGGCGGTTTTTAGGGCCCTTTGGAGTCCTACGGCCTTCACGAACGGCGGCACGTCCACGAGCGATTGCGGCGGGATCTCCGGATCGACCGCCAGCACGTTCCAGCCAAGCGCGGCGAAGCCCTTCGCGTTCGCAAGCCACTGTCCCGCCCCGACATCCACGAGACGGCCGGGCCCGCGAGCGGAACCGCGATGAGCCTCGAGCGCTGCGCGGGCGCGCTGAAAGCTCCTCGCCTTGACCCGCGCGAAGGTTGCAGGCCCACGGAGCCGGTACCCCACGAGGGCCGCGAGCTGACCTGCGCGATCGCCGACGCGAGCGTCGCTGTACCCTTGCCGGCTCATGACGGTGTTGTCTCCAGAACGAAGCCCCGAGCGCGGTCGCTCGCAAGCTGCCGAGCGAGACCGTCGATGACGCCCGCGATCGTCCAGAAAAGGTACGAAAGCGTGGTCTGCCGGAGTGCCCACTCCAACGTTCCCTGCGCGTAGAGCAAAAGAAGTCCCACGGCGAATCCAATAAGCACGTCACCGCGGACGTCACGTCGTGCGCGGAGGCCGGCGCGTAGCGCGGTCACCACCGGGGCTCCAAGCAGCGCCAAAAACACTGCCAAGCCGAGGTAGCCCGTCTCGGCGGCCGTGAGCCAATAGATGTTGTGCACGATGCCGCTGGCGTCGTACCCGAGGATACCGACCCGGGCGCCGTAGCCCGCTTGCTCGAGTGCGAGCGAGTATTGGTTGATGCCCATTCCGAGCGGGTGTTCGCGCAACATCAACGCGGCGGCGGCCTCGAACTGCTCGCGCCCTTCAGCGGATTCCTTGGGTGCGTTCGTGAATCGATCGACGAGGCTGTCCCAGGCGCGCACGAGGAGCGCGGTGGCGCCCAGCACGGCGCGGAGCCCCAAGCTGCGCTTGCGCGGCGTGTTCTTTCGCAGAACCGACGCGACATAGACAAGGGACCAACCGACGCCCATCATCGTCAGCGCTCCGCGCGAGAGCGTGAGCACGACCGACACCGCCCCGGCGACAAGGGCAATGCCGCTCAAGCGCCCCGGGATCCCCGCGAGGTGAAGCGCGAGCACCGCAGGGAGCACGAGGTTCAGCGCCATCCCGAGCGTGTTTTGGTGCGGGAAGTTTCCGCACGCTTGATGCATGTGCAGGACGTACCGCTGCTGCAGCACGAGGCCGAACTCGTACAGCGTGCCAAAGGCCATGCCGCGAAGGATTTCCGGAGGCACGTCCCGGGCGGCAGCGCCTCGGGCAACGACCCGAACGAGGAGCAACATGCGGGCGAGCTTCCACACCGAGAAGATCGCAAACAGCGGCGAAAATGCGATGACGGCCGAGAGGGTCACCACCACCGCGTAAGCGGTCGACGCCGCCAGCATGGGTGGTGGGGTTCGGCGCCGCGGGAGCGTCATGCGCATCGACAGCAGCAACAGGTCGAGCAGGGTGATCTCGATGCCGCGGGAATCGCCGCGGTAGTGTTCGAACGAGAGGACATTGATGTCCACCGAGTCGAGGCCGTAGAAGGGGAGAAAGCCAACGAGGCGCCAGAGCCACGGCATCGCTGCACGGTGACTGCGGAGCCACGTGCCAAAGGGGGCGACCGCCGCGAGCGCGGCAACGAAGACGAGCCACTTCAGGGACCGCTCCGGTAGCGGGACAGCACGGTCCGCTGCCCTTGGCTCACGTCGTGGTCGCCGGCGGAGAGGCGACGTTCGCCGAGGGACCGTCCTCGGTGGTAGGCGCCGAACGCCACGGTGCGCCGTGCGGGTGCGAGCAAGAGTCCGCGGAGATCGCGCTCTCTGAGGTGAAAGAGTGCATCGCCTGCAACGGCGCGGAGGCAGCGCCGGAACGTGTCGAACGTGCGCTGAGGTTCTTGGTGGATGAACGCATCGGCCTCCCCCTCAATGAAACGGCGACCGTAGAGTTCGTTCAGGGTGTAGTTGTGCGAGTGCATGACGCGCGCTTCGGACACGTAGCGAATCGTCTTTCCCGCGCGTTTTGCGGCATGTCCCCACTCGGCGTCCTCGGAGCCCCAGGCACGCTCGTAAAATTGGCGCTTTTGCCATGCCGACCGACGCATCGCCGCAAACGGGAGCGAGTAGGGCATCCAATCGGGGGCTGCGCCGGTGGCCGGGAAAGCGGAGGCGTAGTCTCGGCGGACCCAGCCCTCGGCCTCTGGTCTCGGAAGCTGACGCGCAAACGCGGCGTCCACCAAGGGGTCGTCGAACGCGGACAGCAAGCGCGCCAAAGCCTCCGGATCGAGTGGGACGACGTCCGAATTTTGGAACACCATCAGCTCCGCGTCCGTTTCCGCGATCGCGCGATTGAGCACGCGCCCAGGGATGTAGGCCGACGCTTCGATGCACGCGAGCCGCGCGGGAAATTGCGCGGCGATCGAACGCGTCGCGTCGGTCGAGCCGGAGTCGACCACCACGAGCTCGAACCCGGGCGCACGCTGTCCAAAAAGCCCCACGAGCGCCTGGCCGAGCGTGGTCTCGCTGTTCTTGGTCCGCATGAGGACGCAGACGGAGGGCATGGGGCTCACGCGGCCTCTCCAACCTTTGCGGCCCAGACGCGGACGGCCTCGGTCATGGTGACGGTCTGAGTTGTCGTCAGGTACGCCAGGATTTTTCGAAACGAGTCGAAGCCGTCGCAGAGGTGCATCGTGATCGGATGAACGATCAGCGTCGAGAGCGCCCCTCGCGCTTCGTTGGCGCGAAGCTGCGCGAGGACGAGGTCGGTCCACGCGTCGATTTCGTACGATTCAGGGCCGAACGCATCCGACCAACGGTGCCGTCGCTGCCACCGCGTGACCCAGGCGCGCGTGCGCTCCGCATGAAACAAGTGCTCGTGGTCTGGCAAAATGGTGATGGGGACGTTCCAGAGCCCACTCCGCCCGCGCGATGGGCCGCGGGCCGTCGTGGATACGATGTTGGAGGACGCGACGAATCCGCGGGCTCGCAGGAGGGCGTCGGTGTTCGGTCCCCCGAGGTACATGTGGTCGCGCCACACGCGCACGGGCTTGGTCGTCCGGCGTGCGGCCGATGCGAGGGTCCGTTCGATGTCCTGGGCTTCGAGCCAGGGCGGCCCCGGATATCCGAAACCAAGCTTCTTTGAAACGCGGTGAGGCCAGCTCGGCGAGAAGCAGGCGTGGGTGTGTCCGCCGAGCTCGACGAGCGGATCGCGGACGATCGGCTCGAGTTCGCTCCATTGCTCGTCGAACGCCCGCCCGGAGACGAAGAACGTCACCGGAACACGCGCTTCGCGCAGCAGCTCGAGGTACGCGCCTGCAAGCGAGAGCTCGCTCGCGCTCGCGTACCGCTGGTTTCCCGTTCCAAGCGACTCGTGGTGAAGATCGCCCGTGAGGCAAATCATTGGTGAAACACTCCCTCGGGACCTTCGTGCGGCTGCCCATGGAGCGGCCGGTAGTTCACATCTCCGTGCGCACCCCAGCGCCGGAGGAATGCCGCGAGCAACTCGGCGTTGGCCGAGCCGTGCGCACCGAGGAGCCGAGCCGCTTGCGCGCGACGGTTCGGCGCGACGTGGTGCGCAACAATCGGGAAGGTCGCCGCAAGCACGTCCTTCCCGCTCGCGAGCCGTGCCGCAACACGGGTTCGACGATCGGCGTCCGAGGAGAGGCCGCGTGAGGTAACGAGGTTGCGTGCGAGGACGCCAACCTCCCGGAGCGAACGTGGCGGCGCCGAAAGTTGCGCGCGGAGCGACGCGGAAAGATGCTCCTCCCAAGCAAGGGTGGGCGCCTCGAGGCAGTGCCGTTCGATCGTCAAATGAAGGTCGGCAAGAAGTCCGGTGGCCGCGGCGATGCGCTCACCGAGTTGGCTGCGCTTTGCCGCCCCGTAGTCGGCCTCGAAGCGAAATCCCACGGCGGCTTCATACAACTCGCGGAGCCATCCGGGAGCGTCTTCGCACGCACGCATGAACGCGCGCTTTTTTGCATAACTCGAATCGTAGGCGCCCCGCGAAAAGAGCCACGCATCGCCGTAGCCAATGAGGGCTTTGACCGCGTGGCGAAGCGACCGGCGACGCGTCTCCTCGTCGTTCGGCCGTGCGGTGCCTGCGGCCCGATTGATGAGCAGCAGGGCCCCGCGGTTCATCACCAACTGGCGAACGTCCGCCGCGAT
>Ga0114972_10004761_pt1 | contig 10075 bp, 6 predicted proteins | sample M_140807_EF_Meta_FD_87354 | JGI IMG/M metagenome (GOLD analysis project Ga0114972, IMG submission 87354) | Freshwater microbial communities from Lake Montjoie, Canada to study carbon cycling - M_140807_EF_MetaG | ecosystem: Environmental > Aquatic > Freshwater > Lake | place: Lake Montjoie... | reverse complement strand
CTTGAAGTCGAAATTTTCAACGCGTGGACTGTCTAGTCCTTCCTGAATTGAGGCTCTTAAAGCCATCACTTTGATTTGTTCATCTTCCAAAAGGCGAAGTCCCGCACGAATTACTTCGCTTACATTCTTATACCTGCCTGCAGAAATCTGGCTACTCACAAACAGGTCGAAATAGTTGCCAAGCGAAACGGATGTATTTTTCATTTTTCTGATTTTGAATCAAAAATACCAAAAATTGGTAACCACTCCAATGCTTTTTCAAAATTTGCCAGTCCTGAAATTCAGTGCGCTAGTATTTTTCTGCCATTGTAAACCTACATAAAATGTTTCTGCATTAAAGGAAAGGGTCTGGACAGGATTTGTTTACTACCCATTTAGACTCGATTCAATCTTTACTGCGCTTTTAAAGGGGATGAGTCTTGCACCTACTTGTTGGTTTGAGGAGTCCAGTGCCCAACTATAAATGCCTATTAATCTTGAGCCTTAGGCCAAACTGTTTTCATGGTTTAAAATAGCTGCAGTGTAGTTATGGTCATCCAGCCCAATTCCAATCAGATGCCATTGCCAGGAGTTATTTTTGAAGGCTGCATCATTTATGTGGCTTTTGATTCTATTTGCAATCAATATCCGTATAGAAATTCTTGCACTGAGTTTTGTTTTTGGCACTCGACAAGCAAATAAATATTGGTTAAAAACGGAAAAACTTAATGTTATGATGGAAAATGCAAAATTTAAAGAATTAGAACAGGAGATTCAGTCCCTTAAAATTCAAAATTCGGCTCTTAAATCAGCATTAGATTTTGAGAAAAGTGAAAATAAGCAGCAACATCAAAGCCTTTTGGCTGCAAAAGAAACTGCAGAAGCAAATGAGGCCCATTTGCGGACATTACTGAGAACCATTCCCGATTTAATCTGGCTTAAGGATGAGGAAGGAATTTATCTTCATCTGAATACACGGTTTGAAGAGTTTTTTGGTGCAGAGGAAAGTCAAATATTGGGTAAAACCGATTATGATTTCGTGGCAAAGAATCTCGGTGATTTTTTCAGAGAAAACGACAAAAAAGCAATGCTGGCGGGTAAGCCCACTAAAAATGAGGAATTAATACGATTTGCCAGTGATGGCCACGAGGAATTTCTGGAAACCATAAAAACGCCCATCTTCGATAAAAACGGGAAGCTGATCGGCATTCTTGGAATTGGAAGAAACATTACCGAACGGATTCAAATGGAAAAGGAGCTCTTGCATTTAAATGCGGATAAGGACCGGTTTATGCAAATTCTTGCACACGATTTGCGAAGTCCTTTTACCGCGCTGCTGGGCTTTTCCGAACTATTGCTCAGCAATTTGAGAAATTATAGCCTTGAAGACATCGAGAGTCAGCTTTTGATCATCAGGAATACCTCCAAAAAGACATTTCATCTTCTGGAGGATATTTTGCTTTGGTCGAAATCACAGTCAGGTAAATTACCTTTTAATCCGCAGAAGCATGATTTTTCGCTTGTCTGCCAGGAGATTATTGAGGAGAAGTTAAACCAGGCCTTGCTGAAAAACATTTCCATCACTTTGTCTCAATCAGATCCGGTAACGGTATTTTCGGATAAGAGCATGCTCTCGACAATCCTCAGGAATTTACTATCCAATGCAATCAAGTTTACCCCCCAAAACGGTAGCATTTCCATTCAATGCGAAACAAATGGTGATATGGCGACCATTATCGTTTCGGATGATGGAGTGGGAATAAGTGCAGACATTCAGGCAAAAATCTGGGATTTCTCTAATCCATTCACCACAAAAGGCACTGAAAAGGAACATGGGTCTGGTTTTGGGCTGTCACTTTGCAAAGAATTTGTGGAAAAACATGGTGGTAAAATCTGGGTTGAGTCCAAGCACTCTAAAGGCAGTGATTTTAAGTTTACGATGCCTTTGTCATGAGTTCAGGACTAAATGAAATCTCCTGATCAGTTAAGGCTACTTTTTTCCTGCTTTTTGTTTCTTAAAAATATAGCAGGGATGCTAGATGCCAGTCCCGGTGGAGCTGTGGCTTGTTTGGAACCATCGCATATTGATTGTACTGAGAGCCGCTTTGGGAACTTTCAAGACAGACAGGTTTATAAGACTTTGATTAGGCTTTAATTTTAGCTTTTGGGGTAGTTTTTACTTCTGCTATTTTTCTTGCTTTAGCTGCCTCCGCTTTTTTGTTACTAAAAAAAAGACTTAGAGCCATTTCCTCTTTTTCTGTCAGTGGACCCTGCCCTCCGACAAAATCAACATTTAACTCAATTTTGCCTATTCTCATTTCAATTTTCATTTTGGAAAATACCTGTTAATAAGTTTTAGCGCCGCGTTGGTATCAATGATCATGACCCTTCCGCCAAAATGGAAGGCCCCCAAACTCTTTTCATAATGTTCTATCAATTCTGTTTTTGAAAGAAACGATAGATTGCCAGCATGTCCTCTTTGAAAGGACAGTCTGCAAGCAAAAGCGACCAAATTTCCAGGAACTCCTGCATAAACTTTTTCCTTGCCTTTATTAAAGGGGGCGCTTTCTATCAGATGCATGTAAACATGATCCGGCTTAACTTCAAGGCTTATCAGGCCCTGGATGATTGCTGGGTTATTTACAATTGTTAGCTTGTAAAGTTCCTGGGATGGAACTTTAAATTCTTCTCTCCAATTAAAAACCCAGCCGTTCTTTTTAGAAGTCTTTTTTAAATCTTCTTTTAGATAGATGGAAACTTCGGTTTGGAAAGTATCTCCGGTAATGACATTTTCAATGCTGTTGGTCAGTTTATCAACTTCAAAGTCCAGACCAGCCTCTTTGTCCCGTTTCATAAAGCTAATTTAGGATAAAATGATCGAGAGTCAAAATCCTCTAACAATCATACGACTATCATGAGAATTAAGTGAAGCCGGCTCTCAGGATTTGCAAAAATTTGCAGGAACTCCAGTCTCGGTGGAGCTGTGGATTGTTTGGAACCATCGCATATTGATTGTACTGAGAGCCACTTTTCAGTGGTCAAATTGTTTTACAATTTATGGGCTAAGAACAACGCCACGCGCCCGGGATAGCAGCGGAAAGCCCGCAAGCCAGCTGCTGGCAAGAGAATATGAAAAATACCTACGCTTGCCTAAGCCTGCAGCAGCTGAGGACGGACTGGTTTACCCGGATCAGGAGAAAAATCGGCAGTACATCGGGGTAAGGCTTTATCCCAATCCCGTTACCCATAAGACGGTCCATTTTGAAAGTTTGTTCTCTACTGACCTCAGCGTATTTGACGCGCAGGGAAGATTGCTTTTCCACCGGTCAGGATTAAAGGGAAAACAAAACCTGGAGATGCCGATGCAGCCCGGATTTTATTTCCTCGATTGCGTTAATGCGCTCGGAAAATCCCGGCAGAAACTAATGGTGAAATAATCGGACGAAGCTTTTTATTGTCCGGTTGGAATTAAGGATTTTTTATGGGTCCGGGCCTTTGAAAAAAGAAAATCGGGCAAGACTCAAACTAATTTGAAATTGATTTTGATAAGCTCCCGCAGGTAATTCTGATAACTTTTGCCAATACCTTCTGGGACATTACCCTTCGCCCAGATTCATCCTTTTATCCTATTCTTCGGTTGCTAGCCAGTTATAAAAAACCACAGTTCGGCATTCTCCAGAAAATTCGGTTGCTTTTATGAACAAATCAATATCAACCTGAAGGTTAACTAATCATAAGTTAACAATGCACTCAGCATCAACTCACCTTTCGAAGGACTTAATTTGTGTTGTTCAAACCAAATTAAAAATCAGGTCATGATGAAATCTTACAAAAGATCAGAATTCAATTTCCATCACTCGAAGAGCAGAATTTCTACAATTCGAATCGCAATAATCGTGATGTTTCTGGCTCTGGTCAATCCGTCATTCGCTCAGGTTTCTTTTACAGGAACCTATACCCAGAACTTCAACAGTCTGGGAACCGGAACGGCCATTCCGGCCGGTTGGTCCCACATCGGCAATCTAGGTGGAAGTAATACTTCCTGGGGAACTTCCATTCCGGCTTCAGGTACTCCATCAGCAGCTTCGGCAGGTACTGTTAATAACACCCTTATTGTAGCCAGCAATTCCTTTACTGGAACCAGCAATACTCAGGCATACAATTATTCCGGATCTGTTACCACCGACCGGGCGCTGGGAACTTCTCCAACAAGCGGTGCAGGAAATACTCTTCAATTAATGCTGACAAACAACACCGGCGCATCCTTTAATACAGTTCAGATTGCGTATGACACCCGCAGGTTTGCCACGGCATCCTCGGCAGAAACGGCACCGGGATATTTTGTGTTTGCCAGTGTTAATGGGGGATCAACATGGTCTGCCTTAACCACTTTGAATCCAACAGTTTCCTCCTTGCCAAACACCAATGGAACCAGTGCATTCTCACAGCAGATTACCCTTACTGCCCCCATCGCAGCAGGCGCAGAACTCAGTCTTCGGTTTGTTGATGACAATTCAGTCAATTCCTCTCCCGACCAGAGAATTGGCTTGGACAATGTCAACATCTCGGTCGTTAATCCAGGTGTTTGCGGCGTTCCTGCAAGCCTTTCTGTCTCTTCACTTTCTTCCACTTCGGCCACATTGAACTGGCAAACCGTAATTGGGGCTACTTCTTACAACGTGCAGTGGAGAGCGGTTGGGGCTGCTAATTTCACCAACATCAACGGCATTGCCAGCACAACAACGCCGCTTTCGGGTCTTACCCAGGGAACGGACTATGAATTTCAGGTGCAGGCAGTATGCAGCGGGAATAACAGTTCATTTTCTCCGGTCTTTTCTTTCACAACACCCATCCCTGGCGTCTGCGGAACACCTGCAGGTCTCAGTTCTTCTGCAATTACTTCTTCTTCTGCCAACCTCACCTGGACTGCAGTTTCCGGGGTAAGCACTTATAACCTTCAATGGAAGCTTGCTTCAGCTTCTGCCTTTACAACCGTTTCCGGTCTTACAACAAACACTTACACGCTCAGCGGATTAAGCCCTTCCAATGCGTACAATTTTCAGGTTCAGGCTGTTTGCAATGGAACGTCCGGTTCATATTCTACACCTGCAAATTTCTCTACCATAGCCAACACCACCGTAAACGAAGTAATTCATCTTCTTTCTGGCGCCCTGCAGCCAACATCCGTTACCATTTCGGCCAAGCTCACTACGGCTTCTACCACTTGCCGGGCGCTTGTCAGTACTTCTTCCACCCTAAGCAACCCTATTTTCTCTGCATTTTCAGCCTCCTCATCGGCAACCAATTTCATGACCAAAATGAATGTTACTGGCCTGCAGCCAAATACACAGTATTTTTACGCGGTTGAGTCGAATGGTCTGGTAGATAATTCTGCGGAAGATATTGGTCAATTCAGGACTCCGGCTTCGGGTCCGTTTTCCTTTACTTTTGCCCATGCCTCCTGTGCCGGTTCTGCCAGCCACCTGGTTTTTACAGCCATCCAGAACAAGAATCCTCTTATGTTCATCGAAACCGGAGATTTTCACTATGCCGACCCCAATTCAAGCAACATCAGTACCCACCGGAATCCATACGAAACTGTTCTGTCTTCTGCCGCCACTTCCAACCTTCTGAGAAGAGCTCCCCTTGCCTACATGTGGGATGACCATGATTATTGCGGAAATAACAATTCCGGAAGTGCTCAGGCAGGAACGGCCAATGCCCGACAGGCATACCAGGAATATATTCCACACTATCCTCTGGTCGCAGGTTCAGGAAATGTGCCTATTTATCAGTCTTTTGTTATCGGAAGGGTTCGTTTTATTCTGGCCGACCTGAGAAGTCTCCGGGCTACTGGTACCATGTTTGGTACTACCCAGAAGACTTGGTTCAAGAATGAATGTATTGCAGCGCGCGACAATTGCCAGATGATTGCCTGGGTTACGGGTACCTCTTGGGGTGGAACACAGTCCGACAACTGGGGTGGTTTCGCTGCTGAGCGTACGGAACTTTCCAATTTTTTCCGCGATAATAACATCCGTAATATGATGATATTCAGTGGTGATGCCCACATGACGGCCATCGATAACGGCTCCAACCACGATTTCTCCACGGGAAGTAACAACCCCAACGATTATCCCGTTTTTGCTGCAGCCGGTTTAAACCAATCCGGCTCCAATAAAGGGGGAACGTATAGTCAGGGTACTTTTACCAATCCAAGTTCATCAACAGGGCAATATGGTACCGTAGAGGTAAACGATGCAGGCGGAAGCACCATCACCATCACTTTCCGCGGTTACAGAACTTCTGGCAATTCCACCACAGAGTCAATTATTACCACCTACAACTTTACCCGTACCCTTTGTGCCTCGCCTGTTACGGCGGCACCAGCCAACCTTATGTCAGTCAGGAGCATGGAAGATGGTGCAAAGGTGAAACTCGTATGGGACCTTGAAAACAATGGAAGGAAAATAAGCCTTCATAAATCATCAAACGAAAAAGAAGGTTTTACTCCCCTTGCCAGGGTAGAATCGGCCGGCGCCCTGGTTGATGAAAAACCACTTACAGGTTGGAATTATTATCAAATGGTCGATGAAACAGGACAGGTTCTTGGGACTCAGAAAATATTCGTGGCAGGTAAAGCCATTTTCCGCCTTGCTCCCAATCCGGCTAGTACCACCATGTCGGTGAGCTTAGATGGGTATGAGGGCGATCTGGATGGCCGGGTTCTGGTGCATAATGCCATGGGAGTTTGGGTTTTACAGGAAGAGGTGAAAGCATCTTCCGCAGCCAAAGGGTTTTCAATGGATGTGTCGCATCTTGAAACAGGCCTTTACACCCTCATTTTTCAGAAAAATGGTATGACCATTTCACGTCCATTTCTGATTTCTAAATAGAAGTGGTTTTTAGTTTCGGGCATTCCGGTTTTTGGGATGCCCGATCTTTTTTATCCATGAACCCAAAGTATCATCACATTTTTTTTGCCTTTTTGCTTCTGCCTTTCCTTTCGGTTTACCGGGCCTTGCCCGACCAAACCCAGAATGAAAGCGGAAAGGGCTTTATCGCAGATTATTCCCGTCTGGTGGGGAATCTGGCCGGGGAACTCCAGACGCTTGACAGCTTGATCCGAACCGAAAACTGGAGCCTGCCCTCCACCATTCAGGTGGTACGGCGGCAAACGGAAATGGCGCGCCTTTCAATGAAAAAGGTAGACCTGTTTCTCCGCTATGCAGATCCCATTGCCCACAAAAAAATCAATGGGCCTCTGCCAGTAGAATGGGAAACGGAGGTCTTCGAAAAGCATGAAAAGCCCTACAAAAGGCTTGGTTCGGGTCTCGCCCTTCTAACCGAAAATCTGGAATCGCCCCAACCCGAGCGCGATAGTCTGCTTGCGCTGCTTGCACCGGCGCAAGAGGCAGTTCGCTACTTTCAGACCGATTCCATGAAGCATATTTGGGAAAAACCGGAGGCTTTTTTCCTGGCCAATCGTTTGTTTATTCTGAATCTGGCTTCCATTTACACCACCGGTTTTGAATGTCCGGACCGCTCCCGGATATTAACCGAACTGCAGGAATTGCTTTCAGGAGTAAACGACAATTACCTGCTGTTTAATGCAGCATTTCCTTCTCATCGTTTTCCGGAAATCTATTTAAAAAAATTCGTTGAGCTCAAAGCCTTTGTGGATACGAGTTCTCAGGATATAGATCACTTCGATCACTTTGTTTTTCTTCAGAAACAGGTGAATCCACTTTTCAGAATACAGCAGCAGCTAATACAGAAGTACCGGGTAAAAAGCAACAGCATGGTGGACTACAGCCTGAATGACCAGGCACCCGGTTTGTTTTCAAAACACCTTTTTTATGCGCAGGATTCCCGTGGAATTTTCAATCGTCTGCAAAATAAAGAACAGGAATATCTGGCCGACAGTCTGGGAAAACTATTGTTCTTCGATCCGATACTTTCCGGTAACAACGAAAGATCCTGCGCATCCTGCCATAAACCTGATGCTTTTTTCGCCGATACCTCTCGGAAAACTCCAGAGGGTTTTCACCATTCGGGGCCGCTTACGCGCAATACGCCAAGTCTCCTGAATGTACTTCATAATCATTTACTGATGTACGATGGCCGTTTTTACTCCCTGCAGCAGCAGGTGGCAGATGTCATTCTGAATCCACAAGAAATGGCCGGTGATAAGCACGAAATCCTGAGGAAAATTTTTAGCTGCCCTACATACAAAAAGGGTTTTGAGTCTCTTCTTCCGGAAACCTACACCGAAAATGAAGTTTCGTTTTCCCATATTGTTTCTGCACTCACCCGCTATATTGCCCGCTTCAGTTATTATTCATCTCCATTTGATGATGCAATGGAAAATAAAGCAAGTATTTTACCAGAGGTCAGAAATGGTTTCAATTTGTTTATGGGAAAAGCCGGGTGCGGAACCTGTCATTTTGTTCCGCAATTCAATGGAGTAAAGCCGCCCTTCACCAATTCCGAATTCGAGGTGCTGGGCACTCCCGAAAAAGCGCAATCCACTGCCCTGAGTTCCGACAAGGGTCGCTCCGCTTACTTTGATGCTCCGGAGACCCGGAATGCGTTCCGGACAAGCACGCTTCGGAACAGTGCGCGCACCCCTCCTTATATGCACAATGGCGTATTCCGTAACATGGAGGAAGTAATTTCATTTTATGATGCTGGAGGTGGAACTGGAAAAGGACTTCTGCTTCCCAATCAAAGTTTATCCAGTGATTCTCTCCATCTTTCAGAAAATGAAAAAAATGCCCTGGTTGTTTTTATGAAATCCCTTAATGAAGAAATTAAACCTGAAAAAGCCCCCGTATCTTTACCCGAATCCCCATTACCTGAACTGAAGAACAGAAAGGTCGGAGGCCATTATTAAGTATGAGAATTTTTTTTGCCATTTTGCTCTTATCCATCGTTTCCATTCCAGACTGTCTTGCTCAGAAAAAAAGACAAATGCCGGAAATGACCTTTCCACCTGAATTACCGGATTCGCTCCATGCGATGTTAAACAAGCAATACCGCAAAGGATTTGATTTGTACATGGCTTCCTGCAATGGATGTCACAGCTCCGGCGGGCAGGCCATTCCAGTATTTTCTTCCTCCCAGCTTGGCAATTATCAAATGAGAACATCCAAGGGCCATATGGGTGAAATTACAGAACGAAAAGTAAGTGAAGGGGAGCTCTCTCTAATTGTTACCTTTTTAAGTCAGATTAAACAATCCCGAAAAGACTGACAAATCCTTAAATCAATTTTTGGTCTCCTGATCAGTAAAAACGCCACGCGCCCGGGATGGAAAGGGCGGCGCTGTAGGCGACGGTGGCGGTTTTTGATTTTGGACGCAGAGACGCAAGATCTTGCGTCTCTGACAATTTTGGGAAAACCCGCCACGGTACCCTCGCCTTCGGCGGAGCAAGCCTGCACAACCCGAAAAGGCGCCCAAAAAGAAATGAGATCCTCAGTGGATTAGCAGAAGTTTTGTGGAAGTCACAGTCTTTCCCTTCTTTTTGAAATGAAGCTGATATGCCCCGGAAGGTAGATTCTTTGGGAGTTGCAGGATTTCGTCTTCTGCTTTCAGGTCAATTCTACCTCCCTGCAGATTCAGCAGGTACACTTCCTCCGGAGCATTGTTAAAGCGGATGATTCCTTCCTTTTTATCAACCGGATTCGGGAAAAAACCAGGAGATTCATCCTGTGAAAAATCCTGCATACCTGTGGTCTGCACCAGAATTTGACCTTGGATGCTGTCGGCATAACAGGCATTGCTGATTTTCTGGCGGATGGTGTAAATGCCAAAGCCTGGAAAGGTATGCACGGGTTCCTGTTCTTCGGACTGTGTGCCGTCGCCAAAATCCCAGCGCATATCGCCTATACCCCAGCCGGCAGTTTTGAATTGAACTTCAAAGTCGTTGCCTGTGCTGCTGTGGTAAAACCCGGCCTGCACATTTTTTCCCTTACCAAACCATTTCTGGGCAGAATCGGAAACAAGGTACACGCTGAGCATGCGCATGTTTTCTGCCTGGATGGCAGCAATCGATGCCGGACGATACACATTGGGCAGCGGCAGTTTCCGGAAT
>Ga0114972_10004760_pt1 | contig 10075 bp, 8 predicted proteins | sample M_140807_EF_Meta_FD_87354 | JGI IMG/M metagenome (GOLD analysis project Ga0114972, IMG submission 87354) | Freshwater microbial communities from Lake Montjoie, Canada to study carbon cycling - M_140807_EF_MetaG | ecosystem: Environmental > Aquatic > Freshwater > Lake | place: Lake Montjoie... | reverse complement strand
CATGGAGGCGCTCAAAGCGCTCATGGATGACACCGACAAAGTGCACATCAAGGGCCCGCAGACCGACCTTCGCTTCAGTATCAAGGGCATCGGCTCGGTCATCTGCGGCGGCGACCGCAACATCCCCGACGGTGAAGTCTTCACCGCGCCGGTCAAACGCAGCGTGGAGGGGCACGTGCGTTTCAACGTCCCGACGAACTACCACGGCACGGTCTTTGAGGATGTTCATCTGGAATTCAAAGCCGGCCGCATCACCGGCGCCTCGGCCGGCCGCAATACGGCCAAGCTCAACTCGATCCTCGATGCCGACGCGGGAGCGCGTTTCATCGGCGAGTTTTCCCTCGGCTTCAATCCGCACATTCTTCATCCCATCCGCGACACTCTTTTCGACGAGAAAATCGCCGGATCATTCCACTTCACGCCGGGTCAGGCCTACGAAGTCGGCGGCAACGGCAATCGCAGCCAGATCCACTGGGACATGGTCTGCATCCAGCGCGCCGATTACGGCGGCGGCGAAGTCTGGTTCGACGGCAAACTCATCCGGAAAGACGGACTCTTCACCGTGCCGGAGTTGAAGTCGCTCAATCCCGAGCGCGGGCGCTGAAGTTTTTCCGTCGGCAATCAGTTCGAGACATATGCCGGCCGGGACGGTGATCTCGTCGGGTTTGCCTAGTGTCTTGCTGCAGCGGGCATCCGCTTGGTCCTGAGGGCAACCGAAGCTGCGCCCCCCCGGTTGAAGTGATCTTCTCCGCCAGAAGTCTTCCCGCCACCTCGCGCCACCCCCTGCTTGGACGATGCGGGAACGTCTCTCCTCTTCGCGCCACTGCCACGACGATTGGGGGTGAGCTCAGCTCCGGGCAACAATCCCCGTGCTCTGGCAAAACGGGTTTTTTGCTCAGCCTTCCGCGGGAGTGGTCGCGGCTTCGAACAACGCGCGCCAATGAGCGAGGCGCTCGGCGATACGTTTCTCCTCCCCGCGGTCCGATGGCTGGTAGAAGGTGCGCCCCTCGGCCAGATAGGCCTGCGGCACGTAGGCGTCCGGATGGTCGTGCGCATATTTGTAACCTTGGCCGTGTCCGAGTCGCTCCGCGCCTTTGTAGTGTTTGTCCCGCAGATGTTCCGGCACGGCGAGCGTTCGTCCCTGCTGCAGATCCTTCTGCGCGGCCAGAAGCGCGGCATAAGCCGCGTTGCTTTTCGGCGCGGTGGCCAGATAGACCGTGGCGTGGGTGAGGGGAATCTGGGCTTCGGGCAATCCCACGAACTCGCAGGCTTGCTGCGCGGCAACGGCCAGAAGCAGCCCCCGCGAATCGGCCAACCCGATATCTTCGCTGGCGGCGATGATCAGACGCCGCGCGATGAAGCGGATGTCCTCCCCGGCGTGCAGCATCTTGGCCAACCAATAAAGGGCCGCATCCGGGTCGCTGCCGCGGATGCTTTTGATGAAGGCGCTGATCGTATCGTAATGGGCGTCGTCCTGCGCGTCGTAGACCACCGCTTTGCGCTGGATGCAGTCCTCGATGACGGTGCGGTCCAGCACGATGGAGCCGTCGCTTTCCGGTGGCGTGGTCAATGCGGCCAACTCGAGTGCGTTGAGGCACCGCCTCGCATCGCCATCGCAGACCTCCGCGAGGTGCCCGGCTGCGTCATCTTCGAGGCGGACACCTTCCTTGCCCAGCCCGCGTTCTTTGTCGGCAAGAGCCCGTTCCATCAATCGTCGCAAGTCCGCGGCTGAAAGCGGTCGCAACTCGAAAACCATGGAGCGTGAGACCAGCGGGCTGTTCACGTAAAAGAACGGATTCATCGTCGTCGCCCCGATGAGCCGCACGGTTCCGCGTTCGACATCCGGCAGCAGCACGTCCTGCTGCGCTTTGTTGAAGCGGTGGATCTCGTCGATGAAAAGGATGGTGCGCGTCCCGTCGCCGGCGAGGCGTGCCGCGGCCGCCGCCATGGTCCTGCGCAAATCGGCCACGTTGCTCTCCACGCCGCTCAACCGCTCGAAGCGCGCGCGGGTCATTCGCGCAATCACCCCGGCCAGACTGGTTTTCCCCGTGCCGGGAGGCCCGTAGAAGATAATGGAAGAAAAACGGTCCCCCTCGACGGCTCTGCGCAGCAACTTCCCGGGGCCGAGGATGTGTTCCTGCCCGGTGTATTCGGCCAGATCGCGAGGCCGCATCCGCTCGGCCAACGGGGCGTGCGCCGTGGGAACCGACTGATTCGCGGGTTCGTTGCCGAAAAGATCGTCCATGGGATCTTGAATTTAGCTTGGACGCCCCGTGGCGCGAGGCGGATATTGTTTGTTCATGGCAACCGGGGACTTGGCAGGACAGATCGAAGAAATGGGGCGGCGCTCGCGCCGGGCGGCCCGGGCACTGGCCCTGAGTTCCACCGATGCGAAAAACGCGGCGCTCTCCGCCATGGCCGATGCCATCGAAGCGGCCGAGACTGAAATCATCGCGGCCAACGCCAAAGACCTGGAGGCGGCGCCGGGCTACGGACTCAACACCGCGGCGATCGACCGCTTGCGCCTCACGTCCGAGCGCATCCGCTCCATGGCCAAAGGAGTCAGGGAAGTCGCTTTGCTGCCCGATCCCGTGGGCGAGGTGATTCGGGCATGGACGCGTCCGAACGGGCTCAAAATCACCAAACTGCGGGTGCCCATCGGCGTCGTTGGCATCATTTACGAGTCCCGTCCCAACGTGACGGCCGATGCCGCCGTGCTTTGCCTCAAATCCGGTAATGCCTGCATTCTCCGCGGCGGGAAAGAATCCATCCACTCCAACCTCGCCATCGCCAAGGCATTGTCCGCGGGGGCGGAGAATGCGGGACTCTCGGCTGATGTCATCCAGTTGGTGCCTTTCACCGACCGCGAGGGAGTGCGGTTGCTGGCCCAAATGGACCGCTATCTCGATGTCATTGTTCCGCGAGGCGGCCACGCCCTCATCGAGGCTGTCGTGCAACACGCGCGCATGCCGGTGATCAAGCACTACCACGGTGTTTGCCATGTGTTTGTCGACCGCTCAGCCGACCTCGAGATGGCCGAAAAGATCGCGCTCAACGCGAAGTGCCAGCGCCCGGGTGTCTGCAACGCCATGGAAACGCTGCTCGTCCATCGCGATGTGGCCGGAAAATTCCTCCCGAAGGCCGGCGCGGCGCTGGCGGCCGAGGGCGTGGAGTTGCGCGGTGACAAAAGGGCCTGCGAGGTTCTCGGCGGCAAGGCCAAGCTTGCCTCGGAGGAGGATTGGACGGCCGAATATCTCGATTTGATCCTGAGTATCCGGGTGGTCGACTCGCTGGAAGATGCCGTCGAGCACATCGAGAATTATGGTTCGCACCACACCGACAGCATCGTCACGGCGGACGAGCAGGCTGCGCGGAAGTTCCTCGCGGCGATCGATTCCGCGACCGTGCTCTGGAATGCCTCGACGCGCTTCAGCGATGGCGGAGAATTCGGTTTCGGGGCGGAGATCGGCATCAGCACCGACAAACTCCACGCGCGCGGACCGATGGGGCTCGAGGAGTTGACCACCTACAAATACCTGGTCGAGGGAACGGGGCAGGTGCGCAGCTGAGGCATGCTCAAAACAATGCAAGTTTTCTACGAAGGACGCGTGCAGGGAGTCGGTTTCCGCTACACGGCAAGGCGAGTCGCGTCGGGTTTCGATGTCGCCGGCTACGTGCGCAACCTGCCCGACGGGCGCGTCGAGTTGGTGGCCTCGGGCGATCCCGGCGAAGTCGGGGATTTTCTCACGGCGATGCGCGACAGCGAATTGGCCGGACACATCGCCAACGAGTCTTCCGCGGCGATAGATGCGCCCGCGGGCTTGCGCGGATTCGAAATAAGAGCATGAGCAACCCACCAGTCGAAATCGAGGGTCTGACCAAAGTCTTCCCCGTGCCGCTGCGCCGCGAACGTGTTGTCGCGGTGCGCGACCTGTCCCTGCGCGTGGAAAAAGGGGAGGTCTACGGTCTGCTCGGACCGAACGGGTCGGGCAAAAGCACCACGCTCAAAATTTTGCTCGGTCTGGTCACTGCCACGCGCGGCACAACGCGTGTCTTCGGCGAGGAAAGCCGTTCCGTTCGCAGCCGGAAGGACGTCGGGTTTCTTCCCGAGAACCCGTATTTTTACAAGTTTCTCACCGGCGCGGAGACGGTGCGATTTTTCGGAAAACTCAGCGGTATGAGCGGCGATGCGCTCGAGGCGCGCGTGACGGAACTTCTTGAATTGGTCGGCTTGGCCGATGCCTCCGCCAGGCGCGTCGGCTCCTACTCCAAAGGTATGCTGCAACGCGTCGGTCTCGCCCAAGCCCTCGTGCAGGATCCCGGGTTGCTTGTCCTCGACGAGCCGACAGCGGGCGTCGACCCGGTCGGTTCGCGCGAAATCCGCGACCTTATCCTCGAGCTGAAGTCCCGGGGCAAAACAGTGCTGCTCTGCTCGCATCTTCTCTCGCAGGTGCAGGAGGTTTGCGATCGTGTCGGTATCCTTGCCCGCGGATCGCTCGTGCGCGAGGGACGTGTGGAGGACCTGCTTGCCCTCGGGGATCGCACTGAAATCGTCCTCGAAAACGCCACGCCGGAACAGATCGCCGAGCTCGGAAAAGCCGCCGAGCGGCTCGGCGTGCGCGTCGTCTCATCCGGTCGCGCACAGACCACGCTGGAAAATCTTTTCCTCGCCGCGATCCAGCCCGGTCAATCGCCCGACGCCGGATCTGGCCGGAATTTAAATTTGAGGTGAGTGTCCTCATCTTCAAACCGGACGAAATCGGGGATTTTGTCATCGCGACCGGCGCGATTCGGCTTCTGGCCAGCGAGCACGGGGAAGAAAATACGAGTTTGATCGTGAAGGCGGAGCTTGCCTCTCTCGCGCGGCGCGAATTCCCCCTTGCTCGTGTGGTGGCTCTGCCATGGCAACGCCGCCGCAAAGGGCACAACCAAGCTGTGGCCAACATCCGCCATTGCTTCCCGGTGTGGTTGCGTCTTTGCCGAACGACAGCCGACCAGATTGTTTGTCTGCGTAGCCAGAGAAATTACCTGCAAACGCTTTTTTTTGCCTCCCCCAAAGTCCGTGGACGATTTGCCCCGGAGAACACCCTCCTTCTCAGCAGGAAATGGCGGCGAGTCTTCGTGGAAAAGTTGCTCCGTGTCTGCAAGAACCCCTCTCTCGTTCCGTATCCCGAACGGGCGGCTGATTGGCCGGCAGAAATTGAGGCGCACCGCCTTGTCTTGACGGCCGCGCTCGGCCGCGAAGTCGCGCAAAAAGAAATCATGCCTGCGCTGACAAGTGTAACTTGGCGCGGGGGAGGGGGGTGGCTGCTCTGTCCCTTCAGCTCGCGCCGTGGGAAAGACTACAGCGCGGAACGTTGGCTTGCCGCGCTGCAAGGAGTTGTCCCAGATATTCTGCCCACAGTGATCCGCTTGGCAGGCGGACCCGACCAAGTGGAGCGACTGAACGAATTCGCCTCGGTCCTCCGCGCCGGCGCCATCTCTTGCCCTGTCGAGGTGATTCCCCCCATGCCATTGGAGAAATTTCCGGATCTGGTTTCAGTCGCGGATCTCATTCTCACCGTCGATACCGGAGCGGCCCATTTCGCGTGCGCCACGGGCGCGCCGGCGGTCATCGTTGCCAGCGGATTGCACCGCGGGTCGTACGGCCCCTACAGCCCCAATGGACGCCAAGTCTGGTTGCTCGGCGATTACGCCGGACGCGGCGCCAAAGGTTGGCAAGAATCTGTGCCCCCCTCCATGGTGGCGGAGGCGATTGCCCGCGCTTTACGCGCGTGACGATGCGGCTTTGATGATCTTGGCGAAGCTACGCGGTTCCAGACTTGCGCCACCGACCAGTGCTCCGTCGATGTCGGGCTGGTGCATGAGTTCCTTGGCGTTATCCGGTTTGACGCTGCCGCCGTATTGAATGCGCACTTTGGATGCCGTGGTCGGGTCGAAAAGCTCGGCGAGTGTCTTGCGGATGAAGGCGTGGGCCTCCTGGGCCTGCTCCGGGGTCGCGGTGCGGCCGGTGCCGATGGCCCAGACCGGTTCGTAGGCGACCACGGTGTCGAGCATCTGGTCGGCGTCGAGTCCGGCGAGGCTTCCTTTGAGTTGGCGCGCGAGCACTTCATGGTGCGTGTTGGCATCGCGCTCCGTGAGTGTCTCGCCGACGCAAAGAATGGGGCGAAGGCTGGCGGCGTGGGCGGCTTTGACCTTCTTGTTGATCAGGTCGTCGGTCTCCCCGAAAATTGTTCTGCGTTCGCTGTGCCCGAGCACAACGTAGCGGGTGAAAAATTCGCGCAGCATGCCCGCGCTGATCTCGCCGGTGTAGGCGCCCGAGTTTTCGTGCCACATGTTTTGCGCCCCGAGGACAACACCCGGCATGGCGCCGATGATTTCCGAGAGCTTGGGCAGCACGGTGAATGGCGGGACGATGACCACTTCGGCCCCGTCGAAGTTTTTCAGTTCCAGTTCCAGATCTTCCATGAACGATGCCGCTTCGGCGGACGTCATGTTCATTTTCCAGTTGGCGGCGATGATCTTTTTGCGGATGGGCATCGGATGAAGGGGATGTAGATAAAGGATTTGCGCCTGTGCTGACAAGCGCCGGCTGCTTCAAACGTCCTAAAGGAGCGGTTCGATCGCGCGGATGGACGGCCAAAAGAGGGGATGCCGTCCCACCCGCCCGAGTTCCGAGAGAAGAATGTCCGAAATTTTTTCGCGACCCGCGGGAAGCATCTGCGACACGGCGACGTCGCTGCCGTGTGCAAATTCGACGATGTAGAAGTCACCGCTCTCCGCCCGTCTGGCCGAGGCTGCCGCTCCGGGGAACCGGAACTCAACCGCAGCGACGGCCGCGGAGGCTTCCTTTTCCTCGCGCAGAACAAAAGCGGCCTCGCCTCCGTCGCGTCGGCGGAAAAATTGTTTTTTGCCGTCTTGCTCGAGGTGCCAACCGAGGCGGCTGGCTATCCAGCCGAGCAGCTCGAGGGCGGTGAGTCGGTGCCCGCAGAGATAGCGGATTTCCACGCTTTCGAGCCGTGGCAACTTTTCCCGCGCGGCGGGATTGTCGAATATTTGCGCGATCGCGTAGCGCAGGTGGAAAATTCGCGTCCAATTGAGGTCGCAAACCGCGCAGTGGCCGCCGCTGAGCGCTTCAATCTCGCGCAGGATGGCGAACTGGGGGCCCGGCTGGACCCAAGATTGGCTATCCACGATGAGCCGGTCGACGCGCGTCCAAAGCTGCGGTGCCGGTTGGGGGTGGAGTTGGCCCTGCCACCAGAAACAGAGGGGCAAGTCGGAGTCGAGATGCGAGAAGACGATGTTCGGCAGGCGTTCTGCCGCCGGACCATCGAGCCGGAATGTGATCTGTTCGGAGCAGATTTCCTTCATCCCTCCCGCCCCCCGCATGTGGCAGTGCGCGGTAATCCAAGCCTCGACGTCGTTTTTTCCGGCGCCGGGGTCGGCCTGCACGAGAAGTGCGCGGAACGCGTGGTCCGCGGCGAGGCCTGCGAGCAGAGGCGTGTTTTCCGCAATGGCGTCGGGTGCTTCGCTGTAGACGACAAGATTGACCAGCGATGCACGGACTTTCCCGGCATCGGAAGCGCTCCAAAGCTCGCCGAGTTTGCGGTCGATTTCCCCGACCTCAACACGCAAGCCGGGGGAACTGGTCTGCACGGCCGGCGTCACAGCCTGCGCCACACCGCGCCGTCCTGCGCGAGAAGCTCGTCCGCCTCGCGCGGGCCCCATGTTCCCGCCGGGTAAAAGTCCAGCCGCGGTGCCGCTCCGTCGTCCCAAGCGGCACGGATCCCGTCGATGAAACGCCACGCGTGCTCCACCTCGTCACGGCGGGCAAAGAGCGTGGCATCCCCGCTCATCGCGTCGAGCAGAAGCCGTTCGTAGGCTTCGGGTGTCGGCTTTCCGAAAGACGTTCCGTAGTGGAAATCCATCTTCACCGGCTCGATCTGCAGCAGCGCTCCCGGCATCTTGGCCGCCATGCGGAAGGAGATTCCCTCGTCCGGCTGGATGCGGATGACAAGCGCGTTGGCGTCCTGCAGCTGGCTCTCGCGATTGAAGAGCACGGGCGGGGTCGGGCGAAATTGGATCGCGATTTCCGTGCCCGATTTTGGCAGGCGTTTGCCCACGCGGACGAAGAACGGCACGCCGGCCCAGCGCCAGTTGTCGATGTGCAGGCGCAGGGCGACGTAGGTGTCGGTCATTGAGTCCGGGGCGACGCCGGGTTCTTCGCGGTAGCCCGGTTCGTCGCGTCCGTTGATGAATCCCCCGGTGTATTGCGCGCGCACCACGTTTTCCTCCACATTCTTTCCGGTCAGCGGACGCAAAGCGCGCAGGACCTTCACTTTTTCGTCGCGCACGGCATCCGCGCTCAGGTCGGTCGGCGGTTCCATCGCCGTGAGGCAGAGGAGTTGCAGGAGATGGTTCTGCACCATATCGCGCAGCGCGCCGGATTTTTCGTAGTAACCCGCGCGCGCCTCGACGCCGAGGGGTTCGCTCGCCGTGATTTGCACATTCTCCACGTAGCGGTGGTTCCAGAGCGCCTCGAAAACGGTGTTGGCGAAACGCAGCACGATGAGGTTTTGCGCTGTTTCTTTCCCGAGGTAGTGGTCGATGCGGAAGGTGTCGCGTTCCGGAAAAGCCGCGGCGACCGCTTCGTTGAGACGGTGGGCGCTGGGCTGGTCTGTTCCGAACGGTTTCTCCACGATGATCCGGGCCCACGACCCGGGTTTGGCGTGGCTCAGGCCGCTGCTGCGCAGGTTTTCAAGGATGATGTCGAACTCGGTCGGCGAGGAAGCGAGGTAGAAAAGATGGTTGCCGCGCGTGCCAAGTCGCGTGTCGAGCGCCTCCAGTTCTTTGCCCAGCGAAACATAACCGGCCGGGTCGTCGAAGCTGCTGCGATGGTAAAAAATGTTCGCGGCAAAACGGGCCCATAATTCGTCGTTGACCGGACGCCGCGAGTATTTGCGCGCGGCTTCACCCAGTTCCTCGCGGAATCCTTCGCTCGTTTTGTCGCGCCGCGCGAAGCAGACAACAGCCAGGCCGGACGGAAGATTGCCGTCCGCCGCCAGGTTGTAGAGCGCCGGGATCAGCTTGCGGCGCGTCAGGTCGCCCGTCGCGCCGAAGATGACGAGCGTGCACGGTTCGGCCACGGCGCGGTTGACCAGGCCGTTGCGGAAGGGGTTGTCGTTTTCTTTGTTCATGCTGGTGTCAGGCGGCCTCGCGTTCAAGGGAGCGCGCCAGAGTGATGGCGGGACTCGAACGATTCAAGATGTAGAGATGGATTCCGGGCGCTCCGCTTCTCAGCAGTTCCTTTATTTGGTGGTAGGCCCAGGTGACGCCGACGGCTTCGGCCGCGCGCGGTTCGTCTTCGACCACTTGCAGTTGTTCGACCAGCGCGCGTGGCAAAGAGGAACCGCACATCGGGCCGAAACGCCGCACTTGTGCGAGGGACAAAGCGGGGAGCAGGCCGGGGAGAACCGGCAGGTTGATGCCGCGGGCGCGGCATTGCTCGAGGAACCGGAAGTAATGCTCGTTGTCGAAAAACAGTTGCGTGGTCAGGAACGACGCTCCCGCGTCGGCTTTGATTTTGAGGTGTTCCAGGTCCGCCTCCATCGACGCGGCTTCCGGATGCTTTTCGGGGTAGGCCCCGGCACCGAGGCACATGTCGGGGAAGTTCTCGCGGATCAAGGCGACCAGATCGCTCGCGTATCGCAACCCGTCCGGGCTGGGCACGAATTCTGTCTGGCCTTTGGGCGGATCGCCGCGCAAGGCCATGATGTTGCGGATGCCGTCAGCATGGTAACCGGCGACGATGTCGAGGAGTTCGCCTCGGGTCGATCCCACGCAAGTCAGGTGGGGCATGACGAGCCATCCGAATTCCTCGCGGAGGATTTTCGCGTATTTGAAGGTGCGTTCCCGCGTGGTTCCGCCAGCGCCGTAGGTTATGGAAACAAAGTCCGGGCGGTAAGGCCTGAGCGCTTCGGCGGTGAGCAAAAGCTGCCGGCCGCCCTCCTCATTTTTGGGCGGAAAGAATTCCACGGACAGCTTGGGCGGTCCGCTGGCGAGCAGTTCAGTGATG
>Ga0114972_10004759_pt1 | contig 10076 bp, 19 predicted proteins | sample M_140807_EF_Meta_FD_87354 | JGI IMG/M metagenome (GOLD analysis project Ga0114972, IMG submission 87354) | Freshwater microbial communities from Lake Montjoie, Canada to study carbon cycling - M_140807_EF_MetaG | ecosystem: Environmental > Aquatic > Freshwater > Lake | place: Lake Montjoie... | reverse complement strand
CAAGCAGTGACAAAATATAATACCTACAGACCGCATTTTAATTTGAAAGGAATGACACCAATGGAGTATATTCAAAATAACTATCAAGGGTCTCTTTTGTCTCATCTATAGTGAACCTATACACTATTTTAAAAAAACAACTTTTGCACCAACGACATTTTCAGTATATTTCCGAGACGGAAGACTTTCAAAATAAAAAAATGCGTCTTCCCTATGAGGTCGCCATAGATGGGCATTCATACGCTTTGACGCTTGACTTTGTCGACTTGGTGGGGGCGCAGGGCAAAGTGAGTTTTAAGGATTTTTGTCAAAACGTGAATATGCCCCTTCTCTCAAAAGACCTCGCGGATGAAAATAAGCACAGGATGGTTGAGTGGTACTTTGAAAATCCGAAGGACTACGATGCTTACGCCATTGGTGACTTGGCGATTTATCCTGCCTGGCGGGAATATGTCCGCTATGTCAATGATTTAAGCGCAAAGGTGGCAACGCCTGACTACGCCATTGACCCCTCCCTAACGATCGGGTCAACGACCAACAAAATTTTAGATAGCAAGCGTCTGGAATATTTAGAACTTCCCTCTGCCCAACGATATGAACCTCTTTATGAGTGCTATCTGGGAAAATCTGTTTTCAAAGAGTTGGATGACGAGAGCAATCCTGCCCACACGCAACTCAAGGTCGATGGGGGAAGGTGTCATAATAATTCTCCCACCACGGCAAAAATTCAAGGGGCTTTGTGCGATATTGATATTAGCGGAGCTTATACCTCTGCCATGATGTACCTGTTGATGTTCTTCGGAACGCCCAGTGTGGTTGTGTTGGAGCAAAATTTAGAAAAAGTTTATAAAAAATACCGGTTAAGACTCTTGCCCTACCATTGGACGATGCGGGTTTCGACCAAAGAGAATTTGAGCTTTAACCAGGACATTTTTCCGTCCTTCTTCGATTACCGATGGAAAGAGCGTAAATCGGATACCGAGAGCTACCACCAATCGGGCGAATTGGATTATGAGTCAGGGGTTTCCAAAATCTTCTCGCGTCAGATTATCAACGGGATGTTAACCTCTGACCTGTTAGACTTAGTGCTCCACACTTGGACGGCTAAAGCCCGCGAAGAATTCTTCTCAAAGGTCAAGGTTCATTCCCTCGTTTTTTATGATCCTAAGTTGAAAATGAAAGATAAAGACGCTTTCACCTATCAACTGGAAAGAGATGAACACATGGAGGTTGCGCCGACCTACTGGCACGCCGTCCCTTTAAGCATTCTCGGAATTGAAGCCTTGAGAGAGCTCAGGAAACAATACCCTAAAGGCGTTCCGATGAACGTTTTATATAAACTTTTTGGTAATACCAGCTATGGAGCGATTGTTTCTCACTTCTTCAATGCTCAAAATCCTGTGACGGCCAACAATATCACGGCTCATATTCGGGGTATGGTTTATCTGACGGAAAAAGCGCTTGGGCTCTATCAAACAATCACGGATGGCGGTATTTTCAATCTTAACGAGGTTTTTACACCCAAAAGAAAGAGGTGTGTTTTTACGGACAAGATGTTCTATTGCTTAACTATGTCTAAGAGAAGTTTAGACAGAATGCTTGACTTAAAAAGAACGGGATTAGGCGGTCATCATTGGCAGATTCAGGGAGATGACTTATCAAATTTGACGATTTTATGCGATGGACTCTCGTTATCGGCAGACGAAGCCAAGCAAAAAGTAAATACTTTGTGCCTCCAGCATTTAAAGTCAATATTTCCTTCTATGCCCTTTTTACAAAATCCCCATCTTGCTTTTGAGATGAAAGATTTTTTCAATGGGGCGACCTTTCACGGATCAAGCAATTATGGCTTTTGGAATGACCAAAAGCGCAATGCCTTAAAAATGCGGGGATATGAAAACAAGAAAACGCATTATGCGTGCGGATTAGACGAAAACGGGGGACTTGTTCCTCTGACCACTTATGGGAACGAATTATCTCCCGCTCAAGTGATGCACGATGCAATTTTTGAAAATCCTGAATGCGTCCCTCTCAATCCGCCCTTTATGAAAGGCGAGATTTTAAAAACAGGTTCTTACGTTCATCTTCAAACCAAATGGTCAAAAACTCTGATAAGACCCGGAGACAATTTCCAAAAGAGGGGTATTGCCAAGTGGTTCACGATGAACCAATTCACGTTTCAAACGGAAGAGCAGTTTAATCATTGGCAGAAAGCCGCGGATCATTTGTTAAGAAATTATAAAATCGCTTACGAGATGTTTTACCTAAACAAAGATTCGACCTTGAACTACCAATCCATGATAACAGGCATTCACAAGCTCGTGACCGAGGGTGTGGGATGTAAAGGCAAAGATGAAATCCTTGATTGTTTTGACCCCCATAGAAATCGCAAAAGGCTTTTCAGTCAGAATTCACGCTTGGTTTCGTTGAAGCAATCCCAGATAGTGATGAAAAACCGCTTATCCGAATTTTACGATATGAACCAGAAAGTTTATGTTCAAGTTGTTGAAGAAATGGATCAAGACGTTTTGGATGATATGGACGGAATTTACGAGGAAAATTTGAAGTGATTTTTGGAGTCAAAAAAAGAATCGAATTGTCGGCAAAAACGTCATTTTTCAAATTTTTTTTACAGAAAATTGCAATTTTGCCGACAATGGGTATCTCAATTAACGTTATATTTCAACGCATTGCAAGAGGTGCTGACGCAAAAGTTGATATATATGGGGGAATAGGTGAGTTTTTGCGTCACGGGACTTTTGAGAACGGGTTCAAAAACGAGTGAAAAACGACTACCAAAACTCGGGCGCATGGAAGTATGAAAAAACGGCAGGCAAACGACCCAGCATTAAAAATACGATGTTAGAACACCTCTCTTTGCCTTTAGGATTAACGCACAGCAAAGTTAATGGGGTGTTTGCTACGTTATTATATATAGACCTCGTTTCACCCATCCAGTACCTCTTAAATCGCGTTTTCATTAAAAAACGAGATTTAGAAGATTCTGACAAAACCTATTTGACAATCCAGTCCCTTGCTTGCATGATGAGACAAATGTTATTATTCAAGGAGTAAGATTTTTTATGCCCAGAGGCAAGGTCAAATTCTACGATGTTCACAAGAGCTATGGGTTTATTACGCCTGACGACCACAAGGAGGGCGACAGGGACATCTTCGTTCATTTCCGTGACGTGCAGAAATCAGGACTTGATTTTTTGAAGGAAAACCAGAAAGTGAGCTTCGAGATCAAGGAAGAAAGAGGCAAGACAATGGCTTGCCAGATCAAGTTGCTAGAACCATGACCAGAGCCGAACTCATCCAAAAAGTAGGGGAATGGAGTTTTGAGCTTACGCCCATACAGGCAGAAATGATTGTTTCTGGGATGCTGGACGAGATTGTCAGTGCGTTAGAGAAGGGTCAAAGGGTCGAGTTGAGAAACTTCGGCACTTTTTATCCTCGTCACAGACCCGCCCATAAGGGACGCAATCCTAAAACGGGGGAATCCGTAAGTGTGTCCGATAGAACAGCCCTACGCTTCAAGATAGGCAAAGACCTGAAAGAGCGTCTGAACGGCAAGAAGTCAGGGACAAGGTGGACAGATGAGCGATAACCTGTCACGGGATAAATTGTCACTCGTCCTTTCTGAAAAGACAGGTGTCAGAGCCAGCACAGTCAGGCAGTATATAGACGTGACCCTTGCGCGTATGGCAGATGGCATTGTACAGGATGGGAAGTTGAAGCTAGCGGGTTTTGGGACTTTTGACGTTCTCTCTAAGGGCGAGCGGTTGGGCAGAAACCCCAGAACGGGAGAGGATGTGATGATTACACCCCGTCGCACTGTTTCTTTTAGCCTCTCGCAAAAGTTAAAATCGAAAATCAATGAAAAGGCAGAAAAATGATAAAATCCAAGAAATTAATAGCGGGCATAGTGTTGACGACCTTGTTGGCAGGCTGTAATGAATCAGCGACCAAGCTCTCGACGGAAGAACAAAAAGAACTGGTTCAGCTTCGGGAAGAAAAGAAGGCTTGGGATTCAGAAAAAAGGCAGATGACAGAAACCCTTGAATTGAACAAAAAAGACAAGGACGCTTCCCTGGAAGCTCTGACCAAATTGCAAGAAGCTCTCAAAATTCCCGCTTGGTTTCGTTGAAACAATCCCAGATTGTGATGAAAAACCGCTTATCCGAATTTTACGACACGAACCAGAAAGTTTATGTTCAAGTTGTTGAAGAAATGGATCAAGACGTTTTGGATGATATGGACGGAATTTACGAGGAAAATTTGAAATGATTTTTTAGGTCGAAAAGTAGGCAATTTTGCCTTTTTTCTAAAAAATTTCTTTAAAAAACTCTAAAATGCCTACTTTTGAAACGTCAACTTTCCTTATATTTCAACTTATTGTAAGAGGTGCTGGCGCAAAAGTTGATATATATGGGGGAATAGGAGAGTTTTTGCGCCACGGGACTTTTAAGAACGGAGTCAAAAACGAGTCGAAAAGGACACCCTAAACTCTGGTGCAGGGATTGATAAAAAATCTCGTCAAATGAACCAGCATTAAAAATACGAGGGTATAATGCCTCTATTTGTCACGAGGATTAACGTACAGCAAAGTTAAGGGGGGGGGTGGGATATTTTGCTGAAAACTGATTTCGACCATCTGGTGATTGATTATGGAGGTTTTTATGGATAGAAAGATTTATAATGAATCATTTAGAAAGGTTTTATATAGATTTTCTGTGTTTCAGGAACAATGGGAAGAATTTGAAAAAGAATATGGGCGTGACAATGATTTTTGCAGATATATTGATTGTAAGGTCGTTGACGTAAGTAAAGATTTGCATTGGCTAGGTAAATACCCGCCTAAAAAATAGGCAGAGTTACAACTGCAGGATGAAATAGGGTTTTACAGGTCTCTTGTTGCGAAGCAGGCACCCTTTCGCCTATGCTCGTGTTTCCAATGACGAGAAAGGACAAGGATTTGGAGACCCTTGAACAACTGAAAAAACTCAAACGAACCTACGAGGGATTGAGAAACCTCTATTTTTTGACGAAGAGCGCACGCCATGACACAGAATTACGGCAAGCATTTAAGGAATACAGGACTTTCATTGATCAACACAAAATTTCCCCCCGTGAGATTGAGCATGTCGAGACCGTCATTTTGAAAAGCAGTGAGAGTGCGAAGGTTCGTCAAAAAGCCGTTGCAAAGGCTGATAAGTCTTCTAAAGAGAATCTCTTGAAAAACATACAAGCTGAAAAGACAGCAAAACAGATATTAGATTTTATGAAAACGAGAGAAAGTTACATTTTTATAGGCGACATCACTCCTCATATTCCATTAAGCGTCTGTCAATTGAGACGACACCTTTACCGATTGCATGAAGAGGGACTATTGGAACAACGGCTTGAGAATAGACGATATAGCTGGCGCAAGGCAAAGAAATGATATTTCTATGATTTAAACCCAAAACTTGTTTGACAAGAGTCCTTTCGTTGCACATGATGCGGACAGATGTTATTTTTCAAGGAGTAAGAAGTTTTATGCCCAGAGGCAAGGTCAAATTCTATGACGTTCACAAGAGCTACGGATTTATTACGCCAGAAGGTTCAAAAGAAGGCGATAAGGACATTTTCGTTCATTTCCGTGAATTGCAGGAATCAGGTCTTGATTTTCTGGGGGAACACCAGAAAGTGAGCTACGAGGTCAAAGAAGTGAAGAGCAAGAAGATTGCCTGCCAGATCAAGTTGTTAGAGCCATGACCAGAGCCGAACTCATCCAAAAGGTAGCGGACTGGAGTTTTAAAATTACACCTATACAGGCAGAGATGATTGTTTCTGGAATGCTCGATGAGATTGTTGGTGCCCTGGAGAAGGGTCAAAGGGTTGAGTTGAGAAACTTCGGCACTTTTTATCCTCGTCATAGACCAGCACGTAAAGGACGCAATCCTAAAACGGGGGAATCCGTGAGTGTTTCCGATAGAACAGTGATGCGTTTCAAAGCAGGAAAAGACCTGAAAGAGCGTCTGAATGGCAAGAAGACAGGGACAAGGTGGACAGATGAGCGATAACCTGTCACGGGAGAAGCTGGCACTCATTCTTTCTGAAAAGACAGGAATCAGAGCCAGCACATTAAGGCAATTTATAGACGTGACGCTTGCGCGTATGGCAGACGGAATTGTTCAGGATGGGAAGCTGAAGCTATCTGGTTTTGGCACTTTTGACGTTCTCTCTAAGGGCGAGCGTTTAGGCAGAAACCCCAGGACAGGAGAAGATGTCATGATTACACCCCGTCACACGATTTCTTTTAGGGTCTCAAACAGGTTAAAATCTAGAATCAACGATAACAATGAAAAGGCAGAAAAATGATGAATTCCAAGAAATTAATGGCGGGCATGGTTTTGACGACATTGCTGGCAGGTTGTGACGGGTCAACTACCAAGCTATCCGTGGAAGAGCAAAAAGAACTGATTCAGCTTCGAGAAGAAAAGAAGGCTTGGGATTCAGAAAAAATGCAGATGACAGAAACCCTTGAATTGAACAAAAAAGACAAGGATGCTTCTCTGGAGGCGCTTACCAAATTGCAAGAAGCTCTCACGACATGCGAAGACAAGCTGAAACCCCTTCAGGATGATAAATCCGTAACAAATACTAAAAAGTGAAAGGACAAGCCATGAGTGAAACAAAATCCCCTAGAGACGAACTGATCGACAAGATCGTCGATCTGAAGGGTTCAACCCAGAAGGAAGCCAAAGAGTACCTGACGGCGGTTCTCGATGGCATCACAGCTATGCTCAAGGAGGGAAAGAAACTGCCTTTAGTTGGATGGGGCACTTTTGAAGTGCAAGAACGCAAGGCAACCACAGGACGCAATCCGAGAACGGGGGAAGCCTTAAATATTCCAGCCTCCAAGCGGGTCGTCTTCAAGGTTGGGAGTAAGCTGAAGGAAGCAGTGAACGGGTAAGGACGTCAGGTTGCGAGTATTCTATCTAAGGATGGTAACTGACAGAGCTAGATTTTGACATTAAGCAGCTTCTTGGATATAAAAGTCGATATAGGATTGCCCTGTGATATTGTCATCTTCGCCATGTCCCAGAATATCGGAAAAGAATCGCGACTTTGCCGTGCGGACAGTGCCAAACTTGTCATAGCAAATTTCAGCATAGGCAGATCGCAAGTCCTTGACGGCGGGATTGTCAATAAAGTCTGAGAAATGCCTTTTAACGCGCAAGGAAAGCTCCCTGGAGCCGCAATCATGAAAAAGGATAGTATTCTCTACCCAGAGAGGTCTTTGCTCTCGTACGCTTCTTACGGCCTCAATAATCAAAGCTGTATCCGCCAACACAGGGATTTCGTACGTGTGAAGCAATCTCGTCTTTCCTTTCAATTGCCCGTCAAAGAGCATCCAGTCTTTTCTGATGGTCTGAAACTTGGCGGTGCATCCTATTTCGGCAGCACGCCGACCTGTGAGACACGCCAGCCCCAGGATTCGGTCATAAATGGAGAGTCCGCCCAAAAGCTCTTGTGCTTTTAAGATCATCTGGTCATAGTTTTTCAAAGGTCTGAGACTTCGATGTTCGGTTGCGACCTTTTGGGAGTATTGGTTATTGAGATCGTCAATTTCCTGACGGGTCAGGTTCAGAATCTCAAGGCACGTTTCCAAAACATGTCGATCTTTTTTCTTGGTGATGACTTCACGACAGACATTTCGGTAGTGGGTATAATAGCGCCTGAGAGTTGTCATGGAGTCAAACTGTTTTCTGAATTTTCTGTTTTCAGCCTTACAAAGTTTCGCCACCGCCTTTGCAGGGTCTTTCTTGTCCATTGCTTCCGTCAGATTCACTCGGAAGATCTTAAAGCGGTCGGTAGATGCCACTTTGGAAGGTATTTGAATTGGTCTGACGTTTTGAGGTGTTGTTACTCTTTGAAGCATTTTTGACTCCCTTTCTTTTTATTCATAAGGTGACACCAACTTGAGAGTTGGGAAGTAAGTTTTATATCTCTGAATGTCCCTTGTGATGAGAGGCACGGCGAGAATTGCTGCATGAGCTCCGATGAAGAAATCAGGGAGAGGATTAGTTTTAACGCCTTCATTCTGTCTATAGGAGAAGAAGGCTTTACCTGCTAAAAATCCTGCTTCATAGGGCAGATTTAATCTTTTAAAGGGTCTCAGGATGTCATCTAGCTGTTCTATAGATTGAATTTTGACAGAGACTTCCGCATAGATAATGGGGTTAATCGCTAAAGCTTCTTTTTGTTGTTCCAATGTTCTAAGAGACCAATCCGCCCACACAGGATCATCCGTCACAATGTCGAGGATGACATTTGAATCAACGATGATCATGGCGGGTCAACTTCATAATGTCGTCAGTTGTAAATTTTCCTTTCATGATTCCCTTTATTTTTTGAAAGGGAGATGTCGCCCTTTCAAGGTAGACGCGATCATTTTCAATGACGAAAGTCATATCCGTATGGGGGATGAATCCAAACTTTTCTCTAATTTCGAGGGGAATGGTAATCTGTCCTTTTTGTGTGATGAGCATTTTGTTACCCTTTTCTAAATAATTACTCTTACCTGTAAGAATAATACCATCTCTTTAAACCATGAGTCAAGACAGATCAGGCATAAATTTCTCTCCGATGCCCTACGGCAATAATGAGGATTTCCATGACGTTCTCTTTGATCTGGCAGATGATTCTATAATCGCCGACCCGATAACGTTTCAGTCCCATCAGATTGCCTTTTAAATGGCTTGCAAGTCTTTCAGGGTTTGGTCTGATTCTCTCTTCGATAAACGTCAAAATCATTTTTTGAGTGCTTTTCTCTAACTTTTTGAGGTCTTTGACGGCGGAATCCTTCCAATCAATTTTCCATATTAACGTCACGGACGACCTCCTCGTGAGACCATATTCTTTCTTGTGTGAGGAGTCGTTCTTGTGCGAGGAAAGTATCTTCCAAATCTTCTAAATGTTCCTGAATCGCTTGACGGACATAAAAAGTTTTTGTTCTTCCTGTTTTGAGGGCAAGTGTTTTAAGTCTTGCTTCTATGTCGTTTGGCAGTCTGAGTGTCATCATGATTATTCTCTTTGCAATACATGTATTTCATTTTACAAGGGTTGCAGTTTAAACGCCAGCTTTCTCTTGCCTCATATCCTTCTTCGCCTTTTCAGCGTCCGCTTTTTGCCATTTGACTCTTTTGATGACGCCCATCTGTCGGTTATGGATGGCAGGGTCGCTAATGCCGATACTCTGGTGATATTCGTCCAGTCTTTCCTTGTTGGCTCTGATCCATCCCCTGATCGACTGGTGGTTGCATCCCGTCTTTTTGAACATCAGCCCGAAGGTAACGGCGCGCTTGTTCTCCAACGTCTCATTTTGAGCGACCAAAGAGTCATACGCCCGATTCAATTTGAGGAACGCCCCGCCCACTCTGTTCTTCACCTCTGCAGGGGCAGAGTCTTTCAGAGCTTCCATATTTCTTTCTATTCTTTCAACTCTCCTGAGCAATATATTTCTGATGACATCTTCAGGATCCGCCCCGAAGAGAGCCTTGTATTTCCTCAATAATTCCGCTGTTTCAGCCTGTATAAATTGCCCTTTCCGATAGCCCTCAATCAACATTCCGAGGAAAGCGGATTTACGATCCACGGACTCTAAAAACGCCACATCATCAGGACTGAGAGAGAAGGTTTTATTATGTTTCTTTGGCTTTTCACCCATATTTTCATCAATCTTGCCTCCTACGATCATCGCTGTCATCTTGAATTCTCCTATTATATTAATAATTACCAAACATAATATAAACATATATCATATAAAAACTATCGTCAACCATGATTTTCACATTTTTTAAAAAAAGATAAATTTTGATTCGATTTGTCGAAAACCAATCAATGCAAGCTCAAAACCGCCCATATCTTCCATCAAACTCACATTAATTCGTTTCAACTAATAAAAATGGCGTTTATAACGCATCACCGAAAATTCGCATGATTTTCAACTAATTAACCGCCAATCATCTCCCTATCCTCTCCCAAGCTCTCTCCCACCACAACGTACAAGATCTATTCTCTTCTAT
>Ga0114972_10004758_pt1 | contig 10077 bp, 10 predicted proteins | sample M_140807_EF_Meta_FD_87354 | JGI IMG/M metagenome (GOLD analysis project Ga0114972, IMG submission 87354) | Freshwater microbial communities from Lake Montjoie, Canada to study carbon cycling - M_140807_EF_MetaG | ecosystem: Environmental > Aquatic > Freshwater > Lake | place: Lake Montjoie... | reverse complement strand
GGGTGTGCTCCAGTAGGGGGAACTTTCAATGGGGTCAAACAAACCCAGCTGAAAGCGCAGGCGAAACGTCCGCCGAAGTGCAGCGTCAATGTACTCCTTGGGACACCCCAGTAGCATGTCGTGATAGACGTGCCCAGAGTCCACATCGGTGGTGCCATTAATGAGGGACACGCAGGCTGCTTCCTGTTCTGTATCCACGTACTTGTGCTCCAAGTAAACGTCCTCCAGTGCACCCGTATCGGACGTTATGTAGCCAGTGAAATTCCACTTCCCCCTAATTATGTCCGAGAGAAACTGACTTGCGCATGTGGGCTCACCATTCACCGCATTATACGCTTTGTGTGTGTGTGTGTGAGGAAGAGGGGGGGGGGGTCAATTTTCAAAGGTCTGTTCAGATGCTGCTGATTTGATTCTTACGCGCCTCGCCTATTACTTACAGCACATCACACCAGCGGCGCCGCCCTCCTTAATAGATGCTCGGAAAGCGGGCAGGTAAGAGGTTGCCAAGGCATATGGGGACACAATAGCGTTAAAATTGTTTCTCGTGTAACCGTCGCTATTCTCCAGAGAGTATGCATCCCAGTGTTTCAGTGTCACGATTGTCTTCAAATGGCTGGGGTCCACCCCCTTTTGAACACCCTCCGAGTAACCCACTCCAAAGCGACCGTTAATAAGAGGGTCTTCACTAGCAACCTCCACGTTTCGCCCCCAACGAGGATCACGGTTCAAATTAATGTTGGGACTCCAAAGGTCCAGTCCAATGTGGGGTCTGCCACTCCAGCTGCTTTCCTCCTGTGCGCCCGCTAACCAAAGCGCCCTTGTCTCCTCCGCTATCACAGTACCCATTATAAATACCTGTGAGTCATTCCAAGTGGCACCAAAATTCACGGGGTTCATGAAACTTGTGGGACAGTACACTTTACCGCCACTGGAAACGCACCCACTCTGAACGCCATGTATGCAATTCAGACCCCAATCGTACTCAGGAAGACCAAGCTCCGGAATAGCATCGGTCGGACCAGGGTTACCACCCCCACCGTGACGAGCAGTTAGTTGCGGAGGAATCCAAGAGGCGTTTTCCCACAAACGTTGAATAAAGTCTTCAACACGCTGATCAAGGGGCAATGAAGTGTCACAATAGGGAAGCGACAGAAATTTGCCCTGACACGCCCGTGTCGTGACAGTCAAATTGTTGACTGGGATAGTCTTGGAAGCGCTAGGTTTAAACAAAAAAGCGGCAGCGAAAATGACAAACATATTCATTTTTCCTTTTGAGAGTGTGGGGTTTGGGTGGGAGTTCCGGAGTTTTTGATGACCGGCGAAACTCGAAAACGAAGAGTTAAAGCCGAGTAGTGTCTTCTCTTTCTCCTTTCCCTGCGCTAGGGTTATTGGGTTAGTATGAAGTCCAATGTCTCCGACATGAACGCTTTACTTTATTTTTTTGAGAGTGGGAAATGGTCGAAATTCGATAGGGTATCTCAGCTTAAAGAAGCGGACGTAAGACCTGGGGAGATTCTGGTCCGCGTTTTTTCGTTCGCCCTGAACCCTGTGGACTATAAGAAGCCTTCTCTACAGTTAAAGTCAAGCCTTGCAGGCCATCCCATTGGTCAAGATTTCAGTGGTGAGGTTGTGTTCAGTAAGTCATCAAAGTTCGCTGCTGGGGATTTTGTATTCGGGACAGCGAAGAGATGTGCAGCTGAGCTTTTAATATGCACAGAAACCTCGTGTGTTAAAAAACCTGATACACTGACGCACTTGGAGGCAGCCTCATTGGTGACAGTGGCGCAGACTGGTCTCCAGGCTTTGAGAAAAGTTAAATTGACTGAGGGAAGTCGAGTACTGGTGGTCGGTGCGAGCGGTGGCTGTGGCCTAGCTGGTGTACAGCTAGCGCGCAGCCTCGTGGGGAAATCGGGTAAGGTTATTGGCATTTGCAGTGCAGCAAATTCATCGCTAGTAGAGGCTCTTAAAGTAACGGATGCAGTGCTGGACTATGGAAATGAGGCTAAACTTTTAGAGGATCTCAGCCTCTGGGGAAAATTCGACTGCGTGTACGACACAGTTTCTAGCTGGGAAAAATACGACACATTAGGTGGGAGACCGTACGCCCAAGCCCTCTCTCCTTTCCTCTCCCCCAATGGAATGATCGTTGCTATAAACGGGAGCACCTGGCAGTGGTTGGGGGCTATTGTTGGCTGGCAAGCACCACGGTACTGTCTTTTCATGCAGGAGCCATCTTTGGGTGACCTTGAAAAGACTGTTGAGTTAGTGGGTAGTGGGTGTTTGAAGCCTTGCATTGACAGCGTGCACCCTTTCACTGCTGATGGCTGTCAAACGGCTTACGAGCGCCTCAAGAGCAGGAGGGCAAAGGGTAAAATTTGTGTTGAGGTAGTACCAAGTTAAACATTTATGAAATTCTTCTTTTTTACTCGAGCAATCGCCCACACCCTACACCCTAAAGCGAGGGGTCCACATACTCTCCCCCGTGACGAGGTTGACATAATACGGGACCCCCTCGCTCTCCGCGTCATTGTCAATCCTTTGCCAGCCCTGCGCAAGTTCTTTCCCATCCGGGCCGTCAAAAAAACGCTCCTTGGAGGACTCAGCACTGGTGATGCCCGACTTAACCACGTTAACTTTGTTGAAGAGTGCCAGTTTTGCCTGCACATTGCTGCTCTCCAGCTTCTTTTTTAGGGATGCCGCCTTTTTGGACCTCCAAATCGACTGCACCAGCACCGCTGCTTCAGTCTCCGTCATTTCAGAGCGGGCACTTCTACGAGAGCCGGTGATAAAAAGCGCACCCAGTCGAAGCGCCCTCACGCGAGCCACCCTTCCCTCCTCCTCTTCAGCCAATCGCTGCGCCCGGGACTTTGCGGTAACCCTAATTTTAGGCTTTGGTGGGGGGCCACGGGCATGCACGGAACGAATATGCGCCTCCTTCACGTTCAAGCGTGCAGATTCTCTGAGGTTAACAGGGGCAGTGACCATGGGTTCTGAGGAAGAGGACTCGACAGCCCCATCATGCGCAGCACCAGATTCGTTCATGGCGACTTCAACGGCAGCAGCAGTGGCAGACAGCTCGGCCTTTCGCAGCGCTCGAAGGACCTTTCGTTCGGCTTTCTGTGCCTCAAACAAGGCCAGGGCTGCCGCCTCCTCCGCCTCTTTCGCTTTAGCGAGGGCAGCTCGCTTAAGGGCACGTTTTTCCTCCCTTTTTTTACTCACAAGAAGAGCGTCATCCGTTGTGGCCACGGGCGTCTGGGCTGCCGCTTGGGCCTCCTCCTCAGCTTGCTCCACCTCCCTCTCTAGGCGCTCTGCATCTTCCCCCGCAGCGTTATACGCCAGCTCAGCGAGGTCCTCAGCGTGCTCCGCCTGTGCAGCTAAGATGGCAATGTCTGCCACGGATGTTGTGGTCGCAGAGCCCTCAACGATTTCTTCCTCGCACTCCGGCGGCGGGGCGTTTTCATCCTCTTGCTCCCCGAAATTGGCCACGTGCAGGTGCATAGAAGGGGGTGGGGCATTAGAACTAGTCGCGTCCGATTTCTTGAACAGATCCTTGTTGCTGCGCACCCCTTCTTTCTGCACTTCCCCGTTGTGGATTTTGCTGCACTCTGCAATGACATCGCACAGGGCGTCTCTGGACTCTCGAGATCGGAGAAGCAAGTGAAAAGTCCTGCCCTCGGTTTCAAGGTCCATGCTGTAGCGCCCATACTCTCGGGCGACTGCACAGGTGCCTATTACATCCGCGGGGCAGCTGTTAATGGAAATGAGTCCAGTAAGGGGCATGGTGCCTGAGAATGACGCGCTGTCAGGCACGCTGTAAGCAATCGAAAATTCTCCTGTGTAGGAGTCCTGCCTAATTGAAAAGTTTCTAGGCAACCAGTGGGAGGAGAACCAACCGGGCTTTTTCTTGAATCCAATCACCGTTAGCTCAGACAAGGCGCTTCGAGCTGACGTAGCGAGGGCTCTGTCGGCCTCCTCTCGGCCAATCTGTGTGCTCAGGCCGTGAGCTTTGGTGGCTACGCGAGCAAGAGCTATCAAGGCCCCTGCCTGCACCAAATGAGCCGAGCGGTGGTCCGAGTGAATGCCCAAGCAACGGATAGCACTGCAAGTAAGCATTAAAAGTTCACGCTGGCCCTGGAACTTTTGTAGGAAGGCGACCAAGGCTTCCACAACACTTCCGCTGAAAACCAGGGCGTCGCGTACTTGTTCATCTGGATCAGAGCACAACGCATTGAGCACACGCAATATGCCCGTATCGAGTTGTATGTTATCGGGGAATCGACTTAGAGCTGCTATCAATGTAACCGATCCTCGAGCCGCCAGGACAAGGGTAAGAGTTGGCTCGGTGTTTTCGGAAATTCCCTTCAGTACCGCTTCACAAGACGAAAGGCAGCCCTCATCGTGAACCTTCGAAATAAGACCCAAAAAATAGGGTATGCTTTTAGAGATACCGGAGCCGAATTTTTGAGAAGACGGGGGTGGCATTTCTCCGTTTTCACCAAAAGAGTGTCGGGGAGATATGAGGACCTTTTCAAAATAGAAAAAAACAGGAAAAAAAGGGAAAACAAAACTGTTTAACAGACACAGACATGAGAAGATCCCGAGCACTTCTTGGCATTAATTGGTCATTGTCATCATCTCGTGTAGTAACCTCCAGCACAGCCATTCAGTATGTTTCTCCACCGTCTACCCTCTGGACGCCACCAGGGAGCCGCTCAGTGTATGGAGGTCACGTAGTGGGCCTGGCAATGCTAGCAGCTGAGTTCTCAATGGGGAAGCAAAAAGGGTCACCCTTGAATTCCCTTCATTTTTATTTTCTCCGGCCCGGGAGTTCCTCTGAAGAAACTAACTTTGTCGTGGAAATCCTTCGGGAGGGGCAGAGTTTTTCAGTCTGCAGTGTTTCCGTACTTCAAAAGAAGGAAGTGATACTCTCTGGGCACTGTTCGTTCCATGCGCCTGAAAAGCAGGATTCCAGAATGGGTCATTCTGTTTGCATGCCCGAAAATATTTTGCCGCCAGAGGACCTGCCTTCTCTTTCCCCGGTAAACTTTCCTTTGGAGGTACGGCAGGCGAAGCCGAGCTGTCGGGGTGTGCCAACGTGGCCACCCGTGGCATACCTCTGGATCAAGAGCCCCCCATTACCACCACCCTCACCAACTAGTGCACACCTCCATCGTGCAAGCGTTGCATTTGCCTCAGACTGGGGATTGGGTGTGGTTTCCCTCCTTCCCTACAACCTTACCTGGAGCTCCCCACAACTTAAATTAGCGGCATCTCTTGACCATTCTTTATGGTTTCACGATAGCTTTTCAGGGCTTCGGTCTGACACTGGGGCCACAGCAAAAATAGTAGAGCGTCACCCTGATGCAACTCAAACTACCCCTCCATCCACAAGTCCCAGAGCTGACGACTGGCTCCTCTACGAGTTCAAAAGTGACATTTATAGCGGATGCAGGGGTTTTAATCACGGGCGCATTTGGACGAGGGATGGAAGTCTTGTAGCGTCGTGTGCCCAGGAGAGTCTGTTGAGACCAAAGCTGCTAGAGCAGGAAAAATAAAATTATTTTGCGGTCTTTAAAAAAAAATCTAGGAACGGGGTTAACGCCGTGCGTAGTACTCATTGTCCATCGAGAACAGACTCCCCCTAGAGGGGCCGAACAACCGATATGAATTCGACCTTTTGATGGAAGGCCTCTCAGTTTTTTCAACTTCACGCAATAGGGGGTTGTAGATGTGGACTTGATGAGAGTCGGGCGCACTAGGGGTGAGGCCGGGGCCTGGAAGCTGCGGGGTTAAAGCAGATTGATGCACTGGCGAGAGTTCAGAGCGTGGTGATGAGCGGTGATGTGTATGGGATGATTGCGCGACTGCGATGCTTGGTGAATCATGATCAAAGGGCCCCTTTCGAAAAATGGGATTTGGAGGGCTTCTGTGAAGACTGCGAAACAGCTGCTGCTGCTGCAGTCGAGATCGAAGGGTAGACTCCATGAGGAGTTCCCCTAAGGGTTGTTTTGATGATTCTACCGTCTCCTCCACCTCACCCCTACTCGCAACAGTAAGTTGTTCGAGAGGGTCCAAGATATGAGACCCCTGTATCGCAGTCTGAGTGGCTCTCTCAGAGGCGATGCGAGTATTCCTCCCTCTCCCGATAATAGCAGGAATGTCGGGTGTGACGTGGGGAGGATGACGGGTGTGGTTTGGCTCAGAGAAGGTAACGCTTTGCTGTCGATTTCTCCCCTTGATGCTGCCGCTTCTACTTCCCGCTGCCTGGAAACCACCATCGTTCTCATGATCATCATGAACGTTTCTCTCTTCCTCGTCAAGGACACGTGTAGCATTAAAAAGCACCATCTCATCCTCTTCATTCTCCTCCCTTCTCCCCCGAATTCTTTCCTTTGAGTCCCCCGGAGAGATATACTCAAAATCCTCACTAACCCTAACCCCTTGACTCTCCTCTTCACGATATGACCCAGTCCCCCACCTATCCCTTTCTAACTTTTGAGTCGCGCTGCTATCGTATCGAGAAGAGCGCGGGGGGCCTCTCTTTTCACCAGATTTATAAGACTTGTTGTTGTCTGAGTGCCTTGAGTGAAGGTCAACCCCCTCTTCCCCCACGTCATTAAAAGTGCGTGAAGACTTTCCCTTGCCCCTTCGTGACCATAAGAAGGCGACACCCAGAAGAATGAACACCAAGGGAATGCAGACTCCTAACACAATTGTCCCTGCATTGTTGGGAAGGCCCAAAAAGTCGGTGGACTTGTTTGCAGACGCACCACCACCTGCCCCTGTGTCCGTGACTCCTGGAGTTGCAACAGCTTGTCCTCGGGTAGATGGGGTGGGACACGAGGAAGGACTTGGGGTGGGGGTTAGGCCTGCCCCAAGGCTGCTACTAAGGGGACCCAGGGTTGAAGGCGAGGGTGCAGCAGGTGGATTAAACGGCGAGGGAGGGAGAACTGGGGGTTGATAGTATAGAAAGGTTGTAGCTGGGGAGCGCGATGAGGATGGGGACGATGTGAAGGAGGACGTTGTTGTTGTAGATTTACTTGCTATATTAGAGGAGGGGGGCGATTTACTCGCTGAGGGAGAAGTGGATGCGGTAAAAGTTGAGTGCTGCCCCAACAGAGCTTCCAGCGCCCCCCCAGGGGTTGGCCCCAGCCTCCCAAACAACGTGGAACTGGGGATAAAGCTAAGAGTAGCCGTGCGAGAAGGAATGGAAGGCAAGGCCGTGGGTGATAACGATAATGGAGAGAAGGAGGGCGACAGAGTGGCGTCAGATGGTGCTGGGGAACTGGAAATGGAGGGTGACCCGGAGCTAGTGGGTGAGACTATGGGGGATGCGGAGGATGATGTGCTCGCTGTGTCCGAACGTGAGCTTTGAGGGGAACGGGTGAAGACCCGGGAGGGTAAAGGCGAGGGAGAGGAGGATGGGGAAAGGGAGAAGCTAGATGTGGAAGACCCACTCGTGGACGCCCGGGGTGAGCGGGAGGGGGAGAATGACCGAACAGATGAGGAGGTGGTAGAAGGGGAAATTGTGACTTGACGGCTGGGAAGGGGGCTACGGGAAATTGAGGGAGAACTGGAAGACGACTTCGTGCCGCCCGTGCGTGTGGGGAATAAGGCACTCGAAGTGGGGGATGGAGTTGGGCTCCCTGATGTGGAAACAGACTTGCTTTCCATCCTTGTTGAAATAGACGAGAGGGATGGGGTAAACGGAGCAGTGAATGTGGCAAAGACTATGGTAGAAGAAGGACTAGCAGTTTGTGTGGCTGAATTTAACGTAGGAGGGGTGGAAGGGGAGGCGATCTGACTAGTAAAGGGGCTTAGAGACACGGAAAGAGTAACCGATGGACAAGGGGATGAACTTTTTGTTAAAATATGAGTGGAACTCACTGAATGGCTGCCTGTTATGCTACTCGTCCAGCTATAAGGTGGGGTAGATGTTGGACTCATAGAAGGACTCGATGAATTAGATACACCCAACGCAACGAATTTCCAGGAGAAGAGAAGAAATGCAACGGCCCATCTCATGCTGTATGCTCAAACAAAAAAAATTAGCGAGTGCTTCTCTAGTTTCGTTCTAACATTTTCGAATAGGATGCGCGAGTGCGATTCGGTTTTTGCGGGTGTTTCAAAATGTTGGCGTGTGTGAACAACCTGACTCCCATACTCCCATGCAGCTCAAAAAGTGAAACCGCTCCCAATTGTTTTGAATCCACCAATTGTTGTTTGAATTCGCCATGGAGGCGACAACTATTGGTTATATATACCAAGATTTATTTTCTCGTGCGAATCAGAGTGGTTCTTTGGAAGTGCAGCGTCTGTTGGCAGTTTTGGAGGCTACACACGAGACGATAGCTGCGGAGGCCGTTGCAGCAGCCGCCTCGTCCTCCAAATCGCAGGGCGCGAAGCAGAAGCAAAGCGCCCGGGAGAAGCAGGCTATATTGGCATTAGGTTCTGCGGATGGTTCCCCAGTTGCATACTTTGGCTCATTTTTATCTGCCCTGGAGCGGAGTGGAACAAGCCACGCAAAGGAGCTTTTTTTCCTTCTTGCGCGTTTGCTTCCTCACATCCCTTCAAAAGTTCTCCAAAACAAATTTATCCCCGCAGCAAGAGTTTTAGTGGCTGGATTGGAGAGTCATGTATCCGGGGATGAGCCCACCATGCGCAGTATGCTTTCATGCGCGGGTGAGATCTTGTCTCGGGGGGCCAGTGCCGTGGAGGAAGGAGAGGAGGAGCAGGAGGAGGATAGCGAGGGCTCCTGGAAGGCGGGTCCCCTGTCCCTTCCCATCAAACTCTTCACCCTTCTCCTCTCCCATGCCACTGGAGGGCGCCCCAAGGTTCGAAGGTTGGCAGCAGCTGGTGTGCTGAGTGTCTTGCGAGTGGGTGCTGGCGAGGGCATGATGGGCGAAGGCGCGAGTGTGGCAGCCGGCATGGCAGTGTCCGGGTTTTCTTCCTGTCTAGCGACGGCGGTGTCCCGTGGGGATAGGGTTGATGTGGCGAGATTGGAGTACCTTTTCCCGCTGGTTAAGGCGTCCTTGCCTCTCATCCCAGTGACCCAGCTTACCGCTATCACTCCTAATTTTCTTCGCTTGCTGGACCCGGGCGCCGCCACACCCCCCCGCCTAGCCATAGCAACATTTGATGCCCTCCGTGAACTTTTTGAGTCCCCGCGCGCAAGACTCAGCATTAAGTACGCCCTCAATCTTCTACGGGCATTGGCCTCACATCCTCCTTCCAAGACACCTGACACGTCCCAGGCCCATGCTTCCCACCAAGCCGCAAACTCCTCCGCCTACGCCTACGCCTGCGCAGCGGGCATAACTAGACTGGCGTCTATGGAGCGGAAAAAGTCTGGGAGCCCTCTGGCTGTTCCCTCTTGTTTCAAACGTGGCGGTGGGGAACTTGCAGAGACAGGGGGAGCTGCTGTAGCTGGCCCGGCACCCTTAACCCTAGGTCTCCTGCCTTCCCTCATACCCCCCCTTCTTTCCTGTCTTTCCACATCTCCCCACTCAAAAGACGTTCAAGTCGCTCTCGCAAACTCTGTGGCGGTCATTCTTACTGCTTCCTTGGATGGGCAAACCTTGAGGTCGGGAGTTGAGTTCAAGGGAATTAGTGGGGGGGCGTCCAGCACCACCTCCACCGCCCCCCCACCCCCATCCGCCCCCCCTCTCCTGCACATCCTTCAGGCACTACGAGAAGGGATTTTAGAAAATGTCTCCGCTGCTCCCTCCTGGCCTGTCACACTGCCCCTGTTTGCCGTGTTTTTTCGGCTTCTGGGCCCAGCCTTGGCACTTTCCTCAGAGGAGTGGCAAGGGGCGGGTTGGGGTGATGGTGGGGAGTGGATGGCAAAGGCCCTTTTACTTCCACTGTGCACTCTTCGGGAGGGGGTTGCTGGTGCGGCAGCTGAGGCTGAAATAGCTGCGAGTCGGGCTCGGGACGAGGAGGAGGGGGAGGAGGAGGAGGAGGAGGAGGAGGGGGGAGGGGGAAGGATCCACGCAAAACGACAGCGCCGTGGAGATAAATGGGATAGAGAAGACAGGGGGAAAAAGAATAGCTCTGATGATGAGGACGGGGGGGGGG
>Ga0114972_10004755_pt1 | contig 10078 bp, 8 predicted proteins | sample M_140807_EF_Meta_FD_87354 | JGI IMG/M metagenome (GOLD analysis project Ga0114972, IMG submission 87354) | Freshwater microbial communities from Lake Montjoie, Canada to study carbon cycling - M_140807_EF_MetaG | ecosystem: Environmental > Aquatic > Freshwater > Lake | place: Lake Montjoie... | reverse complement strand
GCCAACGGTGAGTTTGCTCGGTTGGGGCTTTCGCTCCGCAAAAACCTTTCGATAATGAGCGAGCAGATTAAGTGCGCAGTTTATTCATGAATATTTAGACCGAAAAGTTAGGACGAGGGGAACATGGCCAAGAAGAGCATTGCTGATGTAGATTGTCGCGGTAAAGTCGTTTTGATGCGGGTCGATTTCAACGTGCCTCAAGACGATTCTGGAGCGATCACCGACGATCGGCGCATTCGCATGGCGCTGCCCTCGATCCAGTCGGTCATCGAACGCGGTGGCAAGCTGATTCTCATGAGTCACCTGGGCCGACCCAAAGGTAAAGGTCCTGAGCCGGAGTTCACCCTCAAGCCCACCGCAGAACGCCTAGGGGAGTTGCTCGGAAAGCCGGTCGCCTTTGCAAGCGATACCGTTGGACCGGACGCACAGGCCAAAGTCTCCGCCTTGCAGGCAGGCCAAGTCCTGGTGCTCGAGAACGTCCGATTCAACCCAGGCGAAAAAGATGGTGAGGCGTCTTACTCCAACACTCTGGCCTCGTTCGCAGACATCTACTGCAACGATGCGTTCGGAACCTGCCACCGCGAAGAAGCGTCGATGGTCGCTGTACCCTTGGCCATGGGGAACAAACCCAAGGTGGTGGGCTTTTTGGTTGCCAAAGAGATTCAGTACCTCAGCGACACGATCAGCAACCCCGCAAGACCTTTTATCGCCATCCTGGGCGGTGCCAAGGTCAGCGACAAGATCAAGGTCATCAAGAACCTGTTGAGCATCTGCGACTATGTCCTGATCGGTGGCGCGATGGCCTATACGTTCTCCCTGGCTCAGGACGGCAAGACGGGCAAGAGTTTGGTGGAACCCGATAAGGTGCCTTTGGCCAAGGAGCTCATTGCGGCCGGATCGGGCAAGTTGGTGTTGCCAACCGACACCCACTGCGGGGATGCCTTTAGCAGCTCGTGCAACAAACAAGTTGTTGCGGCTGGCAATATTCCCGACGGCTGGGAAGGCTTGGACATCGGGCCGGAGACTGCCAAGCGTTACGCGCAGATTGTCGCGTCGGCCAAGACGGTGGTATGGAACGGACCGATGGGTGTGTTTGAAATGCCCCCGTTTGACGAGGGGACCAAAGCGGTGGCCAAGGCGATTGCCGACAGCGACGCGGTGAGCATCATCGGTGGTGGGGACTCTGCAGCGGCTATCGAACAACTCGGTTTTGCCGATGCGGTGACTCACGTGAGCACCGGCGGAGGGGCTAGCCTCTCGATGCTCGAAGGTGAAAAGTTCCGGGCCGTCGAAATCCTCGACGAAGCTTAGGCGTTTCAAGCCCCGCTCGTTTCAAGCCCCGATCAATGCGTTTCGGAACAATCGCAGCAGGTGGCCTGTCGAGGATCGCAGATCGGAGCTGTGATACAGTCCGATCAATTCATGGCCGACAGCCAAAGCGTTTCGGTGGTCAGGGAACCAGACCGGTTTGGGGGAGTTGATCAACGGCCCGCGGAGGATCGTCTTTTCTACCCGTTCCAAAAGAAACGTGTTATGGACTTGGCCAATCCCGCTTTTGGCATCATTGAGCGTTGCACCCGGAGCGCCACCCCATGGTGGGGTTAGCAAGCTGTAGGCCAAGGCCGACCACTGATTGATACAAACACAGCCGTAGCCGAGTTTATTTACGGCGCTATTGACCCAGCTTCGTTTTTCTCGAATAAATCGATTTGGGAAGGTGATCGATGCGCACAGGGTGCCGGGAAGTCGGTCGTTGCAAAAAGCAACCGCTTGCTCGAGGAACCATTCTTCGTTGGGGCTATTGAGGGCCGTTTCGATGCAAATGCAGGCAAACGATTCCTCTTGGAACACAAGCGGATTGTTTTCGATGGCTTGAGATTCCAGCAAGCACCAAGGCAGGCACCCGGAGCCATCGGGCTGTGTATTGCTCTGAGTGAATTTCTGATAACGTTCGATCGACCCCGGGTAATACGATGGCCGTAGGGGGGTCTCCCGCAGGTGTTTTTGAATCAGATCTAAGAACCGACGTCGCTGTGGCCAGGATTGGTGGGTGACGATCACGCGTGTCGCGAGGCAGTTAAAGCCGACGTTGTTGGTGATCGATGCGGCGATGTGCTTGGCTTGGGAATCCAGTTCTGCGGCAGAGTATTTCCCAGGCATGACGATCCAGGGGCTGACGTTTCCAAGTTCGCTGGTGACAGGTTTGGTGAGCCTAGGCGAATTGCTCTCTTTGCGACGTTGCGATTCCAGCGGGTCGTCGCCCCAGACGATTCGATCGTGGGTTTGGATCGAGCCGGTCAGATGGACATCGTCGATCGAGGGATGATCGACCAAGGCTTGGCCGACTTGCGAGTCACCCTCGAGGGCCACGAGCAATCCTTCTTTGAACAGGGGAGCAAAGGCTTGTTCGAAGATCGGTTTTAGGTAGGCGTTGACTGGGTTCATCTTGAGGATGACTTGTTGACCACACACGAGCGACTTGTGGATCGCATCCGAGAATGGAACCGAAGAGACATTGCCAGCCCCGAGCACCAGAGAGATTTTCGAGACCGAGGAATCCTGCAAGCGATCGAAGAGGGCTAGGTGAACTTTTTTCGGATCGGTTCGTGCGGTTAGCACCGCGTTGGCTTCAATCCCCCGAAAGATAACGGAATCCCAGAGCGAATTCGTCGGGAAAATCTTGATCAGCGGTTTGGTATGCAGGCGGCGTGTCGAGCCATGGTTGATGTTCTCAGGAAGCTGGGGCGCACCGAATCGTTGAAGATCGCTAAAGGATTTTTCGAGGAGTTTCAAGAGACGCACAGCGATCAGAGGACCGGTTAGTAGTTCCTCGGCAAGAACATCCTTGCGGTCAGGGCATAGCTTGCCACGCGCTCCGGTTTGGATCCAATCCTCGATGGTCGGAATGATTGTTTCGACACACGAACGGCACAAATCGATCCGGCGTTGGAGCGTCAATCCGTGCTTGCGCACCGGAGCGTTTTGCAATCGGTCGATCGTTTCTTGGATCATGGCTAGTGGTTCAGGGCCCGGAATGTGAGCGGATACGGCCAAGCGTATGTACGTCAAAGCGTGTATAATGGCGTCGTATATGATACATCAACCGCGGCGTTAGCATCGATAGGAGCGACCTGCCATATGGTTGCAAACGACAAGTTTCTTTACGTGATTGGGACCATGGACACCAAGGCAATGGAGGTCCAGTTCGTCGCCGATCTGCTTCGGAATGCCCAAGGGATTCGGCAATCGGGGATCGTGGTACAAGCCATCGATGTGAGCGGTTCGGTGCCGACGGAGCTTATGCCACAGAGCCTAGGGTCGCTCGATCGCTCGGTGGCGATCGACAAGCTCAGCCGGGCATTGGTCGAGTTCCTTAGGCAAAAGTATCTCGATGGCAAATTGGTTGGAGCGATTGGGTTGGGAGGCAGCGGTGGCACGGCGCTGATTGCACCGGCGTTGCGAGCCTTGCCGATCGGAGTGCCCAAGGTGATGGTATCGACCGTCGCCTCGGGCAACATCGCGCCGTATGTCGGTTGCAGCGACTTGGTGATGTTCCCATCGGTTGTCGACGTCAGCGGGTTAAATGCCGTTTCGACACGAATTTTCGCCAATGCGGCCAACGCGATTGCGGGGATGGTCACTGGATCGGCCCCGGACCATCCGGTCAAGCCTGCGTTGGCGATGACGATGTTCGGAGTGACGACCCCTTGTGTGACCGGGGTGCGAGAAGCGCTTGAGGGGCTTGGTTACGATTGTTTGGTGTTTCATGCCACTGGGGTAGGGGGGCAAGCCATGGAGGGGCTTGTAAAGAGCGGTTTGGTTGAAGGTGTCCTTGATTTGACGACGACCGAGGTGGCGGACGAAGTTGTGGGAGGTGTATTCCCTGCTGGGGAGGACCGGTTTGACGTACTTTCGCAGCATCGGTTGCCATGTGTACTGAGTGTTGGGGCGATGGACATGGTCAATTTTGGGGCGTTGGCGACGGTGCCCGAGGCCTTTCGCGAGCGGACGTTGCACGTCCACAATTCCAACGTCACGCTCATGAGGACCACACCTGAGGAGAATCGGCAGTGTGCCGACTGGATAGCCGATAGGCTCATCAAGAGCCTAGGTCCTGTGCGGGTTCTTTTGCCCATGCAAGGGGTATCAGCGTTGGATGCGCCGGGCAAACCCTTTCATGATCCCCAGGCCAACTTAGCGTTATTCGAACAGCTCGAGCGACGGCTAAGTGGTGTAGCGAACATTCGCATAGAGCGAGTCCCGGCGCACATCAACGACCCTGAGTTCATCCATCGAGTATTGGCAGCCTTTCAAGAGATACGCACGTAGGCACAGAGTCTTCAGCCATGACAACCAGCAAACAGAATTCACGAGAAGAGATCCTTGGGCGGCTTCGTGCCAAAGTTTCCCGAAGAGAGCCCATCATTGGCGGGGGGGCTGGCACGGGGATCTCGGCCAAGTGCGAGGAGGCAGGCGGGATCGATTTGATTGTGATTTACAACTCGGGGCGATATCGGATGGCCGGACGAGGATCCTTGTCGGGCATGCTCGCCTACGGCAACGCCAATCAGATTGTCAAAGAGATGGCTTATGAGGTGCTCACGGCCGTGCGACATACGCCGGTTTTGGCGGGAGTCAACGGGACCGATCCGTTCATGATTCGCGACGTCTTTTTGAGGGAGCTCAAGGAGCTTGGGTTTGCTGGCGTGCAGAACTTTCCGACCGTGGGTTTGATTGACGGGATGTTTCGAGCCAACCTTGAGGAGACCGGGATGAGTTACCAGCAGGAGGTCGAGATGATTGCCGCTGCGCGCCAGATGGACTTGTTGACTACGCCGTATGTTTTTAACGTCCAGGAGGCCGAGCAGATGACCAAGGCTGGGGCCGACATCATCGTAGCCCACATGGGGCTTACCACGAGCGGGACGATTGGAGCCAAGAGTACCAAGACGCTCGAGGACTGCGTCGGGCAGGTGCAAGCGATTTGCGAGGCGAGCAAATCCTTGCGGAGTGATTGTCTGGTATTGTGTCATGGAGGTCCGATCGCCGATCCCGAGGATGCCGCTTATATCTTGGAGCGGTGCAAGGATGTGGATGGATTTTACGGAGCCAGTTCGATGGAGCGATTACCGACGGAGTTAGCGATCACCCAGCAGGTGCGCGACTTTATGAAGCTCAAGCGATAACGCCCTGGGTAATGTTCGTCTGTTCGTAGGGTTCGTGCAGCGGTCCCCTGGTCACTAGATTTAAGCGTTGCACAAACGACCAAACCACGATGTCAAGTCAAACAACAGTCACTCCATGGACCGCGGAACGTACCATCGAGCATGGTAGGCTGTTTGGCTGTTCGCTCAAGCCTCAGGCCTGTTTTGGCGGTTTGGTTTTAGCCCGGAGGGCGACACAAGAACTGCCGGCGTGCGTAAGCCGCCGGACTTGGGCGTTGTTTGAGATTTGGGATAGAAACAAAGGCGCGCCTTGAATCGAACCGCGAGCGGGCCATATCCTGAGAAAAAGCCGATCAGGCTGGTGGTCGCTCACCCTTCGAGATCGAGTTTGTGAAACATCATAAGATGCTCTTTGTCTTCAAAGCCATCGAGCAGTTCAAAACAGTCTCATCGCCGCTACGTGCGGCCTCGGAGGCCCACACTACGGGGAAGAGCATCACACAGTAGCGAGCTGGTGGGAGAACAGCCAAACAGCCCTACGCGCGGTCTTCCCCCTCATCCCCCCGCCCCTTACTCCCCCGTCAAAGTCCGGGGGCGAAGGGGGGCCAAGCGGTTATGGGAGTTCGTTATCAGCGAATATTAGCGTCTATCAGCGGTCCTGTCCTCATGCACGATGATCCTATAAGATGATCCTATAAGCGGTCGGCATGCCGGGACCTATGCGTCCTCGGCCATGTCCCGGGCATGGTACGAACTGCGCACAAATGGCCCCGAAGCTACCTTGCGAAAACCCATCGATCGGGCAATCAATCGCAACTCCTCAAACTCCTCAGGTGGTACATAACGTACCACCGGCAAATAACGCGGCCCTGGTTGTAAGTATTGTCCCAATGTTAAAAAGTCGCACCCGTATCGACGCAAATCCGCTAGGCACTCGAGCAACTCCTCTCGCGTCTCGCCCAACCCAAGCATCAAACCACTCTTGGTCTTGATCGTCGCATTGCGATCCTTGACATGCCTCAGCAACTCCAACGTCCATCGGTACTCGCTCTTGGGACCCCGTACCCTACGGTATAACCTCGGCACGGTCTCCATGTTGTGATTGAACACCTCGGGCGCTGCATCAATCACCCGATCTAGCCCGTGGCGATGTCGGATAAAATCCGGTGTGAGTACCTCGACGGCCACTCCGGTCCGCTCGCGCACGGCAATCACACATCGATAAAAATGCTCTCCGCCCCCATCGGGCAAGTCGTCTCGGGTGACCGAGGTGATCACGACATGCTTGAGCCCCAGCCGAGCCGACGCCTCGGCCACACGCTCGGGTTCGTCGTCCTGCAAGCTCTCGGGCCGCCCTCGCGATACAGCACAAAAACCACACGGTCGCGTGCAGACGTTCCCAAGGATCATGAACGTGGCGGTCTTCTGCGAATAACACTCCATGCGATTCGGACACTTGGCGTTCTCGCACACCGTCTCAAGCTTCAGCTCGCGCAGCAATCCATGGGTGAACTGATTCGCATTCCCCTTGGGAACCTCCCGACGCAGCCAACTCGGTAGCCGACGACTCGGCTCGAAGATCTTCTCCGCGTTTGGTATGGTCCCACCCATCGATCCGCAACCCCCCATCCGCGTCGACGCGGTGTCGCCGGGCAAAGTCTGTGGCAAGTTCTGCGGCAAGGTTTCCGAACCGAGGATCGGAAGACTCGACTTCATGTCGTTCATGGGCTGGAATGGATTGGAGTCAGGGGTAAATAAAAACTCAGATTCTTTAGCACTGTAGCCGCAAAGGATCGGATTGCCACCCCTTTTTTTACCCTCATGGCCCGGCCCACTCAGACACCAACTCCCCGTCCCCAGATCAAAATCATCTGGAAAAAGAAGTTGCTAGCGTCTTGGAAATTCGTCGGTTAGATCTCGCAAATTCCCTGCCCTTTGACTTACTATATGTAACACAACATCCGCACTTCACGCGATTGACAAGGACCAGATCCGATGATCCCTCCGAAATTGCCCTCCAGGCTTAAAGTTTTTTCCAGCTGCTATCGTTTTGCTACCAAGTCGCTCGCCGCGCTGATTTTGCCCCTGACGCTTTTGGCTGCCGGTTTTGCCGGGATCGGTCTGTGCAAACCGAGCTTGGCCGAGTGCAACTGCCCGTTCTGCTCGGCTGCCTCGCAAACCCTGCGACAAGAGAGCTTGTCTATGGATGCCGTGGCAATCGCTAGCCTGGTGAGCGACGGCAGGCTCGATATCGATGGCAATGCAACGTTTCTCGTCGAACGAGTCCTGCGAGGAGATTCCCTGCTGGCCAAAGGACAGAAGGTCGAAGCCAACTACTTTGGCCCCGGCAAAACCGAAAAGAAGTTCCTGCTCCTGGGGGTCGATCCTCGGAATCTGGTCTGGTCCTCCCCGTTGCCACTGTCGGCCGATGCGGAGAAGTACATGGAGGCGATCCAGAAACTGCCCGAGGATCCGATCGCACGCCTGGAGTTTTACCAAAAACATTTCGAACACCCAGACTCCCTGCTGGCTCGCGATAGCTACGACGAGTTCGCTTTGGCCCCCTACGAGGATGTCAAGAAGCTCAAGAGCAAGATGGATCGCGAGCAACTGATGGAATGGATCCGCGATCCGGCGATCTCCCCAGATCGCAAACGTCTCTACTACACAATGCTCGGGGTCTGCGGAACCGAGGCCGATGCGGTCGAGTTCGAGTCGATGATCCGCAGCAGCGACCCGGACAAGCGTTCGGGGCTCGATGCACTGATCGCTGCCTACCTGATGCTCCGAGGCCCCGAGGGTCTCAAGCTCATCGACGAGCAGTTCTTGGCCAACCGCAAAGCGACCTACCCAGACGTGTATGCCTCGGTGATGGCTCTGCGGTTCCATGGCACCGAAGCCGGTGTGCTTCCCAAGGAGCCGATCTTGGCTTCGATGCGAAACCTGCTCTCGGCCCCAGACCTTGCTGACCTGGTTATCCCAGACTTGGCCCGCTGGGGAGATTGGACCCAGATCGACCGATTGTGCGAACTGTTCAAGTCAGCAAACGACGACAATTCCTGGGTCCGAGTCCCCGTGGTCAATTACCTGAGGGCTTGCCCGTTGCCCGAGGCCAAAGAGCGTCTGATCGAGCTCGAGAAGATCGACCCGAAAGCCGTCAAACGCGCAGCGACCTTCTTCCCGATCCCAGCTCCTGGGCCGGCCAAAAAAGACTCCGAAAAGGACGCTGTTCCCGGGGCAAAACCAGGTCAACCCGCTGGGTCCTCCCCGTCCTCCTCCTGGAAACCTGTCGGCCAAGCTCGCGACGTTTTGGTCTGGGCTCCCTCGACAACATCCCCTTTAAAACTCGCGTGGCATGCGCCGCGACCTGCGAGCCAGTCGGCATATTCGTTCCAAACCGCCGTTGGAACCCAGCTCGCCGACGGCCAACTCGAATCTTTTGGGATCTCGGAACTCCAAGGTTTCCACGGGGTAAATCAACGCCTAGTGGATGAATCAGCGAAGGTTTCCGGAGAAGTTTTTTTGATGAACTCACGGATCGTTTTTTCCGTACTGGCTTGCAGCGTCGGAGCCTGTGGCCTGGCGCTTTGGATGATTTCGACAGGAACCAATTTGTCCGAGTAACCGATTCGAGCCGAATATGAGCACCGCCAGCAGCAGCCAAGTCGAGCGAAAAGATCATCTGGCCGGCGTAGAGGCGGATGGCTCCTACTCCGACGAGTACGGCTACACCAGCCTTTCTCGGGCTGCCGTCCTGAGCTTGGTCTTCGGGATCCTCGGCCTGCTCAGCTGGTACTCACCCCTGTTGCTTTTCTTGAGCTTCCTCGGGGCGATCTTTTCGTTGATCGCTTTTTCCAGCCTCAAGAAATTTCCCAACGAGCTCAGCGGAAGAAACCTCGCAGGTTTCGGAGGGCTCTTGAGCTTGCTCATGCTCGTCGCCAGCCCGGTCAAGCATACGTACGTTTATTACACAGAGCTGCCTGACGGCTACGAGCGGATATCGTTTGCAGCCTTAAAGAGCCCGATTGGGGCACCGGATATCCCTCCCCAGACGGCCATCGAGCTCGATGGCAAGAAGGTTTTTCTCAAGGGGTACATCCACCCGACCTCGCTCTCGAGCAACGCCGCCAAAACGTTCGTCCTGGTCCCCGACTGGGCTACCTGCTGTTTTGGACAACAGCCGCCATTGACCCACATGGTCGAGGTCAAACTCGTCGGCGATGAGTTCGCATCGAAGTCGCTCAAGAGGCACTCCCTGGCAGGCATTCTCTCGGTCCACCCTTACAAAAAACCGGTCGATGGACTCGACGGAGTCTATTACGAGCTCCAAGCCGACCACTTCAAGTAGCCGTCTTGAGCCCATCCTCCTATGGCCACCTGGGGCGGGAAAAGAGTTTGGGGGCGAATTCGTGTTCGGGCCTTCGCGACCACAGGATCCCATCGTGCTCGTGCTCAGTCCGCCGTGGCGGACGGTGCTCGTGCTCGTGATCGAACGCTTCGCGTGCGAAGACACCCGAGAAACCAAAAACTGTTAAAATCCGTGGGTCCATCGTCCAAGATCTCGCCAAGCGGTTCGAATTAGAGAGCACTATGAAAAAGTCCCTTTTGATCCTTTCGGCATGTGCATCGGTATGTTTGGCAGTATTAACCGCCGGACAAGCCGCGTATTCCCAGCAGCATCTCAGTGCCCCCAAATTATTCCCCACCAAGACGTTGGCGTATGTCCGTGTCGACGACACCCGGGACATGAAGGCCAAGATGGAGGCCACGGGGATGGGCAAGATGATGAACGATCCGCAGATCGCTCCGATTCTTGGCACGTTCTATTCGACCTTTGTCGGCCAGTTGCAAGGGATGCAGGACGCCATCGGGCTGAACCTCGATGAACTCTTGTCGATCCCCAACGGGGAGCT
>Ga0114972_10004754_pt1 | contig 10078 bp, 9 predicted proteins | sample M_140807_EF_Meta_FD_87354 | JGI IMG/M metagenome (GOLD analysis project Ga0114972, IMG submission 87354) | Freshwater microbial communities from Lake Montjoie, Canada to study carbon cycling - M_140807_EF_MetaG | ecosystem: Environmental > Aquatic > Freshwater > Lake | place: Lake Montjoie... | reverse complement strand
TACAAAACCATGGATTGTCTTAGTGCTTCACTAATGGCTTCTATAAAACGCTTCTTCGTTAATATAGGATTATTTAATTCAGTAAAATCTAAAATAGTATTAGGTAAGGCAGGTGCAAATAAATCGGCTACTTCTTCTTCCACAGATGGCTTCCAGTCTTCTGGTTCCATGGACATTTTTAAATCGGTCTCAATACTTTGTTTTAAATCATTTCTCATCGTAGCCACTTCCATTTCAGTGATTACTTTTTCTTGCACTAAATATTGCTCGTAATTTTTTATGGGATCTTTTCTGGACCAAGTTTCCATTAATTCCTTTGGAACATATTTCACACCACTGGCTTCTTCATGTCCACGCATTCTAAAAGTAGTACACTCAATTAGATAAGGTCTTTGATTATTAATACAGTAATCTCTTACGCCTCTGACTGTATCATATACTTCTAAAATATTATTTCCATCAATACGAATACCATCAATACCATACCCTTTAGCACGATCAACTAAATAATCGCATTTGTATTGTTCATTGGTAGGTGTGCTTAATCCGTATCCATTATTTTCAATAATAAAAATAACGGGCAAACCCCATACAGCGGCCACGTTTAAGGCTTCATGAAAATCGCCCTCACTAGTACCGCCTTCTCCCGTAAAGGCTAAGGTGGCTTTTAATTGTCCTCTTTGTTGATAGGCAAGTGCAACTCCATCTGCGATAGCTAATTGAGGGCCTAAATGAGATATCATGCCACAAACATGATGTTCCTTAGATCCAAAATGAAAGCTTCTTTCGCGCGCTTTGCTATAACCCGATTTATATCCTTGCCATTGTTTAAATAAATCGGTCAAGGGCATGCCTCTTGATGTAAATACACCTAAGTTTCTGTGCAAGGGCATGATCCATTCAGTAGGATCCATAGCAAGGCTAGCCCCCACTGCGATGGCTTCTTGTCCAATACCACTAAACCATTTGCTAATTTTTCCTTGACGAAGCAAAAGCAACATTTTGTCTTCTATCATCCTTGGCAAAAGCAAAGATTTATATAGATGTACAAGTTGCTCGTTCGATAATTTACCCCGCTTAAACTCCATTATAATTTTTATTTAAAGGGATAAGTGATTTTCTTAGTCTCTTGAATTTAATTTACTTAATAATCTTAAGATTTCCATATACAACCATACTAATGTAACTAATAATCCAAAGGCGCCATACCATTCCATGTATTTAGGGGCACCCATTTCAGCGGCTTTTTCAATGGCATCAAAATCTAATAATAAATTTAAAGCAGCAATACCTACTATAAATAAACTTATTCCAATACTTAATGGAGAGCTATCAAATGCAAATCCCATATTCACTCCAAACAATCCCATTATCCATACAATTAAATAAAATAAACCAATACCCATAGTGGCAGACATAATGATAGAACGTAAGCGATTCGTTACACTAATAATTCTAAAATTGTACAATAAGAACATTGATAACGCTACACCTAAAGTTAAACCCACTGCATGAAGTACAATATTAGGATAGGTTTTTTGAAACATTGCATTAAAAAAAGCACTAATGCCTCCAATAAATAATCCCTCTAGTATTCCATAAGCAGGTGCAATATAACCAGCCCACTGAGGCTTAAACATCATTACCAAGGCCACGACAAAACCGCCAATGGCACCCACTAGCATATAAGTAGTAGCAGAACTTGTATTGCCTTCAGCATATACATTCCAAACGTACATGGCCGATGCCATAACCATGATTAATAAAAAACCAAATTTTTGAATGGTGCCACGAATGCTCATTACACCAAAAGATTGCGCATTATTATGCAAACTTTTATCAAATATTTTTTCAGTAAGTGTTGGATTTCCAGATTTAAAAAGGGCCATAGCTTTGTATTTTTTTCTAGTATAAAAATACAAAATACTTTCAATGAATGTCTAAAAAAAGAGTTAATTCAAAGCATTTTTAAGCCCTGGATATTGGGTGATCTTATCAAATTGGTAATGCTTTCGCTTTTTTAACAAGCCCACCATGGTTGCTAATTTAAGAGAATCAACCGTGGATGCAAACATATGGTCATGCATTAATATAACTAAATGGTTTTTTGTTTTAGTTTGATTATGCGCAAAAAAGCTGTCCACCAATACTGCCATAGCTTCTGGGCTTTGCAAGGGCTTACGAAATTTATTAAATCTCCATTCCATATCCCATCCAATTACATCCCAACCTAGGCTATCCATTTTATGCGCTAGTGGTCTTGCTAACCAACTGGCTTTTTTGACATTCTTTGTATTCCAGGTATTATTGCCTGGGAATCGAACCAAATTATTAGTAGGTGCCAAAACTTCCTTGCCCTTTAAAAAGTCTAAAGTGGCATCGTCTGGATGCTGATAAAACCATAAGTAATTGCCCGCAGCATGAGAATAACTGTGGTTAGACAGTGAAAATAAATTTGTATTGGATTTGATTTGCGAATAGAGCTTGCGACCCTTACTACTTCTAGATTGGTGTAGGCCTATTTCAAAAAAAGAGGCAGCTACTTTTTCTCTTTCACAGATGGCAATGCAGTTGGCTGTTCCATTTATAGGGCCATCATCAAAGGTTAAGTAGATATGTTTTATGGATTTGTTTATTGGCTGATTTTGAACCAGACTTAGAGGATTAGTAGCTTCAATAAGCTTTACTACCATTGGATCAGAGGGCATTAAGGGTAGTAAAAAAAGACTTAATAGGTAAAAAAAGGGCCCAATAGGCATAAAATCAAAGCTTTGTGGCCTCAAAGTTAGACAAGAAAACTATAAAAAAACTATAAAAAGTTAAGGTTTTAGGCCCTCGGATTTGTACCTTCGTGCTCCAATAAAATCGTATATGCAAAAAGAAGTTGTTTTACAGGATGTAGTTATAAAATTTGCTGGTGATAGTGGTGATGGTATGCAATTAACAGGTCAGCAATTTACCAATAACACTGCCTTATTAGGTATTGATTTAGCTACTTTCCCCGATTTCCCTGCGGAAATCAGAGCTCCATTAGGAACGCTACCAGGTGTGAGTGGATTCCAAATCCATTTTAGTTCTAATAGAGTGTATACGCCTGGTGATATTTGTGATGTGCTAGTAGCCATGAATGCAGCCGCTTTAAAAGTAAATTTAAAAGGACTAAAAAAAGGCGGAAAAATTATTGCAAACATTGAAGGATTTGATGCAAAGAATTTACGCTTAGCTGCTTACCCTGATGGTGTGAATCCATTAGAAGATGGTAGTTTAGATGGATACGATTTAACAAAAGTAGACGTAACCAAATTAACGCGTGAAGCGCTGAAAGCTTATACAGACTTAGGTAATAAAGAAAGAGACCGTGCGAAGAATATGTTCGTATTAGGTATGATTTATTGGTTATACAACAGAGATTTAGATACCACCATTGAATATTTAAAAGATAAATTCAAAAAGAAAGAATCTATTTTAAATAGTAACATTGATGTATTAAAAGCAGGTTACTTTTATGGCGAAACGGCTGAACTTTTTAACTCTAGATATAAAGTAGAAAAGGCAAAAATGGAGCCAGGTACCTATAGAAGTATTATGGGCAACCAAGCATTATCCATGGGATTAATTGCCGCTGCTCAAAAAAGTGGATTACAATTATTTTTAGGAAGTTATCCTATTACACCTGCTACCGATATCTTACATGAGTTAAGTAAGTACAAAAACTTTAATGTAAAAACTTTCCAAGCAGAAGATGAAATTGCTGGTATTAGTGCTGCTATTGGTGCGAGCTATGGTGGTTCTATTGGTTTAACGACTACTTCAGGACCAGGTATGGCTTTGAAAACTGAAGCCATGGGACTTGCTATGATGTTAGAAATTCCTTTAGTCATTGTGAATATTCAAAGAGGGGGACCATCCACTGGTTTACCAACTAAAACAGAGCAAAGCGATTTAATGCAAGCCTATTATGGAAGAAATGGTGAAGCACCTATTCCTATTATTGCCACTTCAACGCCTAGCGATTGTTTTGATTTAGCATTTGAGGCAGTAAGAATTGCCCTACAACATATGACTCCGGTTATTTTATTAAGTGATGGATATATTGCCAATGGTGCTGAACCTTGGAAATTCCCTTCTGCTGCCGACTTACCTACTATCGAAGTGAAATTTAAAAAAGCATTAGACGAAGGCGAAGAAAAATTCCTTCCTTATAAGCGTGATGAAAAAGGTGCAAGACCTTGGGCTATACCAGGCACTCCAGGTTTAGAACATAGAATTGGCGGATTAGAAAAACAAGCAGAAACTGGAAACGTTAGCTATGATTCTGAGAACCACGAATTCATGGTAAAAGCAAGAGAAGCTAAAGTAGAAAAAATTGCAGATTATATTCCTTTACAAACTATTGACACTGGTGCTGAAAAAGGAAAAGTATTAATACTTGGATGGGGTTCTACTTATGGAACCATTAAAAGTGCCGCACTTCATTTGCAAAGCCAGGGCAAGCAAGTGAGCCATGCGCATATTAAGTACATGCGTCCTTTCCCTAAAAACTTAGGCGATATTTTAAAAAATTTTGAAACAGTAGTTATTCCAGAAATTAACAACGGACAATTAATTAAAATTATTCGCGATAAATATTTTGTAGACGCTAAGGGTTATAATAAAATCATGGGCGTTCCTATTACTAAACAAGAATTAGTAACAGCAGTAGAACAGTATTTGTAAACTAATAGAAAAGCGTCTCTAATTAAGAGGCGCTTTTTTTTGCTCCTTCCTTACAAAAAGAAACTAAACCACAGGCATCACATTTGGGGCTTCTTGCCAAACAAGTATACCTACCATGTAGTATTAACCAATGATGTGCTGTATGTACTAATTCTTTGGGAATATGTTTGATTAAAGCTTTCTCTACTGCCAAGGGTGTAGTGGCCGTCATAGGCACCAGGCCCAATCTTCTACTAACTCTAAATACATGGGTATCCACAGCCATATTAGGCTGTTTGTCTATCACAGAGGTTATTACATTGGCGGTCTTGCGTCCTACGCCTGGAAGTGTAATTAATTGTTCCACCGTCAAAGGCACTTCTGCATTAAAATTATCTACTAATAATTGACTCATGCCAATTAAATGCTTGGCTTTATTATTAGGATAAGAAATGCTTTTGATAAGTGCAAACATTTGCTCAAAACTAGCCTTGGCCATTTTTTGAGGGGTAGGAAATTGTTTAAAAATAGCAGGCGTGGTCAAGTTGACACGCTTGTCGGTGCACTGTGCAGATAAGATAACGGCTACTAATAATTGAAAGGGATTATCATACAGTAACTCCGTTTCAGCAATAGGCACTTGCTCTTGAAAATAGGCAAGCACTAATTCATAGCGTTCTTTCTTTGTCATTATTGGGTGCTAGTATGAAGTGTATCTTCAAACAAATACAGTTCCTCTCCTTCTCTACGCAGTAGATATCTTTCACGGGCATATTTTTCAATAGCCGCTTTATTATTTTGAATATTATTCAATTGCTTTTGTGTGGACTCTATTTCTTTTTGATAATATTTTTTAGCGTCTTCTACTTTTTTAAGTTCTGCTGCTCTTTCTCTTTGTTGAAAAAAATCTCTTTGATCAAAAAACAACATCCATACCAGAAATCCAATACTTACAATAAAGTAACGATTGGCTACGTAGGGCATTATTTTTTTGATGAATTTCATATTTCAGACTTGACGTAAAATTAACATAGTTCTCATGATATGACAAAAAAAAGAGGAGCCCCTAGGAGCTCCTCTTCATATTTTATGATTAGGTATTTTTATTTATTACCAAACTTCAACTTGCCTTTAGTAGGGAAAACACCCGTTTCACCCAATTGCTCTTCAATACGAATTAATTGGTTGTACTTAGCCATACGATCGGTACGAGAAGCAGAACCTGTCTTAATTTGACCGCAATTTAAAGCCACGGCTAAATCGGCAATAGTAGTATCTTCTGTTTCACCACTTCTATGCGACATAATGGTATTGTAGCCATTGTGCTGTGCTAAACTTACTGCATTGATAGTTTCAGTTAAAGTTCCAATTTGGTTCACTTTCACAAGTAAGCCATTAGCAATTTTCTTATCAATACCTGTTTGAATTCTAGTTACATTAGTTACAAATAAATCGTCCCCTACTAATTGACATTTATCGCCAATGGTTTCAGTTAAATTTTTCCAACCTGCCCAATCGTCTTCAGCCATACCATCTTCAATAGATACAATAGGATATTTTTTCACCCAGCTTTCCCAATACTTTACTAATTGGTCGCTGCTCATTTCTTTACCAGAACTTTTATGGAAAACATATTTTTTCTTCTTGGCATTCCAAAGTTCACTATTCGCTGCATCCATTGCTATTGCAATTTGGCTTCCTGTTTTATAACCAGCTGCTTGAATGGATTCAAGTACTGTTTCAATGGCTTCTTCATTACTTTGAATATTAGGTGCAAATCCGCCTTCATCACCAACGTTGGTACTATAGCCTCTTTTCTTTAATACACTTTTTAACTGGTGGAAAATTTCAACGCCCCAACGCAGACCTTCGCTAAAGCTAGGTGCGCCTACTGGCATAATCATAAACTCTTGAAAGTCAATTTTATTATCAGCGTGTGCTCCGCCGTTTAATATATTCATCATCGGCATCGGTAATGTTCTTGCATTCGTGCCACCAATGTATCTGTATAAAGGAAGGTTCGCTTCTTCTGCAGCTGCTTTGGCAACGGCCATACTTACTGCAAGTATTGCATTCGCTCCTAATTTGCTTTTATTCGGTGTGCCGTCTAAATCAATCATAATTTGATCAATCTCTGCTTGCGCAGTAATGTCAAAACCAGTAATAGATTTTGCGATTAAATCGTTTACATTTTTCACCGCTTTTAATACACCCTTACCTACATACTTTTTCTTGTCATTATCTCTTAACTCTACTGCTTCGTGAATACCTGTACTTGCACCACTTGGCACTGCCGCACGGCCCAGTGCACCTTCATCGGTTAATACGTCTACTTCTACAGTAGGATTTCCACGACTGTCTAAAATTTGTCTTGCACGTACTTCAATAATGTAACTCATATAAATTATTTAATTTTTACGATCAATGTTTTGATTCAAAAACTGACCGCAATTTACACCCTTTTTTTTAATGGGTAAGTATTTTGAATATTTCTTCTAAACTGGCACCATGTTTATCTAATAACTGACGGGTAGGCTCGTCTGCCACTAGTTTTCCTTGGTGTAATACTAACACTCGATCACATATAGCCGTAACCTCTTGTAAGATATGTGTTGAAAATAAAATCATGCTGTCCTTGCTTAAAGATTGTATCAAGGCCCTGATTTCAATGAGTTGATTGGGATCTAAACCTGCCGTGGGTTCATCTAATAAAATAAGAGTTGGCTGATGTATAATAGCAGCTGCTATGCCTAACCTTTGTTTATACCCTTTTGACAAGGCTGCTATTTTTTTATTTTGCATTTGCCCAAGTCCTGTCTTTGCTATTACAGATTGAATCGCTTCAGCCGCATTGGTGATTGAATGAACAGTAGTTAAAAACTGTAAGTATTCTTTCACGTATAAGTCCTGGTATAAAGCATTTGATTCAGGCAAATAACCAATTTGTTTTTTTACAGCTAATGCATTTTGATGGATGCGCTCACCATTTAAAACAATTGACCCCTTATCTGGTTCTAGAAAACCAGCAAGCATTTTTAAAGTAGTAGATTTTCCAGCGCCATTAGGACCTAAAAAACCAACAATTTCTCCGGGCTTTAATTCAAAGGAAACTTCATTTACAGCCACTTGAGGGCCGTAATTTTTACAAAGGGTATTTACTACTAATGACATAGTTCAAAACTACTTATATAAAATGATTTTACCATTAATCATATTCGCCTTTGCTAGCGTAGCTACCGAATATAAAAAATCCCACACAAATAGGTGTAAAAATTAATAATATAATAACCCACTGTAAAATAACGTTCGATTGAGTGGTAGCAGTCGCTTTATAAATTTTATCGTACGCTTCATATACTAAAAATAGGATAATACAAGGCGCCATCAACATCCATACATATCCTAAAAATTTTTTTATGGTATTCATATAATTATTTTTATTGTACTGAATAAACATAATGCCAATTGCATTAGTCCATTACATTTTTATCTATTTTATTAGTTAAATAAAGAAGGCCAATGATAAAACATACGGAAGCCACGCCAATCGGATACCATAAGCCTGCTAAAGAATCGCCAGCAGGATTGGAAGAAGTTTTGGTGAACTCTACAATTAAAGTGCCTAAAAAAGGAACCAGACCGCCAAATACGCCATTACCTATATGATATGGAAGTGACATGGAAGTATACCTTATTTTAGTAGGGAACATTTCAACTAAGAAAGCAGCAATAGGACCATACACCATCGTCACATAAACAATTTGAATAAAAACCAGCCAAATCATATTCCAATAAGCCGCATCACCCATTGTTTTTTCCACTACTAAATGAGCATTAGGCGAACTATACTGAATCATATCAGGATTAATTAAAGTAATTGGCCTTGTCTCATCTCTTGGGGCTTTCAATATAATTGTATCTGTTCTGTAATATTTAAAAACAGAACCATCAAAATAAGTGGTATCTGTTTCTTGTTTTAAATACATTTTCGTTTTATCCTTGGCATCATAAGTAGGATAACTTGTCATGGTATTCGTAAGTCTTGCATCTACTATTTTAGATCTATTCGCTGCAGAGGTAATATTTATGAATTCCTTATAAATAGGTCTATAAGTAAGTACAGCTGCTAACATCCCTATTAACATAATCCATTTTCTGCCTACTTTATCACTTAGCCAACCAAATAAAACAAAGCAGGGTGTGGCCATTAATATTGCAATGAGCAAAATATTACGCGATTGGACAAACTCTACTTTACAAACTGTTTCAATAAAACTTTGCGCATAAAATTGTCCTGTATACCAAACAACCCCTTGTCCCATCACCGCTCCAAACAATGCTAATAAAACCATTTTAAAATTGGCCTTCTTCCCAAAACTTTCTTTCAAAGGATTGGTTGAAGTTTTTCCTTCTGATTTTAATTTGGTAAACATGGGTGATTCACTCATACGCATTCTAATTAATACAGAAACGCCTACTAGTAATATGGATATCCAAAAAGGATATCTCCATCCACCCCACTCTGCACTAAAATTCTCCACCCCTTGATTCGTTCTAATTAATATAATAATACCTAATGCTAAAAATAAACCCAGCGTAGCAGTAGTTTGAATCCAACTTGTCCAAAAACCTCTTTGACCTGCAGGCGCATGTTCTGCCACATAGGTAGCCGCTCCTCCATATTCTCCTCCCAATGCCAAACCTTGTAATAAACGTAGTATTAATACCAAGATAGGTGCCGCCCATCCAATAGTAGCAAAACCTGGCACTAGTCCAATGGCAAAAGTGGAACCACCCATTATGATTAATGTCAGTAAAAATGTATGCTTCCTTCCAATTAAATCCCCTAGTCTTCCAAAGACCAAGGCGCCAAAAGGTCTTACAATAAAACCTGCAGCAAAAATGGCCAAAGTACTTAAAAGTGCTGCTGTACCTGCATCTGCAGGAAAGAACTGCTTTGAAATGATGGTCGCTAACATGCCAAAAATGTAAAAATCATACCACTCAATCAAGGTGCCCAATGAAGAAGCGCCTATTACAAAAGCGATATTATTTTGTTTTATTGCTTGACTCATATTTTTATTTGTTGACCTGTGAGTAATCAAGTTAAATATTTAAACTGAAAAATGTAAATTTGGTAACCATTATTTATTCAATCTCTGCACATGAGTTACCCTTATCAAATTAAAACTTTAGAAGCTTACCACGAAGCTTATAAAAATAGTATCGACCATCCAGAAAAATTTTGGGGAGACATTGCAGAAAATTTTACTTGGCGTAAAAAGTGGGATAAGGTATTAGATTGGAATTTTACGGAACCTAAAGTAGAATGGTTCAAGGGTGGAAAATTAAACATTACAGAAAATTGTATCGATAGGCATTT
>Ga0114972_10004753_pt1 | contig 10079 bp, 3 predicted proteins | sample M_140807_EF_Meta_FD_87354 | JGI IMG/M metagenome (GOLD analysis project Ga0114972, IMG submission 87354) | Freshwater microbial communities from Lake Montjoie, Canada to study carbon cycling - M_140807_EF_MetaG | ecosystem: Environmental > Aquatic > Freshwater > Lake | place: Lake Montjoie... | reverse complement strand
GTTCCCGCCATCACGACGGTGCGGGTCGCGACCTCTCCAGAGCCGACATACAGCAGCGTGCCGACGTTAGTCGTGCTCCCAAGCAGTAGCGAGCCTCCGCCCACATTTGTCCCGAGGTTGCTGGAAGTCGCGCCCGCCGCTCCGATGGAGCGCAATGTCAGAGCCCCCGCCGTTAGAGCGGTATTGCCCGTGTAAGTGTTCGCGCCACTCAAAATCAAGTTGCCTGCTCCCGTTTTCGTGAGCGACGAAATCCCCCCAGAACCGCCGCTGATCACGCCGCTGATCGTGGCAAAATCCATCCCGGTGTTCACGTTGTCGTCGACCTGGATAGTGCGGGCGGCGGTACCGAGGCTAATTTTGCTTTGGAAATCGACGTCCCCTGGAGCATTCGCAGCGTTGAGGATTAGCGTGCTGCCTGCAAAAGCGCCGGTGCCCATTGTGAGTGTGCCGCCAAGGTTGACGTTCAAATGCGTCGACGAGGCTGCAAAGCCACCGCCGTTCACTCCAAACTGGATCTGCCCCGCGCCCGTCCCGATCGTCCGCGAAAATGTACCGTCGCTTTGGAACGCGCCACCGTTGAGCGTCAGATTACTTGTCGTCGGCAACCCGACGCCATCCTGCGCCTGAAGGACGCCGGCGGAAACAGTAGTTGCGCCGCTGTAGGAGTTGACGCCGGTGAGCAACCACTGGCCGGTGCTCGTTTTGTTCACGGACAACGCTGAGGTGCCGTTGTCCACGAGCTTGAGGGCAATCTCGTTGTCTCCGGTAGAATTGCCAGTAAGGGTCAATGTACGCGCGCCGGTTCCAGCGAAGGCGACGGTGCCGGTGTTGGCAAAGACGAGGGCGGCGTTGTTTTGGACGCCGGTGGTCAGGTTGTTGTTTCCGTAGTTGCCGCTGGAGTCGATCCAACCGTTGCCTGCAAGGGTGAAGAGGCGGTCGATGGCAATGGAGGGCGTCTGGGTAAATTGAACGAAATTGGCGTCAGAACCGGTGTACTGAAGGGTGCCGCCGTTGAAGACTAGGTTAGAGGCCGCGTTTGAGGAGGCACCGATGGAACTGGCACTGCCGCCGTTCGCGAGGGAATTGACGGCGAGAATGGCGCTGCCGCTCAGGATGGTCGCGCCAGTGTAGTTATTGAGGCCGGTAAGGTACTGTGTCCCGCTTGCTCCGTCTCGGACCACGGAGAGCGTACCGCCACCAGAATTGGACAAAAGGCCGGAAAATACCGAAGTCCTGGTAGAGGCGCTCGGCGCAAGTTGGACGGCCATTGCTGCGGTGCTGGAGTTATCCAACGTTCCAGCGCCCTTCAAATTCCAAAGCATCGTCAGGGGGATATTGGGCGCTCCCGCATAAACAGAGGAGGAGGGCCCAGCACCATTAAGATCTAAAGTGGCGTTCTGGCGGATGTTAACATAGGCTGCACTGCTTGGTAAACTTATTCGAGCGCTGGAGCCACTTAAGCGTAGCGTGCCCGCATTGACACAAGTCTCCCCGATGTACGTATTTGAGCCGGTGATTACAAGAAGGCCCTCACCGGATTTTGTGAGCCCACCGCCACCTGTTAATAACGAATTCAAGGTGAGCGCATTAGTCGAAGCACTGCCGTTGATTGTGACGATAAAGTCAGCAGATGACGACGTCGGGATGGAACCCGTAATGGACATCGCCCCAGTAGAATTATTAAAAAGCAGCCCCCCGCTGGTCAGGTTGAGCTGGGCACCGAGGGCGACGGTGCCGGAACCGGTAAGTTTCAGGGCGTTGGCAGAGATGGTACCCGTAGTGATGGTGCCGCCGTTTAAAAGATAATTGATGGTTGAGGAGCCACCGAAGGTTGGGAAGTTAGTGTATGTCGCTGCCGTCAGTGTCCCGCCCGCGAGCGTGCCTGCGAAGTCGAGGCCATTGAATGTCGCCCAACCGCCTAGGATGCCGTTGACCGGCGAGACGCTTGTGAACCCGAAACGCCCTGCGCCAGGCTGGAAGTCAACTGTCGCTCCAGCAGCACGGGAAACGTTAGCGAAGTTTAGCGTGCCGCTATTTGAAAGCGCTACGGAAGCGGCCCCGGCAGTTGCGGTAAGGGAGCCCGCGGCTTCAATTGAAGAGCCGCTGAATGCAACGTATTCTAGACGCCCGCCGGCGTTTTGCTTGCCGAAGCCGGGGGCAGAGGCGTCGGAAGTGAAGATCACGGAACTGGAGTTGGAAAGAACGTCGCTAGTGGCCGACATCGCCTGCAATCGCATCGTACCTCCAGAGAGGGAGAGACTACCCGTGAAATTGGCAAGGGATCCGAAGGTGAGGGCAGTGCCCGCGGCCACACCGGGAGCTGTGGAGGATAGCCAAAGCGTATTGCCGCTCACCGCAGTCACGACCTGGGAGGACAACCCAGTTCCTGACACGGTCATTCCTACTGAGACGCCGACGGTGGAGCTCACTGTTAAAGTCGGATCATTGGACCTATCCGTAAAACCGGTAATGCCGAGAGGCCCAGAAACAGAGGTAGTGACCCTGGGGGCGTAGACCCAAGTGCCGAGATCCGTTTTGAACAAAGAAGTTTTACCCCCATTTTCAGTAATCAAATCGGAAATGACATTAGCGGCAGTGTTCGCTCCCCCAAGAACCAGCGTTTTCGAGCCACTCCCGCCCGCTGCTACGCCATTTGAAAAAGTTACAGGAATCGGACCTGACTGATTAGCTAAGACAATTCCACCGCTCGTCGTTCCCGAGAGGTTGAGCAATTTTGCAACTGTCTCGCCATTGCCACCCGTGTAGTTGAGCGCTCCCCCTGCGAGAGAAACGGCTTCGCCCGAGACATTGTGAAGCGCGCCAAAATTATTTATCTGAAGGACTCCGGAACTTATATTAGTATTTCCGAAATAGGCAGATGAAGTACCAATGATAAGAAGATTTCCATTGCCGGACTTGATTATGTAGTCCGTACTGGCTGGATAAGACGATAATATGTTGCCGTTCAGGATATAATCTCCATTGCCACCAAAAGCTATCCGACGGCCACCTGAGCCATCGCCCATAGAAATATTTCCATTGAGGATTAGAGCACCATTCAAATTATTTGTAATATTAACATCATTAGGCGTGGAGTCTCCCGTTATCGAAATCCCAAATCCATCACGACCGCTTAGTGTCCAACCGATGGCCGACGATTTTAAGGCGATTGTCTGAGCCAAACCAGTGCCACCAACCGCTCGATCCACAAAAACTGAGCCAGCCGAGTTAAATGTTTTATTAGCAAAAGTGGAAAGCGTTGATGGATTGCCTCTTAATTCCAAAACGCCTCCATTAAAAGCTACTGGTACAATCGGGTTAGGTCCAAACACCCTCGCGTCAGATACTCGTAAATATCCACCAACCAAACTAATCTGCCCGGTGAAAGTGTTATTTGTGTTCTGCAGCCAGAGCGTACTGGGAAGGATAGTGGTTGCGGCCTTATAAAAGGATAAAGGCCCACTGAGAGCGCCGCTAATAATCGTATTGCCATTGCCCGCAAGATAGCTGTTCGCACCCAAATTCACTGGGCCAGCCAACGTTAAATTGCCAACGCCGCTGCTCAGGTAAGAGTTCGTGCTCGAATTTCCGAATTGCACAGCGCCGTTGAGCGTGACGTTCCCGAGCGTCAGCAGCGCAGAGGAGCTGCTGTTGGTTGTAGCGCCGCGGCCGTCCAGGGAGAGGTTCTGCGCTATGGAAAGCGAACCGGTGCCGGCATCTAAGAGAAGCATCCCGCCGTCGAAGCCGGCAGACGAGTTGCCATTGACAGTGACGGTGTTGGTGGCGGCGCCTAACTGGCTGCTGCCGTTCACCACAAGCACGCCTCCGTTCACCGTGATATTGCCGAAGAAGGTGCTAGTGCCGCCGAGGGTGAGCACACTGTTACCCGTCTTGAGCAGGCTGCCAGTGCCGGCGATACCATCGGAAAGACCCCATGAAGAGCCCAGAGAACCATCAATCACAGTCTTGCCGGATAGCGTGAGCGACGTGGCGGGGCTCACCGTCACTGTAAACGTCCCGCTACTCACCTTCCCCGATGCATCCGTCGCCGTCACCGAAACAGTCGTCGTTCCAAGCGGGAACACGGTGCCACTCGCCTTGGAGTACGCAATCACTGGGCTCACCGTCACGTCGTCGGTGGCGGTGGCTGCTGGATATGTCACCGTTGCGCCGCTCACGCTCGCCGCCGATGCAGTTACGTTGGGGGGCAACGTCAAAACTGGGGCAGTCACATCCATCACAGTCGCAGTGACCATGGCCGAAGAACTGGCCGTCGTTCCATAAATGTCAGAGACAAGAACATCATAGACTCCCGTATCAGCTACCGTGGCGGAGCTAATGCTATATGTCGCGCCGGTGCCTCCGTTGATAGCAACCCCATCTTTACGCCATTGGTAGTTAGCGGTCGCATAGCTTGATGCCGTGACGCTTAAACTATAAGGAGCGCCGACAAATACGCTGACCGGCGCCGGTTGAACGGTAATTTCAGGGCGCCAGTTTATGATGACAATTGCGGAGGCTGCGGTCGCATCCGTGCTCCGACGGCTAATCCCTCCATCACTTACGGTATCAAAAAGGCGTGGGTGAAAACCCAGAAGCGTTTCTATCGCGAAGGTGAATCCGTCACTGTCGGCATCTGTTTGGGAATTGCCGAGGAGACCGCCCGTATAAAAAGTCTCCAGCCAGTCTGCGATTCCGTCGGCATCGCTGTCGATGGAGTCCAATATAAACTGTGCCGTCGCAGTTTTGCTCCCGTTTAAGGTAACGGAAACTTTTCCTGCAGACGCGCCTGTACTGTCCACGACCCTCACTCCATCGACGTCCCAACCCACAAACTGGTAGCCGGTAACATTTACGTTTAAGAGGTTTGGGGTATCCACCGAGGTGCCCGGAGCCCCCCACGCTAAGCTCCCAGCCTGAAGCCCCGTTGGGTTGCTAGCAATCTGAAGAGAGAAGTAGCCCGCGAGGTTGGCATCAAACAGGTCTGAAGAACGCCGTGAAATGCCCCCGTCAGCAACGGTGTCCAACAGAAAGGGGCTGAAGCCCAAGATCTGCTCGACTAAGATACTCAACCCGTCGTTGTCAGGGTCGGAGGCGCTGTTGTAGCTCAGGCTCGAGAAGGAGAACAACTCGTACCAGTCAAGAAGCGTGTCCGCATCTGAATCAATAGTTGCGGATACGTACCGCGCAGTGAATGTGATTGCCGCTGAAACGCCTACCACAGCGGGTTGTTTCGTGCCGGGACTGTCGACCCGCGCCCCGTCTGGTGCGTACCAACCCACAAAATTGCTCCCTCCGACAGACACCACCGGGGTGGGAAGCGTGACCTGTGCTGTACCAATTGCAAACTGAACAACGGGACCTACGAGCCCAGGGGGATCGCTTACCGAAGTCACCAAATAATAAGCCTGATTGATTTGGATATCTATGTTGTCTGTCGAACGCCTCGAAACACCGCCATCCACCACAAGATCAAAGAGACCCGGATGGAAGCCCAAAAGCGCCTCAAGCTGCACAACAAATCCGTCTGCATCCCCATCTGAAAGAGCGCTTTGGGTCAGGTCTCCAAAGAACGTCTGTTCGTAAACATCCAACAGCCCGTCGGAATCTCCGTCCAAAGTGGAAACCACATAAACCGCCGTCAGCGTGGAGTCTGCAGTCGGCGTGAAAACAAGCGGATTCACGGAACGCCCTGCGCTATCCTTTTGGCGCACCCCGTTGAGAGTCCAGTAGGCGAACTGGTAGGCGTTAACTGTCAGCGCGGCAGTCGTGGAAGTGTAAACTGTGCCAGAATTAACAGGTGTCGTTTTGACGACCAATCCCACTGGATCAGACTGCTCCACGACCATGTAAGATGCCGCCTGTGCGCCATTGACAAGCAGCAGAAACACCCCAAGTAGGGAGAGCCAGCCCGCCAGTATTCTCCGCATGAAGCGTAGGTTTTTCACGAGTTTAATACCCGGTGCCAGGCGTCCGTTTGATTAAGGAGCCAGACTGATGACTGAATTGTCGGTGACAGAATTCAGATTGAAATTTCCCGCAGCGGCCCTTGTTTTTTCAGCCGCTGTGATGGCGCGGCAATTGAGCAGCACATATGCAAACTGCCTCCCCTGAGTGGTAATGAGGGTTCCATTGTGAGCTGTGTTAGCCACTGAAGTCCCACTCAAAAGCGGGGGTGCTCCTGAGATAAGGGCCTGCCCCGCTGCGGTAAGCATCACCTTGGTGGTTGAGACGCTCAGGCGGGAGTCGCCCTTGGCCAAAAGCCACAAGAACAAATCCCAAAGATCGGTGTCCTGAACCGGTTTGTTACTGATTTTCAACGAAGTAAGATTTACGCCATCAGGAGGAAGCGTAACGTAATGAACGCCGACAATGTCCCGATCATCCTTGGCAAGCACCTCGAAAGCCATGGTCGCAAAGTTCTGCCCCGGCATGTCCGGCGCGGCGTCCCAACTCACCCGAAGTTTCATTCCGGTGGGCACACCCGCCCCAAGCACTCCAGCGGTGGGAACGGTAAAGGTCTTTGGAACCACCAACTTGTCCCAGGTTCGGACGCCGCCAACAAAACCCACAAGCGCCGTCTCAACGGTGGCCGTTCCGGGAGCGGAAACTTGGTAGTCGATGTCGACAACGCTGCTACCAGGCTGTTGGGAAACCTTGAGGACAAGCGGCTGGGTGGGCCTCTTAACAGGCAAATACACGTCGAAGCGCATCCGGCGCTCCAGGCATTCCACGACCTTGTCTCGAACTGCCCAGATATTTCCAAAAGGATCGAAGGCCGCTCCTCGCGTGGTCACGAAGGATGGGAAAACAGCAGCGCTGGCGCTGAGCTTCATGCTGTTAGCCTGAAACACGCGCGAAGCTCCTGTTGTGCCTGAGCCATAACCCGATTCCGCCCCAAGTAGAAGCAATCCATCGCGGCTCACTGCGAACACTTTGTCGCCGCCATAACCATAATCTGCTCGTGAGGTTTGCGAGTCAGACCAAATTTCCTGATTTTGAGTAGTCCTTTTGACGAAAGCACCGACCGGTGTTAACTGTGACACATGATACCAATTTGATGGTGTATCATACGCCAACACAAATCCGTCTGGTGAATAAGCCAGTGCTGCCGGTCCGTTCTGGAACTGCCCTGGCAAATCGCCCTGCTGACCGAACTTGAGCTTGAAAGCTCCGGCGCTATCAAAGACTTGAATGCGACGGTTGCCCCAATCTGCGACATAAACGTTTTTAAGTTCGTCCACGGCAATGGCGTGAACCATGTAGCCAGATGAAGCAGAGAACTGACCGTCCGCCGCGCCCGCCGTGCCCCAACTGCGCAGAAGGGTGCCGGCTGAATCAAAGACCTTCACCGCCGTGTCGCCCTGATCGAAGACGTACACGTTTCCAAGACTGTCCACCGCAAGCCCGCCTACGTCGGTGAATGCTCTCGTCCAGGTCTTCGTATAAGCGCCCGCAAGTGTGTACTGCTCGATGGTTGTACATTTGGAGCTGGCGTTGAGAGTGCCCACGTAAATAGCTGTATCTGAAATGGTAATACACTTGCGCGATACGTTTGGCAGCGCAAACACGGTTACCAACGTCCCGCTAGCGGTTGCATTTGCACTCATTGTAATGGTGCCGCCACTCATGGTGGAAATGGTCGTTCCGCTAGGGATACCCGAGCCACTGAGCAGCATCCCAGTAGAAAAACCTAGTGTGCTAGCCGCCAAAATTCTTTGAGTGCCCGAAACAAGAGTTGCTCCGCTAATGGTCACGCCACCGGGAACGGCCAGAGACCGACCGGCCCACTGCCAGTTATCTTGGCCGCCCTGCTGGGCCTGAGCGGCGCTGCCGAGACACAGAAGGGCTCCACACAACAAAAACACGAGAAATAAAGGGTGGTGTGTTTTTTGCATAACAACTTGGCAATTTCTGAGACTAAGGAAGCGGGTGAGGAGACGGGCACTCAGGAAACATTTTCATACATAAAAACACCTCTCAGCGAACCATATTGAGGCTGACTCTTCCTGGTAGAAGGTCGTATTTTAATGAAAAATGCAATTCAATTTGCATTCGTACAGCGCGTTTTACATTCCTCGCATCAGGAAATAGACGCGCAGATGGCTGGAAAGAATGCGCCCAGATTTGATGTCAACGCTTCCGAACATAAAGCCGTGCTCGCGGGCTCATTGTACATAAAACATCTAGCGTAACAGCTTTAGCATGACCTGATCAGGGCTATAGCTCTGCTTGAACATTAACGAAGTCCACTGCTCCAAAGCCTGACTGCGCAGCAGTGCGGTCAGTTCATTGGGTATGTTTGCATCCTGCGACACACTCAGTACCCGCTGGAGCGAGACGGAACTTTCTCGAGCGGCATCAATCAAACTGTGTATTTGACTCTGACTCAAGGCGTTATTGGCTTCCAACTGGGCCAGCGAAGACACAGCTGAAGCTATCACGCTAGCATCAATCTCGGATAACGTCGGAGCCGCAGTGGTCTCAAAATAACCTGCGGTGGTGCTCGTCGTACCAGTTTTCTCCATGAAATACCCATCCTCAGTGGTGGTGAGAGTCATGAAACCCAAATCCATATTGGGCAGGTTAGTCCATTTGTTAGGATTCGCAGAGTCCGATGAAGGAAGCTTGGCGAGCGTATTTCCCGAGATATCAATCCCAGGAAGTTGAAGGGCGACCAGGGGATAATCTGAACTCCAATTCGAAAAATCCATGGACTCTCCCGAAACCCACTGCCAACTGTTATCCACAAGTTGCGCCCCCAACCACCCTTCCTTATTAAAATCCGTGCCTAAGGAAGACGCCATTTTATCCAATTCACTTTGGCTGGTGACAACAGCAAGATAACCTCCATTCGCCTCCGCGTTAGCCGCTGCATCGGACCAAACGCCAGAAAAATTTTCGTACGAATATGTGTTAGGTTTTTGGGTCGTGGTACCAGCGATATAACGGGATGTCGCAGTTCCAAAGACATTTGCAATGTCTGTTGCCTTAAGACTGGGCTGGCTAACGCTAACGGTATGAGCTGCATTTTGGTCCGTGAGAGTCAAATTAACCGAGGCTGATCCAGAGGCGAACAGCGTCAACCCATTGAAAGACCCTGTCGCAAGTTGGTCGTAATAGTTTTTCAATTGAATGAACTCCTTCTCGTAGGAGGCTTTGTCTGCGACTGAACGAGTCGGGTCGTTGAGCATCCCTTTCAACTCACTGACCCGATCTAGTAAACCACTCATTCCAAAAAGCGCATCCTGCTGCGTCTGGAGGTACGATAAGGAATTAGACAAATTCAGAAGGTGCCCCTGAGCCAAATTAGCCCTCGAACTGATCTGAAGCGACACCCCTGACTGAGCAGGGTGATCAGCTACCACTGCCACAGCTGAACCGGAAGAGAGCCGACTAATGCGACTCTGAATATCTAAAGAGAGACGCTGACTTTGCGGCGTAGCCAACACTGAAATACTGCTAAGTGGATTGATTGTCATTTTTGCTACACGCGTCAACTAGGCAAGCACCGCCCTAGATTAAACGCGGAATGAAACATGCGTGTCCATCTAATTCAGTAATCAGGATCCAGATTTAAACTCATAAAATCCGATGCCTTCCGTCCGCTAATCGCTCTGAGCGACATTCGCAATGGCCCACTTGCTGTTAGCGGCATGAAAACCTATCCCGTGCGCGTTGGAATGCTCTCCAGTAACCTGCTATTTTCCGAAGGGTATCCTGAAACCGTCTTCTTCGGAGCAACGCGGCTAGGCGTAGACAAAAAAGCTGACGCTCTTTTTCTCAGACCTGACAAATCACAGGCATGTGATACAATTAGGTAAATTTTAGAATGATCCTAGGCTTTGTGGAACCAGTCAAATCGTTGGAATTGGAATTAATCAGTGCGCAACGAGGGTGCCCAATTCGCATCGAAGTCTGCCATCTGCCGTTGAAAGCCCAGTTCGAAGCTTATCAGAAAGCGTTGTGGCGATAGGCTCCCATCACAGGAGCGTCGGGGTTCACTTCAGGTCCGAAGTAACGCAACACCACCAAGGGCTCAGTCTCGCTCAGATTCTCGAAAGTAACCCCCGCTTTCG
>Ga0114972_10004751_pt1 | contig 10080 bp, 11 predicted proteins | sample M_140807_EF_Meta_FD_87354 | JGI IMG/M metagenome (GOLD analysis project Ga0114972, IMG submission 87354) | Freshwater microbial communities from Lake Montjoie, Canada to study carbon cycling - M_140807_EF_MetaG | ecosystem: Environmental > Aquatic > Freshwater > Lake | place: Lake Montjoie... | reverse complement strand
CGAAGCCGCCTTCGCGAAGGCGCAGAAAAACGGCGCCTTTTTGCTCACCTGGGCCGCACATGGTCTTCATTATGGCATCCCCGCCGCGCTGCGAAACGATTTGCAGGTCGGCCGCAAGGTCGTCGCCAATGTCTCGCGCAGCGTGATACCCGACGCTGAGAAACTCGACGCGCATGTGACCGTGCTGAACGTAACAGCGGCCCCTGATGTGCTGGCGCGACGGATCGCTGCGCGCGGGCGCGAAACCCTTGCCGATATTGAACAGCGCTTGCGGCGCGAACAGCCGATTGTGACCACGCGCGCGCAATTGATCCACGTGCAGAATAATGGCGCGCTGGACGAAGCGGCCCGACTTTTCATGGCTGCGCTTGGGTCTCGTTTTCAGGGTTGAATGCAAAACGCTTCATGATGCGAAAGCGGCCTTGCCTGGTGTCTTGACGAAACAACGCAAGCCCGTCGATCAGCAGATCCGTCCGCCCGACCTCATCGCGAAAGCGTCGGCTGAGTTCTGCGACCACTATGGCCCTATCCGCGTCCGGCAATGACGAGGTCAGGGTCATATGGAAGCGAAACTGCTCCATGACATAGGGATAGCCCCAGGCTTCCAACAGTTCCAGCTGTCGCGCGCTGAGGGGAGAGGACAGGCGACGCGCCAGATCCGCTTCGTCAGGGGGCGCTCGAAAACGGTCAAACGCCGTCACGCAATTGCGCGCGAGATCCTGCAACTCTTCTTTTGGAGTCAGCGGTGTAATGGCGACGAATTGACTGATCGCGCGCACGTCGATGTCCGGCAACCAGAAGGCGGCCCTCGCGCTGGCGAACTGCGCCATGCTTTCGATCAGTTCGTCCTCGGATGTTCCGTCCGCCAGATGGAAAGGGGCCTTCAAAGTCCCATGGAACCCGTAGCGGCGCGGCTCCTGCGTCCACGCCAGCCAATCTTGTCGAGGGATGGCGACCGTTTCTGGAACTGTTGCGTCTGCGCCCGTCTGCGCATCGTAACCGATGCATTGGCTCCCGAAGCGCCAGAGCGGATCATCCGCGCCGGGCGCATAATAAATGGCGTATCGGGGACCCTGGTCGCTCATCAATAGGCTCGCTGTCCAGCGCACCACAACATGCGCGTCAAGGGCGTTTGCGCGATCATGCCAATCCGCAGAATGTCCGCGCGCAGGCCCGGCTGCAATCTGCCGCGGTCAGCAAGACCAAGCATGTCCGCCATGTTCGATGTCACCATCGCCATCGCCTTGGGCAGCGCCAATCCGTAATCCAGATGCAGCCGCATCACAGCTTGCAGCAGCGAGCTTGGAACATAGTCGGATGAAAGGCCATCGAGGTGCCCATTGATCGTCAGTTCCGCAGCAGACACGCCACCGGAATTCGAACCACCGCGCACGATATTGGGCGCGCCCGCCACGGTCTGCATGCCGCAGGCGCGCGCATAACTGGCGGCTTCCATGGTGGTGGGGAACTCGGAAATCATCACCCCGGCGGCGACGCCCAGATCAACGTCCTGCGTCGTCGTATCATCGTGGGTCGCAAGAGGAATGGAACGATCACGCAACATCTGCACCACGAGCGGCCAGTTACGGGCGAAGAGCTCCGCGCCGGTCGCCATCCGCTCTGCGACTTCAACCTCAAACTCCTGCTCCGTCTGCTCACCGGTGCCGATATTGTAAGTTTTCAAAAGCTCGATATTGCGCCATTGGCGTTGGCCCGGCGTATGATCCATCAAGGACGCCAGACGCAGAATTGGCCGATCTAGAAATGCTTCGATCTCGTTGACGATCAGGTCAGACGGGATCTCGCACCTCAGATGGAGATAATGCTCGACGCGGAAAGCGCCGCACTCCATCCCATGTTCAAGCGCCCCCACCATTTGCGGCAGGATGACGCTACGGAAGTCTTTCTTGCCAGAATTGAAGCCGCAACAGATGGAGTCATAGACCGTGGTGATGCCCGCAGCCGCCATCTGGGCGTCATTGGCGATGGCCGCCGCCAGATGGTTCGGCCAATAGGCGCCGGGCCGCGGGACGAAATGCTTCTCCATATTGTCGGTATGCATCTCGATAATGCCAGGAGCGACATAGTCGCCCTCGACATCTTCAGCTGATGGCAGGCTTGACAGGCCTCGATCGACAGAAGCGATCACGCCGTCACGAATGACAATCGTGCCGCGCGCAACTTCATTCTCGAGGATCAGGTTCGCATTGGTTAGAATGATCTCGGTCATGCCGCCTCCGGCTGTTTCGCCGTCTTGATGTCGAAGCGGGTCGTCGCGACAAGATCGCGCACGGCCGCATCATGGAAAATGCCCACGAGACAAACGCCGCTCCTGCGCGCCTCTGCGATCAGTTCGATCACCACATCCCTGTTGCCTGCGTCAAGTGAGGCCGTGGGCTCGTCCAGCAACATGATGGGTGTGTGCGCGATGAAGCTGCGGGCGATATTGACGCGCTGCTGCTCGCCACCAGAAAATGTCGCCGGCGCCAGCCCCCAAAGCCGCTGCGGGATATTAAGACGCAACAGCATGTCGCCCGCACGCCGGGCCGCCACCTCGCGGCTGACGCCGCGTCCAAGAAGGGGCCCGCTGACGATATCGATCGTGGAGACGCGCGGGATGACCCGCAGAAACTGGCTCACATAAGAAAGGGTGAACCGGCGGATCTCGAGGATCGAGCGCGCCTCGGCCAGAGCAATGTCGATCCATTGCTGATCATGTCGAATCAGAATCTCGCCGCTCGTACATTTATAATTGCCATAAAGCAAACGCAGCAGCGTTGATTTGCCGGCGCCCGATTCACCTTGGAGAACCAGACATTCTCCCGCGCTCGCGGTCAGGTTGACGCTGTCAAGCACACGCAGGTCTGCGGCGCCCTGATTGTGCAGCGTGAAATTCTTCGAAACGCCGCATACCTTGATCATTTCCATGGAGCGCCTCGATTTACACAAGAACGGCGGAAGTCAGCAACTGGGTGTAGGCATGCTGGGGATCGTCAAGAACCTGATCGGTCAGTCCCTGCTCGATCACAAAACCGTCCTTCATCACCATCAGGCGGTCCGTCAGCAAACGCGCAACTGCAAGGTCATGGGTGACGATGACGGCTGCTATGCCCATGTCGCGCACCAGCGCACGCAACAGGTCCAGCAATTTAGCCTGCACCGAAACATCCAGACCGCCAGTGGGTTCATCCATGAAGACGAGGCGGGGCTCGGACACCAGAACCCGGGCGATCTGCAACCTCTGTTGCATGCCGCCGGAGAAATGGCGTGGGAGATCGTCGATCCGGTCGGGATCAATCTCGACGCGCGCCAGCCATTCGCTGGCGACGCGCCTGATCTGCGCATAATTGCGCTCGCCGGCGTCCATCAAACGCTCGCCGATATTGCCGCCCGCAGACACGCCCATGCGCAAGCCATCGCGCGGGTTTTGATGAACGATGCCCCAGGCGCGGCGCATGAGCGCACGCCGCTTGGGCTCGGACAGCGCAGGAATGTTGAGCCACTCACCCTGTTCCGAAAACAGGATATCGCCCTGTGTGGGCTGATCGAGCGCCGCCAGACAGCGCAGCAAGGTCGACTTGCCCGACCCGGACTCCCCCACCACGCCGAGAATTTCGCCGGGCCAGAGTTTGAAGGACACGGCCTGACAACCGACCCGCTCGCCATAGAAGCGGCTCATGCGCTCAACTTGCAGGATTGGCTGTTGCGCGCCGGACAGGCTGGAATGCAGAAGCTCGTTCATGCGCCCGCGCCCTCGCTTGCGTTGGCCTGACGCTGCTCTTCGCAATAGTCCGTATCGGAACAAACGAAGAGGCGCGAGCCCTGGTCGTCAACGATCACTTCATCAAGATATGACAACCGCGATCCGCAGAGCTCGCAGGGCTTGTCCCATGTCTGCACAGTGAACGGATGATCTTCGAAGTCGAGGCTGCGAACGCGCGTGTAAGGGGGGATCGCATAGACCCGCTTCTCGCGACCCGCGCCGAACAATTGCAGGGCTGGCATCATATCCATCTTGGGATTGTCGAATTTCGGGATCGGTGTTGGTGAGGCGATGTAACGCTCGTTCACCATCACCGGATAGGCATAGGTGGTCGCCACATGGCCGAAACGGGCGATGTCTTCATAAAGGCGAACCTGCATGAGGCCATATTCCTCCCATGCATGCATGTTGCGGGTTTCCACCTCGCTGGGCTCGAGCTTGCGCAAGGGCTCCGGCTGGGGGACCTGATAGACGAGAATCTGATCCTCCCTGAGGGGTTTCTCGGGAATGCGATGGCGGGTCTGGATAATGGTCGCTTCATCGACCTTCTCTGTCGTGCGTCCGCCCGTGACACGCGCAAAGAACTGACGGATCGAAACCGCGTTGGTGGTGTCGTCAGCCCCCTGGTCAATCACCTTGAGGCAATCGGACGGACCAATCAGAGCCGCCGTGATCTGGATGCCGCCGGTGCCCCATCCACGCGCCAACGGCATTTCGCGGCTCCCGAAGGGAACCTGGTAGCCGGGGATCGCGACCGCCTTCAGCAACGCGCGACGGACCATGCGCTTCGTCTGCTCGTCGAGATAGCCATAATTGTAATGGGGATCAGCGCCGGTGATGGTTTGAACCTGCGTCATGCCAGCTCCTGCGCCTGTTCGCGCTGTTTGCGCTCAACCTGTTCCTGACGAATCTTGCGCACCAGTTCGAGCTCGCCCTGGAAATCGACATAGTGTGGAAGTTTCAGATGCTCGACAAAGCCAGAGGCTTCGATCATGTCGCAGTGGTAGAGCACGAACTCTTCCTGCTGGGCTGGATACTTGTCGCCCTCGCCCAGCTCCCGCCCCTTCAAGGCGCGATCCACGATGGCCATGGACATCGCCTTGCGCTCGCTGTGGCCAAAGGCGAAACCATAACCGCGCGTGAACTGCGGCGGCGCCTCCTGTGATCCCTTGAACTGGTTGATCATCTGGCATTCGGTGAGGGTGATGTCGCCGATGTCTATCTCGAAGCCCAGTTCCTCGGGCGTGTAGAGCACGCTCACCTCGCCCATGCGGATCTCGCCCGCAAAGGGGTGATTGCCACCAAAGCCGCGCTGCACCGAATAAGCCAGCCCGAGCAGGAAGCCCTCGTCGCCGCGAGACAGCATCTGAAGGCGCATGTCGCGATCAGCCGGAAATTCCGCCGGATCTCGGGTGATGTCGACGGGCGCAGGATCGCCCACCGGCGCTGTCTCGGCCTCCATCAACCCTTCTGCGCCCAGAATGTCCGGCACGCGCGGCATGGAGGCCGCAAGCGGCTCCTGCGCCTGCTGCGGGGCCACAGCCGCGCCCTCTTCCTCCAGCGCAAAATCGAACAGGCGGTGCGTATAGTCATAGGTCGGACCGAGCACCTGACCGCCTGGCAAATCCTTGTAGGTCGCGGAGATGCGGCGACGAATCGCCATGGTGGCCGTGTCGACGGCGCGCGACGAGCCAAAGCGCGGCAGCGTGGTGCGATAGGCGCGCATCAGGAATGCGGCCTCAACCGAATCACCCTGCGATTGCTTCAGGGCGAGGGCGGCGAGATCCTCGTCATAAAGCGAGCCCTCGTTCATCACACGGGCGATCGCAAGCTTCATCTGCTCGCGGATCTGACGAGTCTGCAACTCCGGCGTCGCCGGGTCGCCGCGCCGCTCCTGGGCGATCAGCGCGTGGGTCGCATTGATGGCGGCTTCGCCGCCCTTGACCGCGACATACATCAGTGAGCCTCCCGCTCGAGTTTCGTGGAGCGCGGCAGCCCCACCAGCCGGTCGCCCGCGACCAGCAGAATATCTACGCCGCGCGGAAACAGCTCATGATTGGCTTGCGCCATCGCGAGAAAATCCTCAGGCAAGCCAGAGGGGCGAATGACCAAAGGTGAGACAATCCCGGGGCCGGTGAGCGCTATCGGCGCTCCAGACGTCAGATCGTCACATGTGAAAATGACCGTCGTGGAGCGCTCGGGATAGCGGACATCGCCAAGAGCGAACCTGTCCAGCATGGCGCCCAAGGCAGACCGACCGCGCAGGACGGCGAAGCTTGCGCGCAACGGGTCATCCGTCGTGGGGGCGCTGCAATGGAAGGCCAGCCAGCGGCCCACGGTCGAGGCGCGCAAACCCTCCTCGAGCCAAAGCGGGGTTTCATGGTCGCAGATGCTGACGAGAAGAGTGAGGATCTCAACCGGAAGATCATCCGGCCCCTCGACGCCGAGCCGGGGAATTTCCAGAGGGATTCCCGGCCGGGACAAGGCTTCGAGCAAGGTGCGGAAGATGGCCTGCGAACCAAGGACCGGATCCTCCAGCCCCCTGCCAGGAAGGAACGGAGCATTCATCAACCTTCTCCCCGGACCATCGTAAAGAATTCGACCTTGGTGGCGGCGGCCTGTCGGCTGGCGTGGGCCCGCCGATCATGCTGGGCCTTCGCCAGCGGAGCCACGACCGCCTCCATCACGATGTGATGCCGGGAGGCGGACTGCAGCATGGCGTCGAGGATGGCGGCAAGCCGCGCCTTCTCCTTGTCGCGCCCCAGGCTGTAGGAATAGCCCAGCCTCTCCCCGTCCCGAACCACGCAACGCGTCACAGTCGCCTCACCGGCATTGAAGCGACGACCACCGCCACCAGCCCGCGCCTCGATCATCAGGCTGCCGCATTCGGGCGCCTTGACGATCTCGACCTGAGGCAGGTCGAGGCCGCGCGTCAAATACTGCAATTCTTCGCGGGCCGCACGCGCGAGCACAGCCATCCATCCGGCACGGTCTGTCTGGGCGAAACTGGTCTGAAAGTCATCCACGGGCGCCATCCAATTGTCATGAAGCTTGTCTAGACAAGTGGAATGACATTTGGATGACGAACGGGAGGTTTCATCAAAAATGCCGACTTCTCCACAGCCATCCACAGCCTGGAAACGGATCGCCGACGATCTTTGCCTATTCCTGGAACAGGGCGATATGCGCGAAGGCGATTGCCTGCCGACAGCAAACGAACTGGCGGCGCGCTATGGCGTTCATCGCCATACGGTACGACAGGCCTACCTTCATTTGCAGGAACTGGGGCTCGTGCGAATCGAGCAGGGGCGCGGCGCTTTTTTTCAGGGCGCGCAGCTTGTCTACCCGCTTGGCAGGCGCGTGCGGTTTCGCGAGAACATGAGGCGGCAAGCCCTTGATCCCATGAGCAGGATTATCTCCTGCGAAGAGGTCCCGGCGCCTGCGGGCATGGCGCTTCGTCTTGGCCTGAAGCCGGGCGAGCCGATCTGGCGAGCTGTCATGCTCAATCTGACGGGGACAAAGCCTCTCTCGATTGGCCGCCACCATGTTTCCCTCAAGCGTATGCCAAGGTTCAATGAACATCTGGAGCAAGCGGGAGGCTCCGTGACTGGCGCTTTCGCAGCCAGCGGCATCGCCGATTATGAACGCCGATCGACAAAGATAAGTGCGCGTCTGGCCAGCCACGTAGAGGTGGAATGGCTGAAACTTGACCCCGGCGCCCCGGTGCTCGTGACCAATGGACTTGATTGCGACAAGGACGGCAAGCCGTTGCAGGTTACAGAAGCGATCTTCCGAGCGGACAGGATGGAGTTGCTGGTCGAGAACGAGCGCTAGCCGCTGGGGTCAAATGGGCTTTTGGCCACCAATCATCTCGCGCAAGCGCGACGACACAAAGTCGATCGCCGCCACGACCACGAGGATCATGAGAACGACGAATGAAACATGCTGCCATTCCAACGTACGGATGAGTTCGGACAGATGCAGGCCAATGCCGCCAGCCCCAACAATGCCTATGACCGTGGCGGAACGTGTGTTGGACTCGAAATAATAGAGCACCTGCCCCGCGATAACCGGCATGAGCTGAGGAAGGACCCCAAATCGAAACTCCTGCGCAGGCGTGCCACCTGTGGAGCGGATTCCCTCGACGGGCTTCAGGTCAGCGGTTTCAATCGTTTCAGAAAACAACTTGCCAAAGGCGCCGAAGTCGGCGGTCGCCATCGCGAGCACCCCGGCAAATGGCCCCATGCCAACTGCGCTGATCCAGATCAGCGCCCAGATCAGCGTTTCCACCCCCCGCACAGTATCGAAACTACGCCGTAGGAAGAACCTGACAAACCAGACCGGCAGAACATTGCGAGAAGCCAGAATCGCGAGAGGAAAGGCGAGAGTCGCCGCGATCACCGTTCCCAGAAACGCGATCCCTAGCGTGTCAATCATGGCGAACACATAAAGCTGGAGATTTTTCCCAGGGTCTGGCGGCATCATGAGAACCGCGAAGTCACCGAGCCGCGTGGCCCCGGCGATCATACGGGCCACAGAAAACTCAGCCTCTACAAGTCCAATGCAAAGAACAACAAAGGCGAAGACGGCCATGCCAGCCATATAGCGACGATTTACGTCCCCCAGCCGCATTTGGGCTGAATGACGCCTCGCCGCCTGACTGACAGCCTCGGGTTCGAACAATCTGGACATCGCTAACCTAACGCGCTGAGGCGCTTGAGCAAGCGCGCCGTGAGCATATCGAGGATGAAAACAGTGACAATGACCATCACCAGAATGGCGCTGACATCCGAATAATAGAATTTGCGAACTGCGACGAGTAGTTCCTGACCAATGCCGCCAGCGCCCACAAAACCCATGATCGAGGACCCGCGGAAGTTCATCTCGAAACGCAAAAGACCGTAAGTCGCGAAGCCGGACAACACCTGAGGCAACACGGCGTAACGAATGGATTCCGCCCAGGACCCGCCTGTCGAAACGACGCCATCCACCGGCTTCATATCGATGTTTTCGACGATTTCGGTGAAGAGCTTGCCAAGCGCGCCCAGAGTATGAATGGTCAGCGCCAGGACGCCGGCCATCGGGCCAAGGCCGAAGGCGAGCACAAAGATCAGCGCGAAGACAATCTCGGGAACGGTGCGGCAAAATTCAAGGAAACGGCGAGCGACCCAGCGGGTCCGGCTTCCGGAAAGATTCGACGCGGCCAGGAAACAGAGACAAAATCCGCCAATCACACCGAGGACTGTCCCTATATAGGCTATCAGTAAAGTCTCGCCCAATTTCTTGATCCAGGGAGTGAAGCCCCAGAACCAATCTGCGGGATCGGTGAAAACAAGCGCACCCGTGTCGAGGTGAAAGAGACGCGAAAAATAACTCGTGATAGATCCTATTCGACTGACCAGCAAAAAAACGTCGAACCGCACCCACCAGGCTGCGGTCACGAGTACCGACACAAAAACGAGTGAACCAAGCAGAAACGCGAGCCGCCGTTTCGCCACAGCCGCGCCATAGGCGGCCAAAAGCGGAGCGAGTTGCCGATCAGGAAGGTGATGAAGAGATACTGTCATTTGAAAACAAAAGGGCGAGCAAAACGGTCGCTCGCCCCTCCTGCCCCTTTAGTTCTTACGACGAAGGCTGTCGACAAACTGGACCAACTCGACGACCGGCTTCCACTCGTCGGTCTTCGCGGCCTTCCAAGGTAAGTTCTTACCCTCAGACAGTTTGTCGAAAGAGGCCTTGTCAGCCGTGTGAGCTGTCAAGAAGGCCTTTGAAATGGCTTCCTTGGCATCGGCAGGCAAGTCGCTCAGATAGGTGAGCGGGCCATTGAGGATCGGGTCCGACTTCAGGATTATGCGGAAGTCCGAAACCTTCATGGAAGATCCATCGGCGTTCTTGAGCATTCCCTTCCCGATCATGCGCGTCAGGATGGAGTCGTCCTCCGCGTTCCAAGCGTTGGCGACCACATCCACGGTGCCCTGCGCTAGCGCAAGCACGGCGTTCTCATGGCTGCCGGTGAAGACCACCTTGCCGAAATAGTTTTCGGGGTTGATCTTCATCTTGTCGAGCATATAGCGCGGCACGTTATTGCCGGAGGTCGAGTTCGGATCCACCAGACCGATGTTCTTACCCTTGAGATCCTCGATGTTCTTATAAGGGCTCGTCGCCTTCACATAAAAGACCGAGTAATAACCGGTCGTACCATCAGCGTTAACATCGAGGGCGAAAGCCTCGGTCTTGACCCCGGTGATCAGCGCACGGGCGAAGGATGCCGATCCATAGCTGGCGATCTGAACGTTGCCAGCGCGCTGGCCTTCGAT
>Ga0114972_10004748_pt1 | contig 10082 bp, 7 predicted proteins | sample M_140807_EF_Meta_FD_87354 | JGI IMG/M metagenome (GOLD analysis project Ga0114972, IMG submission 87354) | Freshwater microbial communities from Lake Montjoie, Canada to study carbon cycling - M_140807_EF_MetaG | ecosystem: Environmental > Aquatic > Freshwater > Lake | place: Lake Montjoie... | reverse complement strand
CGAGGTTTTTGCCGACAAGAGTGTCGGCGCTCCCGGGGTGGGTACGGTAGGTGTTAGGCTCGTTAACTCGGCAAGTTTGTCCAAGAATTTGGACTGGGTTTCGAGTTGCTTGAGTTCGTGGAAGTAAGGAAAATTTCCGTAATGGTGGGCGAATTTCATCCACTGCTTGAGGCGAAAGAGGCCGCGGGGGGAGGTGCGGGTTTGGTAGCTGGCGTTGATGGCGGCGAAGTCGGAGAAGAGTTGGTGCCAATCGACGGACGGGATTTCTCCCGACCACAGTCCCAATTCACGGGAGATTTCGTACGGCAGGGTGGGGTTGGCGAGGGCTCCGCGACCGATCATGAAGTGGGCACACCCGGTTTCGTCGCGGCAGCGAAGAAAATCGCCGCGGGTCCAGATGTCGCCGTTGGCGACAACGGGAATGGCAACGTTTTCCCGAACCCAGCCAATTTCGGGCCAGAAGACGGGCGGGCGGTAGGCCTGCATACGGGTACGAGCGTGGATGGTGAGCCAAGACGCCCCGCCTTCCTCGGCCATGACGGCGTTTTCACGGATGTCGGCGATGTCGTCCCACCCCAAACGGAGCTTGGCGCTGACGGGGATGTCGGCGGGCAGGGCACTGCGGACGGCGCGGATGATCGCGCGGATTCGGAGCGGGTGCTTCAGCAAGGAAGCGCCGCCGTCATGGCGGTTAACGGTGGGGGCAGGACAGCCGAAATTGATATCGATGGATCGCGCGCCAGCGGAGACGGCGGCGAGGGCGGAAGTGGCTAGCTTTTCGGGGTCGCCGCCCAGTAATTGCACCTCAACGGGGAGGCCGTTGCGGGTCTGGGCGCCATGGAGGAGTTCGGGGACATCCCGGCGGAAAACGCGGGCAGGGAGGGCGTATTCGCTGATGCGGATGAACTCGGTGACGGCGTAGGAGAAGGCACCCGTAGCTCCCTGAAATTCGCGCATCGGAGCGTCGGTTACCCCTTCCATAGGAGCGAGGACCAGCGCGGGAGAGTTTGCTTGAATCATGCCGCTCGGGTTCAAGATACCGTGCGGGCTGACGCCTTCGGCGAGAATCGTTGTTGCAGGAGTCATACGACTGGTGATTTTGCAACTAGTATCTTTCGTGCCCTTTCCGTCATCTCCAATCCGAAGACAATGGAGAGGTTGCTGATGCCCCACGGTCGGTACGAAGTTCTGCTGAATCGTCATGAAGCGAATCCAATCCTCACCGCGGCGGATTGGCCGTACCCGATTCATTCGGTCTTTAACCCGGGAGCGGTAATGTTGTCCGACGGGACGACGTTGTTACTTTGTCGATGTGAAGACCGACGCGGGATATCGCACCTCACGGCGGCTCGCTCGAAAAACGGGGTGGATGGCTGGGTGATTGATCCCGAGCCAACTTTCGCGCCCGATCCTATGCACCATCCGGAAGAGGTTTGGGGAGTGGAGGATCCGCGCATTACGTATGTCGAGGAGCTAGAGCAATATATCATTGCCTACACGGCTTTTGGGCAGACGGGTCCAGGCGTGGCCTTGGCATCTACGAAGGATTTCGTCACCTTTGAGCGCCTGGGACTCGCTATGCAGGCGGATGATAAGGATGCGGCGCTGTTTCCGCGCCGGATCGACGGCGAATTTGCCCTGATTCATCGACCTTCTAATGACATGGGAGCGCACATGTGGATCTCTTTTTCTCCAGACCTTCGCAACTGGGGAGCGCACACGGTGCTGTTACCGGCTCGGCGAGGGGCGTGGTGGGATGCCAACAAGATTGGACTCTCGCCTCCTCCCATCGAGACGGCGCGCGGGTGGTTGGTGATGTACCACGGCGTGCGCCGACATGCCTCGGGGTCTATTTACCGGTTGGGACTGGCGTTATTTGAACTGGACAATCCGCGGGTTTGCATTACGCGAGGGCAGTCTTGGATGTTCGGTCCGGAAGCTCCGTACGAGACCTCGGGCGATGTGGCCAACGCGGTTTTTCCTTGCGGGTACACGATCGATCCCGACGGCGATACGGTACGCATGTATTACGGATCAGCAGACTCCAGCATCTGCTTGGTCACCTGCGGCATCAATCAAATGCTAGATTGGTTGGATCGCGATGGGAGCGAATACGCCGGGGTGGCCGGGCAACCAGCGGAACGGGTTCCGCTCGGAACGCAGTAACCAGCGGGGTTTAGTCGTGGCATACAATACGGGTTGGATATGTCCCAAATTGCGCCGCGACCCTATGTGATTGAAGAGTACACCCGGACGGTCTGCCCGGAGTGTGCAATTGCGGGGCTGCGGTCGGACGATCCCGGGGTGTTCATCGACGGGATGTTAGTGTCTCACGACGACCGCATCTGGATGCGGCGATTTTGCCCCACGCACGGGGAAACGGAGAGCCTTTACGAAGAGGATGCCGCCCTTTGGCGGGCCCGTGCGGGGTGGCAGACGCCGACTTTGGGCGTGACGCCGGATCGGGCGGATAACTTTGCCGGATTTCCCGATGGGTACCGCGAAGGATTGCCCGCGAGCCACGGGCAGCATTCGTGCATTTTGGTGCTGAACATCACGGAGAACTGCAATTTTCGGTGCCCGATTTGTTACGCCAGCGCGCTGGACCCAGGGCAGGCGGTCGTAGATCGTCCGAGTGTTGATGAGCTTTTGCACTCGGTGGATACCGTGATCGAGCGGGAAGGCGGGCGGCTCAGCGTGGTGATGTTGAGCGGCGGCGAGCCCACGTTGAGGCGCGATTTGGAGGCGTTGATTTTGGCGTTGACCCATCGACCGATCACGCGGATCATGTTGAATACGAATGGTCGGCGGATTGCGCGGGACTCAGGGTTTTTGGCATTCTTGACGGCCCATCGAGACCGCGTGGAAGTCTATTTGCAGTTCGATGGGTTGACCGATGCCACCTATATTGCCCTGCGCGGCGAAGCACTGGCGGATGAAAAACGGCAAGTGCTAGAGAAGTTGAACGCGGCGAAGGTGTTTGTGACGCTGGTGACGACGGTGAAGGCGGGGGTGAATGAGGGCGAGCTTGAGGCGATTTTCCAGCTTGGTCTGGACACGCCGTACTGCAGCGGGATCGCGTTTCAGCCAGTATTCGGGTCGGGACGGAACTCGGGGTTTGACCCGCAGAACCGGGTGACTCCGACGGGAGTGATTCGGCGATTGGGGCGAGGCGAGGACTTTGTGCCGCTGCCGTGCAGTCACCGCGATTGTTGCGACATCGCCTATTTTCTGCAGGACGGAAAGGGCAAGTGGCGGTCGCTGGTTTCGATTATTGGGCGGGGGGAGATGAAGCGCTGGATTCACTTGGCCGCAAACACGATTGCGTTTGAAAACATCGCCGAATCGGTGCGGGCGATGGTGAAGGACGGGACTTTGCAACGGGTGCTAAGTGAGCAGCAACGGGCGAGTTCGATGCAATTGGCGTGGGACTTGGTGAAGATGTGCGACTGCGTACCGGGCGTCCGCGATCTTTTTGAAGGTTGGGGCGGACGGCGGGACGCGAGTCAGATGGAGCAACTGGCGACCCGCACTTTTCGCGTGACGGTGAAGCAGTTTATGGATGCGCACACCTTCCACGAGGCGCGGATTCGCCAGTGTTGCGTCCACACGGGGACGTTTGAGCCCGATCCCCGGCGGTATTCGTTCTGCTGGCGGTGGCTGTTTGAGGACGCAAGCGACTTTCCCGATGCCACTGGTGGTCGCAAATCTACGTTGCCGATGGTCTAGATGAGTACGTCGGAGATTCTCGGCCACGTTTTTAACGGCTTGGGGTTTGCCGTGGGCGCGGCCGTTTACTTCTCGGAATCGCGGCGGCGGGGCTTTAACCGGTCGATGATGCGCGAGCTGGCGCTAATTGGGGTGGTGGTCGGAATCTTAGCGGCAACGCTGGGGCAGTCGCTTTACGAATGGATTCGCCACGGGTTTACGGCGCTTCCACCGGCAGGCGGACGGACGATTCTGATCGGGGTGCTGGGCGGATGGGTGGCGGTGGAATTGGCCAAATGGCGGCTAGGGATTCGGCAGAAAACGGGGGTCTTGTGGGCGTTGGCGCTGCCGGCGGGCGAGGCGGTGGGCCGGATTGGATGCTGGTTTCACGGTTGCTGCTACGGCAATATTTGCCACCTGCCATGGGCGGTTTATCAGCACGAGGCGTGGAGGCATCCCACTCAGTTCTATCTGTCGGCGGCGGCACTGATTAACTTTGCGATTGTTTACCGATTTCGAGACCGGGATGACGTCTTTGTGATCTCGATTCTGATTTGGTCCATCAGCCGCATAATCATCGAGCCGCTTCGCGAGTCGGCCGAAGCGACGCCGTGGCTTGTCCTGACCATCTGCGCGGCAATGGCCGCTTGGGCGGTCTACAAGCTTGTTCGTCCCAACTTTCGGGGCAATTTTTCCCGTGGAACCTGACTTTGTTTTCAACATCGTCGCCGGACTGAAATTCCATTTTGCGATCGTTAGAAGCGCCTATTCATAGTCGTCAGAAAATGTGGGTATCGGGTGCAATCATGAGTCAACTTCGCCACGCACAAACCCAGGAACGTCAGAAACCACAGGGATCACGGTAAGCAAAATGGTTCATGAGAGTCAGGCAGTCGCCCGCAAGGCGGGAGGGAATACGTGCTCAGAATGCGGGAGAGAGTTGACGGATTCGGTTGGCTGCGACGAGTGCGCCCGGGCGCACCGGCTTAGGCTCGGCTTGTTGCTATTCTTAGTCTTGCCAATTGTAGGAGCGAGTTTAATGTTTTTTGTCGGTCCAACGGGCATGCCGGGAGCCGATGCGGTTGGGGCGATTGGGGGCGGTTTTGCGTGCCTTAGTCCTATAATAGGACTTATCTGCATCTTTGCCCCGCCGGCGACGCGTTCGACTGATTAGCGCATCGCTTTTGGGGTGGGAGGTTCCCATGGAAAACGAGCCCATTCCCCCGCCGCAAGTGCCGGTCGAGTACCCGCGAGCTCCGGTGTGTCCGCGGTGTGGGCATGCGCTGGAGGATGGGTGGTGTCAGCATTGCTCGGCGCGGCGGCAACGCATTTGGGGCTGGGCGCTGGTTATTTTTGGCCCGATTGTGGGATGTGGTGCCTGTATGGCATCGGGGGCGTTGAGTGGCATGCTGTTTCTTGGCCCACTGCTGGCTTGCGTCACGCCGGTCGTCGGGATCTTCCTGATTGGCACGAGCCATGCTCGCCGGAGGCCGTAACAATGCCGCACGACGTGCCGCGGTCTGACCGGGCGGATACCCTTGGTCGGCTGGCGTTTGCTTACTGCAAAATCGCCACGGTTTCATTGTTGCTTGGTCGATTTGCATTGCCGGTGGCGGCTACTCTGAGTGCCGGATTTTTTGTGCTGGCCTGGTGGCGAGGCAAGCGAGATACGCCGTGCTATCTGAGGTATCCGCTGGTGGCGGCGGGGTTTTGGATGGTGGTGGTAGCGCTCTGGCTAATCGCGGAGTTTATTGGTTTGCCGTGGTGGCTGGCATGGATCCACCGCTGAATGTCCTCCTGGATCGTCAACCGGGTTAGAATGCTGTTCAATGGCTTTCATGCTTCCTGTTGCCTCGCTTGCGTTGGCGCTGTCGTTCCATCCCACGACGAAGGGCTTTGATCCCGATCCGCTAGCGCGGCAGTTTAAGAATCCACCGCTTTCGGCGCGGCCGCACACGTGGTGGCACTGGATGAATGGGAATGTGACCAAAGAGGGAATCACCGCCGATCTGGAGGCGATGAAGGCGGTGGGGATTGGCGGAGCGCAGATGTTCACGGTGGATCAGGGCATACCGGCTGGTCCGGCGGGATACATGGGGCCACTTTGGCGAGAACTGACGGCTTACGCGGTGAAGGAAGCGCATCGACTTGGAATTGAACTGTGCCTTCATAACTGTGCCGGATGGTCGAGTAGTGGTGGACCGTGGATTCAGCCAGCGGATGCGATGCAGGTGTTGGCGTGGTCAACCAAAGTGGTGGAGGGCGGGCACGTATCGCTCGATCTTGCGCCGGTGAAGGCTCCGCAGGTGGTGGCGACGGTGGATTACGCGCGGGATATTGCCGTTTTTGCCATTCCGGGCGCGCCTAAAACGGGAGGGAATGACTCATTCTTGGGCCGGACGGGAGTGAACCGGCAAGATGGAATAGTGCCAGACCTGGCGAACCGCTCCGGCGTACTGAAAAACAAAATACTGGACCTGACTAGCAGTTTCCAGGATGGTCATTTGGAGGCCGATTTGCCACCCGGTCGGTGGACGATTCTCCGGCTCGGGCACGTGCCTACCGGAAAGGACAATCATCCGGCACCGCCGGAAGGCGACGGCTTGGAAGTGGACAAACTTAGTCGGGAAGCCCTCCTGAAGCACTGGAACGGCATGATGGCCAAGGTGCTGGGCGATGTCGGCGTACTGGCGGGCAAATCGCTGAACAATTCGTTGATCGACAGTTATGAGGTGGGAAGCCAGAATTGGACGCCGAATTTCCGGCAGGATTTTCAGCGATTGCGGGGTTACGATCCCCTTCCTTACATGCCGACGCTAGCCGGGATTACAGTCGAAAGCGGTCGGGTAGCCGAGCGGTTCTTGTGGGATTATCGCCGCACGATTGCTGACTTATATGCCCAGAACTATTTCGGCTATTTCGGCGAGCTTTGCCACCAGAAGGGATTGAAGTTCTCGACCGAGCCTTATGGCAACGGTGGTTTTGACAACATCCAGGCGGGAGGCACGGCCGATATTCCGATGGGTGAGTTTTGGCTGGGCGGCATGGCGATGGAAACGACCAAGCTGGCCTCTAGCGTTGGACACGTTTACGGAAAACCGATTGTCGGCGCGGAATCGTTCACGGCGGATGACGTTCGCGGGCGGTTTTTGGAAGAGCCTTACATGATGAAAACGGTGGGTGATCTGGCGTTTGTGAACGGGATTAATCGCTACATTTTCCATCGCTACGCTCAGCAACCGTGGACCAAGTATCAGCCAGGGATGACGATGGGGCCGTGGGGCACTCACCTGGAGCGCACGCAAACGTGGTGGACCGAGGCAGCAACGTGGCTGAAATACGTGGCGCGCTGCCAGTTTCTGCTTCAAAAGGGAACGTTTGTCGCGGACGCTCTGGTGTTTTCTGGCGAATCGGCACCGGTGGATCTGCCGTACGGTCGGGGAGGCTCTCGGATCGTTCCCGAAGGCTACGACTACGACGGTTGCGATACGAAATCTCTGATGGCGCTAACCGTGAAAAGCGGGAAGTTGATGCTTCCAAGCGGAATGACTTACCGGATTCTCGTTCTGCCGAAGACCACGTTCATGACGCCAGAAGTGGCAGGAAAGCTACGGTCTTTGGTTTCGGCGGGGGCGATTGTGGTTGGTCCCAAGCCGTTCCACACGCCGAGCTTGGTGGGCTACCCAGCTTCGGATAGTGAAGTGGCGCGGATCGGCGACGAAGTGTGGGGCTTTGGCAATTCCGCGAAGTACGGGAAAGGGCAGGTATTTGCGACGGCGACCCCGGCCGAGGTGTTAAAGCGGATTCAGCTACGGCCAGATTTTGCGGCTTACGGTGACCGGGCGCGGCTTTTGCACATTCACCGGAAGATTGGCGGGGCGGATGTGTACTTTGTATCCAACCAGCGGAATCAGAATGCCACCGCCATGTGTACGTTCCGAGTTACGGGCAAGCAGCCAGAACTGTGGCATCCCGAAACGGGGACGGTAGAAATGGCTACCGAGGGCCCGGCGACCCAACCGACCCGGTACGGCACGACCATTCAGCTACGCCTGAAACCAGCGGAGTCAGTGTTCGTCGTCTTTCGGCGGGAGATCCGGGATCCGGGACTGATTCGGGTGACGCGATTAGGCGAGACGAGCCCGATGGCGAAGCCGATCACCATTCTGAAGGCGCGTTACGAAACGGCTGACGGTCGGGGCACCGATGTGACGCAGCAAGTAGCGGGGCTGTTGGCGCACGGGGATACGGAGATTGAAGCCACTAATTCAAACTTTGGCGACCCGGCGGTGAACACGGTGAAGCGGCTGGTGGTGGAATATCGGATTGGGACCGAGACGCGGCGATCGAGCGTCGCCGAAAACGTGTCTTTGAGCTTTGGACCCGGCGGTCCGAGCCGTTCGGTGACGGACTACGATCAGCGAGCGGCTGGTCAGAACGCGTTTACGTTATACGCTTGGGAACCCGGGCGATGGGAGGTAGAAGCCGCCCATCGTTCCGCGAAACTAAAGGTTCGAGAACCGGTACGGCAGCCAATTGAGGGGGCCTGGTCGGTCCAATTTGCTCCGAAGCTCGGCGCTTCCGCGAGGGTGTCTTTCGCTACCTTGGTTCCGTGGAACCGTCATTCCAATCCGGGGATCAAGTATTTCTCCGGGTCAGCCACCTACGAGAAATCGTTCCGGTACGAGGCGGCCCGTCTTGAAACTGGGGATCGTAGAGTGCGACTAGACCTGGGCGACGTTAAGAATTTCGCCACCGTGACGCTGAACGGGAAGCCGCTGGGAACCCTGTGGAAACCTCCCTTCATCTTGGATGTGACCGACGCGATTAAGCCGGGAGAGAATCGATTGCAGGTCAAAGTGACGAATCTGTGGGTGAACCGTATCATTGGCGATGAGCAGCTTCCAGCCGATGTGGAATGGGACGGCACGCATTTGAAGAAGTGGCCGGAGTGGCTGCTAAAGAATCAACCGCGACCAAAGACGGGGCGGATCACCTTTACGACCTGGAAGTTCTGGGATAAGAACTCGCCGCTGTTGGATTCGGGATTGATCGGTCCGGTGCGGGTACTGACCGCGTACGGGACATCGCTTCGTTAACCGAGCGATTTCGCCTGGCGGAAGTGTCGAATCATTCACAATGGGGTGATTGATCGACACTTCGTCGTACGCAAACGGGATTTGGCGTTGGATTCGGGAAAATGACGGGACTTGGTCCCAGTATTTCCAGCTTTCAAAAAGTATAATAATCAGTGAAAGCAAATGCGAGCCACCGTCTGTGAGCGAGAAACGTTGGTAGACGGCCAAGAAATCTTCCAAAACTTCTTGACCTGCGGAAGTTTCGTATCCACCGATAGCGGTGAGCTGTGGATCGGAATCGGACGTTCCGTAGCTTCCGCAACGCCTGATCCGAGGTCGCTTTCGGTCTACGCGCCAACCTTTTTCCTCGCCGAATCCGAGCCGTGGCGGCTATTCTCTCACTTTGAGTGCGTGCGGGCGGAGGATCTTTTAGCGCGGCTGGATGCGGTGGCGCTTCCTCCGAGCGAAAATCCGGGATGGGCGACCTCATCTTCGGAAGCGCACACGGCGGCCATTGCCGACATTCAAGCGCTGATCAAAACGGGCGATCTGGTGAAGGCGGTGCCTTTTGTGGCACTCACCGGGCGGATGGAGTTTACGCGTCCGGTACGAGCCTGGTTACTGGCGAACGCAATTCGACATGCCGCGAGTCAGGCAGACCGCCACCCGGTCGGTACCGTGTACGGGCTCTGGGACAAGGATGACGGAATGATCGGTCTGACCCCAGAAATTCTGTTTACGGAAGATGCTCGCCGTTCCGATTTACCGGTGCTGTTGACAATGGCGCTGGCAGGTACGCGGCGACCCGAGGGGCTACCATTGACGGGAGACGCAAAGGAGATGACCGAGCACCGGATTGTGGTGGAAGGCATCGCCGAGCAGTTGTCACCGCTGGGACAGGTGCAGATTGGGCCGGTGCATGAACAGGAAGCTCCGGATTTGGTGCATCTTTGCACGCCCATTGAGGTGTGGCCGAATCGGCGCGTGGAGTTTGGCGAATGGGTAGCGGCCCTGCATCCCACGCCGGCCATTGGGGCGTGGCCGCGGGAAGCCGGAAACCGTTGGTTACGGGCGCAGGCAAATGCGACCTTGCGGGACCGTTACGGCGCTCCGTTTGGCGTGATTCCGCCCGGGGCGGAAGTGGGAACGTGTCTCGTAGCCATTCGGAATTTACAGTGGACAGGTACCTCAGCCAAGATCCTAGCGGGCGGCGGAATTGTTGCGGCAAGTGAGGCGCGGCGGGAATGGCGAGAAGCCAACGCCAAACTCAACGCGGTCCTGAATTCGCTGGGGTTT
>Ga0114972_10004747_pt1 | contig 10082 bp, 5 predicted proteins | sample M_140807_EF_Meta_FD_87354 | JGI IMG/M metagenome (GOLD analysis project Ga0114972, IMG submission 87354) | Freshwater microbial communities from Lake Montjoie, Canada to study carbon cycling - M_140807_EF_MetaG | ecosystem: Environmental > Aquatic > Freshwater > Lake | place: Lake Montjoie... | reverse complement strand
TGTGTCCGGAGCCGACAATTGATCGGAATTTGCACAAATAACGGAAAGCTTGAGCCTCCTCAAGCAATCGATTTTTCAACTGTTCGGGACAGCTGGATTTATTGCTGATTTCGGGGATAAGTCTTTAATTGTTGGATGGGTTACAGGATTGGGTCGGTCTTCGGGTTGGTAAGTATTGGGTGTATGGCAAAATGGGGTTTTCTAACGAACCGGGTCTTCGGGTTTTGCAAAATCAGGGGAAGGCTTGCGAAGGATCAATATCCAGCAGGCCACCATTGGTGAATATTTTGCAAGGAATCACCCTTAAGCGTTTGTATCGATCCCCCCGAGGGGAACAGTTTTTTACTCCGGAGGGGCTGTGAAGCACCAGGTGTCAACAGGTAGGCATGTGGGGCAATTTCGCTTTCCGGATAGACCATCAAAATTGGTGTCCGGGTGCAAAAATGGTTGTGGTGTTATATCTGTTGGGGGTATTTCTTTGGTGAATCCTACCGAATTCCGCCAATCTGCCAGGGATTTGCATTGTCCCTATTTTGACGACATTGACAAGAAATCCATACTATTGGGATTCGTAAAAACCTAAAGTTCCAGTCTGGGTCTGGGACTTTGGTTTCCAGGGCAGGATTCTCGCCGTTTTCAATCCTATGCCAGCTGTCGTAAGCCTCATGTTCAAGCGTCTTTCCGGTTGACACCACATTTCCAACGGAGTATCCCCAGATCTGAAGAAATTTAAGGCCCGTGGTCTGCCAAGGACGGAGGCGAACATGAACCGCTATCTTGCAAAGTTCGGACGGAGAGAGTTTTTGGCTTTTGCTTTGCCTTGTGCCCTCTCTGGTGCCTTGGTTTTGACCGGTTGCCAAACAACCTCGCTCCCCCGCCTTCAAAAAGAGGAAGAAACCGAAAAAGAAAGATATGGTGTGCGGACGGTTGGTGATTTCACCACTGTTGGCAATGCCCAACCTGTTCCGATTGGTGGGATCGGTCTTGTGGTTGGCCTTGAGGGGACAGGCGGTGAACCTTCAAACGATGCCAATCGCACACTTTTGGAAGATGATCTTCGCAAGGAGGGGATCAAGAACCTAAAAGAGGTTCTTGGGTCCAACAACATTGCGATGGTGCTTGTATCCGCGCAGGTTCCCCCGGGAGCCCGTCGAGGAGACACGATTGATGTGGAGGTGCAGATGCCTCCCCGAAGTAAAGGAAGTAGCCTTAAGGGTGGTGTGCTTCGGGCGTGCAAGTTGTTCAATTATGACTTTGCCAAGAATCTTCTTCCCGATTACAACGGCCAAAAGTCGATGCTTCGAGGGCACGATTTCGCTCGTGCGGAAGGACCACTTCTTGTAGGGTTTAACCCGGGTGACGATGATACCCGTCAGCGTTCGGGCCGTATTTGGTCCGGCGGAAAAGTCATGACCGACCTTCCTTTTACGCTTATGCTCAATCCGGATCAGCAATCGGCAAGAATTGCCAGCCAGGTCGCGGACAGGATCAATGAGCTTTATCCATCAGGGGCTCCCGGTACCCCAACTTTGGCCAAGGCACAAAACACCCAGGCTGTTCTGCTTCAGGTGCCCCCGCAGTACAAGCTTAATATGCCTAGATACTTGCGTGTTGTGCGCCTCGTGCCCATGGGTGAGTCGGGCGATCGGGCCCGATATGCCAAGAAACTGGGCGAGGATTTGATTAATCCTTCAAGGACTGTAACGGCTGCTTTGCGACTTGAAGCCCTCGGTGGCGAAAGTTCCAATGTCCTTAAGCGCGCTCTCAAGCATGAAAATCCCCTGGTTCGCTTTTGCGCGGCCGAGAGCCTTTGTTACCTTGGTAGCCCGGCCGGCGCCGAAGAGCTTGCCAAGGCTGCTTTGGACCAACCCATGCTACGGTCCTATGCCTTGGCCGCTTTGGCCTCGATGGACGAAGGAATCAGCCAAATCAAGCTCCGCGAGCTTCTCTTTTCCGACAAGGATGACGAGCTTCGTTATGGTGCTTTCCGCGCGCTTAGGACGCTGGATGAAAATAACGACGCGGTTTCCGGCGAACAGCTCAATGATGCTTTCTGGTTGCATGAAGTCGCACCCGAGAGTCGTGGACTGGTTCATATTTGCACGGCAAAACGGGCGGAAATCGTCCTCTTCGGCAAGAAGGTCAAGCTTCGTACACCGTTCACGGTGCTGACGGGTGAATTCACAATCACATCGGCCGACAACGATGACCAATGCACTATCAGCCGCATTGCCAGTCGTGGTGGGGAAACGACCCGCAAGTCATCCGGATTGGGACTTGATGAGGTGGTTCGGACATTGGCAACCATGGGAGCCCTCTATCCCGATGTCCTGGACGCGATTGAACAGTTGGACCGTTGCAAAGCGATTCCTGTTCCTGTCCGCCATGATGCGCTTCCCCGCGCGGTTTCGGTTCAGGAGCTGGTTCGTGCGGGCCGGGTGGAGCCGGGTCGCGAGGCCCAGGACGAATCGGTGATTCAGGCAGCCGACGATTTGGGTGCCACTCCAAATCTTTATGCCGGGCCAAGCAAAAAGTTTGGTTCTTCCAGTACGATTGAACGGTTATTAAAGACCGCAAAAACACCAAAGGATGAGGATGGGACAGCAAGCGTTCCTTCCAAACGGGTCCCCAAGCCCGATTAGTGTCCTGAAATTTCCGCCCCGGGCTAACCGGGGCGGGTGTCGTTTGGACCTTCAGGATTTTTGAACTTGGAATTTCCAGGTCAGTCGGGGCGGTTGGTAATAACGGGAATTGTGACGGAATGCTCAAGCGGTTGGAATTGTCGGGCTTCAAGTCTTTTGCCGAAAGGACGGTCTTTGACCTGACTTCCGGCATTACGGCTATTGTCGGCCCGAACGGTTCCGGCAAAAGCAACATCGTCGATGCGATCCGTTGGGTACTGGGTGAGCAATCCGCAAAAAGTCTGCGCGGATCAGGGATGGCCGATGTCCTCTTCAATGGTACAAGGACCCGCAAGCCGCTGAACCTTGCTGAAGTCTCCCTTACATTTGACAACTCCTCCGAACTTCTTGGTCCGGGGATGCCCGAGGTGCGGATAACCCGGCGTCTTTATCGGGATGGCACATCGGAATATATGATCAACGATCAGCCTTCGAGGCTGAAAGATATTCGTGATCTTCTCCTGGGATCAGGAGCGGATGCTTATAGCATCATCGCACAGGGACAGGTGGATGCCCTTCTCAACTCCAATCCGGAGGAGCGAAGGCATGTATTCGAGGAAGCCGCCGGAATTAGTCGATTTCGCTTGAAGCGACAGGATGCGCTGAAGCGACTCGAGCGCGTTACCCAAAATCTTTCACTCATCGATTCCCAGGTTGACCGGATTGAGCGGCAATTGCGCCAGGCCAAACAGGAATCAGGCCGTGCCGCCGAAAGACAAGCAATCTCCCTGGAAATCACCGAGCTTCGCAGGCGTCGGGATTTGGCGGAATATGGACAACTTCGAGCCGATTGGGATCGCGCCCTCGCATTGGAAACGGATTCTCCGGAAGAGGGTGAGCAAGCGATTGCACCTGGGGATTTGCGCACGGCCAGGGAAGAATGGCGTAAACAACGGGCTTTATTGGCACAAAGTGTGGTTCATGGTCGCGAAACCATATCACAATATTCCAGGGAAAGGGCCATCGAGTGGGGGAACCTGACCCGTTTTGGTGATGAGGCTGCCCGTTCGGATGCGGAACTCGCCAGTTTGCGATCCGAATTGGCGGGGCTCTGGTCGGGCTCAGCCTCGGCGGGAAATTCGCTTGCGTTATTGGCTGAAAAGGCTTCAGCTTGCCAGGCATTGGCCGAAGCGTATTCAGTTGAGTCTGGCCAAATTGTGGCCAATCTCGATTCGCTTACCCAGTTTCGTGCAGGGTCGTCCCAGCGGCTTGAAGCACTTAATGTGGAGTTATTGGCCACCCTCGCAGAGCGCAATTCCAATACCACACGAATGGTACAGGCGCAGGGGAGTATCACGGGGCTTCAGCGTGATATCGACCGAATTCTGCAGCGTCGGGATCATTTACGGGAAAGCATCAGGCAAACCATAGGCCAGGTCTCTGTACTGCTCATGGAACTTGATGAAGCCAATCGACATTCCCAGGAGAATCAAAAGGATTTGTCTGAGGCGACTGCGGCGGCAGACAAAGCCCGGGAAGTTTTTGTCCGTTTGCAAAGGGACCTCCATCAGAGCGGATTGGATCGTGAATCGTCACGCGGCAGGGCGGAAATCCTTGAACACCTTGAACGCTCGCGCGAAGGATTGGCTTCGGGTGTCCGGGAAGTATTTGCCCTTTTGGATGGCAATGATCCCGGTGCCTGGAACACGGTGGTCGGACTTGCCGGGGAATTTCTTCATGTGCGGCGTGAATATGCGCCCATATTGGATCTCCTATTGGGCGAGCGTGCTCAAAGGCTCCTGGTTCGTGATCGTGAGGATCTGGGGCGCGCCCTCCGCGGTCAAACGACCCCGTTTTCAGGAAGGGTCAGTTTCCTTGCGCCATCAAGTCCCTTGTTGGAGGCTTCCGAGCCCGACTATAGCCAAGGGGAAGGTGAAGATTTTGGTTTGTTGACAACCGTCCCCGATGGGGTGGTTGCCTTGGCGGAGAATCTTGCTCGATGCGATTTGCCTGGCTTTTTCGACTTACCCCAAATTCTTCTTGGGAAATCTGTTGTTGTCACAGACCTCGATGCAGCCAACCGATTGGTGGATCGTTTTCGGGGATTTCGCCTGGCTACCCTTGCGGGGGAAATTGTCGAGCCTGATGGAACGCTCACCCTTGGTCGACCCGCCGCCGATTCGGGTATTGTTTCCCGAAAGGCCGAACTCCGTGAGTTGCGGGAAAAGTTGGTGGAAATCCAGCAACGGGAAAAGAGCCTTGAGGCAGGTTTGGCGAGGGCACATCGGACCCTGGATGATGCCGATAGTCGTGTTGAAACGCTTGAATATCAGGGGGACCTTGTCCATGATCGGCTAAATGGCCTCCATCAGCGTCTGGGTGAGGCCCAATCGCTAATTGAGCGACTGGAAACCGAATCCCAGCAAATATCGGGAGAGCTAATATCTATCAGGGAGGAAATGGCCCTATCCGCTGAAATTCTTGAACAAACCCGAAAAGCCGAAACTGTTCTTGAAAACCATTCCGCCGCACTCGATACGCAAAAATCCGAAGCCCTCCGACTTGAGTCAACTGCCGCCCAGGGGCTCGATCAGCTTCGCCGGACTCAAGGTGAAATCGCCGCGAAGATTCAGGTGAATGATAGCGAAACCTTGCAAATCGAAACGGCCAGAAGGAACCTGCAAAACGATCTGAACCGGATGGAGAATCGTCTTTCTGAGGCCTTGGCCCGAATCCATGATTTGGAATTGGCAAGCATGGGTGCGGCTTTGCTGAATCTCCATGGGATCCAACAGGTCGCCAGGATCGAATCCATATTGGGGGACCTTGCGGCGGAAATTCATCCCCAGTCTGCAGAATTGGCCCGTCTCGACCTGCTTTTGGAAAATGCGGAGCGCGAACAGGATGCCCTTCAGGAGGCTCACAACAAACGGATGGAGCGGCTCCACAAAATGCAACTCGCCCGTCAGCAATCCGGGATCCGGATTGAGGCGCTCACCAAAAGGTGCCGCGAGGAAGAGGGGGTCGACATATCGGTTGCCTGGCACGAATTGGAAGATGTTGCCAAGCTCGAACTGATCGGGCTTTCGGTATCCGCTCTCGACAAAAGGCTTGTGGACCTGAGGAATCGGCTTGGGCAGATGGGGCCAGGCGATAGTCTTATTCTGGCCCAATTGGACCAACTGGAAAAGGATAGGCGGGAAATCACACTTTATCGGGCCGACCTTACCGGAGCCCGCGCGATCCTTGAGGATATCCTCAAAAGGCTCGATGTGGAGTGTGGAAGGATGCTCCTTTCCACCTTCGAAGAAATCCGGATCCAGTTTCAGGATCTTTTCCGCAAACTTTTTGGTGGCGGCCAGGCCGATCTCGTTCTTGAAAATCCCAACAAACCGCTTGATACCTCAATCGACATTGTCGCTCGTCCCCCTGGCAAGGAGATGCGATCTCTTGTGCTTCTTAGCGGTGGCGAAAAGACAATGACTGTGGTAGCGCTCCTTTTGGCCATTTTCAGACACAAGCCCAGCCCGTTTTGCCTCATGGACGAAGTCGATGCGGCGTTGGACGAGGCCAATGTGGGTCGGTTTGCGGGCGTTTTAAGAGAATTTTGCGACAAAACTCAATTTATGCTCATTACACACTCGAAGAAGACCATGTCGGTTGCAGATACACTGCTTGGCATCACCATGCAGGAATCTGGGGTTTCCACCAGGGTGGCGGTTCGAATAGACGAGTGGGTGGCGGAGGATGCGGTCCGAAAGGCCGCTTAGGATTGTGCAAAAATCCAGGGAGTCAGCCATGGGTATCCAGAGGCAATGGCAGGGTTGGGTATCCCGGTTCACCTGGTACCAAAGCGCGTCCACGCCAAGTTCGCGTCTTGCGCGCCAAATGCGCTCGGCCGGGGTTCAAACCCAGGAATCGAGTGCGCTTCCGGACATGATTGATCTATCGGGCGGTGATCCGGCTACCCAGGGGGCAATCCTCGAGGTTGTTCGACCCAGCCCCACTTTTGGTCAAATGCCTCCCGCGGGTGGAACGGCTGAATTACGCGAAGCCATATTCCGCCACGAAGAATTGCATTTGGGAATTGCTCCTGGTGATGGTCTGGTTGCCACCCATGGCGCCACGGGCGCTTTCCAGGCAATCGGTGACGCGTTTTTGGATCGCAAGGCTCCCGTGGTTGTTTGCGATCCAGGGTGTCCCATGCATTCCCGGGTATTGGGTTTTCGGGGTGCCCAGATACGCCATTTGGGTGTTGCTCCCAATGAGAAGGGAGAGCTTGGATTTGACACTTCTGAAATGTCCAGAGTTGTTCAAGGGGCAAGGATGCTTGTTTTGTCCCAACCCAACAACCCTGACGGCGGACTTTGGGATGGTCAGGCTTTGGAAGAATTGAAGTGGTGGTCCAGGCGCCGGGATATGCTTGTTGTTATCGATGAATCCCATGCCGGATTCATCCCAGAGGAAATTCGCAATGCCCAATTGTGGCGAAGCGGCTGGGAAGGTCGGGCGCTTTTTGTTGGAAGCCTCTCCAAAAGCCATGCCGCCTCGGGCGCCAGAATTGGTTGGGTTCGTGGGCCGCAGGATCTAATTGAACCCGTGTTCCGAGTTTCCCAAATTCAGGGCGCCGGGATTTCCTGGCCCTCGGAAAAAGCAGCTCTAAGGCTATTGGGTAGTCCGGGTGTTGCGGATAATTTCCTCCTTAGGATGACGGACATAAGAACATGGGCAACAAGGCAACTTGAGGCTCTGGGAATGAAACCATCCCCCACCAAGGCGGGAATATTCCTTTGGATGCCCACATGGAATATCGAAGCGTCTTCCGTGGCTCTGGCTTCCACCTGGATGAATGCATGTCGGGTATCGGTTGCGCCCGGGGAGCAGTTTGGCCCTTTCAGCATGGGGCATATCCGTTTGAATCTGGCCAGCGATCCTGGTCGACTCGAAGAGGGATTGAAGCGGCTGAAAGTTTGGGCCGAGAATGGCCCAACCGCAAGCTCCCTGGCCCCTTTCGTCTCCCGGGAACTTCGCGCCGCATAGGCGACGCTGTCGTTTCGAAGGTTGGTTCGCCCCCTATGAGGTAATACTCGCGGTGATTTTATTGTTTTGGACCGATTTCCTTATGTGACCATTTGGCTCTTGGCAATTCCTCTTGACTTGCAACTCTTACCGGACTTATGGCGCAATCAAAGTTTAGCCGAGGGGGATTGAAGCTGTGGCTCTTGCCAGAAACAGAAATTCGTTGGATTTCGGAGATCCCAATGCGCCCATACTGCCAAGGGATTTGGCCGTGGTTCGCCTGGGTGAAAGGCTTGTTCACCCGTCTCTTTTGTTTCAAAATGAAGCATTCCTGACCGAAGCTCGCGCCATTGGCCCTGATCCATTTTCGCTTGACTGGTTTCTACAGGCCGCCAGACTTAGGCATGGGCGCGCCGCCACATGGTTGAACAAGCTCCTTGAATTCAAAAAACATCCATCCGAAAAGGTCCTTTGTCTGGGACCATCACTGGGGTCGGATGCTATTGAATACGCAAGAAACGAAGCGGAGCCTATAGTTGCCGTTCCCGGTGAATCCTGGGTACGGGTCATCCAGCGCAATTTTTCCCTGGTGGGTTTCAAAGCCCAATTCGTGGTGCATGGTCCTGGTTCGCTTCCGATTGAAGCCGAATCGATCGACATTGTCTACTGGAATCAGCTAAACGATGACCCCGGCCAGGCAGGGGCGATGGCCCGTGAGGTTCTTCGGGTCCTTCGTCCCGGAGGCAAAGCGATCGTCCTTGCTGCTTCCGCCGCGAACGGGTCGGCCTATTTGGGTGATTCGGGGATGGGCTGGTCTGCACCGCCCATATCCCGCAAAATATTGTCAGGGCTCTTTTCCGGTTCGGTCAATTCAAGCTGGCACCAGCGAGGCTTGCGCCGCGCTGAAATTCCCTGGCTTGTGCGATGGTTGCCCGTTTCGTTGATGCAGCGTCTCATCGGCCGGTGCCTCGTTTTCAAGGCATTCAAGCCATTGCCCATCATCTCAAGGAACCATCCCGGATGGAACCCGCCGTCCTTCTCAGCTTCGGAACAAGCAATCTGGAATGGGAAGACTGGCTGAGTAGGCTTCGCCTGTTGTCGAAGGATCATGGCGTGGGGATGGTGGTTGATGTTCGTTCCATTCCCCACAGCAAACGGCACCCCTGGTTTGATGGGCCCACCCTGAGGCAAAGCCTCAATCGGTCGGGCTTTGACTATTGGTACCTAGGCCAAAGCCTTGGCGGTCGACCAAGGAGTCGTTCCCTTTATCATTCCGAGGGGCATGCCTCGTTCGAGAGGATCCGGGCAACGGATGTTTTCCAGAGCGCGCTCACCAAACTGATTGATGCTACAAAAAAGATCCCTTCTGTAATGATTTGCGGAGAGGAGGATCCTTTGGAGTGTCATCGTGGCCTGATGATTTCACCCGCTCTGGTGCAAAAAGGGGCGACGGTGCTCCACATCCGGCGGGGTAACCGGGTCGAAACCACCGCCGAATTCGAGGATCGGATGATGCGTTCTGCCGGGATCGAACCGACCCAGGGGAACCTGTTTGATTTTCCGGGTGAATCGACAAATCTTCAAGCCGCCTACGAATGGTTTAATCGTCGTATGGCATTTCGTTTTGATCCTGATTTCGTTCTTGAGCCGTAGGGTCTTCGCCTGGATCGTTTTGCTGTTCCCCCTCAAGATTTGGGACATGTGGCCCAAATAAATAAAGGTGACAACGAAGCGCCCCGTTCGGATAGGACCACCTTTGCGGAAATTTGAGACCGGTCTCGTGGGCCAATTCGGGCGTCGCGGTGAACAGCGCAAGCGACCAACCTCGCCAGGGTCCAGTGACAAGACCACCGAGCTTCTTGTAGGTTTCTCTCAACACACTCGCGGTTCCCAGGCGAACTCCGTACGGCGGATTGCAAACGACCCAGCCCGGGGGCCCTTCCGGGGGAAGTCCCTGTCCGAGTGCCTCCACCCGAAAATCGATAAGGTTATTGACCCCGGCGAGTTTCGCGGCCTCATGGCTTAGGTGTACCGCATCAGACCTTTCATCTGCGCCCACCACGGGGTTTGCCAGTTTTGGCCGAATCTTTTCCCGAAGTTCGCTTCGAACTTTTGCGAACATTCCGATATCGTGGTTTAGCCAACCCTGGAAGGCATACCATTTTCGGGTAAGTCCCGGCGCCCGGTTCGTGGCGATCCATGCCGCCTCGATGGGCAAAGTCGCGGCACCACACATCGGATCATAAATCGGCATTTGTCCCTGATATCCCGCACGCAGGAGGATCGCCGCCGCAAGGGCCTCGTTAAGGGGGGCGCGGGGTTGGATAGGGCGATATCCCCGCTTGTGCAGTGATTCCCAGGAAGTGTCCAGGCTCAATACCACCTGGTTTCGGTTCATATGCAGGTTGATGGCGATCAGCGGTTTTTCCCGGTCGATGGACG
>Ga0114972_10004746_pt1 | contig 10082 bp, 10 predicted proteins | sample M_140807_EF_Meta_FD_87354 | JGI IMG/M metagenome (GOLD analysis project Ga0114972, IMG submission 87354) | Freshwater microbial communities from Lake Montjoie, Canada to study carbon cycling - M_140807_EF_MetaG | ecosystem: Environmental > Aquatic > Freshwater > Lake | place: Lake Montjoie... | reverse complement strand
GGAGGTCGCGGGGGGAAGCTGCCTGTTTTTCTGGTAACCGCAATGGCCCGTATTATCTTTTACCCGCAGACCGACGATACCTGGGAGGGGTGGCAGAGCGGTTGAATGCACCGGTCTTGAAAACCGGAGAGGCGCGAGTCTCCGTGGGTTCGAATCCCACCCCCTCCGTCGTGCGGCGAGCCGCCTTGAAACTATTCCTGTGGGATGAGAACGAAGTTCGAGCCGGAGACAGGTCGCCTTGAGGCGACCAATCCCACCCCCTCCGCTCCCCGGTTGGAGGAGAACGCAGTTTGAGTCGCAGGAGGGTTGCCGCAGGCAACCAATTTATCACCCGTTTTCCGGCGCGGGCGACAGACCGATGCCGGAGGCGGCGTTGGAGGGGGGGCAGGTCTATGCGACCCTTTTCCTTGTCGTGCGGCCCGCCGGAAACCATCTTTGGGGGTCAAACCGTTAATTTTTTCCGATATGAGCCAGAAAGACTACGCACATCCCGAGGCGCTTGTTTCCACCGAATGGGTGGCGACGCATCTCGACGATCCTTCCATCCGCATCGTGGAGAGCAATGAGGACGTCCTCCTTTATGACACAGGCCACATCCGCGGCGCGGTGCACATCGATTGGCGGTCCGATCTGCAGGACCAGACGGTGCGCGATTACATCACCCCGGAGGAATTCGCCGCGGTCTGCTCGAAAAACGGGATCGGACCCGACACAACATGTATTTTCTACGGCGACAAATCGAACTGGTGGGCCTGTTACGCGCTGTGGGTCTTCCGCCTCTTCGGGCACGGCAAGGTCAAAATCATGAACGGTGGACGCGACAAGTGGGTGGCCGAGGGGCGTCCGCTCACCCGCGAAAAACCGCATTACGCGCCCGTCGATTATCCGGTGCCGCCGGTGCGGCGCGATGCGGAGATCCGCGCGTTTTTCGAGGACGCCGACCAGCACAGTAAGTCAGACCTGCCACTCATCGACGTGCGTTCGCCCGGCGAATTCCGCGGCGAGATCACCCACATGCCGGAGTACCCGCAGGAAGGCGTGCTGCGCGGCGGACACGTCCCCGGTGCACGCAGCGTGCCTTGGAAAACCGCGGTCCTTGACGACGGCACGTTCAAATCGCGCGAGGAATTGGAAAAAATCTACACGCAGGGCTGCTCGCTCACGCCGGCCAGCGACATCGTGGCTTATTGCCGCATCGGCGAGCGCTCCAGCCACACATGGTTCGTTCTCACTTACCTGCTCGGTTACGAGAAGGTGCGCAACTACGACGGTTCCTGGACGGAATGGGGCAACCGCGTCCGCTCGCCCATCGCGCGGGGAGAGTGAAGAAAGGTCTGAAGGCGGAACATTGAAGCCTGAAGGTGTACGATGCGGGAAGGTCCCGGCAGTTCGGATCTCCCGGCCTTCTTCCTGAAAATCGCATACTGAACACTGCCAACTTTTTTCGATGTCTTATCCCGCCAAGCTCCAGCAGATCATCGACCTCTTCGAGCATTTGCCCGACGAGGAGAAGCGCGAGACTCTCATCGCCTACGCCGACCAAGCCGCATCGCAAGTGCCGCGCGAGGGCGAGACATTCGAGCTGGAGGATGTGCGCAAGGATGAGGAGTGCACCGATACGGTCGGTGTTTTTCTCGGTGTCGACCCCGAGCGCAAGGTCCGCTTCCGCATCAATCTCGGTCCGCAGGTGCAGACCCTGACGCGAGCCATGACAGCGATCCTCTGCAAAGGATTCGAGGGAGCCTCGATCGAGGAAGTGATGGAAGTGCCTGCCGATTTTGTCCCGAAAATTGTCGGCGCGCAGCTGGTGCGGCAACGCAGCCAGACCGTCTACTACATTCTCACGCGCATGAAGGGCGCGTGCAAAGTCTGGCTCAACCGCGAGCGGGCGGCCAAAGCAGTCTGAGTTTTCAGCGCTTCCGCCGCATTTTTTCCAGCGTCTCGCCGAGCTCTTGTTCGGCCCGTGCCATTTCGCCGGAGAGTTGTTCCGTCCCGATGGTCGAGCCGCCGGCGGCGATCACCGCGGTGCGGATCAGGCTGTCATCCGTAGCCACGGTCAGCCGGTGTGTCGCGGCGTATTTCGCGACGAGCCGTTCGATGACCGCATCGGCGCTTTGGGCGTAGAAGACCTGTATCCCCGCCTTGCCGGAGAACCCGGCGTCGGGTTTGGGTCCCGATCTGCCGTCGAAGACCGCCACCACGCGGGCCTGTCCCGCGTCCTGGAGGCGCTCCAGAATCTGGAGGAGCTTGTCGCGGGCCGCCGCAGGGTTCCTCCGGTGGAGTGCGGCCAGGTCGGGCCGGGCGAAAATGACGTTGTGGGCGTCGACCAGAAGGAAGGATTGGGCCATGGCGCGGGTTTGGTTGACACCGGACGGTCGAGCCCCCATGATGGCGGGCTTGCCTTGTATCGGCATCACTGATTTCCAGCCATGAAGAGAACTTATCAAGCTTCGAAACGCACGCGTAAACGCCAGCACGGTTTCCGTGCCCGCATGAAGACCAAAGGCGGACGCGCCACCTTGGCCCGCCGCCGCCAGCGCGGCCGCAAACGCCTCCTGCCCAAGGGCGCTGAAGTCCACTACGCGCGCCATACCGGCGCTTGATCGGGCTCCCGCCAACGTTCCGCTGCCTCATGGGTGCGCTCACGTTGCCCAAGGCGGCGCGCCTCTCCCGCCGGGCCGAATTCGCCGCCGTTCGCGCCGAAGGAAAATCGTGGCACGGGCGCCTCATGGTGCTTGCCGCTTTGGCCACCGCGGGTCGCGATGCCGCGCGCCTCGGCGTCATCACCTCGCGCAAAACCGGTTCCGCCGTCGAGCGATCCAAACTTCGCCGCCGCGTGCGCGAGATTTTCCGGCTGAGTCGGACTTCGCTGCCCGCCGGATTGTGGATGGTTGTGGTGCCCCGTCGTGCCGCGGTCACCGCGAAATACGCGGCGCTTTCCGAAGAGTGGCGCTCTCTGGCGGCAAGAGGGGGCTTTTTGGAAAAGGCGGAAAGCTGAAACTTGAGCCGAGTAAAACGAGACAGCCCGCAACAAACCTCGAAAGATGAAAGTTGGAAGACATACCACGAACCGGATCGCGGCGACCATCGCGCGCGGTTTGGTGCATGTCTACCAACTGACTCTCTCGCCGTTTTTGCTCTGGTTGGGCGGACCGGGCGCGGGTTGCCGTTTCGAGCCGAGTTGCTCGCGTTATTTTGTGGCGGCCGTCGAAAGGCATGGCGCGGTGCGCGGTGCCTGGCTCGGGGTCAAGCGCCTCGCACGATGCCACCCGTGGGGCGGATGCGGATGCGATCCCGTGCCGCCGCGTGACATGAGTCTTGCCCGCCGATAACGCCATGGACCGCAAAGCCTGGATCGTCATCATTCTCTGCATCGCCTCCCTCGGCCTGTGGCAGTGGGCCTACATGAAGTATTACGCGCCGACGCCGGAGCAACGTGCCGCGGCCAAGCAGGTGGCGGAGGAAAAAGTCGCGGCTGTGGCTCATCCCACGCCCGTGGCTCCGGTGGCCGAAGCATCGCCCACACCCGAGCGGCAAGCACCTGCGGCGACAGAGTCCTCCATGCCGCGCGAGGAGTTCAAGATTTCGACCAATCTCGCGGACTTTGTTTTCGCCAGCAACGAGGGCGGCATCGTCACTGCCGAATTGCTTGGACACCTCGGCGAGAACGGCTCGAAAGTTTTCCTCAACATCCCGGAGGCCGCACCGATTGGCGCCCTGTCCGACGAACCGGGCAAACCGCTCGGAGATTTCGCGCGCGTCTCCTCGTCTGCGCCTAACGAAGCCGTCTTCCTCAAGACGGCCGCGGACGGGCTGGAAATCCGCAAAGTTTTTCGCGTCGAGGAAAACGGCGGGAAGGGGAACTATCTGGTGAAGCTGGCGCTGGAGTTCGTTAATCGCGGCGCGGCGCCCGTTGAGCGGCTGGGATTTTTCCTCAGCACCGGCGGTGCCAAGCCGGTGCATTACCGGGACATGCCCCTTTACACCGGGTTCGACTGGTATCGGGACGGCAAGACGACCTTTACGGACGTGAACTGGTTCAATGCCAGCTCGATCCCGCTCACCGGCATCCAGCTGCGCGCGCCGCAGGAATTCTACGAGCAGAAGTCGGACAAAATCTCCTGGGCCGCGGTGAAGAACCAATACTTCACGACCATTGTGGCGATCGATCAAGGCGATCTGGCCGACGAGGTCTGGTCGCGGAAGATCGATCTTTTCCATGGTGGCGAAAAGGAAAAGCCGATCCTCGGTCTCGAGGGCGCGCTCGGCTTGCCCGGGTTCCGGCTCGATCCGGGGCAGACAAAATCGTGGCAATTCCAGATTTACGCCGGACCGAAGGACCTCGGCCGTCTGTCCAAGCTCGGCCACGGCGAGCAGGAGGTCATGCATTTCGGCATTTTCAAATGGGTCAGCGAAATCTTGCTCTACTCGATGAACGCGCTGCACAGCGTGCTCGGCAACTTCGCCGCGGCGATCATCGTTCTCACCGTCATCATCAAGGCCCTCCTCTGGCCGCTGCAGAACAAGGCGACCAACTCGATGCGCAAAATGTCGGCGCTCTCGCCGAAGATGACCGAACTGCGCGAGAAATACAAAGACGACCCGACCAAGATGAACCAGGAGCTGATGAAGCTCTACAAGGACTACGGGGTGAATCCTTTCGGCGGCTGCCTGCCCATGCTCATCCAGATCCCGATCTTCTTCGGTTTTTATTCCATGCTCGGCACGGCCATCGAGTTGCGCAATTCGTCCTTCCTCTGGGTTCACGACCTTTCCCAGCCGGACACGGTCGGCCACCTTCTCGGCTTCCCGGTCAATATCCTCCCCATCCTCATGGCCTTGACCATGCTTTGGCAGATGAGCCTGACGCCCAAGACGGGCGATGCGGCCCAGCAGCGCATGTTCATGTTCATGCCGATGATCTTTATCCTCTTCGCCTACAATTTCGCCTCGGCCCTCTCGCTTTACTGGACCACACAGAACCTCATTTCCGTAGCCCAGCTCTACCTTACGCGGAACAAGGCGACCCCCGAATTGCAAAAGGTGGCGGTGGTGCGCAAGAAAGCGCTTGAGGGGAGTAGAGGGAAAAACCGAAAGTAGGGGCATGACCCCGAAAGAAATCCTCGACACCATCCTCGGCTACCTCGGGCTCGCCGCGCAGATCGAAGAGCAGCCCAACGAGCACGGGCTCGTCCTGCAGATTTACACGAACGATGCCGACCTGCTCACCGGGGTCAACGACGAGACGCTCGAAGATATCCAATATCTGCTCAACCGCCTCATCCAGGCGGAAGACCCGAAGGCTGAGCGTGTCACGGTTGATGTGGAACACCGCCGTGCCATGCGCAACGACCGCCTCATAGAAAAAATGCGCGCCATCGCGGGACTGGTCAAAGAGCTCGGCAAACCGCTGCAGACCGAACCACTCAATGCTTACGACCGCTGGCTGGTGCACCAGGCGTTCAAGGACGATGCCGAGATCCAGAGCTGGAGTCCCGACGATCACGCGCGTATGAAGCGCATCACCCTGCGCCTGCGCAAAAAAGAAGCGGCGTGAATATCGACGTGAGGAACGCATTCCCCGGTAGAGACGCCTCGCTCCGGCGTCCGCTACCTTTTTTCGTCATCTTCCGGCCCGCTCGGCGAGCGGGCCCTGCCGGAGTTCAGTGATGAGGAAAGTCACCTTGGCCGCCACGCAGATGTCCGTCGGCAAAGACCGCGCGGAGAGTCTGGCCAAAGCGGAGACGCTCATCCGCCGTGCGGCGGGCGAGGGGGCCAACATCATTCTCATCCAGGAACTTTTCGAGACGGCGTATTTCTGCCAGGACCAATTGCCGGAGAATTTCGAACTGGCGCGTCCGGTCGAGGGCAACGAAGGCATCGCCAAATTCCAATCGCTGGCCCGCGAACTGAACGTCGCTCTTCCCTTCAGCTTCTTTGAGCGGGCCAACCAGGCGTATTTCAATTCCGTGGCCATGATCGATGCCGGCGGCGAGTTGCTCGGCCTCTACCGCAAGACGCACATTCCGGACGGCGTCGGCTACCAGGAAAAATATTATTTCAATCCGGGCGACACCGGCTTCCGTGTTTGGGACACGAAGTTCGGCAAGGTTGGTGCGGGCATTTGTTGGGACCAATGGTTCCCCGAGACCGCGCGCTGCCTTGTCCTGGGCGGGGCGGAAGTTCTGCTTTATCCCACAGCGATCGGCAACGAACCGCAATTTCCCGACTGGGATTCGCGCGACCACTGGCAGCGCGCCATGCAGGGACATGCCGCGTCGAATATGGTCCCGCTCGTCGCCTCCAACCGCATCGGCCAGGAACGGGGTAAAAACTCGGAGATGACGTTTTACGGATCATCCTTCATCGCCGACGAAACCGGCGCCAAAGTCGCCGAGGCCGACCGCACATCCGAGACGGTCCTCACGCATACGTTCGATCTCGACGCCATCCGCAACCAGCGCGCCCAGTGGGGATTTTTCCGCGACCGCCGCCCCGAGCATTACGGCGCGCTGGTCACGGTTGACGGCGTGCGGTGAGTTCAACGACGCTGCCGACTGGCGCTGATTTTTCAGTCCCGCGACCCTTTTGGGCGGTAGCAGGATGCGTAACCCAGTGGCCTGCAGAGTCGGCGCGCTTCGTTTTGACGAGGAGGGCGACCGGGGTTTGCTAATTGGCGATGTCGCGCCTAGTTTTACGTCCGGTTAAGGTGAAAGCCGCTATTCTCATTCTTGTAATTGCCGCTGTGATCACTGCAGCGGTTTGCTATTTCGGAGGGACTTTGTCTCCTCCCGATGCGGCCATTGCATCCGCATCCATGCCTGCTACATCCGCGGCGCCCGATCGAGATAGGAGTGCGCCTGTTACCGTGGGCAATTCCGTTCCAAATCCGACACAGACCCGTTCAGACAGTGCGACGCCAACCAGCGCGCCCGTGGTGGTCGCCCCAACTCCGACGGACGCCGAACACCGGCACTTCAAAAGATACTTCAGGACTCGACTCAAGCCTTCCTTGCGGGACATCGCCAAGGAGTTCCAAAACGGCCGGCCTGCAAGGATTGCGGTCCCGTTGTTTGACGGCAAAGAGGCTATGGTCGTAGTGGATAGCTTCACGCCCTACGGTGAGGAGGGTGGAGCGTTCAGCGGCAAGGTTGAGGGTGACGAGGGCAGTTTCGTCAATATAGCTTTTTACGAGGATGCCGAATCCGGCTCCATCCAGCTACCGGCTCAAAACTTGGTCTATGCCATACAACCCGAACCCGATGGATCTGTGCTGATCGGGGAGGTGGATGTTTCCGCGTTGGGCTCTTGCGGCAGTTGTGCTGGGACGGTTCCTGGCAAGGTCCCATAATTAGTTTGCGAGTATGGTGATGATGGCTATAATCCGAGAATGAAATCCGCACCTTTCCTGGCGAAATGGTTCGCTAGTTTGGCTCTCTGCTCTTCTTCGTTCTTCGTGCTTGGCTCCCCCACTAGCCTGCATGCGCAGTCCATCAATGTGCTCATTGTTTATACCCCCGCGGTCGAGGCAAAGTTGGGTGCCAGTGGAGCGAAAGCTTTGGCCATCAGTTCCATCACAAGCCTCAATCAGGTCATGCGAAACAGTGGTCTTGCCTCTGTTTCTTACCGCTTGGCCGGCAATGTCGCCCGCAAAGTCAATTACGTCGAATCGGTGAATCTCATGGACTTGGATCTCGACCGCCTGACCAACCCCACCGATGGATTCATGGATGAGGTGCACACTTGGAGGACGCAAGTTGGCGCCGACCTCGTGCATCTTCTCCGGTTAGGACCTGCCGGAAATGTCGCGGGGATAGCCTGGATGTCTGTGTCTTGGGACGGAACCATCCCGGGGCCAGTAGGCAGTGCTGCGAATGGATTCGCCGTCACCGCGGACGATGCAGCCGTCTCGAATTACACGTTCGCTCACGAAGTCGGGCACAATATGGGCCTTTGGCATGCTCGCGAAGACACCGCCTCGGATATCGACGGCCCAACGGTCAGGGACTCATGGTTTGGCTACCGTTTTAAGTCTGTGAATGCTCCGACGCAGGTTTTCAATACGGTGATGGCTTATCCTCTAAAACGTAGCGGCCTCACGCAATCAAGGATACCGCATTTTTCCAATCCTGCCATCAGATACGCAGTCGTGAATCCGGGCACAAATAGTTCTAAAGCCTACTATCCAACCGGCTTGAAGCGGACCGGGGGCACCATCTCCAGTTACTTTCCCATGCCACCAGAAACAGTCAGCGTCCTTCCCCAGGGGCCCTCGGATCAGGTTGAGGCTCTCAAAGGCAATGCGCCCATCGTCGCTGCCTACGTAGGTGGTTCGACGCCCGCTTCCAACTTGAAGGCCATTGGAAGTCTCGCATTTTCCCGCATTGTTCTTGGCCGCTCCGCCGTCATTCGCGTCAGCCTCCAAAACCCAACCTTGGATCGGGTCGTCGTGGATTCCTTGGTTTCCCCTCCAGCCTTTACGACCGATTGGTCGGGACCGAAAACGATTCCGCCGCGTGGGGCGGTTCAGATTGCTGTCACGTTCAGGCCGACCGCCGCGGTTAGCTACACTGGGGATCTTGTCGTCAATGTCGCGGGTGTTCCCGCCGCATCTTTTCCCTGCACTGGCACAGGAATCGTGCTGCCTTGATTTGGGCCCAAGTTGCCGAGTTTTTCGGCGGTCCTAAATATCGCCGTTTCTCCCCCCTGAAGGCTTGATGGCCGACTATGTGCAGTTGACATAAGTGCTGGACTGCTTTGGTGTAAAAGCTGTTTGCGCACTGGAATGTTTGAAGTAGGGTAAAAGATGTTTTCGGCCACTCCTGCTGCCAATTGAGGCAATGAAAAATAAAAAACATCGCTTCGCTTTGCTCGCTCTTTTGGTGGCATTCCTCGTCCTATTGTTCGCTCTTGCGCCTGCTTTTATCCAGCCGCAGCACCAAAGTTCTGGCGTCGCTGCTGCGAAGATGCTTGACCCTTTAGTCGCTGGACACCCTGCAGTTGCCCCGGACCTGAGGGACGTTGCCGTTGCTCCGGAAATAGCTATCGATCGGTCGCCCGATGCCGCGTCACCATGCGTTCCAGCGACTCTAACCACATCGAGTCCATCTGCCGATACTTCGGCGCAATCCGAACCGCCCGCTTCCTCTGCGGCAACGCAACTCGAAGGCAAGCAAGCCGGTCCGGACTACGCAGTGCAGGATGCCGGAATGTCGCGCAACTTTGTCTTGGCCCTCAATGAAATTTGGGTGACAGACCGCGAGGGCAGGGGGCGCGTTGCCTCCGTCGACGCGGCTTCGCCCCAAGAAGTTGAGCAACTTCTCCTTGCCTCCTCTGCTTCGGGCAACCCAGCCCAAGCGGTTCTCTACGAAGAGGGGGCTGATCGCAACGAATACACGCGCAGGATCGTGTTACCTTTGGTTACCGTTCGTCTTTCCCAAGACTCCAACCCCGCAGAAATTGCGCGGTCCGTGGGTGCATCTTCTTTCGAACTGCCCGCTTACGCTCCGGGCTTTGCGGTCCTGCGGGCTGGTGACGGCTTGGCCTCGCTGCGTGCGGCCAAACAACTGGTCGGCCAGTCTGGAGTCTTGCTGGCCGAGGCGCAGTTGGCTCGTCAGCACTCAAAGCGCGCGATGCCGAACGACCCGTTTGTCTCGAAGCAATGGCATCTGAAATTCGCCAGCCAGTCGGGCGCCATTTCTGGGACCGATGTGAACATTGACAGCGCGTGGTCCTATCCTACCGCCGGTGCCGGCCGCCGCGGCCGCGGCATTTACGTCGGCATTGTGGACGACGGACTCGAAACGGCTCATCCCGACCTCGCAGGGAACGTTGACACTGCGGTCGACAAAGACTGGAACGGAAACGATGCCGATCCCAACCCGGGCACTGATGACGACCATGGCACCGCCTGCGCAGGGAATGTTGCGGCGGTTGGCAACAACGGCGTCGGCGTATCCGGCACCGCGCCGGACGCCAAACTCGTCGGGATGCGCCTTATTTCCGGTGTTGTGTCGGACTCGCTGGAAGCGGAGGCCATGACTTATCGCTCTACAGGCGCCGCACCCATAATTCACATTTTG
>Ga0114972_10004744_pt1 | contig 10086 bp, 9 predicted proteins | sample M_140807_EF_Meta_FD_87354 | JGI IMG/M metagenome (GOLD analysis project Ga0114972, IMG submission 87354) | Freshwater microbial communities from Lake Montjoie, Canada to study carbon cycling - M_140807_EF_MetaG | ecosystem: Environmental > Aquatic > Freshwater > Lake | place: Lake Montjoie... | reverse complement strand
TGAGGTCCATCCCCGCATGCGCGGGGACAACCCATACAGCCCGATTGATCCTGACGTGTACGGACGGTCCATCCCCGCATGCGCGGGGACAACGGCGGCAGCCGAACGGTGCCCTGAGCCATCAACGGTCCATCCCCGCATGCGCGGGGACAACCGTGCGGCACTGGATCAGGAGCGCGGGATACTCGGTCCATCCCCGCATGCGCGGGGACAACTTGGCGGCGCCGCGATTCATCGTGGTCGACACCGGTCCATCCCCGCATGCGCGGGGACAACACTTATGATTTTTATAGACTTTTTTGCCCCTAACTAGCGGAAGTCTTTTTTATTTGGAATCAATTTGGAGCCGAAACTTTTCACAGGCGTCTTGCCAAGCAGCATCACGGGTGGTGATGAAGCTCAATCCGTCCAGATCGGTGATGCTGGCTGCCGAGTAGTTGCGCATACGTAAAAGAAACTTCTGCTCGTTTGCTGCCGGCCAAATCTGAACGACGCCCGCGTCCGGGAACCGATCGGCCAGAAACTCCCAAAGTTCGTCGCGGACCAGTGCACTGGCATAGCCAAGGAACACTCCTGCTCTGAACTCCTGCAACCAGCGCCGTAAATGTCCACGCCCAGATGGCGACAATCCTTCAGTCAAAATCACCAGCATGAGACTGCCCCCCTTTGACAGCCTGCCCTATATCCCAGAGTTCCCCTGGGCCGGACCCATCCTCAGTAGCGTTATCGACATCGTGTAGTTCAAAAACCCAGGCAAGATCACGAACAATTCGACTCAGAATTTTCCCGTCAGCAATTTTCTGGCGGACCAACGCGCGAACCGCGACCTCAGGCTTCGCATGGACACCCGACGCTTCAAATGCGGCGGGGATAACCACTTCAACTTTGTACAAATCTGCGATGTCATATACAAATGACATCTGCTTTCCTACATGGATGAACCCTAAGCCAGGAGAAAATCCGGTGGCAAGCAGTGCAGCGTGGCATAAACCATAGAGACACGCGTTGCCGGAAGACAGAGCGCGATTTACGGGATCTGCTGAACCCCAGTCCATCTGTTTGTAGGCACGCCCCTTCCACGGTATGCCATATGCGCTTGCCGCAGCCGCGTAGGCATCGCGGACTCGGACTCCCTCTCGCCCACGGATCTGCTGCAAGGTCAGCTTGTCGGGCAACGGCTCAAGGAATCTCCTCGAATAGAGGCGCCTGACGACGTTCATATGAAGCGTAGGATCCGCGAACGCTCGCGCCTGCGCTTCCAAGTTCCGACTTGAGCGGCTTTTGCCCATGCCACCGGCATAAAAGCGTACCCCGGTCTCGCCAACCCAGGCGACAGAACAGCCGACTTCAGCAAGCACAATCATCGCCGCATGGGTCAGACGTGTTCCCGGTCCCAACAAAAGGCATCCTATAGTTGAAACAGGCAAACTCAACCGGCCGTTTTCCCGAAATACGGCTAAGGAATAGCTATCACGCTCAACGACTGCGTGCTCAAGATAAACGAACGAAAGACCATCTCGAAACTTCGGCAGCGCACGTAGGTTGCTCTTCACAAATTCGCAGGCGCCAATGAAAGAAGACCCAAACCCATATGCTTAGCCCGACCGACACCTCGCTCGAGTGCTTGTTGCAGCAGTCCTGTATCGGTCACGCGCAGCACCCCATCAAAGAGTGCGCTGAAAACGACGATTGCCTGGGCGCCCTTTCGGCGATGACCCACCATCCGACCTGCCTGACTTACAGAGGACGATTCAACGGTAAACCCGTGCTGCTCACCTTGACGAAAAAGCCATGCCACTTGGTCCGCCTCCCGAAACAGTCCATGACGCTTACCTTCTCGAAATACACTCGGGTTCGCTCTTAGGCGAAAACGGAACGTCTGGCTTTGACCTAGAAAAGCTTCGATGCTGAACTGCTTCGTTTGGACGTCGCTCGCCCAACCCGAACGTTGCCCCGTGAGACGCGCCTGAGTCGGTAGAACCTCCGATTGCAGCAGGATCTGCCACCCCTGTACGCCCAACGATTCAGCTCGCCATAGAAAATTGGCGGGCGGGACATCGTCACTTGCACTCATCATTCGAGCTAACGTGCTATGCATCTGGTAGGGATCGGCAACATCGCCGCGCGCCAAAGGGTGCATCAGGTTCGGCTCTATTCGCGTCAGATACACGGCAAAAATTCCTCGCTGACGGCCCGACGGCCAAAACTTCTAAGCGCAAAGGGTCCGAGAGGCTGATCGGGCCGCTGCAGACGCCCGTCTGGGTCATCAAAAAGCACCCTTATCGAATCCGGCGGAGCGCCTCGCCCCAGGAATGGAGCCTGCCGGAGGGCCTCCAGCAACGGCTGTTCGACGGGACCGTCACCGTAATGAATAGGTTCAGACGGCGGACAGGACTTACGACCTAAGAAGATCGGCCAGTGGGGGCTACGCAGTGCCGCGTAGCATTCTGAAAGGATCGGTTTATCCCCCTCAAGACCGACCCAAAAAGAGGCATCTGACAGGTAATACCGGTTGGATAGAGTTGTATCTCGGTTTTTCCCATCTGCGCTCACAACATTGAGTGCCGTCTGATAGTCCCGAATCAGCATCCCAGGGACATCACATCGCACACCCATGCGCAGTAAACACAAATCCTGAATATCGGCCGACCGGTCCCGACCTAGGGCAGCAGCAACAAGCCCCAAGACCGCACTCTTGCTTGGCTCAGACCCCGTGTCTCGCTCGCCGAACCGACTGGATACACCCCAACTCTGCAGCGGCCCAACTAGTTTGAGCAACAACGTCGCCATACTGGTTCTCACATCAGAGCCTGCTGCAAAGCACTACGGAGGGCGTCAAGACTGGTAACAGTCTCGCCCTCCCAAGCGCCAGATAGATCCAAGACCCATTCTTGTCCAGCCGGACCGTATGCTTGATCGAAGCTTTTCCATTTGTCCTGTAGAGCCACCACAGAACCATACAGATATCCCTTGTTGGGTTGGACAGGCCGTTCAAACGCTCCTGCCAAATTCACCGGCATTGTGTTCCCGAATCGGACAGCGACGAATTCCGGCGGATTATGGGCTGCGAACGTGTTTTGTTTACCAGAGGGTATGGCCCGCACATATGCCGTCAGGAAAGCTGATACGGCACGACCGACTAATTCCCCATCGCCACCCAAATTACTTGAGAGCAGGTCAAGATGCAGCACAGCGTAACGGTAGTAACAGGCACTATTGAAATCGATCGTACCCAGCATCCCGGAGACAGCCTCATCCCCAGATGCAAGATCATCCACCGCCGTAAAAAAATCGAACTCGCGTTCGACGCGATGGGTACTGAGCGCATGAGCAACTTGGGCCGCCGCATCGACATTGAAGTCTTTCGCATCAGCCAGCATGCGGCCGAACAGCGCAACGTCAACCGCACGGTTACTGCGAAGAATTTCCTCCACTGCCTTTTTGGCAGCCTTGTCACCAAGTTTTCCGTCAAACTTGGCAGCAATATCAGCTAAGCAGTCGATGTCCTTATGACCAATAAAGAGCAGGTACTCTGTATGGTCGGAGTCTTTAACTTTCTTGACTTTGAGATTGGCAAGCCCCAACAAGTCCGCAGCAGCTTTTCCCGGTTCCGCCACCTTGCCCCGCAACCGCGACTCCAGACTTGCAGCCAATCGCTTCGTCCGGTCTGCCAACTCGTGATCCTCAAGAAGTCGTTCCGCGGCGAAGTGCAGACGAATCGCGCGCTTAAAACTCTGCGACGAGATGCGGGCTCTTCGGACCCCACCGAAGTAGGCATCCTTGGGAGCTCCGGTGTCGTCCCGATTCAGGTTGCCGGGCGCGAACTGCTGCAGGACGTGAAACTCAATAATCTTAGCCATGGTTCACCTTCGTCGGGATTGAGGAAAAAATTAATCCGCTGCGCTGTCTGCCGCCTCAAATTTGGATTCAGCAGCGAAAAACCGTCTCGCCCACCGTTGCTGTACGAGCTTATCGGGACGAGACCAGCGAGCCAGATCGTCATGTAACGACGCCCAGTCAAGCGCAATACCGGAGCCACTGACCAGCGCCACCGCCTGCCGCAACCGATGGGGCAACTCGTCTAGATCCGCATCTAATAAAGTCGAGAATCGAGCCTTAACGCTTTCGCTATGGGCCGACAACTTACGTAGCGCTTGGACTAACGAAAGCGCTGCGCCACTACCTCGCCGCCCGTAACGAGCCCACAAGCCAGCGATCAGATAGGCTCTCGATCTATCGGCCTCCGAAAGTTGTCCTACCAGCGGTTCAAGGGCTGGGAAGGCTGGCGGATAGGTGCCGGGTTCAAACGAAAGGCTACGACTTAGCGCAGCCATCGCTCCGGAATCCCGGTCTGCGAGATTTCCGACGTACTCAACCAACGACTTTCCCTTCATGGGTAACCTCCAACGAGTCATTGATTTTCGACAGGGCTCTTCGATACGCAGGATCGGCACGACCTGCTGCCAAAAGCGCTCGCCGCGTCTGACCAGCACTTTGAATGCTGCCCTCCCACCCGGCTCTCAAGGCACTGCGAAGCGTCAACTTCCATCCCTTTAGAGCGGGATCGATTGCTTCCGGCGCAACTAAGCTCGCTAAAAAGCTGGGGAAAGCTAGGTCGAGCTGATTCCAGTATTGACGCTGGCCCGCAAGTCCCTCAACAACCCTACGGATATCAGCCTTATCGGCTTGACCGTTCTCCCGCAAGAGTTGCTCCGACATCGCATAGAGAGCCCCGTATAGATTTCGACCGGTCTCTTCAGCGACCGTCAAAGCTTTCGTCAACGCTGCTTGAAGTAACGGAGATGCCAAAACGGCAAGCGGCGCGTTGATCTGCTCAAGTCGCCAAAGCACTAGCTTGGCCTTATCAGCTAACAGGCCACCGACACCGAGCGTCACGGGGTGTGGTTCATCCGCGGCCTGAAGCAACTCAATTGCATGCCGCACCGTCGCCGGCGGACGGCTGTCAGAAGTTGTTACGAGAGATAAAGTATCTCGCCAAATGGCGCGCTCCTCGCTTAGCCGCACTGGCAGCCAATCACCGGTCTTGCTGGGTCTTCGGGCCTCCATCGGATCCGCCGACATAGGATTGGCATCTCGGGTGATGCCTTCGGCCCAATACAATGACCTGCACCGACCCTCTGCCTCTGGACGTAAGAGAATTGAACGTGTGAGATGCGCGTAGCGACTGGCGGGTCCTTGGAAAATCGGTTGGGTGTCAATTATTTTCTCAGGACCCGGCACATCAAGCTCCCAAGCGGGGCGATCAGCCTGATACTCGTCTTCTGACTGAAGCAACTGGTTCAAAGTCAACATTCGGGCCAAAGTTGGCGCAGTGACCCACACATGCGCGAACCCCATACCGGGCCCACCCGCCGCAGAGTCCTTAAAGACCTTGCTCAAACCGCCGGGGCAAAATTGCTGGTATGCAACAAGTATCTGTGCTGCCTCGGCAGCCGAGTGCGAATGCCCCCCACCCTCCTGATGATGATCCATGAGTAACTTCGTATTACCGGCAGCCCATTCAACTGTGATTCGCGCAACCTCTTGAATCCTATTGGCCGTCTTCTCGTGATCCTTCAGCCATGGGACTTGAAGGAATGGGCGCTCATTTCCATAAAGGTCAAACCTGTCGACCCAAAGGTCAAAGTAGGCCTTGAAGACGTCCGAGGGCCAGTCCTCCTCAAGACGCTCGACCGCGGCATCAATATCGGCAAGGCGCTGGGCTCGGTGACATACCGCAAGTAACAGGCGCAGCATTGAGATCTGCCGCACAGGATTTGAACACTCCAGCGACCCGATTTGATCTGCCTTAGAAAATGCGGTTCGCAAACCCACCAGTTCCACGTTGGCATCCAACCAGCGAACTGGGATCCACGGTCTTTCAAGCAAGTCGAAAGTAGAGGTCATTGGTGAAAATCCCGCCTGCCGTAGGTCACACCCAATTCCTGATCGAGAGCCAGCACATCCGGGATATGAATAGACCGACCCTGCGAGTCAACGTACCACGGCAATACGTTGCTCAAAGCCGGATGCTTATCCCAACCCGGCGGCGTCTTGGCCTGCGATTTGATCGCGGCGACCACCCGGCCTTGTGAAAGGCCGACGATTTTTGAGGCCAAGCGGTTGCCCATGGCCTTCGGAAGAGTCTCACTACTCCTCCACGAATGATCACCCGAGAAATCTGAAGCAAAACGGTCTCCAAAAACAACAATCGGCGCGACTAGTGATGACTGCTGCCCTAACCTAGTACCGAGAAATTCAACATCGTCTTCCAGAAGTACGCGAAGGCTCGTGGCTCCGATGTCAGTGGGTTTAGGCAAGACCGCACTTACAGCCAACTGAGTCTGCTTATCAAAAATTTCACGCGTTCGTCTGTCAGCGACTTGACCAGCTTCGATCCATTGGTTCGGCCATTTAAAATCCGCCGCGTAAACAGATTGGACTAAAAGATCAATATCCCCGGGTAGCGAAAATTCTTGACGATGTTCGAGCATCGCGAGGCTCCTAACTACCGGACCCGGCGCATAGACAGGCGCTAGTTTCCGACAAACGTAGTCCGCAGATTCCCTCAGCCCGATGATGAACGCCGTCGGCGTTTCGGCAGTCGGCGGCCTTATTCGATTGACATGTCGGTGCACACGCCCCACACGCTGGAGGAGTAGGTCAACAGGGGCCATGTCGGTAATAAGCACATCAAAGTCCACATCCAAAGACTGCTCGACAACCTGCGTAGCAACCAAAATGCTGCCGCCTCGGACCTCTGACGCAACGGCTGATACACCGTATGTTTCAAGAACTCTTAACTCGCGCCGAGCCCGCTCGTCGGCCGGGTATCTAGCATGGAACAAGCCCAGAGTCTTGATCCGGCTGCGCAGGATCAAAAAGAGGTCCTGCGCTCGAGCGACCGTGTTGCAAACAATCAGAACCGCAGCACCGCCTAAAGCCAGCCCCTCGGCCGTCTTGGCGACCTCGTTGTCAGATAGAGCTTTGATAACAACAGACCGGACCCTTAACGACTCAAATGTTTTCGAAGACGGCTCTCCTCCTCGGCGCACATGCACCAGTCGCGGATATGGCGCTTCCGGTACTTTATCCGCCTTGCCCGTCCACGCTCTTACCAATCGATCGCGTAGATCGCGGGGGAGCGTTGCCGACATCAGCACCACGGAACTTCCCATCACACCCAGCCATTGCAGGAGACGCTCTATAAGAACAGAGGTGTAGGCGTCGTAGGCATGAATTTCGTCCAGCACCACGGTTCGGTCTGCTAACGAAAACAAACGAACAAATCTATGCTTTGCCTCCAATACTCCAATGAGCGCTTGATCAATAGTGCCTACGCCTACCGGCGCAATCAGGCCACGTCTACGTTGCCCGAACCAGGCGGCACTGCTGCTGTCTTGTGCCCCAGCGTTTATGTCTTCAGGCGTGACAGGAGCCAGCCGTCTAGCGCCGCCGTGGACAACTTGCAAATCAACTGTCCCAGTGACGGCGAAGCGGTCAAGGAAAGTCTCAACACGAGGAACGAGCCCGTTTGCCGTCGCCTGAGTCGGCAACGCAAAATACACACCTCGCTCGCCTGCAGCCGAACGGGCCAAGACCGCCCACAAAGCAGCCTCGGTCTTGCCCTCTCCCATAGGAGCCTCAATTACGATTAATTCCGGTTCGGTTTCGCTGAGCAGGGTACCAACTAGAGCCGATTGCAGGGGTCTGCTTCCCCTACCACCTAAGATGGTTCGCATCCATTCATCGCGCGGCAACAGATCAGCCCGAAAGGCGGCGCCCGAGGGAAAACCTATTTCATCTAATGCGCTACGAGCCAGATCCCTCGCTTCGCACCAATGGGATTGATAGCTCGAGAAACGACGCTCTTGCGGAAAAAGTTTTTTGTCTGAGCCAATCCAATCCACTATAGAGATCAACCCCGCCAGCCATTCCCGTACACTCAGCGGCGAACATTCGGCGTTGCACGTGATTGCCCCGGCACCGGTGACATCACCCAAAAGACTCGTCAGCTCACCATGAGCGTGACGCCATCTGAAGTCGAGCGCCGACAGATCACGTTCGGTCGGTGGCAGGTCGATCCCGAAGCCATGATGAGCGGCAATAGCCCACACAACTTGTCGGCGTAGCCTACGCGGCAGGCCATTGGTCTTCAGCGCGTGATTTGCGATCGTAAAGCTGAAAGCGTCATGCCTGTCCCCCAGCAGGGCCTGCCCTCCCCCGAACGGAAAACCCGCTTCTTCTGCAATCAGCCTGCCCGGTTGCCACTTTCTTTGAAACCCGGGCGTAGCCTTACCTAGATCGTGCATCCCGGCCCACATTGAAACCAAGGACGTGACTTGGGAGCTTTTGCAACCAAGCTCTCGAGCGAGACGCGCTGATGCGCTATCGGGTAGACGAAGACATAACTCATAGGCTACGGCTGCCACGTCGAGTAGATGCATCGGCAGAGGGTAGCCGCCGTATTCATTGCTTTTGGCCCAAAGCGCATGGCAAGGGAGCCGTTGCGCATCGATTGAGGAAGACTTCACTTGCCGGCCCCTCGGCGATATTTGGCGGGACTACGATGACTAATTCTTAAACGGCTAATTGCACCACACCAATCAGCGCCGCCACTTACATCCCGACATATCGTTCCACAACTACCAGCAGCCTGTCGTCACCTATTCGGGTGAATTTGGACACTTTATTTTTACCAAAATCCGCGTTTTACAACGGCCTGTTAGAGAAAGCGCTTCGATGCGAGACAGCAACCCGATCGCGATGCCGAAAATCCACGTATCCAAAATCTACGTCACTATTCCTAGGTGTCGCCCGTAAAAATCTCTCGATCGAATAGACTCATGAGTGCAGCGGCGACATAAAGCGCTGGGGCTCACCCCATTTCATCGCTGCGGCAAGGACCAAGTCCTGATGTACGCCTGCGCGTGAGTAAATCGACCTCCCACTTGGAACTGAGCCTTGCTGTCTCCGCCGAGGGCGAGGTAAAGCTTCTGGCTCAGACTCAGCTCATTTACATCCATTTGAGATTTCGCTTGGATCTCGAACATTTTGCGTCTTTAGCAAGCATTAACATCACCCATTTCCTTGCCGTTCCCACGATGAATTCCGCGTACTGCGTGACGGCCGTCGTCCTGCTGCCGAGGCTCGACTCGGCACAGTAGGGACACTACTTTTCTTGGCTCATCACCCGGCCTCAGTACCCACCCAATCCTCTACCGCGGTTGGCTCCAGCCTGCAGCCTGAGCCTCGGCCTCGGTGCAAAACCATCGCTCACCGCGCGACTCGTCAATTTTAGTGCGGTCGTATGAGGGGCTACCGGGAACGTGGTAGAGCTTGCCGTTGTCGCTGATGTTGCCTTTGATGAGGCAGGGACCACCCGGAGGTGTCGCACTCTGTGCCTCGAAAGACGCAACGGCTTGGCTGGTAGGCGCCGCCGTCGAGGCATGCCGGTACCGCCACGCCCCAAAGCTCACCGAGCCGATGACTACCAGGAAGGCGATTAGACCACCAACTCGACTGCCTGCCCGTGACCAGCCAGACCGACCGTCATTATCCAGCCGCATCTCGCCGCTCGTTTCGTCCGAGCGCACTGACCGCTTACGCATGTAGTCACGATCGGCGATGCCCATGACAACCTCTGAAAGGTGGTGGCGGACCGGGTTAGTGTAGATTAAATCAACGCACAAATTAATCGGATCGGTAGCGTCGGACCGAGACTGAATGGTCCGTGGTCAGTGCGCGAGCCTGCACGGATCACGCGACCTGCTCAGCTGCAGCTGTTACTGCTCTGCCGATCTGAACCATTCATCACCGGAATAGGTGATTTCATTGCACAAGGGTTCGAACCCCTCTGGGAGGGGCGAGTTTGGACGACTGCCCCTCGATTGAGCGGCGAGGAGACACTGGCCGGCGTTGTGCTCGCGATCGCTGGCCAACGTCGATTACGATAGTGGTGTAGGCGTGCTCGATGAGAGCAACGTCACCCCGCCGAGCAAGCGCTGCAGCGACGTCTACGACAGCGGCACGCGGTACAAGTGCGAGGACACGTGGACGGACGTCTCACCCCGGCTGGGACTCACC